>ERZ827423.418-NODE-418-length-56025-cov-5.738592_pt1 | contig 56025 bp, 54 predicted proteins | sample MGYA00519775_ERZ827423 | MGnify/ENA primary metagenome ERZ827423 (study PRJEB31778, sample SAMEA3449296) | human gut metagenome | biome: human gut; feature: human-associated habitat; material: faeces | place: United Kingdom | collected 2010/2012 ... | reverse complement strand
CTCGGCTGGCGCTCCCCCTTAGAATTCTCTGTCCAATATGTTTGACAAACCTACAGGGCGGCGTTTTTTCTATTCCTTGGCCGCGCGGGCCATGGCGATCATGTTCTCTATGGGGATATTCGGCAAAATCTCCTCATGGCTTGCGCTTACGATCAGGTTCCCGCCGAACACATCGCGCAGGCGCAGCACTTCCTCCCGGATCTGTTCCGGCGACCAGTTGACGAGCTTGTCCTGCGTATCCACTCCGCCGCAAAAGGCAAGATCACGCCCGAATTCTCGCGCAAGGGTTTCGGCGTCCATATGCGCCGCCATGGCCTGAATGGGATGCAGGATATCAACCCCTGCGTCGATCAGATCCGGTATGACGCGGTAGATCGAGCCGCAGGAGTGAAGCATGATCACCTTTCCATGCTTCTTCCCCACCTCGATCAGCCGCCGAAAGCCGGGCAGGATAAAGGTCCGGAACTGTTCGAGGGACATAAACAAGTCGCGCTGGGTGCCGAAGTCGTTTACAATGAGAAATATATCAAAGCTGTCGCCCGCCTCGCGGAAAAACCGGTCGTTCGCCTCTACATAAAAATCGACAAGGCGGTCGGTAGCGGCATGGACGACCTGCGGATCGGTATACATCCGGACAAAATATTCCTCCATACCGAAAAAGTCGCACATATCATGAAAAAATGTGCCGAGGTTGCCGGAGAACACGGCCTTATCGCCGTGCGCGCGTATTTCACGAAGAAGTTCCGTATAGTCAAAATCAGCAGGATCGGGCCAGGGGTAACGGCGTATGTCGTCGAGCGTCGCCTCGGCGAAGCAACCCGGCATGGACAGCGATTCACGTTTCCTGCCGCCCGTAAAATCAAACATGGGCCGGCCGCCGGGACCGCGGTAACAGCCCTCCGCGCGCAGAAAACGGCAATCATCGTCCAGCTACCTGAACAGCGCCTCCGTATTATCAATTCCCAAATACGCATAATACTGCTCGAGCGCCCCGCTGCTCGGATGCCCGGTCCAGAAGGGATTTGCACCCGTATTACAGCGTTTTGCAACGCGCATAACTCGTTGTCTGGAAGTCACAAGCATCCCTCCCATCGCTTTATTAAGTGCAGTATACCGATTTCTGCCGCGCTTGTAAAGCGCTATTTTGGCAGCCGCCTTCATTATTGCAAAAACAGAGATGATAACGGAACGAAAATCCGATATACTAAGACGGAGAGGAGCGATTTTATGCAGCATGAAATCTATTTGGCTGGCGGATGTTTCTGGGGACTGGAAATGTTCCTCTCCCTTCTTCCGGGCGTGCAGGCCACAGAATGCAGTTATGTGAACGGCTATACCGATACGCCCCGATACGAAGACGTATGCCGGGGGGATACCGGTTACGCCGAGGCGGTGCGCGTGCGTTTCGACGACGAAATACTGCCGCTGCCAAAGCTTCTGGAACTGTTCTACTCCGTTATTGACCCTACGTCCGTTCACAGGCAGGGCGGAGACATCGGCAGCCAGTACCGCACCGGCGTATACTACCTTTCCGACGCGGACAGGCCGGTGATCGAAACGTCTTTGCGCAGGCTGCAGGCGCAATACGAAAGACCGGTCCAGGTTGAATGCGAACCGGCGCGCAGGATGGTTCGCGCCGAAGCGTACCACCAGAAATATCTGGAGAAAAACCCGCACGGATACTGCCATATCGGGCCGCAGCACATGCGGCGCGCAAAGGAGATGCGATATGAAACCTGTAAAAAAAAGCCGTGAAGAACTGCGCCGGACACTGACGCCTCTGCAGTTCGACGTGACGCAGAACAGCGCGACAGAACCGCCGTTTCAAAACGAATATCACGACCACTATGAACGGGGAATATATGTGGACGTGACGACGGGAGAACCGCTGTTCGCATCCAGCGATAAATTCGACGCGGGCTGCGGCTGGCCGAGCTTTACGCGTCCCATTCGAAAAGATGCTGTGGACGAACGCGAGGATCGCAGCTATTTCATGCGCCGCACCGAGGTGCGAAGCCGGTTGGGCGGCGCGCACCTTGGGCATGTCTTCAACGACGGACCGCCGGCGCGCGGCGGGCTGCGCTACTGCATTAACAGCGCGGCGCTGCGATTTGTTCCGCTTTCAAAAATGGAGGAAGCCGGCTACGGCGACTATATCCAATACGTGCAGTAACCGGCGTATTCAGCTAAAACTAGAGGAGGGCCTTATCTGCCCCGCTCATCTTTTTCGTCTTTTATATACTGCGCAATGTCCTCCAGGTCACATTTCAATATACCGCACAACTTGTTCAATGTCTCAGTCGTCACATTCTGGTTCAAACGCAGGCGCTTGATCGTATTGGTATCCATACCGTACGTGTTTCGAAGTTTATATGTCGATACGCCTCGCTGTTGCATTGTTTGCCATAACTTATCAAAGACTATCACTTTCTACACCTCCATAATACTTGACTATTGTTATTATGTAGGCTATAATTTATCTGCATAAGTCGATTTGCAACTTCATGTCTATTATAGTGGACATATTTGTTTTGTTTTAACACTAAAAAATAAATATTTTTACGTTATAAAGCTTTGAATCTTATAAACGCGGCCAATGCACACGGCCCAGGGGAGGTTGGCGCTATGACGCCCATGGAAGGATTTTATTGCTTTTGTGAGAACATCCGTACGCTGCGCCGCGTTCATCTGCTTTCGACCAGAGAAATGGCAGACATTATGGGAATTAACGTCAAGACTCTGGAAATGCTGGAAAGGGACATTCTGCCAAAGCACCTTTCTTCGGAGGCCATCTTTCGGATGGCCGAACATTTTGACATACCGCCAGGCAGATTGTTTCTGCCGTTATCATAAAAAAGAGAACCCGCCACGCAAAAGGCGGGCTTTTTTACTTAATACGATCATGCCAAAGAATTGGAACGAGCGCAACTTGTTCCGACGAAGCGTGACTTTCTGCGGAAAAGGTAAAACAAAAGCGCGGGCGTACGGCTTATTTTGAAGCCGCAGGCAAAAAAAATAAGCCGGAGCAAAGCGGACTTTGCAATACAACAGAAAAACCAAACCGGAGCCCAGCGGCAGCGGGTCCGGTTTGGGAAGGAGGAGCAGCGGCGTAAGCGCACTCTGATTTTTATAAAAAATCGGAGCAAGCGATACAAAGCTTGCTCCGACGTGGTGCGAGTGGCGATACAGGACTTGTAGCGTTCCCCAAAAACCAAACCGGAGCCCAGCCACAGCGGGTCCGGTTTGGAAAGGAGGAGCAGCGGCGTGAGCGCGCTCTGACTTTTGAAAAAAGTCGGAGCAAGCGATACAAAGCTTGCTCCGACGTGGTGGGCCATCAGGGACTCGAACCCCGGACCGACCGGTTATGAGCCGGGGGCTCTAACCAACTGAGCTAATGGCCCAGACAGCACAGCCATTTTATCTTAACACACACGCTTTGAAATGTCAACAAATCCAGCGCAGTTTTTACCCTGCGAAACGGGACGGACGCGCCATCACAGATGCAGCTTTCGCGTGATTGCGTCGCGGAGGTTCTGGCCTTTGAACAGGATCAGACCCACGATATAGACGACGCTGCTCATCACACAGATCACGCTGGGATAAATCACGTGCAGCACGCCTGTACAGAGAAATATGATCGGGATGATACCGAGAACCGCGTCCACAATAATATAGATAATATAGTCGTTGATCGGTATATTCATCACCTTGCCGACAACGAACATTGACGCGATGGCTACGACGCAGAGGATGGGAAACACATAGTCGATCGACCAGCCGTGCCAGCCCAGGACGACGTCCCAGATCACGGCGAGGGCCAGCATAATACAGAGCTGCCAGACGATGTTCTTCATAATATCCGACTTTTTCAAATAGCCTATCCCGACCGATATGCAGGCGCTGCCGATTCCAAACACCACGAACAGCGACCACCACGCGCTCGTCGGGACCATAATATTGATCGCAACGCAAACGACGGCCGCCGTAATTGCGATAAAAAGCATAAGCCGGAAAATAAAACCCGTTTTCCTGTCAGGCCGTTCCGCAAGGTCGGGGAATATATTTTTCTCGTCCGGACAACCGCGCAGATCCCCCTGGCAGAGGGGGCATACTTCCTGCGTGCCTGCCACGGACACTTTACATTTGGGACAGTATTGCATGGATATTCAGCCTCTTTCAATTGCTGCGGATTTCGACCTCCAGGCCCTGCGCTGTCAAAAGTCGGAAGAAATTGCGCTGGATATCGGTCTCCGTCATCATGGAGGTAAAGCTCATAGCGAGTCTGTCGCCGTAGGAACAGATGGACAAGTGCATATGCGGCGTGCCGGCGAACACGTCCACAAGCTCGATAAATGGGCTGAGCTTTTCGTCAAACGGGAAACGGCCGACATTGGACAGAACCATCGTCTCGCTCTTTTTTGCGGAATTGCGCGCCAGGCGCATGGCGAAATTCTTGAGCGGAAGCGGCGCGATTCGAAGCAATAAATTGCGTTCAAGCGCAAGCTGATTGTTGAGCCGTTCGCTCAGCCGCGCGCCGGACAGCTCGGCGCGGAAATCCGCGGCAACCTTCGCGATAATCGAGTCGAGGTCAGCCGGGCCGTTTTTAAAATCATACTGTGTAAAGGCGTTGCTGAAAAAGTTGCGGGCCGTGGCGGACGGAAATTCCTTGCGCAGATTGACCGGAACGTTGAGGACAACCGGGTACTTGCGCTTGCGCACGGGCATATCCATATAAATGGCCTGCATCAGATAGGCGCTGAGCAGCACGGTGAGGGTCGTGCCCCGCTCTTTTGCGATTTTGAGCAGCTCGGAACAGGAGGCAATCCCCTCTATGACACGGTAACGATAGGGCTTGGGCCTGGTCCCGCGCAGCCAGTATGCCTTGCGCGGGTTGCGGAATTTCATGCTCTTCCCCTTCTCACCGTAGCGCCGGAAGCTGTCCTCCTTACGGTGCGAGGTGGATGCGTCATAGTCGAGCATGGGCGGTTCGTCCTGGAACTGAGCGGGGTGCCTGTAGGTGACATAGTAATAGAGAATCGTCCGCATAAATTCAAACGCGCCCGCCCCGTCGGTCAAAGCGTGAAAAACTTCCAGATTGATTTTACGCCCGTAGTAAGAAATATCGAACAGCGGGGTCTTTTTCCCGCGGTTGTACAGCGGCGCGCAGACCGGCCGGTCCTCCTCATGCACGCGGGGGCTGAAGTCGCCCCGCTCCAAATAATACCAGAACAGCCCGACGCGCAGAACGAACAGAAAATACGGGAACCGGCGCAGCGCCGCGTCCAGCGCGCGCTGCAGGCAGCCCGGGTCCACATATTCCTTCAGCTCGCACGAGATACGGAACACGCCGGTATCCAGTTTATCGCTCGTGGCCGGAAATATTTTACCCGCATTGTCCAGGCGCAGCCATTCCACCTGCCTGTCTTGGGTCATGCGACATCATCCTCATTCAAAAATGCCCGGATCGCCCGGTATGCGCACTTGACATGGGCAAACCCCGGGCCAAGGCTGAAAAAGCCGTGCAGCGCGTCCTTCATCCGGTACACGCGCACGCGGTTGCCCGCGCGCGCAAGACGGCGGCCGTATTCCTCGCCCTCATCGCGCAGCGGATCGTACTGCGCCGTCAGAATCAGCGTTTTCGGCTGCCGGCTCAGGTCTTCTGCGAGCAGCGGCGCGAAATAGGGGCTTTCGCGGTCGGCCTCGCTGCGTATATAGAGCTCCATATAGTCCTGTATCTTTTTCGAAGTAAGCAGATAGTCCGCGCCGTTATCCCGCACCGACGCAAACGGCGAGTGTTCGCTGTGGTCGTTATACGTCGAGGGATATATCAGAATCTGGCGCGCAACGGCAAACTCGCCACGATCGCGCGCCAGCAGCGACACGGCGGCAGCAAGGTTTGCGCCCGCGCTGTCGCCGATAAGCGTAATCTTGCCGGGGAAGAATACCCGCCATGCGTCATAGTCCTGCAAAAGCGCTTTTGCGACTGCGTAGCAGTCCTCCAGCCCGTCCGGGAACCGGTGTTCCGGCGCGAGCCGGTACTCTACGGAAATGACTTTACACCGCATATGCTCCGCGAGCTGATGGCAGACGGCGTTATACGTGTCCACGCTCTCGGTAACCCAGCCGCCGCCGTGAAAAAACAGCAGCGTATCCGTACAGTCGTCCTGCTCCGGCGGATAGATCCGCACCAGGATCTGCCGGCCGTCCACATACACTTTATGGTCCCACAGCCGGTACATGGGCTTGAACGGCGCCTTAATTCCCTTTTTGACCGTGCGCTCGAGCCGGTAGTTCTTTTTCACATCCAGATCCGGGTAAGACAGCGCCCTGAGCACCATACGCGCAAGCTTGTGGATGGCCATATTTCACCTGTCTCCGTCGTTGTACCCGCCGCGCGGCGGGCCGTTTGTTTTTATTATATCACGCACAGCGCAGATATACAATGTACAAATGTTAAAGTATTCTCCGCCCCTCGTACAGCGCGGCAAAGCAACCGGGCGAAAAATCGTCCGGGACGCGTACGCCTTTGATGTGGATATACCGAATCGCCTCATAGATATAGGTGTCAAGCGCGCGGTCGAATGCGTCGAAAGTATGGGTGCTGACGTAATAGCGGCCGCCGACCACCGACGTGACGAGCAGCGTGTGATAAAAGTGCCCCGATGCGCGGCCGAGCTGCACAAAGTCGCCGGGCAGCAGCCCGTCCGCGCCCGTCTCGGCGGCAAATGGGCCCGCGCCGGCGTTGTTGTTGACAATGAAGTTGTACAGATACGGCACGCCCGACCATGCGGGCGCGCGATTGTTCGGCGAGGCGTAATACCAGCCGAACGTCGGCGTGTAATTCATCTTGCAGCTGCCGGCATAGATGCACTGGGACACGAAATTCGTACAGTCGCCCCCGATGCCGGTAAAATTGTAAAACAGCGGATTGCGGCCGTTGGCCCATTTCTTTGCATATTTGACTGCGTTTTCCCGGTTGTATTCCACGATTTTCAAATACACCACCCCGCTTTCAGTCTATGCGGGGCCGGCACGGCATGTGCGGCTACGCCCGCTTCAGCACGTATTCCCGGCCGAGGATAAGCGCAAGGGAATCCGCACCGTGGCCGAGCCGCGGCGTCGCCGCGACGGGAATCTCCCGGCCCGCAAGGGCGCGGCGGAGCAGGCTGTACACGCGCTCCGGGCCCGGACCGAGCGCAGTAAAGGTACCGAGCAGCACGCCGGCCACGGCGTCAAACGCGCCCAGCTGCGCAAGCTGGCAGAATCCGGAGAGAACCTGCGCCGGCGTGCCGTGCAGGCTTTCCAGAACCAGGATCTTCCCGCGCAGGTCCGGCATGTACCCCGTCCCCGCGAGCTTCAGAAAGCAGCGCAGGTTCCCGCCCACGGCGGGGCCGGACATCCCATCGCCGGCAAGCAATACGTATGGAAAGCGCAATAGCCCGTCCTTTTGATCCAGAACCGTTTCCTGAAACAGCGCGCGCTGACGCACGCCGTCGCGGCGGACCAGGTTAAGCGCGGGATAGAGAACCGCCGGGGCGCCGGCACGGACGTGGACGGCATTGAGCACAGCGGTCAGGTCGCTGTACCCGAACAGGGGCTTGGGATGCGCCGCAATAAACGGATAGTCGATCCGGCCGAGCAGCTCATTTGCAATGTCGCCGCCCGATATGTCGAAGATTGCGCGTACGTCCGGGGCGGCGTAAAACTCCATTAGGGCGGCAACCCGTTCGGACGCGGGCGCGCCGGGTATACCGTCCACGGCTGGCGGAAGGCTGGCCGCCCCGTCGGATTCCGCCAAGACCCAGCGTTCCAGGGCGGCGGCAAGGCGTGGACGCAGGCCCATCCCGGTCAAAGCGCCGCAGAATTCCCGCAGCCGGTCCGCGCCGGCGACTGTATCGGAACAGGCCAGCACGCCCACAGCGTCCCCGGGACGCAGCTGCGCGCTCATGCGTCCGCCCCGCTTTCGTCCAGCACTGCCACAGCGCGTACCGGGCTTGCTTCGGCGGCGAGCTTCAGCGGCAGCGCGAGCACGGCAAACCCGCTTACGCGGCCGATTTTATGAAGGCCGGTCAGGTTTTCCAGCAGCAGGACGCCCGCGCCCAGCAGCGTCCTGTGCAGTGCGTGGGGCGGCTGGTCGGGCGAGGGAAAGTCCATGCCCAGCATCTTTACGCCGCGCATGGCAAGCTGCTGCGCAAACTGCGGCGTGAGCACTGGATGCTCCGAAAAATAACGGTCCGGCGCGCTATGGAACAGCGCGTCAAACCCGGTCCATAGCAGCACGACATCCCCTGCTTCCACAATATCTTCGTACCGCGCGCTCCACCCGATCTCCCGCTGCCCGCGCAGGTCCAGCAGCTTGCCGCGGCCGCAGAACAGCTCCGGCGCGAACCGGTCGGCTGTGCGCGGGTCGTCCAGCAGGTGCATGGGCAGGTCGACATGCGTGCCGGCGTGCAGGCCGGTATGCAGCTCATACGCGTTATATCCATCCCGTTCAAGCATGCGCGTCTGGCGCAGCACTGGTCGCGGATCGCCGGGATAGGGCGGCGTTTCACTGTTCAGAAGGTGCGCAAGGTCGATCCATTTCATACGTATTTCCCCCTATTCAGCCCAAAATCACTTGCTTTGGGCCTGCCGTTGCGTTTACAATATATTATACAAAAACAAGGGGGTCATATCAATGCAGATTCCTAATCTCATAGAGTATATCGCGTCCGGGAAACTGGACGGCGTTTTTGCAATGCTGTATCCGGACCCCATCGCGGCGCGAACGCGCTATATACAGAACCTTATTGCATTTCAAGGGGCGTTCGGCGAAGCGGACGTGCGCCTGTTCTCCGCGCCGGGCCGCACTGAAATCGGCGGAAATCACACCGATCACCAAAACGGCTGCGTGCTGGCCGCCGCCGTCCACCTCGATGTAATCGCCTGCGCCGCCGCGCGGCGGGGGACGATTGAAATCCGCTCGGCGGGCTATCCCCCGAACCGCATCGACCTGTGCGACCTGTCGCCCGCACGCCGGGAGCATGGGAGCGCAGACGCGCTCGTCCGCGGGGTCTGCGCATATTTTGCTAAGCGCGGGTACGCTGTGGGCGGCTTTTGCGCGTGTACCGCATCCAATGTCACGGGCGGCGCGGGCCTGTCCTCTTCCGCGGCATTCTCCGTGCTCGTGGGCACGGTCCTCAGCCGCCTGTACAACGGCGGCCGCGTGCCCGCTACCGAGATCGCACGGGCGGGCCAGTATGCGGAAAACGAATATTTCGGCAAGCCCTCGGGGCTTGTGGACCAGATGGCGGCCGCCGTCGGCGGGTTTGTCGGCATTGACTTCGGCGGCGGAGAACTGCGGATCGAGCCGGTCCAATTCGACTTCGGCGCGACCGGGCACAGCCTGTGTATCGTCGACACCCGGGGCAGCCACGCCGACCTGACCGATGCGTACGCCGCGGTCAGGCGCGAGATGAACGACGTGGCCGAAAAGCTGGGAAAACACACGCTTTCCGAATCCAGTCTGCAGGAACTCATGCGGGAACTGCCCCGCCTGCGCGAAGCCTGCGGCGACCGCGCAGTGTTGCGCGGCCTGCATTTCATGCAGGAGACCCGGCGCGCCGTACAGGAAAGGCAGGCGCTGCAACAGGGCAGGTTCGACACGTTTCTCGACCTTGTCAACGACTCCGGCGAATCCAGCGCCGCGCTGTTACAGAACATATACCCGGCCGGCGCGCGGGAAAAACAGCCCGCGGCCGTCGCGCTTGCGGTCAGCAAACTTGCGCTGCAGGGGCGCGGCGCGTGCCGCATTCACGGCGGCGGCTTCGGCGGGACGGTACAGGCATTTGTCCCGGACGAGCTGCTCGGCAGTTACCGCGCCGCGCTCGAACATGTATTCGGCCCGGGCGCATGTCAGCTGGTCCGCGTACGCAGTGCGGGCGGGATCGAACTTCCGACAGGTCCATAATGGAACAGCACAACAAAACAACTGCGCCTCAGGAGTACGCTGAGGCGCAGTTGTTTATGTCAGCAGCTCTTTTCGGCCGGCGCCGACACCCTTTTCAGCCCGATCCGCGTCCCATAGACGCCGCGTCGTGATCAACGGCCGTTCCCTTTTTCGGATACGGCGCGCTCCGACAGACAGGTTTTTTTCGGCTGTGCGCCGAGGCCTTAGCGTCAAAGCAGTCGACTAGGGAGGCAACGGCCGGCGATTATACCGGAGCGAGCAGTAAAGTCACATTGTCTGCCACTCCACAAAGGCCTCCTGTATCTCCTCTAAAAGCATATAGTAGGTCTCCGGATTCATGTTGTTTTCTTCAATAATCTCCCAGTCCTCCAGCTGGTAATACAGTTGCCTGAGTATGCGGTATTTTGTCTCGCCCTGTCGCTGCGCGTAATCCCACAGCGCGACATAATTGGCGCAGTCGCCGACCTTCCGAATCAGGCGGGCGCCTACCGATTCGTTACTGTCCTCGTACTGCATATCCAGGGAAAACGGGCTTTCCAACCGAATGCGCTGATTTCGGCGATACCGCCTCAGGTCCAGCGCTTCACGGACGACATATTCCGCATAGACCGCGAAGTTGCAGCAGCCTTCCACCTGCCGGTAGGTCCGTCGCGCGCTCAAAAAGGCCCGCCAGCCCTCTTGCATGCATTCAATTTCATCCATGTGCCGGCCGTAATGCCGCACCTGCTGCAATATGAAACGGTTAGCCACTTGAAATTGATATTCCGACCATTCGCTCATTTCCGCTTTCCTTTCAGCTGGCCCGCTTTCAGAGAGGCGGCCAGCGGGTCCGGGACCCGGTCTCCGGTCAGCACGCCAACCCATGCGGCGGCTTTTTCATTCCATGCCACGGCATACCGCGCCGGCAGCGCTATGCCGTCCGCAACCAGCGACTGCGTAAACGCCGGATCCTTACGCGAACCGCTTTGCGGGAACGTATAGTTCGGCGTGTCTGTCGGGAACAACAGCAGAATCCGTTTGTCCCGTTTGTGGTATGCAAACCCGAGCTGAAAAGTTTCCATGCGCGCGGATATCTCTTCCATGAGATACCGGTTCAGCGACACGTATCCGCTGGGACTGATATTGATCGCACAACCGGATGTCGACCGCCGTGCTTCCGGGATGAGTTCAAAATCCGCCATATCAATTTTCATCGTAGAGGCATCTGCCGTCATGTGCTCACTCCATTTCATGTTCAGATTTTCGTATTCTATAATCCAATATATTTATAGCAATTTTCGAGAATTTTGTCAATACAGGTCGTAAATATTTATTTTTTTAGAAGGAAAAGACCATATATATTTAAAGAATCTATATGAATACAGATTATTATGTCATGCAAAAACGCGCAAAAAAACAGTATGCGTCATGACGCATACTGCGAAGGATTTGTTACAGAAACACAACAGATTCATTGCGTGTATCATATTTAAGATTACGCCGCCAACAGGAGTTTAGGAGACGTTTTTATATGCCACACAATAAGAGGGACGTTTCGATGCCTGCGGAAAATTACGAAGTGGTCGTAAACCCGCAAAAAGTGGGCAGCGACAGCGAACCGTCGTGAGGACGTTTTGGGCCGAACAGGTGAGCCGAGCATGACTTTTTGCGGAAAGGAGGAGCATCGGCGTGCGCGCGCCGGCGACTTTTATAAAAAAGTCGCTGCGAACGATATGCAGCTTATATTTGGGGTCCCCGCAAAGCCGCCGGCTTTGTGGGGGACGGAGGAGCGACGGAGCGAATGAGAGACGGCGTTTGTGTTGAAATAAAAAACGCCGTCGCGAACGATACGCAGTCCGCAGCGATGCGGGAAGCATTGACAAAAAAAGATACCCCAATCAGGATAAAAAACCGAATCGAAGCCCAGCGACTGCGGGTTCGATTCGGAATAGGAGCTGCGACAGAATGCGAGAGCAGCGACTTTTATAAAAAAGTCGCTGCGAACGATATGCCGTCCGCAGCGACGTGTCAAAGCCATATGAAAAAGATTTTTTCGGCTTTTCGGCGGCGGGAGTTGCGCTCTCGGAACCCGCAAAAAGTCGGTAGCGACAGTGAGCCGTCGTGAGGGCGTTTACAACCGAACAGGCGAGCCGAACGTGACTTTTTGCGGAAAGGAGGAGCAGCGGCGTGAACGCGCTCTGATTTTTATAAAAATAGAAGCAGGCGATGCGGCGGGCGTGAACGCCCGTGTTAAGAGACATGAAAAGCGGCAAGAAGAAAATGTTCGGAAAATGAATGCTTTCGCGGCGCGTGCGAAATTAGACACAGGGGTTCGCTTTTCCCCGTTTTTTTGTCGTTTTGATCTTTTTCTGATTTGACGTCCTTTGATTGGAAAAATGAGAATCCCATAAACCTGCATAAATATCAGGCTTATAACAAAAACACCATTGATGTCCAGCCCCGGGGGCAGATTTCAATGGTGTTTTCTGTTTCCATTTACACTATGGCTTTACACTTTTCTTTTTATGGTTGCCATAAACCACGAATCCGACAAAACCCGCACCGGAAAGAAGGAGCAGCATAAGCCACAGTCCACGGTTAGACGCATCACCCGTGGGAGGAACATTTGTCGTATTGGAGTCTTCCGGGATATCCAAACTTCCATTCGGCAGGTCGTCAATACAATGATTTCAGGATCCGCACCATTACAACCATATTCGCAGACAAGCAAAAAATGATTATCTGCAACAAGTCCGTAACATCTGTCGCTGTTTTCTTTTTCAAGCTGATAACCGAGATATACTTTCTTGTCATCCAGTAATCTGATTTTTTGCCCACTGGGAAGAGTATATTCCAATTTACATATGCACCATTTAGTTGACAAAGATTTGTTACTGTTGGCATATCGATGATTCCAAGAGCGTTAAAATCTTCGATTAGTCGATTCTTATATGTAAGATAACAGTTTTCGCCGCCCGATTTATAACATTCAGCAGCAACACATTCACCGCCAAACGGATGACCATTTGTTTCTGTACAACCTTTGCAGATTTATTTCCAACCGCACCCAGTACAATCGATTCCGCATATTGTTTTCATATTCTGTCCGCTTTCATTAATTTTTACTTTAACGATAGTTTAAACCATTTCATTTTAGAGGTTACAATCAATGACAACCAAAGTCCAATATTGTGTTTTAAGCTAAAGAAACTACATCTGATAAAACTCCAAAAAACACTGAAAAAATTTTTTTCAGTAAACAACGAGCATTCTGCCTGTTGTGTTATGGACTGTGGATTTCGAAAGGCTTTTAATTTTTTGTTTTTGACTTTGTATTGTTTGAAATGAGTCCATATTTCATAATAAAATAGCGTCTCGAAAAGCTGTATGAATACTGGGTTTTATAAAGAAAACACCATTGAGTCCAAACCTTGAGGGTTCAGATTTCAATGGCGTCTTCATATGTTTAAGCCATATGAAAAAAATATTATCTGTTTTTCAGAGGAGAGTTGAACCCTCGCATCCCCGAAAAAGATTGGTAGCAAGCCGGAGCGTTGCGAGCGCGTTTACAAGCGAGCAGCAAAGGCGCAGCGCGACCTTTTTCGGAGAGGAGACGCAGCGAAATGAGCGCGCCGGTGACTTTTACTAAAAAAGTCGCCGCAAGCGATATGAAGCTTGCGGCGACGTGGTGGAGCGGATAGCTTCATAGATGAACACTTGGCAGAGGTATATGTATCCCCGCTGAGTGCTGCTTCAATATCGTCCAGCGGGATGTTATCAATGCTCAAAGGCTTCTTGCTTGCGTTGATAATCAAGGTAAAGTTATCATCATACAGATAAATCGAATGAACAAAAATATTGATAATGGCTCTGCGCTTGTTTACATCGTCCGCAGTCATATCGCAGACATAATCAAGAAAAGCGTGAATTTGCGGCTCGGTCAGGCAAATCTTTTTATTTTGCTCAACGGCAAGCTGTTCTTCAAGCTCTGCCTTTTCCGCTTTTCGTTGATTGATACGCTCTGTCAGCATTTCAACCGATTGTCCGAGTTCGATTCCTCGCCAAAGATTTTCAATAGCCGTATCTGCTTCTTTAATTGCTTTTCGTAACTCTTTGACGGATATATTATCGGGACTTTTGTTACATTCTTCTGCAACCATTTTTGCTATAAAAGCGATATTTTCATCGGTAAGAAGTTTCAAGCATTCAGCAACCACTCTGTCTTCGATAAGTTGCTTGCTGACAATCTTCTTTTTGCATTTTTTCTTCCTTGCATTCTTGCAGTTGTAATAATGATATTGCCGCCCTAATTTTCCCGTTCCGCCGTAACCAACCATCATTTCCTTGCAGTATCCGCAAAACAGCTTGGTTGTCAGCAGATATTCGCCCTCGCCGTGTGTTCGTGCAGGTGCAGATTTATTCTTATTCATAAGCGCTTGCACCCGATAAAACAAGTCATCATCTAAAATTCGGGGCATACCTCCCGGCGTTTCTTGGTCTTTGTAAAGGTAAACGCCGATATACCGTTTATTACATAACAAGCGGCTCAAGCTGTTACTGCTGAACTCTTTACCGAGAGAGGTCTTGATTTTTCTTCTCTGTAAGTCCCGAATGATTTCCGCTTTTGTTTCGCCCGCCGCATAGCGCTCATAAATTTCACGGACAATTGCCGCTTCATCGTTATCGACATAGAAACGGCGATTGGAATCCACCTTAAATCCAAGCCCCGGATTACTGCCGTTTGAAAGACACTTTTCTGCGTTAATTTCCATACCACGGTGAATTTTCTGCGAAAGCTCTGCGGAATAATATTCCGCCATACTTTCTAAAACTCCCTCTACCAAAATACCCGACGGATCATCGGCAATATTCTCTTTGGCGGAAATAACCCGCACTCCGTTTTTCTTCAGCTTTGATTTGTTAATTGCACTGTCATAACGGTTTCGGGCAAAACGGTCAAGCTGATAAACAAGCACACCCTCAAAGGTGTGTTTATCGCTGTCGGAAAGCATTTTCTGAAATTCCACACGGTTATCATTTTTACCCGTCTGCGCTCGGTCGATATATTCGCCGACTACGATATAATCGTTATTCTTTGCGTATTCATAACAGACCTTTAGTTGCCCCTCGATAGACTGTTCTGTTTGGCTGTGGCTCGAAAACCGAGCATATATTGCAACATTCATTTTTTATACCTCCATTATTTCTTTCTACATTATACTTCCTTGTATTATGAAGGTCATATGTACGGAAAGCAGCCGATAGGGTTATCGATTGCTTTCTTTGGAATTTAGGCGGCGTACTCGGGGTGCTTTTTCAGCCACTGCTCATAGTACGCCCTGCCGTCTTCACTTTGATAAAATTTGCGTATTTCAGGAACGAGAAGTTTTGCAAACAAGGTTAAAAGTTCTTCCGACAATTCAACCTCGTTACGATTAACTTTTACGGTATCTGACATAGGCGCACCTCCTATCTGGAATCTCTGTCACGCAACCGTTTTCGGTGGTACGCTTCGCAGAGCTTTACAATGGTTTCTTCTATTTGTGCCGTGGTATAGTCTTTCGGGAAATATTTGCGGATACGCTCGGCGGGGATTTTCACACGCTCCTTCTGATTGGCTTTTTCTTCGCCCATAATAGCGGACAGCTTTTCTTTGGTAAACAATCCTTGCATACTGAGTTCCTTTAATCGCTGTGCTTGGGATAAATTCGGAGTGCAATCGTTGTATTCCATTTCGGACAGCAGTATTGTCTGTTCTTCGTGGAGCAGATAGGACAGCTCCACGGCGGGAGTGAAAGCAATTCTTTTCTCATCAACCATATCCAAGATAGGCGGGACAAGGTTGGTAAGGCGGATATAGCGCTGAATTTGGCGAGCGCTGTCCTCTGCGGACTGTGCCATCAATTCATCACTTCGCAACTTCGTGCCAACTTGGCACGAAGTTAAATCAGTTCTTTTTCCTTGTGTCGATAGAGCGTCAAGCTTCATTTTGTAAGCGAAGGCTTTTTCGCTCGGCAGGATATTTTCGCGTTGTAAATTGCTGTCTACAAGAAAAATGACCGCTTCATTGCGGTCAAGTTCTTTTATAATCGTCGGAACATTCTTTATACCGAGATATTCACAAGCATATTTTCTTCGGTGTCCGCTGACAATTTCGTATTTGCCGTTCTCTGTCGGACGGGCAATAATCGGAGCAATCACACCTGTTTCGGCTATACTTTCAATAAGCAGTGCCATTTCCGAGTCCATAGTTACCTTAAACGGATTATCGGGTGCGGATATAAGGTTTGTAATCTGTATATTTTTAATTTCATTCATAATGTTTTACCTCTCTTTTCCTCTGTTTCTGTTGCGTGATTTCATTTCTGCGTCACGCTCGGTTTTCAGCAGTTCCCACACCTGCGGATAGCGCTCCAGTGCGGATTCTGCTAATTTCAATTCTTTTCGCAGGGGCTTCAGCTTTTTGGAAAGTTCCCTTGCGACTGTGTTTTTCGTTTGCCGTTCTTCATCGGATTTTGGACGGCGGTTGCTGTTGCGGATTTTCTGCCGTTCCGCTTCCAAAACTGATATTTCTTCGGTACGGTTATCTATAAAATTCAGAATATCCTCTGTCGAGTGCAGGTCATTGTTTTTCAGAAAAGCGTATTCTGATAACAGCTTTTTCTCTATCGTCAGAAATTGACGGATAGAGGGCGAAAGCGGCTGATTCCTGCGCTGTAATTCCTGCTCATCACGAGTGAGGTTTAATAGCTGCAAGAGGATATAAAAAAGGACATCCACCAAAACAACGGCGGTGTCCTTCAAGTGAGTTATCTCGTAATCCAACTTTTTCTCTAAAATCAGCAGCGGATAAACCTTCGGTCTGAACGGCGGGTTATTGTTGCGAAGAACATAGAAGCTCTCATTGCTGCGGTTTTCATAAATTTGCTTACGGAGTACCTCGTTGGTGTATCCGAGCGAGTCCAAGCGGATGGCTCGTTTCCAACCGGGAGCAATGATAGAAATATGCTCGTAATCTCTGCTGCGGGGAAACTGATACCCAATCGATACCAGTCGGCGCTCAATATCGTCCATATTTCCGCAGTAAGGCAGAATTCTTTCAATATCCCGTTTCAGAATATCTCTGTGTGTTAAGCCGCCGTTTTTGTGAACCCAGTAGTCTTTCTTTCGGCTGCCTGTGAATTTACTCGGCGGTAATACGCTTTTTCCTCGTTCCAAGCAAACTGCGTCGGAAATCTCCCGCAGCTTATAATGGTCGGAGATATGGTTCTCAAATTTCCGACCAGTGCGAAAAGATACCGAATTAACCACAATATGATTGTGAAGATTATCTGTGTTCAGGTGGGTGGTCACGACTATCTCATAATCCTTGCCCCACATACGCCTTGCCGTTTCCAGTCCGATTGCGTGTACTTCTTCAGGTGTAACTTCGCCACTAACAAAACTTTGATAACCGTGATAGGCAACATTCCCGCCAAGCTTGCCGTAACGACGCTTAGTAGCCATCATATATTCATAGGCTCTTTTGGTAGGACAGTTGATGCCGCTGACATACATCTGCTTATCTGTTTTGTCATCGTTCTCAACATAGCGGAGAGCATTATACAAATCCTTATCGAGATATTTCTTGTCGGTGGTCTTGTCAGGATTACGGGCATAGTCAATTACTTCTTCCAGCCTGTTTTTGACTGGCCAGAATCCTGTCGTTGCCATTTGCGCATATCCTCCTTCCGTGGTAATAAAAGTTCCGAATGAATTTCATCAATCAGTGAAAGCAGTTTGTTTTCTGTTTCGGGCGTAAATCTTGCTGTATTGCAAAGCTCACATAATTTGTTATAGAAATCAAAAAAGACATTGGGTAGAACCATTTTCGGTTCATATCCCAATGCCCTTTGCACAACATATCCGCTGACGGATAAATTGCATTTCTCGGCAATCCGCTTTATTTTTTCTTTATCTTTTGGCTTTACCCGTATTTCTATGCGGGCAAGTTTTTCTTTTGGATTTCTGTTCATATACATTCCTTCTTTCTGTATTCGGGGGTTTTAGGGGTGTCCCCTAAAGAAAAAATCGGCTAAACAGCCGATTTTGAGTTGGAACTTGCCGTACAAGTTCCCTGCTTGTTATGGTGTAAGACATCAATCTTTTTTCATAAATTCAGGCAGCTCATAGTCTTTCAAATAATCATCACAATAACAACATTCGTAAACCTTGTATGGCAGGTTTTCAGGCTTGTGCCAACACTTTTGCATTGTGACTACATATACAGGTGAACCAATTGCTGGAATACTCATCCTGAATTTATCTAATTCATCAAAGCTCAATTTTAACCATATATTCGGGAAGTCTGTGGATACAATGAGAATCTCACAGCTCTTTTTCGTGTGGTTGATAAACACATCACGAACCCATCCAACGGTTTCACCGTCGAAAAATGGCTCAATAAATTGCGTTCCGTTGTAATATTCAATCGCATTGCAAATATTACCGCTTATATCAATTGTTTTCTTCTTGTAATAGCTATTAATTTGTTCCATAGAATTATCTCCTTTTTTGAATGAAAGTGTTTGTTAAATAAGGAACATCAAAGTGATGTCATATGGTATTCTTTGCCTCTAAAAGTGAAATCCACCGTTTCATTCTGCAAAAGGTATTGCCGAAATTCCTCTTTTTGTCCGCTTACCCAGGTGAGGGGAAATCCTGCAGCAATGAACACATCGGCGGAATACATCTTACATTTCTCATTTTTGTTGTAGTTCCGAATTTGTCTGTACAGCTCCTTATCGGTGGGTAATACCGCTTTTTGAAATAATTGCAGTAAACGCCAGAGCAACTGACAAGCTGTACGCATTTGTGTGGCTTGCCGTCATCCAAAAGGATGCAGTTGCCACGGTCAAAGCAACTGCATAATCGGCGCACCAATATCTTTATCCGTCCGAGCTGCGAGGGATGGATTTCCCAAACCATTGAAAATTCCCTCTTTTTTCGTATTTTGGGCATAAAAATAACACCTACCGATTTTCAAGCAATAGGTGCTATCAGATGATTTTCTTCCCGCTGAAGCCGAAATCTTCGCCGGTAAACTTTTCATAGGCCCATCCTATTTTTCGAATACGTTTGTGAACGGCACTGTGCGTTTTGTATCCCAGTTTTTCCGCAATCTCCTCCAGCGTAACCCCTTCCATCCGCATTTCAAGAATCTGCATATCCTTTTTGCTGAGCGTTTTCATAAACTGTTCCACCAGAACCTGTGAAACTATATTTTCTTCCACATTCTGGGCTTTGTCCGGTTCCTCCCAATCCTGACCGTAATGACTCTCGGCGTAGTTTTCCTGAAACTCTTCGAGGGAAACCGTCGGGTGTTTGGTACGGATGTGATACCACTGGCGAAAGAAATCTATTTTCTGCCGACTGTCCCAAAAATCGTAATCCTCAAAACATCGGAATTCTTCAGCTGTTTGGATAACAGCATCCATATCATACTTTTTCATCACTCTTGGCACGATAAACCGCAGATAAATATCGATTTCCGCTTCGGTGACAAATCCCAGATTGTCATTGCAGTTTTCATACAGTTTCTTGACAGTTGGGATTATCCCTACATCGGTCAGCTCCTTGATCCAGTAATCCGGCTGATGGGCGAACTTCCAGGCAGGGTCGTAACCGGAATAGATCTCCATATACTCGTCAAAGCCCATATAACGCCACACCATATACGCTGTTGCGTCAATAATCAAAAGCAAAAACAAGTCGCTTTCGATAAACTCGCAGGCTTTCCGGCTTGTAAAGACCATCTGGGGATTACGGGGAATCGAGTTAAGCTCAGCGCCGCATTTCTGCAAAATGCTTTTGGGGATAAAATAGTAAAACGGAAGATACTCCAGGTTCCGAAACGGCGTGACCGAACCGTCCGGCCTTGTTATTTTTAACGGCATTTTCTTCACCTACTTTCCAGAGGATAGTGTCCTCTATTTTAATTCGACATAAGCAATGCTGAATTGTTCCTATTTCCAAAATTATTTTATCATATTTTATGTCCCATAGAAATCCCCTTGTGCCGGGGAGCAAGAAAAGTCATCCCATAGCCGTCAAACAACCATTCTCTGCAAATTCCGTTTGAAACTCTGCCAGTTCTGCACATTCCTGAATTGGCATAATGAATTACCCCATCTGTTAGATAGTAACTGTCCAACAAATGGGGTTCAGTTTAAAAAAGCGTGATCACGGCACTTTTTTTGCAATATGATCCAAACCATGCTCACTTATGCAATGCCCGCAGAACATAAAACAGTTCCGAAATCAATTTTCCATAAGTAGTATACAAACACAGCTTATTTCATTTATTTAGATACATTTATGCTGGCCAATATAGCCTGAACATCTGCGTCTTCAAGACTTATCTTATCCCCGTTCTCAAGACAAATCATAACCTGTATCTGATCTGATCCTTCTTCTCCTGTCCAAAGGATTGCGATAGGAGTATCTAAGCTTTTTGCCGTGAAGCCCTTCCAGGTATAGCTTCCGGTAGTAAAGGGCTCAAGATCTGCACCTTCTTCATAATAATCTTTCGAAGGCTCATACATCGGATTATCAGGGCTAAAATAAGTCACCATAACATAAGGTTTTGAGAGCAGATCCCACTCAGTTTTCGCGCCTTTAGCGATTTGAATCACATTAGGATCATAGCCTTCTTCATACTCTTCAAAGTAATCTGTGCCATGAAAACCCATCCACCCGTCGGGAACAAGCGCACTGATATTTCCGTCTCCAAAGGTTTCACCTGTAATATCCGCGGGATCAGTTACAGCAGGGCCGCCGGAACATCCGGCGAGAATCGCTGTTAATAATACAGCTACAAGTATAGATACAATATTCTTTTTCATAGTATTTCTCCTGTTTTGTTAATAGTTGTTTTGCTCAATTCTTACTTCCCAATAGGTAAAATCCAATGCTTTTGTCAAACCCGATCAGATTCTTTCCAAAAGAACCATTTCGTAATTGTACAGCAGACAGCCGTCCTCGGTTACCGTGATTTCCGCAAATGGATCTACTTTTTCTCCCAAAAATTCACCCTCAGTCTTGGTGTCGTAGTAGAACTTCCCGTTTTCTTCTTTCCAAGTGGTACTCTCAATAACAGCATAGCCGTCTTCGCGCACAACAACTCCATGCTCGGCCGCTTCAGCTTTCATTTCCTCGGGCACAAACATAAGTGTATTGAGGGAACCGTCATCGGCAAATTCTGTCCTGCATTGCATTATCCGGCCAAATTCTTCAAACTGCTCGTCATCCGGCAAATTACCGGGTGTAAAGACCAGCTCGCCGTCCGGTGACGGCAGGCGCATTTCTTTCACTTTCCAAATTCCACGGATATCCATTTTGTTTTCTCCTCATTAAAATTAGGTTTATTTTGGAAAAAGGCTTGCCGGAACAAGCCTTTTTCCGGGTATGGATGATCATGCAATGTACTCTTTTTTGTTGAATCCAGCGCCGATGATGTAAAGAACAGGTAAAACAAGACCAAGCAGCAGAGAGAATACGCTGAAAGAACCGCCGCCAACAGAATTCAGTATGGTGCCTACAACGCAAAGTACCGCTACAATGACGCCCCACACCATGCAAGTTCCGGCCTTTTCCGGTTTCTTGCAGTTTTTTACGCCAATAATTCCGGCAATTAACTGTGTGACCGCACTGACAATCATCAGTGCAACGGAGGCATAAAGCATTGCCGACGAAATTTCTCCGTCACTGATATACGCAAGAGCGGCAACGCCAAGTGCTGCGATGATCCCCAGAATAATCGAAATTCCTCCGCCGATGATCATTAAAATACCTGTCACTTTCAAGAAACCTGAGCCTTTTGTTTTTGCTGTTGTCATTGTTAAGACCTCCTAAAATAAATTTTTATCTAAAACGGTTAAACGCCGTTTTATTTGATGTAATCGGATAAGCTATCCTAAAATTTTTTTGATTAAGCCCACGGATCGGCAGCTTTCGGTGTGCGCACGCCGGTCAGCAGATACTGTTCCCACAAAAACCATTTGCCGTCGGAACCGCGCTGGCGCATTTTGATAGGACGGGGATCATCCGCACCGCCACAGGGAATAAATAGTTTTATATAACCCTGCTCCTCACTGGAAACGTGGTTGCTTTCGATGATGATAGTGTACGGCTCGGAAGGGGTGTAGTTATTGTCCGGTGTGGAACCGGTGAAATAAGTGAACGGCAGATAGGTCTTTCCGTCGCGGAAACGGTCGTTCAGGAAAGAAATGTCCTGTCCGTTCAGCGGACGCGGACCGCGCAGCCAGTTGAGCATTTCCGTCCCGATGTTCCGGTCCGCTGCGTAGGCGCAGAGAGCGAGGACGGTGAGTGCTGCCGTTTTGAAAGGCGTGTCGAGGCTTGCCTCGGGGAGTGCCTGCATTTCGGCAAGGCTTTCCGGCAGCGAAGTAAAGGTGAATGTCTCACGCTTGCTGCCGATTGATTGCGCGGCATTGCTTACCGCCTGTTGGGCTGTGCTTTTCAGTTTGTCAAAGATACTCATGTTTTTATCCTCCCGAATATGTTTTTAGGTGTATTACCTTGGTGCCGTTAGAATTTACCGCCTCCGCCGCCGTGAGTCGAGCCGGAAGAAGAAGTGTGCGTACTGCTACCCGAAGAACTGTTGTTTTTCGGCTTTGCCGTGCGCGTGACAGTATTGTACAGGAACAGATCACGGCTTTCTGTAATATTCAGACTGCCGTTCTTCATATAGTTGCTTGCCGCTGCCTGAAAGCGAACCGTCTTGAGCTTGGATTTCATATTCCCAACAATAATGAAGGACAGGCATACACCCACCGCAATCGAAATCGGGATCCAAATCAGAGAAAGCGGCTCTTTGGGCAGATTATGCGAATCGTAGGGATCGCCACTTCTTGCCTGTGTGATGAAATCGTCGCAAAGCCCGACGAATTTGTCAAAGGCTTCTGAAAAATCACCATCGGACAGGTCCTCTTTGATCTGCTCACCGATATATTGGATTCCCGCGTCGGTAAATACCGTAATTCCGTAGCCGCATGTGGATATGTACCAATCATTGTCCTCCATGCTGATAAGGAGCAGCGCACCGTCCCTGTCTTCCCCATAGCCGAAATCGCAATAATCGTAAATATCGTCTGCATAGTCACGGGGCGCCAGTCCTTCCAACGTGTCTGTCGTCAGTACGACAATCTCCATTTTCTGACGCTCGCACAGCTCATCAAGCTTTTCTAAAAGCGCAACCTCTTCGCTGTCGGAAAGAAGATCCGCTAAATCCTGAACGCGCTCATATTCGCTTGCAAAGCCGTCCGCCTGTGCAGCAAAAGCGGGCACTGACACACAAAGGCCGATAACAAGGGAAAGCAGAATCAACAGTATTTTCTTTTTCATTCCGTATCCCTCCTTATATAAGCCCGATCAGGTGCAAAAGCCATGCACCTCCGTAAGTTACAGCCGCAAAAATCGCCGCCAGCATAATTGTCCAGAGAGACGCCGCTGCTTTGTCCACTGGCAGGTCACCGACAAATTTTCCGGTCTGTCCGTTCATGGCAAAAGTGTATTGATTACCGTTCCAGGTTGTATTGAGAAGCCAAACTGGATAAAGCGCATAACGGGCTTTCCCGCCATGAAACTGCACACTGCTGTTTTCAGCCGTAACGGTGGAATATCCTTGAACTGTTCCGGCAAAGGCTTCCTCAGTGGAACGCTTGACGCGCTGATTGGCGCGGTCAATGCTCTCCTCGGCGTCTATATCGTATTTATCTGCCAGATATCCGGCAAGATAAGCCGTCTGGAAATCCAGAGCTTCCGAAAAATTATACGGTTCTATGGATTCCATCAGATCGTCCGCCATCTTGGATGAGCCGTCCACCGGCACGTGTTCAAAGCCGACGCTGCCGCCTCTGTGCACCATAAAGTGGCTGGTCTCGGTGTAATTATAGTCGCTGTCGCTCCATGTGCGGATTTTAGTGGCACGATAGCGTACCTGTGCGTCCACATCCGTATCAAACAGCCAGAACGGAACATAGATTCCTTTGATTTCGTCGATATGGTTCTGATCCTTAAAAATTTTCGGCAAAAAGCGTTTTCCGGTCAGGTGTTTTGTAAGCCCCGCCTTTGCCGCCTTTTTATCCAACTTAAACGGAATGACAAGGTCAGGCTTAAGGGCGCCCGAAAACTGCCCCATCATCACAACAGGGTTGCCGCAGAACGGACAGGAGGTGGCCGCCGTGTTTTCGTCACCTACAATTTCGCCGCCGCAGGACTTGCATACATAGGAGCGAAGTCCGTCTGCTTCTCCTTCCTGCCACTCGGCTCCGGCGGTGCTCTCCCAGCTCATATCATCCGACGCTTCATTCTTCAGCACGCTGTCATAATCGGCCAGTGTTTCCATTTCAAATTCCGTGTCACAAAAGGGACATTTCATTTTCTGGAGCGTGCTGTCAAAGGCTATCGCACCGCCGCAGCATGGGCATTTATATTCCTGCAAGGTTTGCATAGAAAAACTCCTCTCTAAAAAGCATTGATCAAACGGTAAAAAAGTCGTTCAGAGGTTTATATTCAGACAGTATGGGTTTATCTTTGGTGGATTTTTATCTTCGCAAGGGAATAGAACGCATCGATCAACTCGGCGCCCGCATCTATCGGGGCATCTATCGAACTACCATCCGCGAATTCAAACGAAGTCCAGTATGTGGTTTCGTCAAGGGCGAATATGTCGTCATCCGGCGGCACCTCATACTGTTTAACTCTGGTAACGAGCTGTCGCTCTTTTACAATGCGGAGTATCTCCTCCGCAGCATCCTCTTCAATCCGCTGGTTTTCCGCTTCTGTGTGGCCTCCGCTGCGGTCGATTTCAGCATCAAATGAGAAGAGCCAAACACCCTCGTTTTTTTCAAGACAAAACGAGCAGGAAGATGAATAATCCATGCAGTTTCTGTGAATAGAGACGGCTGTAACCTCAACGCTTTCCGCTGATTTATAGTGCCTGTCGGCAAGCGCATAAAGATAATCAAGCGCCCTGTCACCGGGCTTCGTCTTTTTCTCTATACTGTTTCCGTCAGAGAAAGTCATACCAAAACTGCGCGCCGGTGCATCTGATATATGGAAAATGCGTATCGGATTGCGATATTTGAAAAGTCTCTCTATCTCGCCGTCCTCACGGATGATCTGAAGAAAGCCCTGCGCATCTTCATCCGTTATCGGGAAAGAACTGAACGACGTATAATGGTCCTTATTACTCCCCACACGACAGCTTGCGGAGAAAACCCAGTTGTCCTCTTCCTTTCGCATGGCGAAAGAATACACGGGATTACTTTCCATACCGTAATAACCGGTATGAACCAAAACAATATCATCGATAGTGTATTTTTTGTTTCCGCCGCAGCCGAAAAGCCCCAACAGCAGTGACAGAATTGACACAATCGCTACCACCTTGTATACAATGTGTTTCATAATTTTATCGAAATGGATTGCCGCACTCCGGACAGAACTTCGGCGGTTTAATCCGGTATTCTATATCGGAGTCGCAGGATTCACAGTGTATCGTCATTGCAGCAGGCTTTTGGCATCCGCAGTTTTTGCAGAACTTGCCGTCGTTTTGTGCGCCGCAGGAAGGGCAGAGCCACTCCTCGTGATCAATCGGCGGCTCAGCGGGTACAGGACTCGGCTCAGGAGTAGGATTGTGCGCAACGACCGTGAACATGCCGGGTCCGGGACCATCATAGGTTGCGGACATATCCTTACGGTTCATCAGAATGTCCGCAAGTTCAAGCATCTTTTGCTCATATTCGCGGTATAAATCGCTATATCGGCTGTCAGGACGGTTTCCGTCGCTCAGTTCCAACTCTATCTCATCGAACCACGGGGAATCCACGAAGATTGTGACATTGAACTCATATTCGTATGTATAACGGGGCGGCTCATAGCTCTTTTCGTTTCCGTCAGAATCCTCATAGAAAATTTCTTCTTTATTTTCCTGAATGTCCGTCTCGACATTCATCACTTGTGAGAAATGAATGAGATCGGGGTTGCCGCTGCGCCAGTCGGAAAGCCCTGTGACAATGAAGTACTCTACAGCGGGGTCGATGTACACCTTCTTGCTTCCGTCAAAGGTAATATACGGTGAGAAACCGGCGAGCTTATTCCGGTTATCCTCACGGTAGGCAAGCTGCGCCTTTATTTCCTCAATAGTAGAGTTCCTGCGATCACTGAAAAACGGCGAGAGCTTTCCTGCACAATCCTTGCAGAGATTGCCGTCCTCCAGCTTGCGGTTGCCGAGCAGTCCTATTTTCTCGCCGCAGATGCCGCAGTATTTTTTATCAAACAGCCCCATGTGATAACCTCCTTTTGTCTGCGTGACCTATTTTGCATTGTTTACCTGTAAACCGCAGCCGCAAAACGACCAGCAGTGGTTTTCATCCGGACGATTTTCATAATCTATTTGTTATTTCTGTCGCTGTCATCAAAGATGTCGCCGCATTCGGGACAGAACTTCGGCGGATTAGTCGGATCCTCCGGCTCCCAGCCGCATTTATCGCAGCGGAAGAGCGGCGCGCCCTCGGGTTTTTTGGCACCGCAGTTCTGGCAGAATTTCCCCTTGTTCACCGCCCCACAGGAACAGGTCCAGCCATCCGTATCCACCGGCTTGGGAGAACCGCATTCAGGACAGAACTTGCCGGCAGCCGCAGCGCCGCACTTACATTTCCAGCTTCCTGCCGTAGGCTGAGGCTCGGGCTTTTTGGAACCGCAGTTGGGACAGAACTTGCCGGATGCCATATTACCGCAGGCGCATTTCCATTGTTCCATGCCGCTGCCGTTCTGCGGCTGCTGCACGGCAGGCTGCGGCTGTTGCTGCTGACCCATGGCGAACAGGTTTTGTGCATTCATGCCGCCACCTGCATTCATTGCCATTCCCATTCCCATAAATCCGGTCATAGCGCCTGCTTCGTTAGAAGCTGCCGCCTTCATCGCATCCGCCTGTGCGCCCACAAGAGTAGCCGCCGCCATCGTCGGGTCGCGCATGATTGCAGTGCGCTGAGCCTGCTTGATCAGTTCGGCATCTTCCTCCGGCAATGTGACGGAACCTAATGCAATGCTGACGACTTTAAGGCCGCGAAGTGCACCCCATTTTTCCGAAAGCGCCGTGTTCATGGCATTTTCAAGGTCGGTGTTATGTGACACAATCTGATTGGGGCGAAGCTCCAGATCTGACAGGCGTCCAAAAGCCGGCTGCAAAGCGCTGATAAACTCTGTTTTCAGTTGACCGTCCAACTCGTCACGGGTATATTCCTGCTCCACATTGCCGCAGACATTGGTATAGAACAGCAACGGATCTGCAATCTTATACGAATACACGCCGGAACAGCGCACCGACACATCCAGATCCAGCCCGATCTTTGAATCCACCACACGGAAGGGAATAGGGTTTGGCGTGCCGAATTTGTTATCGATCAGCTCCTTGGTATTGAAATAGTAAACGCGCTGATCCTTGCCGGTATCACCGCCGTAAGTGAAGCGTTTGCCGATGGTCTTAAAGGTTTCCTTGATGCTCTCGCCGAGACTGCCGGCAAAAACAGACGGCTCTGTAGAGGTGTCATATGTAAATTCACCGGGTTCGGCGCAGACTTCCACGATTTTGCCCTGTTCCACGATAATCATGCACTGACCATCGGCAACAGCTATGCCGGAACCATTGGAGATAATGTTGTCGTTTCCTTTTGTGTTGGAGGAGCGACCGCTGACACGCTTTTGTCCTTTGGTGACGAGCACCTCCTTGGGCATAGACTCACAGTAGAAAAATTCTTTCCATTGATCGGCAAGCGTTCCTCCCAGTGCACCGATACCTGCTTTAATAAGTCCCATGATCATGACTCCTTTCTTATCATTAAGAATAATTAAGTTGTTTCTTTACCGGCTCGTGCCGGCAACCTGCGGTTTGTTTTCGCTGCCTTTTCTGTTTTGACTTATCCCATTCCAAGCGGTGTCCATATATCATTTACGACATCGTAGGAATAGACGAGGTCGCCGCAGACGGCGTAGTGGAATTCGTTGACAAACTGCTCCTCGTGGTCTGTTCCCACGGAAAAGAGTTTGCAGGTGTTGCCGTCAATGTCGACCGTTTGCCCGGTGTAGAGGACGCGCATGCCCCGCTTCATCGCTTCTTTGACCTCATCGAATGTGCAGAGGTAATCCATCTCCTCCTCGAAACCATATTCACCGGGATCGTATGGTTCATAGACCGAGAAGTCATACAGCCCGACGCACTCTACGATCTCGCCGTCCCTCCCCGAAATAAAGGGTCGGAATTCATGGGCGCCGAAACCGTCTACGATCACCACCCGCACATCGGAGTAGATCTCGCTGACATTGCAGCGCAGGAGGACAATCTCGCCGGGACCCCCTTCGAGCAGCGGGTCGCTCATATCATCGACATACTCGCCATTTTCATTTATCGTGGAAGAATAGATCTTCACCTGTTCCCCTGCCTGGGGAACGATGACATAAAGCTCCTGCCCTTCGGCCATGCAAAGGGTTGCATCGGAAAGGAAGGGGTATGTCTGCCCGGTGGCGCTGTATTCCAGATAATCGTAAAGGTCCGCCCCGGTGCTGTCATAGCCTACATATCCGATAAAGGCTGCCCCGAAAGTGCCGTTTTGCAGGATTTCCTCCCGCAGCGCTTTAAGACCGGGATTTTCCAGCATTTCGTCATCTGACTCTATAATGGAGCCTCCTTCCTCATACACCGAAAAATCATATACTCCTGCGATCGCCACCAGGTGACCATCTTCCATAGAGAGGGACGGACGGAACGAAATGGCTGCGACACCATCGGTGGAGACGATCAAGATATTGGAATATATCTCGCTGAGATTACATCGCACTAAAAGAACCTCGCCGGGATCTCCTGTATAAATTGGATCGTTCAAAACATCCTCATAGGTGCCGTCATCAGTGATCATGGAAGGATACACCGTTACCGTCCATTCTTCATTAGGCGGTACAATGGCGTATAGTTCCTGTCCCTCCACCATAACAAGAGGTGCTTCCGAGAGGCCGGGATACTTTTGACCAGTTTCGCTGGCTGCAAGATAAGTGTACAGATCCGCTTCCGTACTCTCGCTGTCCACATAGCCGATAAAAGCAACGCCAATATTACTTTCACTGTCTAAAATATTTTTTCTTAACACAGTAAGTTCCGAATCTTCCTCTTTCATATCATCTGATTCCGCATCTGAAACTTTTGGCAGATCAACATTTGGATCGGGCTTTAATGCACATCCTGCCAACAATGCAAAGCAGAGCAACCAAACGGCCAGAAAAGGCCAACTGTTACGCGCTTTCATTTTTTCACCAACTTTCATTTTCATGACTATGTTCGTGGCACACATATATCAGCTCATTTGGCTTCTGTATTTCCAAATCAGCAGGTGATGTAATTATCATTAATATTCCATTGCGGACTTCCTTTTTTGAATTAGGGCTTGATATATCATTTCGTGTGCAGCAGGAGAGTCTTTATCATTTTTCCTTTCTCCTTGCGGCAGTTATCGTTTTCACAAATAATTTTTATTATGTTTTCATCCGCGACTTTCGGCAAATACCGTAGCTTTTGTTATCTGTTCTGTCGCAGATCTTACAACTGACAGAATAACTACTTTCTCCAAATCGGATTGCCGTCTATCTCAGTCAGCGGAAATTTTCAGATATAGCGACTGCCCGCAGTGGGGGCAGAATCTTGCGTCGGCGGCAAGCACCGTACCGCAGCGGTCACAGCAGAGATGTTTTTCCCGGTAGCGGTCATACAGGGTTTTGGTCAGAAGCCGCATACCGCAGTCGGGACATACGCTCTGCTCACTGTCCACTACCGTGCCGCAGTGGGGGCAGACTTTCATTCGTTTCATTACCTTCGGGCCGAAGCCGCATTGCTCCAGCCAGTTCATTTCCGCTTTCGCTGCCACAGCTATCCACTCCCTTCATAATGTAATTTTTGTTTGCATACGGGACAGAACCGTTCCTCTTCCTCTACGTCGATTTTTGCGCCGCAGAATTTGCAGTATCTTGTTTCATACTCAAAGGGAGCGCAGTCGGTACATTCAAACACCACCGGATTATATACCGCGTCGATAATAAATCTGCCGCATTTCCGGCATTGGTTAAAATGCTGCCTGCCTTCCTTTTCCCACGCAAGCATCAGCTCCTCTTCGGGTGTATCCGCGTGATACGGTGATGTGATACACACCAGTGCTCCCGAAACGTCACAGTAAAAACGATAACGGTTACCGCCGGTATCCGGAGTGATTGTATATGCCGCCGTCTTTTTTCCCCCCATTTGTGTTTCGCCCCCCCCTTTCAGATAAAAAGTTGAGTTACGGTTTTTAATAGGGAATCATCATTTTATATTGATTAAGTCAACTATTCGTGATATAATTTATATAATAGGTGGGGCGGAACTCTGCACTTCGTTGGCGCGCAGACAGAGTTCTTTCTGCAGATGTGTTTCCTGCAAATAGGGGTACCCTCACCGATTTATAGGTAACAGCAAGACTTTATACCCTCCTTAAAACTCTCTTGCAAATAAAAGTATACAGACGCTTTCCTGTTCTGTCCCCGTCAAAAACCCCCGAATTGATAGGTCAGATTAAAAGAATATGATGTTTTCAGTCTTTTTACGGGCGGTTTTGATAGGAAAACAGATAGGTAGTCTATGGTGGCATCCCCACCGAGGAGGTTCTTATGAAAAAACTGCTATCTTTCTTTTTAATCGGGCTGATGTTATGTTTTGCCTTCACCGGCTGTTCTGACAAACCAAAGCTGGACCCTGACAATCCGGTTACACTGACCATGTGGCATGTGTACGGTGAGCAGGCCGACTCTCCCATGAATCGGCTGATTGAGGAATTCAATAAAACGGTGGGAGCGGAGAAGGGCATCATCATCAACGTTACCCTGATGTCCAACGCTTCCCAGATCGGTCAGAAGCTGCTCGACGCCCAAGACGAAGTTCCGGGTGTTCCCTCCATGCCGGATTTGTTTTTTTGCCACAGCAGCAACGCAGAGGAACTCGGCGTTTCAAATTTACTGAATTGGAACGACTTATTTACCGAAGATGAATTAAACAATTATGTGCCGGAATTTTTGGAAGATGGCAAGATCGGAGATGTCCTTGCGGTATTCCCCGTTTCTAAGTCCACTCATGTTCTGTATGTCGCCGGCACGCAGTTTGACCGTTTTGCAAAGGACATGGATGTATCCTATGACGATCTCTCCACCTGGGACGGCTTCTTTTCCGTTGCGGAAAAGTATTATACCTGGTCCAGCGGTAAGCCTTTTTGCGCATTGGATTATCCCATTCGCTGCGTTGAGCTGAACGCACTTTCAAAAGGCGCCGAAAACTTTTATACCGAGGACGGTTGGTACGACTTTGATAATCCCGTTTTCAAGGAATCTTGGATGGAATTTGCCCAGGCGATTTCCAAAGGGCACATCGTTGTTTCCGACCTTTATTCCAACACAATGGTAATGACAGGCGAGGTGATTGCCGGTATCGGTTCGAGTGCGTCCATTCTTTATTACAACGATGTCATTACCTATCCCGATAACACAACGGAACCGATGAATTTGCAGGTTGTACCGCTTCCGAAAACAAAAGACGCGGATCTGCTTGTAACACTTGCCGGTGTCGGTCTTTGTTCGTACAAGACTACCGAGCAGAAAGCAGAGGCTGCAGCTGTATTTGCACGCTATATCACCGAAGAGGCGCGCAATTTTGAATTTGTAGCCTCTACGGGATACATGCCTGTCAACAAAGGCTCTTTTGAAAAAATCAAAGATTACGCTTTTGAAAGCAAAGCATATGAAAATCTTTATACAACGCTTTTTGAGGTGAACAAAACGGCAACCGCAATCAGAGAGCCGTCTTTTGCCGGATATTACGAAAAAATTTACGCTTTGTATGACAGGCTGCGCGAGATGCAACCCCAGCTTACGGAAAGATTTGCAAACGGTGAAGACGCCGCCAAGCTGGCAGCCGAAACATGGGAATTGTTTCGCTCGATAGAGTAAGGCGGTGACGGTATGAAATTGTTGCCCGGTTTTACAAGTAAAAAGCGATCCATGAAGCGAAAACTCTTTGCCTATATGTTTATCCTCGTAGCGCTTGTCCTGACATTGCTGTTTTCCGGACTGCTGTTATTAGGGCAATTTACAGGCGCAGAGCAAACAACGTTTGAAACATTAGATTTTCAGGCGGATGTATTTTACAGGCAAATTGAATCCCATATTGAAGGATTGGCCGTTATGAGCATTCACTTGTCTGTCGATACTGCCGATGCTATTGAAAAGTACCTTTCAGAAAATCATATCGGCTTTTCAGACATCAATGATTCAGAGATAAACATTGCCGCTGTTCAGGAAGCAACTTTCAATATACTCAGGCAAAAGCTTCTTGAGGCTAAATGTTCAGGCGCCTTTATTGTTCTGAATGCAACGGTTAATACGGACGCAGATAAAGCTGCAAACTCTCACACAGGCTTGTATTTGCAGCGCAGTTCTTTAGATTATTCGGATACCGGTATTTTGCTTTATCGGGGGCTTACACAGCTCGGAAAAGAACACGGCGTTATGCCCCACAGAAAATGGCGGTTGGAGTTTAATACAGATTTGTTTCCAAACTACGCCCAGTTAACGGCCGATTCCAAATTGCCGCTAACCAGTGCATATCGCCTTTCCGATATATTTACTCTTACGGGAACATCGGAAAGAGCCGTGCTAATGACGCTCCCGATTATTGGCAGGGACGGAACGGTATACGGACTGTGCGGGTTTGAGATCAGCGAGAGTTATTTCAGGCACACATTCAGCCAGCCGTCCAAACTGGAACACGCTGTATTTACGATTAACAAAGGCAGCGAAGGCATTATAAATCATGCAGACAGTTTCAGCTGCGGTATAACGGACGGATATTATTTACCGCCGAACGAAGCGTATCGTTCTTCTTCGTTCGGCAACGGGCTGACCTTATTCCAGGGAGACACTTCGTCTTATATCGGTGTAACAAAGCAAGTAAACCTATGTAAAGACAGTGATACTTTTTATTTAACAGCTCTTGTTCCCAAACAAGATTTTGACAGATGGGTTTTAGATGACACAGTACGAATTATATTGCTCGTTTTACTTATTCTCACAGCAACGATTGGATGCAGTTATTTCTTTACACGCAGGTATCTGTCACCGATTAAAAAAAGTTTGGAGCAGCTCAAACAGAAAGAATATGACAGAAATTCCGGTATTTCAGAAATAGACGACCTGTTCGCTTTTCTTGCCGAGCAGGACCGCATCAATGAAGCGGCGTTTGATACGATGCGAAAAGAAAAAGCCGATATGCAGACTTCGCTGGATCAAATCCGGAATGCACACGACGAAACTATGCAGCAGGTCGAGAGGCTGGCATATTCCAGGAAGAACGAGGTGGATCCTTATGATTATGAGGATTTCAAAAACGGTCTCAAATTTTTGACAGAAAGGGAAAAAGAAATCCTGGATCTGTATATTGCCGGGAAAACCGTAAAAGAAATCGTAGCGCTGACAGGCTTGAAGGAATCTACCATTCGTTTTCACAACAGAAATATCTACACTAAACTGAATGTCCATTCTCTGAAACAGCTTTTGCGTTATGCCGCCATTATGAAGCAGGAAGAAGGAGAAAGGGGGAAAACAAATGGCATTAGCTGACAGATTGAATCAGATTGTATCCGAGCAGAACATATCAAAAACCGAGTTTGCCCGCAGACTTGGTATTACCGTGAACTATGTGTATATCCTTACGGGCAACAGCCGGCCGGATACGGAACAGAATAAGATCATTTCTCCCTCCCTCGCTAAGCTGATCGCCCTTGAATTTGGCTATGATGCAGACTGGATTCTCCACGGAGACAGTACGGAAAACAAATAGGAACACATACGACAGAGCATTATCTTCCAACAGAAGATAATGCCGTTGTAGCGGTTTGTGACGCAAAAGAGCACCGCCTTAGACTTTCAAATCTAAGGCGGTGCTCTCTGTATTAAATCAGACTGACTGAGCTTCTGAAATTTATGCGAATATCAACTCGTTGTTCACAATCTCTGCAGCCGCGTTGCGGCAAGCGTTCATTCTTCCTACCCATAGCATTTGGTTGGTTTCCTTTAGCTGCTCGGTTATGCCTTGTTTCTCAGCCATTTGTTTTACCAACCGAGAAAGCATATCCTCTGCCTGCCGGTCAATCTCAGCAAGATGAGCATTCAGCTTTCCTCTTGTCAACAGGTTATAATACAAAATTTTATGGTACTGTTTCAAATACCGTGCGTGGCGCTGTCCCCAAATACCGATATCTTTCTGTTCTTCTGGAACTGTCAAGTTTGGAAGCAGATTATCTCCTGCCTGAGTGTATGAGCCGCCTATTTGCTCAAATAATGATTTTTCCATTCTAGTATCCTCCTGTATTTTAGTATGATTTCATTTTACAGAAGGACAACGGATCATACCAATGTGCAGATTCCGTATATGAAAAAAGCACCGTCTTAAGACTAAAGTTCTAAGACGGTGCTTTCTAGTTTGGTATCAGAGCGAACATTTCACGGCGAAACCGCCTGCGAAAAAGTATGTGTTCGCCCAATACCCGTTTGGTGGACCCGAAGGGGATCGAACCCTCGACCTCCGCGTTGCGAACGCGGCGCTCTCCCAGCTGAGCCACGGGCCCTTGGCTGCCGGCATATCCTTCAAAAAAACCAGCATGTATTATTATACGGCGTGAATGCCGATTTGTAAAGGGGGAATTTTCGTTTTCAGACAAAATTTATAACTATTCCTATGAACGCTTCCGCTGCCCGCCTTTTCGCACGCGAATATCCGATCCGACAAAGGGGACGGTCATGAACTCGCCGCTGAGCCGGGATACGATGCTCTCCGAGTAATATTGCTTCAAAACCTCGCCGTCCAGATTGGAACTGACAATGGTGGGCCGCTGCGCCAGAATACGGTTATTGAGCAGCATATATACGACCGACATGGAATACTGCGTGATAAATTCCGTACCGAGATCGTCGATAATCAGCAGGTCGCAGTTGCTGTACTGGTCCAGGTCCGCCTTCTCCCCCGCCCTGTCAAATTTCACCTGCTCGAACGCATGGATAATATTCTGCGCGCTGTCGTACACAACAGAATAGCCGTGCTCAATCACTTCTCGGGCAATACAGGAGGACAAAAACGTCTTGCCGAGGCCGGTCGCGCCGTTGAGAAAGAGGCTGTTTGCATGGGGCGTGAACTGCTTGGCGTAGTTTTTACAGAATTCGAGAACCTGCGCCATTTGTTCGCGCGGGCTTTTGCCGTTTCCGTTTTTTACGTCACTGTAATAGTCGAGCTTGAAATTCTTAAACGACTGGTCCTGCATCAGCATGGATATCTTTGTCCGGGACATGGCCACCCGGGCAAGCTCCCGCTGGTAACAGGCGCACATACGGCCCTTGACAAACCCCTCGTCCGAACAGCGCCTGCATTCAAATTTCACATCGAGGTAGTCGATCGGATAGCCGTTTGTGGCCAGAAGCTCGGCGCGCTCGGCGCGCAGATCGACTGAAGAGGAGCGAATTTCGGATTTGGTAAGAGATTTGCCGCCAAAGATTCCGGATACAAGCTCTCTGTACCGTTCTTTTGTCAGGGCGTCAATCTCCTTAATACGCGGTATTTTTTTGTACACCTCTTCACGACGGGCCTGCTGCTGTGCAATTGCGTTCGCCCGCCTTTGCCGGAAGATTTCGGCTACCTGTTCGAGGGTTTCCCTGTCGTATGCCATACCGCGCTCATTCCTTTTATAATATGTATAGGCAATTATGAATCCTTTTCAATGATCTCCCAGAACGGCTTGAACAGCTCGGCGTCGTCAAGGGAAGAGACGCTGTTGTTCTTGAGTTTTTTCTGGGCCGCCGCACTCCTGCGGACGGGTTTGGGCGCAGCCCGCATCTGATCGACGGTGCGATACCCCTTTTCGTGGGATGCGGATAGAACCTTGTCCATATAGGCGAACGACAGCTTGCCGGTATTGTCGGCCGACTGCTCAAAGGCGTAGAGAATTTCGTCCAGCCCATAGCCATATACGCCCGTCCACGCGTCTATATATTCGCGTTCCTTTTTCGTCAGGTTGCGCCCGCCGATTCCAAGCGCTCCTGCGACACGCGCATGCATGGTACGCGCCCGCTCCAGCGACTCGACTTTCTGCGCCGCGAGCTCTGCGGTGCGTATGCCCTCGTCCGACCAGTTGATGGCCGTTTTCTCCATATAGCGCATACTGTCGTTGCCGCTGCTGTGGCAGTAGTCGAGCAGAATGGCGATGACCGAAACGGGCAGACCCAGCCAGTCATACATCCCGAACAGCGTTGAAATGTCGGCGGGCGTCAGCACTTTGTTCAGAATCTGCTCCGCCTGCGCAAGCAGGGTGGACAGGTCCTTGTCGTTCTGCGCACGCATGAGCACCGTCTCACCCGCGTAGCGCGGCAGCCCGTCCTGCGCGCCTTTCGGCACGAACAACGACAGGGTGTTCGCATTCTTTTGCAGCACGCCGCACTTGACCCAAAACTGCACCGCATCCTCCAGCTCGGCCGGCGTTATGGCCAGGTCGGCGCAGATCTCCTCCCCGGAAAGCGGTTTGTCCTCATTGCGCAGAAGGTATAGCAGTGTCTTCAGCTGCGCCTCATTACAGTTGCGCAGATGCCTGTCCACCACGGACGCCGGCAGGACGACAAAATTTTTCAGGCCGCCGCCTGCAAACATATAGGACGACACCCGCACACCTCTTTCCCTTGCGCCGCTCCAAGCGGCGGTATAATCAAAAACCAAGAATTTGGCATTTTTTGCACAATAAACATATCGAAATACGAATTTTCGGCTAGAATACTATATCATGAAAACATGAAAAAAACAAGCGAGTTTCTTAAAAACCAGGCAAAAAACTATTGCTTGTACCATAAATCAATGCTAATATTTTTTTACACAAAATTAATTTATGGAGGTTTTTGCTGTGGACTTATTGTGGCTTGCTCCTGTGGGCGCAGTGCTCGCCCTCGCATTCGCAGTCATCCTGGCTATGCGGGTTTTAAAGCAGCCTGAAGGCAACGACGAGATGAAACGCATATCCGGCGCGATCAGCCGCGGCGCAAACGCGTACCTGACGAAACAGTACAAGGGCGTGTCCCTGTTCTTTTTCATCGTGTTCGCCCTGCTGCTTATCCTGTATTTCTGGGATCTGCTCCCCTCAATCTTTATCCCCTTCGCTTTCCTGACAGGCGGTATCTTTTCCGGCCTTGCCGGGTTTGTCGGGATGAAGATCGCGACCAAATCCAACGCGAGAACGGCGAACGCGGCGATGAAGAGCATCAACACCGGCCTGCGCGTCGCTTTCTCCGCCGGCGGCGTCATGGGTTTTGTCGTCGTCGGGCTCGGCCTGCTCTATGTGTCTGGCTGGTACTATTTCCTCAGATACTGGTTTGAGGCCAACCCCGTAAGCGGTATGGATCTGAACACGACCATTTCATCGGTTATGATCACATTCGGCATGGGCGCGTCCGCTTTTGCCCTGTTCGCCAGGGTCGGCGGCGGTATCTTCACCAAGGCGGCCGACGTGGGCGCGGACCTTGTCGGCAAAGTTGAGGTGGGTATCCCCGAGGACGACCCGCGCAACCCCGCCGTTATTGCTGACAACGTCGGCGACAACGTCGGCGACGTTGCGGGCATGGGCGCCGACCTGTTCGAATCCTATGTCGGCGCGATCATCTCGAGCTGCACGCTGGCCGTCAGCGCGGGGCTGGGCGCAGCCGGTATGGCGCTTCCCCTCGTGCTCGCCGCCGTCGGCATCATTGCGTCGATTATCGGCAGCTTCTTTGTACGTACGAAGGAAAACACCTCGCAGAAGAGCCTGCTCATGGCCCTGCGCAGCGGCACCTGGATTTCCAGCCTGCTCATGGCGGTCGCTTCCTATTTCCTGATCCGGTACATGCTGGGCGCGGAAAATATCGGCGCTTTCTACGCCGTGCTCATGGGCCTGCTCGCCGGCGTGCTCATCGGTTATTTCACCGAGTATTTCACTTCGGATACTTATAAGCCGACCCAAAACCTGGCGCAGACGGCGAAGACCGGCCCTGCGACCATCATCATCGGCGGTATATCCCTGGGTATGATGTCGACAATTATCCCGATCGTCATCATCGGCGTCGCCATCATCCTCTCCTATAATTTCTCCGGCCTGTACGGCATAGGCCTTGCGGCCGTCGGCATGTTGTCCACCCTTGGCATCACTCTCGCCACCGACGCGTACGGCCCCATCGCCGACAACGCGGGCGGTATCGCCGAGATGGCGCATCTCGACGCCAAGGTCCGTGAGCGTACCGACGCGCTTGACTCGCTCGGCAATACCACCGCCGCCACCGGCAAGGGTTTTGCCATCGGCTCTGCCGCGCTGACCGCGCTTGCCCTGATCGCATCCTTTATCGACCAGGTCAAGCTGCAGCTGCCCTCTTTCAGCCTCGAACAGCTCAACCTTACAAATCCCAATGTCATGGTCGGCCTGTTCGTCGGCAGCGTGCTCCCCTTCATCTTTGCCGCGCTGACCATGGAATCGGTCGGCAAGGCTGCGCAGGGGATTGTCGTAGAAGTGCGCAGACAGTTCAAGGAGATCGTCGGTCTGATGGACGGCAAAGCGGAACCGGATTACGCGTCCTGCGTCGGTATCTGCACCTCTGCCGCCCAGCGTGAGATGATTATCCCCTCTGTGCTGGCGGTCGTGGCTCCCATTATCGCCGGATTCTTCCTCGGTGTTTACGGCGTGGCCGGTATGCTGCTCGGTTCTACCATCACCGGCTTTATCCTCGCCATTATGCTCGCCAACGCGGGCGGTGCGTGGGACAACGCCAAAAAGCACATTGAAGCCGGCAATCTCGGCGGCAAGGGAAGCGAAGCGCACAAAGCGGCCGTCGTCGGCGACACGGTCGGCGACCCGTTCAAAGACACGTCCGGTCCTGCCATCAACATACTGATTAAGCTTGTTTCCATATCTGCGATCGTATTCCTGACGCTGATTCTGTCGATCGCACTGGTGTAAATTCGCGCATGTTTTTCCCTCTTAAAAGCTCCGGGGCAGCCGCCCCGGGGCTTTTTTGCAAGCTTGGCGTTTCCCCCAAAAGCTAGCCCCGTAGAGTTTTTATAAAACCCCGAGATTGCAACCCCCCTTAATCCCTTATAGTATGCGGGTTTACGCATATACATGCGAAGAATTTAACCCAAAGACCTTGACAAGCCGTCTCAAAAAGCGGATAATGAAGGCAACAAAATTGATAGAGGAGGCACATACACATGGAACCCAAAATCTATAACCCTGAAGACATTAAACCCTTTGGCAGCGGCGACTATGAATCCAGACTCCTGCTTGACAACCTGATGGCCGGCGAAAAGGCTGTCAATGTCAATCACGGCACGGTATGCCCGGGCGGCGGCACCGGCAAGGTCGGCGACAAGGGCGGCGTCCATGAAAAGGGCGAAGTCTATTTCGGCGTTTCCGGCGAGGCCGACGTATATCTCGACGGCGTACCCTACCTCATGAAGCAGGGCACCCTCATCTATATTCCGGGCGGCTGCTATCACTTTATTGTCAACCGCAGCAAGACCGAGCCTTTCGTTCTGCTCACCATTTGGGGCGACGAGAAGGACAACGATACCCATGAAGCCCGCATTAAGGAGTGGGGTACCTCTTACAAGAGAGTGGACGAGTAATCCAGCATCCCAGAATACATATGACGAAAAGGCGCAGCCGCAAGGCTGCGTTTTTTTTGTCTGCGTATGGGCGGAGATTAGGCGCCGGGCGATAGATGACCCGTCAGAGGCGCGGGACACGCAGAGAAAAACGGTCCGAAAGAAACGCCCGGCGCACTGGCAAAGCCGCTACAGAAGGAACATGACACTGGCGCTCCGCGCAAACCTCCACACTGAAAGGGCGCGGGCGTGGGCGCGGGTGCGGGCGCAGGCATGGACGCGGGCGCGGGCGCAGGCGCAGGCGTGTGCGCGGGTGCGGGCGCAGGCGCGGGTGCGCCCGGTCCCAGCGGACAGCAAAGCGCCGCCGATCCATAGATCGGCGGCGCTTTCATTTGCCTATACTTCCATGATCACCGGAAGAATCATCGGGTTGCGCTTGGTCTTGTCATACAAGAACTTGGACAGCGCTTCCTTGACCTGCGCCTTGATGGCGGCCCAGTCTGTCATATGCTTTTCCTCGCACTTGAGAATGATATTTCGCACGATAGCGCGCGCTTCCTCCATCAGGACGCTTGACTCGCGCACATACACAAAACCGCGCGAGATCAGATCCGGGCCGGAGACAAGCTGGCCTGTGTCCGCATCGAATGTGGCGACGATGACGATCAGCCCGTCCTTGGCGAGGTGCCGCCTGTCGCGCAGGACAATATTGCCCACGTCGCCCACGCCCAGCCCGTCTACAAAGACGCGGCCGGCCTGCACTGTGCCCGTGATTTTGGCGCTGTTTTTATCCATCTCCAAAACCGAGCCGTTTTCCAGAATAAATATATTTGACGGCGCAATACCCGCGAATTCCGCAAGGTCGGCGTGCCGCTTCTGCTGCCGGTATTCGCCGTGGACCGGGACGAAGAATTTCGGCTTTACGATGCCCAGCATCATGCTCAGATCTTCCTGGCAGGCGTGGCCGGACACGTGCACGTCGGACGCGGAGCTGTGCACCACGTCCGCACCCGACTTCAACAGTTCGTTTATGACGCGTGAAACCGTCTTTTCATTGCCCGGAATGGCGCTTGCCGAAATAATGACTGTGTCGCGCGGGCCGACCTCGACCTTTTTATGGTCGGAATAGGCCATGCGGTAGAGAGCGGACATGGGCTCGCCCTGACTGCCCGTTGTAATAATGACCATCCTGTCGTGCGGATATTTGTTGATCTCGTCGAGCTCGACGAGCGTGCCGTCCGGGATGTGCATATAGCCGAGCTGACGCGCAACGGTGAGGACGTTCACCATGCTGCGGCCCGATACGGCCACTTTCCGGCCGACGCGGACGGCGGAATCGATCACCTGCTGCACGCGGTGGACGTTGGATGCAAAAGTAGCGACGATGATGCGCTTGTCGGTATATTTGCGAAACAATTCGTCAAAGGTTGCGCCGACGTGGCGTTCCGATGTGGACAGGCCCGGCCGCTCCGCGTTCGTCGAGTCGGACAACAGGGCCAGGACCCCCTTGCGGCCCAGCTCGCCCAGCCGGGTAAGGTTGATCGGGTCGCCCATAATAGGGGTCATATCGACTTTAAAGTCGCCGGTGTGGATAATGGTGCCGGCTTTGGTTGTAACCGCGATGGCGACCGCGTCCGCGATGGAATGGTTGACGGCGATAAACTCCAGCTCGAACGGATCTATCTTTACAGTCTGGCCCGCTGAAATCTCAATGAGTTTCGCGATCTTATCCAGCCGGTGCTCCTTGAGCTTATTATGCACGATGCCCAGCGTAAGCCGCGTGCCATAGACGGGAAGGTCCAGCTCGCGCAGCACATAGGGCAGCGCGCCGATGTGGTCCTCATGGCCGTGGGTCAGGAAAATGCCGTAGAGTTTCTCACGGTTCTGCCGGAGATATGTGATGTCGGGGATAACATAGTCGATCCCCAGCATATCGTCGTCGGGAAAAGTCATCCCGCAGTCGATGACGATCATCTTATCCATATACTCTATAACGGTAAGGTTCTTTCCCACCTCGCCCATGCCGCCGAGGGGAATGATCTTTATCTTATGGTTTTGTTTGCTCCTTGCCAAAAAATTTCCTCCTTTGTGTTTGTAATCTATTCCGTGCAAAGAATCCTTGATATGTAGAATCGGGAAAGGACGCGTATAGGGCGGCAGACGCCCGCCGGCCGTTTCCCGTATGCGCATGTCTCCCCGCTTTTCGCAGGAGCCGTTTAAACAGCATAAAAAACAGGCCTGACAGAATCAGACATAACCGTAAGTACCTATTATCCAGCGGCTATGGCGCCAACGCCCTGCGCCATAGCCGACCGATCGTTGCAATTTCGTTCGGGATAGATAAAGAACCAGCAGTCACGCACATTTCCAATTGTCTATATTGTATAGTGTTTTCTAGTTTTTGTCAAGCTCCGTCTGGATTTTTCGGATCTTATCCCGGAAATCCACCCATAGCTCCGAGGCGGTCTCCGCGTCCTGCGACTGTGCGCGTACGGTAAACGCCTCTTTTTTGCGTTTGGGTGTGATGGTGATTTCGCCCTTTTTGGTGATAAAGGTAAGGCCCCGGCCCAGGCGGATCGGGTTGTCTTTCATTCGGCCGAGCAGGCTCATGACATAGGCGCGTCCGGCTTCGGCGTCCACTTCGTCTGTGACGATGGAAAAGGCGGGCAGGCTCTCGGTAAGATCGCGCAGACTCTTGCCGCTGCGCTTGAGAATGTCCATACACCGAACGGCGGCCATGACGTTGTCAAAGGTGTATGGCATGTGCTTATACCCGCGCCGGAACGCGGGCGTGTCGCCTGCGTCGCCGGTGAGCACTTCTATATTCCGGTCTCCCAGCGGCAGATCGGGCGCACCGGCAGGCAGATACACCGGCGAAATTCCGGACCGGGCTGCATCCGCGGCCAGGAGCAGGAGCAGCGTTTCATAGCTGTAGTCGCGTCCGTTTTCACGGATGGAAAAATTCTCTCCGTCGCAGCCCAAGCGAATATCCAGCGCTCCCGGCGCTTCCTGCGCGCCGCGGGACAGGAGAAAGTCCAGCAGCAGGCCGCGCTGCAGCGGATCATCCGCCGCCACGCTTACACGGAAGCCGGGGAGCAGGCCGCACAGGTTATCGAGCGCGGCTGCGTACTGCTGGCGCGCGTCGCGCACGGGCAGAGCCGCGCCGATATGCGCCGCGTCTGCGGGATGGAAATCCTCGCGCAGAAAATTGTTCTGCAGGCGTTTTTCCGCTACATCGCCAGGTGGAAAACCGTCCGACTCATATACGCGGATAACGGCGCTGTTCCCGGATACAGCGAAGTGGACGCCGCAGGCGAACCCCGACTGTGCTGTGACGAACCGGAGCACGTTGACCGGACAGCCCGCAATGGCTGCGACGTTCGCGCCCATAGACCGGGCGGCGGCGGAAAAGGAGTCGGCGAGCATATCTGCCGCGGGACAGTTGCCGGCGACCGCTATTTTATCATGGTACTGCTGTGCGAACGCCGCGCCGAGACGGGCGGCGAACACGGGGTTGACGTCTTCGGTAATATCGCCGGTGATGCCTTCATCGTCGAACAGGCCGAGCGCGCTTGTGCCGAACACCTGGCTGCCGCCCACCGCCGTCATTTCCGCCGTGCTTTTGCCGGGCCACATTTTTACGCCCTCTTTGAGGCTGCTGTTCTTGCCGATGCGGCAGCCCGCGCCGACAACCACGCCCTGCTCCAGCGACGCGCCGTCCTGAAGCTCCGTATTGTCGCCAACAATCGCGCCGCGGGAAGTGACGCCGGATCCGACGCTGACGTTGTCGCCCAGCACGCTGTGACGGATACTGGAGCGCGCCCCGATCCGGCAGCCGTCGCCGATGACGGCGTATGGGCCGATGACCGCGCCGGCTTCCACTGTGAGGCCCTTGCCGACGATTACGGGCGGGATGACTTTTGCGCCGACAATCTCCGGCGTTTCCGGCGGCAAGTCCACGTCGATGTATCGGTCGAGCAGTTGAAAGTTACAGTCGAGATACGACGAAACGCTCCCGATATCGCACCAGTAGCCGGAGCAGACAAAGCCGTACAGCTTCATTCCCTCCCTGAGCATGCGGGGAAAAAGGTCCTTGCCAAAGTCGCAGGGAACGGCGTCAATCATATCGAGTACGCAACGATTGAGGATATATATGCCGGTGTTGACTGTGTCGGCATAGACGCGGTCCCAGGAGGGTTTTTCGACAAACTGCGTAATGCGCCCCTGTTCGTCCGTGAGCGTCACGCCGTATTCCAACGGTTCTTTGACACGGTAGAGAAGCAGCGTTGCGTCCGCGCCGCGCTGGCGGTGGTATGCAATCGCTGCGTTTAAGTCGAAATCGCACATGGCGTCGCCGCTGATGACGAGAAAGTCACCGTCCAGAAAGCTTTCGCAGTTTTTCACGCTGCCAGCCGTGCCCAGCGGCTCCTTTTCCTCAAAAAATACGAGGTTTACGCCCGCCGGGGTGTGTTCGCGGCAATAGGACTTAATCTGCTCAGGCAGGTACATCAGCGTGGCCGCACAGTCGCTGATCCCGTTTTTTGCAAGCAGCTCAAGAATATAGCTCAGCACAGGCTTGTTGCCGATTCTGGCCAGGGGTTTCGGCATGCCGCAGGTCAGCGGCCGCAGACGCGTGCCCTCGCCGCCGGCCATGATTACCGCTTTCATATATACATCTTCCTTTCACCTGTGTTGGTATAGTATACGGTCCGCAGGACTGGATCATGCTACCGATCCGTGCCTGTCTTATAGTATTGCCGCGGCGCATTGAATCTATTCCGCCTTCAAACGCGTAAAAAGCGCGCGGAAGGGCCCGGGGACACGCCCCAGGCCCTTCCCGTTCAGGCGGCGCCGGGCGCCGCCCGGCCGCCGCAGTCTGCGATCCTCGTTATTTATCCCCGTCGTCCAAAATCTCGTTGCGGCTGCGGAACAGCAGAGAGATACACCACACGCCCGCAAGGCCCACCAGTGTGAACACGATGCGGCTCCATGTGGTCTCATGTCCGAGCAGGTAGGAGACGAAGTCGAACTTGAAAATACCGATGCTGCCCCAGTTCAGGGCGCCGATAATCGTAAGGATCAGCGCGATTCTGTCTATGATCATCTGCATTCACCTCAAATAAAGTTTCAGCTGTATTATGCACGGCTGAAAGAAATTTTATACATGCATTGGGAATTTTGAAAAAACACGAAAAAAAGACGCAGGATTTTCCTGCGTCCCATCAGCCCCGGCCGCGCCGGAGCTATTCGGCCGGCCGTAACAAACGGCGCGCGGCCACCGCACGTTCAGCGTTTGGCGAGCGCCTCTGCGTTTTTGACAAGGTTGAGCACGCCGCCCGCGCGGCGGTCGTACTGCTGTTCGATGATCGCCTGGCCGAGCGCGGGCGCGTTTTCGCCCAGCTCCGCACAGGCGACGCGCATTGCCGCCTGCGCCTCGGCAAGGGCCGCCATGCAGTAATAGGGCGCGCGGTCCTTTTCGATGAGAAAAAAGTCCTCCTCGTTGTCGGGATTGGCGCTGTACAGCATTCTGAACACCCGGTAGACGGACAGGTAAAAATAGTCGTTGATCGAATGGGTGAGCGGGCGGCTGCCCGTGCCGGCCGCCACGTCGTAGATCATATCCAGCGCGTTGAATACAAGGCGTTTTCCGAGCTGGTTGGCAAGCCCTCCGCGCGTGCTGCGGTTGTCCTGGGCAGCGGAGGGGTCGGGCAGGTCGTCTCCGGAGAGGATTTCGCCCGACCGGCGCGCAGACAGACCTAGCAGATAGTCGCTCGAAACGCCGTAATACCGCGCGCATCGGACGACAAAATCCAGCCCGCACTCGCGTACGCCGCGCTCATAGTGGGACAATAGGGCCTGCGAGACCTCCAAATCGGCCGCCGCCTGTTTCTGCGAGATGCCGCGTTCCTTTCGCACAAGCGTAAGCCGTTTTGCAAAATCGTCCCGCATATGTATTCACTCTCCTTTATATTTGTACGGCGCGGCCGTACCCGGCGCGCGTATACCCATAACCATGCGGTCATTGCCGCCGTAGTCCTTTTCAACGCGTATATCCATATAGCCGTTTTTCCGCAGGATATCCGTTACGCCAGCCGCCTGCCCGTACCCGATTTCAAAACAGACGCCGCCGCCCGACCTGAGCTTCGGCGCATAGGCCGACGCGATGAACCGGTAAAAGACAAGCCCGTCGGGCCCGCCGTCAAGCGCCTCGCGCGGCTCGAAGCGGATAGACGGATCGGCCTCAGCCAGCTCGCGCGCCGAGAGATAGGGCGGATTGGAAACGACGAGGTCGAATCCGCGGTCCGGCAAAGTCCTGTAGAATGAGAACAGGTCGGCGCAGCGGACGCGCAGTTTTGCTTCCACACCGTTGCGCGCCGCGTTTTCCCGCGTCAGCCGCGCGGCGGTTTCGCTGATATCGACCGCGACGCCGCTGCAGCCCGTCATCTTCGCAAGCGCCACCGAGATACAGCCGCTGCCGCTGCCCAGTTCCAGAAAGCGCGCGCCCGGACCTCTGCGCTTTAAAAAGGAAACGGCGGCAAGAGCGACCGTTTCGGTGTCGGGCCGGGGGATCAGGACGCCTTCTGTTACATGGATGGGGAAGGATAAAAACTCCCACTCGCCCACGATGTACTGCAGCGGATACCCGGACGCATGCTTTGCCACAAGCGCGGAAAACCGGGCCGCAGCAGCAGGCGGCGGAGGCGTTTCGCTGCACAGCAGTTTCGTATACGGGTCGCAAAACACGTGTTCAAGCAGGCATTTACACGCGAATTCCGGCGCGTCCGCCCCCGCTTCGCGCAGACGCGCCACGCCCTGCCGGTACAGACGCGCGTATCCGTTGTCCCCGTTCACCATGCGTCGTCGGCTCGGTTGCCCGTCGTCACCGCGCTGAGGGCCGCGATGGCGACTTCCATCTGCCCGTCGTCCGGCTCGCTGGTCGTCAGTTTCTGCAGCAGCATGCCGGGCGCGCTGACCGCGCGCGTAAACCAGTTGTCATACCTGCCGATAAGCTTGAGCGCCTCATAGGACACGCCCGCGACAACCGGAAGCAGCAGAATGCGCAAAACAATGCGCAGAATGGGGTTTTGCACCTGGATAAACGAGAAAATCAGAATGCTTAAGATCATGACGATCAGGAGCAGGTTTGTGCCGCAGCGCTTGTGCAGGCAGGAGTACTTGCGGACATTCTCCACTTCCAGCGGCTCGGCATGCTCATAGCAGTGCACTGTCTTGTGTTCCGCGCCGTGGTACTGGAACAGGCGCTTGATATCCGGCATACGGGAGACGAGCACGATATACAGAAGGAAGATGCCGATGCGCACAAGCCCCTCCGCCAGATAAAACCAGAAACCGAGCTCGGTATGGAACGCCCACTCGATCCCTCTGGCGAGGTAATAGGGCAGCAGAATGAACAGGGCCAGCGCCAGCAGGACGGCAACGACGATGGTAAAGGTGGTGATTACGCCCGCCGCCTTGTCGCCCAGCTTTTCGTCGATGAATTTGTCAAATTTCGTAGGCTCGGAAACTTCTTCAGTCATGGAAATTTCCGCGCTCAGGTTGAGCGCCCTGAACCCGACAGCGAGCGATGCGCCGAAATTGTACACGCCGCGCACGATGGGTATTTTCTTCCATATGTTCTGTTTTGCCGACATGTCCAGCGGCTTTAGCTCGATTTCACCGTCGGGGCGGCGGACGGCGACGCAGGTCTTTTCCGGGCCGCGCATCATCACGCCCTCGATGACGGCCTGGCCGCCGATCGTCGTCTTGTGTACGGGCTGTACAGGCTGTGGGTTCTGTACGGTTTGTTCTGATTGTTCGGGTCGTATGGGATTCTGTTCCATTATTCTGCCTCTTCCTCCGGCGCGGGCGGCGCCTTTTTGGGCAGGACGATGGTCACCTTTGTGCCCCTGCCCAGTTCGCTCTCGATGACCAGCGTGCCGCCGTGCAGGCGCACGATCTCATCCGCCACGGCAAGACCCAGCCCGGTCCCGCGCTTGGAGGAGGTGCCTTTGAAGAATTTCTCCTTAATATGCGGCAGCTCGTCGGCAGGAATGCCCTCTCCCGCGTCCTCAATACAGACTGCGGCGTGGGTGGCCGTTTCCACAATCGAGATCTTGATGGTGGTGTCCTCGCTCGAATGCTTGATTGCATTGTCAAGAATATTAATAAATACCTGATTGAGCCGGTCGGCGTCGCCCAGGACGACGATATTGATGTCCTCCGGTACGTTGAACTGCAGTGTGATGCGCGCCTTGGCCGCGCGCTCGCGCATGATGAGGATGACCTGCTCCACTTCAGCGTACAGATCAACGTTCTCCATCATGACGCGCATACGCCCGCTCTGGATGCGCGAGAAGTCCAGCAGCTCTTCAACCATGTGCGACAGGCGCTCTACCTCGTCGTTGACTACGGACAGGCCGCGCATGACCGTGCTGCGGTCGTTGACAGGGTCGCACAGGGCCATGGTTTCGCTCCAGCCCTTAATGGCCGTCAGCGGCGTGCGCAGTTCGTGCGAGATGGAGGAGATGAAGTCGTTTTTCATTTTATCGTTCTCGGCAAGCTCGGCGGCCATGTTGTTGATTGAATCGCACAGGTCGCCGACCTCGTCGCGGTACTGGTTGTCGATCCGGGCGCTCATGTCCCCTTTCGCAATACGGTTGGCCGTCTCAGTAATCCGCTGCAGGGGCGAGACGATTCCGCCGATAAAATAGTAGTTTGTCGTAAAAACGAACAGGATGATGCCGAGACAGATCGCCATGGTGGTGAGAACGAGAACCCAGACATGGCTGTTGACCGACTCGAGCGAAGTGAGCAGCCGCAGCACGCCGACCGTATCCCCGTTTACATCCTGGATGGGCACGCTCGCCGCCATAATACGCTCGTTTGTGCCGGGATTGCGGCCGTTGTAGACGCCCGTCGTCCCCGTGTTCAGCGCAGTGAGAAAGTCGCTTGCGGCAGAGGCGTCGTCCTGCCCGATGGCATAGCCGATGCTCGTATACAGGCACTCGCCTTCCGGGGTCAGGATCTGCAGCTCCATCAGGTCCTGGTCATGGAAATAGTCGGCGGCCCAGGTATAGGTGAGATAGGTATAGTTGTTCTGCTGCAGGTTCAGGTTGTAGTTGAGAATCATCTCTTCCGCCTTTTGCGTCAGATAGTTCTCAACCGTCTTGTGATAATAGGAGAAGATAACGGCGCTGATCGTAAGCTCAAACCCGATCAGGATCAGTACGATTACGCCGAATACACTGGTAATCCAGCGCACGGTGATTCTGGGCAGCCTTTTCTTCACGCCGGTATTCCCCTTTTCGGATTTGCTGTGCACAGGACTATTCCTCCGTCCATTTATAGCCAAAACCCCAGAGTGTGGTTATGTATTTCGGTTCCGACGGCGTATCCTCTATCTTCATGCGCAGTCGGCGCATATTTACGTCGACCGTCTTTTCCTCGCTGTTGCTGTCGTCGCCCCAGACCTTGTTGAGGAGCATGGCGCGGGATAGCGCTACGTTCTTGTTTTCCAGGAACACCTTCATCAGCATAAACTCGACCTGGGTCAGCTCGATCGGGATATTGTCTTTGGTACAGGTCCTGCTCACAAGGTCGAGCGCGAAGGGGCCGGAACGATAGACCTTGCCCTCGTCGCGCTTGGAGAAGGAGAGCCTGCGATAGAGCGCGTCCACCCTGGCCAGAAGTTCGCTGGGCGAAAAGGGCTTGGTGATATAGTCGTCCGCACCGGACATGAAGCCGGTCACCTTATCCGATTCCTGGGTCTTCGCCGTAAGCAGTATGATGCCGAGCTGCGGATTGGCCGCGCGCATCTGCCTGGACACCTCAAAGCCGTCGATGCCCGGCAGCATAACGTCCAACAGCGCGATATCCGTATCGCTGTTGGCGCGCAGCAGTTCCAGCGCCATCTCGCCCGTCTCCGCCTCCACGACCGTATATCCCGACCGCCGGAGATTGATCACGACAAATTCGCGTATCGTCGCCTCGTCTTCCAGAACAAGTATCTTTCTCATACGACTCAACTCCATATCGTAATTTTTATTTATACTGAATCCAGTTCTTCCGGCTGTCCGCTACCGAACCCACCATCATCTGGACCTCTTCCGACATGTTGGACGACATATTGATGACAAACAGGTTCTCCGAGTCCTTTTCACTGCGCAGCTCGTACCAGTTCCCGAGCTTCATTCGGTTGGCTAGCTCTTCCTCTGTCATCTGGTAAATGGAAAACATATGCTGCGCCTGCTCCGTCTCGCCCGCGCTGCCTACATAATAGAAGTGCATGCTGTTGTCCCTGGCCTGGTAACAGGTCACCTTTCCCACCCATTCGGTAGGCACGATGTAGTAATAGCCGTACGCGCTGTTCATGATACAATAAAAATCGTGAACCAGTGCCGGCAGGTTGCTGTCCGGCTCGCTTGCCTTTATGTTCAGCATGGACCAGTCGGTCAGGACCAGCATCTTGTTCCCGTCCTGTGCGGACAGATTCGTGTACGCGGGAAGACTCCATGACGTCGGCACCTCCACGATGCCGTCCTTGTCGATATCCAGACAGGCAAATTCCGTCTCTCGGATCAGCGAGCTATTGAGCACGCCGTCGCGCATATACGGGTTGGTCAGACCGGTTTCATCCCAAAACAAAAACTGCGAGCTCATATTGTTGCCGCGCTTTATATCCAGTATGACCGCATACTGCCTGGAGTTGATCCGTGCGTACTTAATATCCTGCACGCCGTCGCCCGTGCCGTCCACCGGGCAGGTTGCGACGGCTTTCAGCGTCCCGTCCTGCACCGCCATAATCTTTGCGCTGCCCGTGCCGGCCGTTTTATCCGCAATATTTAAGATAAAGATAAACCGGTTTTCCCGCTCCTCGAAAAAGCGGCTTTCCGTATATGTCTCCTGAAACAGCGGCGCGCTCTGGCTGTCCGGCTGCAGGTCATAGGCGGTGAGGACCTTCGGCGCGGACTCGCCCCGGCTCCAGCCGACCAGCAGGTCGTTTGTGTTGTTGCCATCAAAATCCCAAAAGTCGATATAGTCGATTTCGCCGCTCTCGCCCCGGATATTCTTCCACTGCTGCCAGTGCCCGTCCGCCTGCTCCTTGAATACGGCGATATACGCTTCGCCCGTCTCCGCGCTGTTCTCCGGCCTGTAGAATATGACGACTTCGTCTTTGCCGTCGCTGTCCAGGTCCGTCAGGATGATGGGCTGGCGCAGGTTTGTCTTCCCGTTTTTCGGGCTGACATAGGTGAGGTTGGAGCCCAGCGTCTCCGTAATCGCGATCGTCAGCTGTTCCTGCATATTGTTCGGCTGCGGCGCGCGCAGCATGGTTTTGACGTTGCCGTCGATCAGGTTGCAGCCGCACAGCGGCAGACAGACTGCGGCCAGCATCAATACGGCTATGATTCTCTTTCGCATGTATGCGCTCTCCTTCCCGCTCATCTCTGTAGCGTGCGGCGCGGGTGTTTTATACTTCATATACGAGTGGAAAAACCACATAGTCAGTATTATTTTATCACACCTGTCCCGCTTTGGGAAGAAAATATTTCATTTTATTTCGCAAATCGGTTGAAATTCTTACGAAAGCTGTTATAATATTGAGTAGAAAATCATGCGCGGGAGTAGTTCAGCGGTAGAGCGTCGGCTTCCCAAGCCGAAAGTCGCGGGTTCGAATCCCGTTTCCCGCTCCACCAGGCTGAGCCTGGACGCAATTCGCGTTCCGGGTTCAGCTTTTTCTTTTGCCTTTTCGCTCGCGTTTATGGCTGGGTATCTTTTGTAACGCAACCCCACGTCGGAGCAGGCGTTGTATCGCTTGCGGCGGCTTTTTTAGCCACCGTCGCGCTCGTTCCTCTGCGTCTCCTTTTCCGAAAAAGGTCACGCTACGCCTTTGCTGCTTCGCTTGTAAACGCGCGCGCAACGCGCCGGCTTGCTACCAACCTTTTTCGGGCGATGATGGCATGGACCCTCTACCCTCTGAAAAAAAACGCCCTACATCTTTTTTGCAACGCAAACGCAAGTTAAAAGCTGTATTTTGATTTCTCAAAATGCAGCTTTTTTATATCGTCCAAATGATCATTTTAAAGGATTCTTTTTGTAGCGCGGCCCAAAAAAGAGACAAACTTGTTTTGAACAGGTTTTTTGTTTACTATAATAGGCTGGAATGTAGGACAATCACGATTTAAAAAGCTTGTAACGATCACAGATATAGAGTACAATTAAAAATGGGATTATGTATATTCCAATTCATCTAAAATTAGATATTGAAAAAGGAGAACCCGTCCGCATACTCCGCGCCTCCAAAAGGCATGCATGCCGGATAATGAGGGCTTTACTGCTAATATAAGGAGAAGATGATATGAATGACGTTGCACGAAATATCAACACCGCAAAAGGAATAGGCTTAATCCAGCTTGGCTTTTGGCTAAGTAAAAAGCTGGATAAAACAGCGGCGGAAAAAGCAGCGGCAAAAGCGTTTATCAAAATATTCTGGATCACATTGGGAATTACCCTGCTGTTTGTTGTCGTCCTTTTTATATTAACAGGATATGTGATGTCCGGTACAAAATTGAGATATGACGGCATCTATGATGAATCCCGCACCGGAAGGATGGAAAACGGACAAGTCCGTTATGTCAAAAACGAGCTTTACTATATCGATCCGGAAGCGATAGGTTTACCGGCAGGACTCCCTGACGGCACACACGTTAACTTGTATTTTGATGAAAACGATGTCGTTATTGCGGGAGAGAATGCGGATGAAATCGACGCCATTATCGAAAGCAGAGTGGTTCTGTCAGTGGCAGCTATGGGGACGATGATTGTTGTGCTGATCACATTTACAATGATTGCGAAGAAAACGTTTGGAAAACCATGGTATCTTTGGCTACAAACAATAAAAGGGAAAAACTTCGAACATCGTTAAACTTGAATCGTGGTTGAATTCAGGAATTTAAACTCTTGAAAATCTCTGCATAAAAGCCATTTTTAACGGCTTTTCCCTTTCACGGATGTAGGATGCTTAATCAGAAAATTGTGTATATAAAAATTTCAAAATTATACCAGGCATTCCCTTTGTTACCTATTGCCATTTTAACTCCTTGAAAGTACTGGATTTTTCAGTATTTTCAAGGAGTTTTGAATTTTATGCTGAAAAACACAGAGATACACAGAAATAATGTGTATGCAAACGGCTCGTCTGATCGTTCTGAAAAATCATGTCTCCTGTCCGAAGTGGGCAGATTTTGTACACCAAAAGCCTTGACGCGTTTCTCTGGCTTTGTTATATTAATATTAATCAGTATTATACTTTTGCAAAGGAGGGGATTCCGTTGTTTTAAGCTCTGGCAGCGAGACCGGCAAAACTGGTAAGGGAAACATCCCATAATGTTTCCCAATGACAACAAAAACTATTGTCGAAAGGAGCCACAATAGCATGTCTAAACGTATTTTGAAGTTTACCAGTCTACTGGTTATAATTGTATTACTTATATCGCAGACAAGCGCAACACAACCGATGAAAACGGAAGAGATTGCGCCGCTGGAGAAAACTACGGAGCTGGGCGTGCCCTATAGTGAAATTCCGCTGGAGCTTAACCCCGCGCAAATCGAGCAGGCCGGACACACCGCGCGGCTGCGGGAGGAGGAAACCATGCCCAATACAGCCGTGTTTTTGAATGAAGACGGAACCCGCACCTTATATTACTTTCCAAAAGATATCTGGTATGAGGATACAAACGGCGTAAAAAAGGACTATACGACAACGCTACAAGAGGCGACCGCGAAAGAAAAAACAGTTGCATCCGCTGCATTTAAGGCCGACGGCGGTTCAGGCGAACTGCTGCTGCCGAACAAAGTGACGGCCGAGACGCCGGTTACCTATCGAACCGGAGACCTTGTGACAAAAATAGCGCCAACGTATGACCGAGTAATCAGCCATCCCATAAAATATACGGAAGCGCCGGCAGCGGATCAAGATCCCGCCGTGGTGGCGCCGAATCGGCCGGAAAAAGAGGAGCTGACTCTGGAGGAAATTTACGCCCTGCCAAATGAACAACGTGCCACCGAATGGGATCTTGCGTCGGGGGATCTGTTTGAAAGTCCGGACAATCCCGCTGTTAATCTGGAATACGGGCCGGATGAGATCCATTTTCCAAAGATCAAGGCGACCGAATCCAACGAACCCATCTATGCACGCATGGAGGACAATACAGTCGCCTCTGTGAAATTGCCAAAAGAAACTGTTCTGCAGAAGACCGCGGATTTCCTGACCAATGCAAAGGCGGCCAGGCTGGAATCAAACATCTCGGCCCAGAACGGCCGTTTGGTAGAATCAGTACGGTATGAGCGTGCAATCGGTTCCGCCGACTTTGTCTGTAAGCCGCTCGTTCACGGATTCGCCAACGAATTCGTGCTGCAGAAAGACGGCGGAGAAGACGCATTTTCCTTTGTGCTTACGCTGGAAGGCCTGACCCCCTATCACTCAACCGGTTATTCCATTCCGCTGGTAGATGAGAACGGCTATATTGAGACGTATATCATACTGGAGGGGCTGACTGATGCGAACGGCGTCACAGACCCTGGAAGCGTGATCGATATTGCGCCCTACGGAGACGGCCAGTATCTTGTGACTGTGAATCTGAACCGGGACTTCTTAGAGGCCCCGGACACCCAATACCCCGTTGTTACGCGCGTGACAGCCAATTTCGGTTCAAGTTATATCAACGACTCGCATGTGGCGCAGAATGCTCCCAGCGTCAACTATGCCTCTTCCCCTTCCATGTACGCGGGCTACAGCGGCAGTTACGTCTACTACAGCTATATACAGGTTATCCTCAAACCGCTGTTCGACAATGGAACGATCACGAAACCGGTCGATATCAACAGCGCTTACTTTTACATACGTAATTTCGCGACAACAGGTTCCTCCGTCACCCTCAACGGCAATATTGCGCGCAATGTCTGGAACTACCAAACTATCACCTACAACAACCGGCCCGGATTCTATACCGAAAATTCCTGGAACGGTGTGGACCGGCCGGCGAGCGTTGCCTGCAATACCAGCAGCTCGCATAAGAACCTCCCCTGCCTGGATTTTACGCAGGCGCTGATCCGCAACTATATGGACCAGAACCTGTGGAAGACCATCCACGAAAACCGCGGCTTTGTTCTCAATGTCCCGAGCGGGCTGAGGCAGTTCTATTCCACCAACAATTCCTCCAGCCCGCCGTATATACAGATCAACTATGTCTCCGCCAAGGCCAACAGCTATAGATCCATTTCGACGAGTGAACCTAACTGCTGGCGGTACGCCATGCTATACAATAGCGGAACGCACGCGCCGCAATTAATGGCTGCCTCAGCAGGAGATGGTTCATATAATATTAGTGTAAACACACAAAATCATCTCAGGAGTAATGGATATCCCTCTGCTTCGACCAGAATTATTTCCGGATGGACTGCGCCTATATATGACGGAGAATATAGAGTTGCTTTCCGATATATATCAGATACCACCGGCTATATAAATCAAGGTGCATATCACTTTATCTATGAACTTTCGACCGGGCAGTGGGCCGGGAAATACGCCGGACAACCGTCATATAATCACGGGTTTATCAACCCGAATCTGAACGAAGCCGGCCAGTGGGACACTATGACTGGATCGCAAACCTACTATATGGCGGTTAAGTTGAGTTGAGGTGGGATGAAGATGAAACGAATCATAAGTTTTCTGCTGCTGCTAATGTTGTTGCTGTCTGCCTGTGACAATTCACAGAACAATCCATCAGCAAATGTTTCGTCGCTTCCAGAAGGGACGTCCACTTCCTCCGGCTCCCAAAAACCTTCCACTCAGACTGTTGCGCTGTTAATCATGGGCGTTCTCGACCATCCAACTATGCAGCTTATTCAGTTGGGATTTGTGGAAAAGGCTGAACAGTTCGAACACTATGAGCCGGTCATCAGCGGATTGACAAACGGAAGCACGGAAGAAGTCCTTTACCAATGGGAAAAGGATGTCGATGCCTATAATCCAGACGGTTTTGTAATGTGGGCAGCAGATGACACTGCATCAGAATTTTTATCTAATCAACATGCAGCCGGATTAAAAATCGTTATTCCCTACTTTGATGTCAGCGCCCTTAACGACCCCAACGTTTCAGAGCTGTCCGGAGGAACAATTGATGCAAACCCGATTTGCGACGAGGGGAAAAGACTTTCCGACGCAGCAGAATATATTGTGAACCAGCTTGCCCAAAACGGCGTCACTTCCGGAACCATCGTATTCCATGGAAACAGCTATTATCAGCCTGCA
>ERZ827423.414-NODE-414-length-56263-cov-19.402914_pt1 | contig 56263 bp, 52 predicted proteins | sample MGYA00519775_ERZ827423 | MGnify/ENA primary metagenome ERZ827423 (study PRJEB31778, sample SAMEA3449296) | human gut metagenome | biome: human gut; feature: human-associated habitat; material: faeces | place: United Kingdom | collected 2010/2012 ... | reverse complement strand
GGCGGCAGGTCAGACGGCAGCAGCGCTCACCACAACACTGTTAACATCAGCGGCGGTTCTGTATCAAACACTGTTTACGGCGGCAGGTCAGACGGCAGCAGCGCTCACCACAACACTGTTAACATCAGCGGCGGTTCTGTATCAAACACTGTTTACGGCGGCAGGTCAGACGGCAGCAGCGCTCACCACAACACTGTTAACATCAGCGGCGGTTCTGTATCAAACACTGTTTACGGCGGCAGGTCAGACGGCAGCAGCGCTCACCACAACACTGTTAACATCAGCGGCGATGCCAAAGTAATAGAAGGCACTGTTTACGGCGGCTATTCAGACGGCGGCAATGCTTATGACAATGAAATCATCATCAGCGGTTCTGCCAATATTACAAATGCCAATTTGTATGGACGCAATGATGAAGCATCCGGCACAGGCAATACTCTTACCATTGACGGCTGGAGCGGTCCTGCGCAATCTGTAGTAAGTTTTAACGATATTGCTTTTAAAAATATCAGATGGGATGATGGTGGAAGCATATTGGCAATTAAATATGGTGGATACACCACTCTTGCCAATACTAAAATTGATACCATCCACATTGCAGGCGGAAGCAATATTAACGTTGGCGAATCTATGACGCTTATTAAAAGCAGAAATAATTCTGACCTTGGCTTAATGAAAGATAATGTTACGGATACCTTTACCGCAGGCGTTGCGCGCGAAGGGCTTGGAAGTACCAATGTCGACGGAAACGGCAATGTAACATTTAAGCTTGACAGTATAAAAGTAAGCAGCCAGGCAGTAAGTGCCGCCCAAACCCGTGCGGCTTCCGCGGCGTTCGTAAATCAGGGCACGGATTTAATCAGCGACAGTTTGGACACCATAAGCCGTGACGATAACTACGGTGTTAAAACCTTTGCCGCTGTACACGGCAACCGCAGCAAGTACGACGTTGCCGACAATATTAAAATCAACGGCTGGAGCACGATTGTCGGTGTAGGCAATGCAGATAAGTTCGATAACGGCAGTGAGTTCAGCTGGGGCGTGTTCTACGAAAACGGCAGCGGCAATTATCGCACTTACAACAGCTTTAACAACGAATTCTTCCGCGGTGATGGCAGCATGGTTTATAACGGCGGCGGCATTGCAGCAAGATACGAGAATAAAAACGGCGTTTATACTGAAGGCTCGCTCCGTGCAGGTATGCTTAAAAATGAACTCGATAACGCCATGCATGATGTTAACGGCAGTTATGGCTACGAAACCGAAAGTGCTTACTACAGCGCGCACATTGGCGTTGGTAAAATCATCAGCCTGAGTGACAGCAGCGACCTCGATATATACGGTAAGTTCTTCCATACCTATACCGAAGGCGACAGCGTTACCATTGCAGACGATAAATTCGATTTTGACAGCATTACCAGTGACAGATTAAGAGTTGGTGCGCGCATTACAAGCAATAAGGAAAATAAGTTCAGCACTTATTATGGCCTTGCTTATGAGTACGAGTTTAACGGCGACGCTGATATGACGGCGCAGGGATTGCGGGCAGATATGCAGAGCTTGCAGGGCAGCAGTGTAATGGCAGAAGTAGGCTTTAACTACCAGCCGACGCCGGACAGCCCGTGGAGCTTTGACCTTAATATGCGCGGCTACGCAGGCGAACGCCAAGGCGGCAGTTTTAACGTACAGGCAACGTATACTTTTTAGCCGATAGCCGAATCGCCAATTAGTAACGAGCCGAAGGCGAAGTTAATAATTGTGCCAGCGAAGCTATGCAAATTTTGTGAGCGAATAGCGAGCAAAATTTACGAACCTTAATAAATATCGTCACTTTATACCGATTGATAATAAAGGCAATATTTGTGCCAGCGAAGCTATGCAAATTTTGCGATTGAATAATGAGCAAAATTTACGAACCTTAATTTAAAAATAAATAAAGCAGCAACTGCCAAAGGCAATATACCTTTCAGCGGTTGCTGCTTTTTTACTATATAAGCGCACAAATTATCATGTACAAACTATTCAATTATTTCCCCGGTTCAAACAAACCTTCGTTGTCGTCCCACAAAACTATTTTATCTTCTTTTAAGGTTTCCGCAAGGCGGATAACGCGCTGGTTGCTGCTGCCGCGGAAACGCAGGTTGGGGTCTTTTTTTGCTTCCACAAATTCGCCGTCTACCAGTATGTCAATGCAGTCCAAAAGGGCGCGCGTAATTTCATAGTCGCACAGGCGGCCGGTTAACAGGTCTTTTTCAAGGTCGTAACCGGTATAGCACCATACGGTTTTATTGGGGTACATTTTGCGCAGGCGCTGCATAAAGGGCAGCAGTGCTTTCTGGTTGGCGGGTTCAAACGGTTCGCCGCCCAAAAGGCTGAATCCTTTAATATACGTCGGCTTTAAGGCGTTTAAAATTTCTTCTTCCGCCGCTGCGTCAAACGGCTTGCCGTAGTCAAAATCCCAGGCTTCCTGGTTAAAGCAGCCTTTGCAGTAATGCGTGCAGCCGCTTACAAACAGCGATACGCGCACGCCCGGCCCGTTGGCAACATCATGTGTTTTAATTGCCGCGTAGTTCATGGCAGGCCTCCGTTACAGGTGCAGAACGCGGGATTTAATTTCTTTGGTTTTGCCCACGTTCCAGAAGTTTTCACCCAGGTAGCCGCAGGTACGGCGGGTTACGTTCATCAGGTTATGGTCTTTGTTGCCGCAGTTCGGGCATTCCCATTCCAAATCGTCGTTGATGATAATTTCGCCGTCAAAACCGCACACATGGCAGTAGTCGCTCTTGGTGTTGAACTCTGCGTACTGAATGTTATCGTAAATAAAGCGCACTACATCTTCCAGCGCTTCGGTGTTGTGGCGCATGTTCGGAATTTCCACGTAGCTGATGGCGCCGCCGCTGGAAATTTTCTGGAACTGGCTTTCAAAGGCAAATTTGCTGAAAGCGTCGATATTTTCGCGCACGTCAACGTGGTAGGAATTGGTGTAGTAGCCTTTATCGGTAACGTCGTCAATAGTGCCGAAGCGTTCTTTATCTATGCGGGCAAAACGGTAGCACAGGCTTTCGGCCGGAGTGCCGTACAGTGCAAAGCCGATGCCGGTCTGCTGTTTCCATTTATCGCATTTGGCGCGCAGGTAGCGCATTACACGCAGCGCAAATTCTTCGCCCACGGGGTCGGTATGGCTTACGCCCTTCATCAGCTTGGTCATTTCGTACACGCCGATATAACCGAGCGAAATGCTGCTGTAACCGCCAACAAGGTATTTATCAATGATTTCGCCTTTTTTCAGGCGGGCAATGGCGCCGTACTGCCAGTGCACGGGGCTTACATCGCTCTTAACGCCCATCAGCGCGTTGTGGCGGCACATTAAAGCCTTGTAGCAAAGCTCAAGTCTTTCATCCAAAAGCTTCCAGAACTTCTGCTCATCGCCCTTGGCAATAATTGCCACCTGAGGCAGGTTGATGGAAACAACACCCTGATTGAAGCGGCCTTCAAATTTGTAGTTGCCGTTTTCGTCCTTCCACGGAGCAAGGAAGCTGCGGCAGCCCATCGGCGAAAATACATTGCCTTCGTAGTTTTCGCGCATTTTCTTGGCGGAAATGTAATCCGGATACAGGCGTTTAGCGCTGCATTTAACGGCAAGCCTGGTAATATAATCGTATTTGCCGCCTTTTAAGCAGTTGTGCTCATCCAAAACATAAACCAGTTTCGGGAAGGCAGGGGTTACATAAACGCCCTTGTCGTTTTTAATGCCCTGCAAACGCTGGCGCAGAATTTCTTCCACAATCATGGCGTTTTCTTTTAAATATTCGTCATCTTCCTGTAAGTTGAGGAAGATAGTTACAAACGGCGATTGCCCGTTAGTGGTCATTAAAGTGTTAATCTGGTACTGAATGGTCTGCACGCCGCTTTGCAGCTCGCTCTTTAAGCGAGCCTGCACAAGGCGTTCCACCGTTTCGGCAGGCAGGCTGTCGCCCACTTCGTCAAGCACGGCTTTTTTAAATTTATTGTAGCTGCGGCGCAAATATTTGCCCAAATGGCGGATATCCACCGACTGGCCGCCGTACTGGCTGCTGGCAACGCTGGCGATAATCTGCGTCATAACGGTGCAGGCAACCTGGAAGCTCTTGGGGCTTTCAATGAGTTTGCCGTTCATAACCGTGCCGTTGTCCAGCATATCGCCGATATTAATCAGGCAGCAGTTAAAAATAGGCTGAATGAAATAATCGGCATCATGGAAATGAATTGCGCCCTCGTCATGCGCTTTGGAAATTTCTTCCGGCAGGATAATGCGGCGTGTTAAGTCTTTGGAAACCTCGCCGGCAATCAAATCGCGCTGAGTGGAAGCCATAACGGCGTTTTTGTTGGAATTTTCTTCCATAACGTCTTTATTGCTGTTGCGGATTAAAGACAGAATGCTTTCGTCCGTAGTGTTTGCCTTGCGCACCAGCGCACGGGTATAGCGGTAAATGATATAGGCTTTGGCAAGGTCGAATTTGCCCTCCTGCATCAGCTGATGCTCTACCATATCCTGAATATCCTCTACCAAAAGGCGCATACGGTTGCGGCTTTCTACATAATGTGCAATGTTTTCAATCCTGTCTTCGGCAATGCGTTCACTTTCATCAACAGCATTGTTGGCTTTCTGGATGGCTACAACTATTTTGCTGCGGTCAAAGTCAACCGTAGAGCCATCGCGCTTGATTACCTTCATTGTCCTCCCTCTTTCCGTTTATGTTTTATTAATATAATTTGATAAATTTCAGTGCAGTTTGCCTTTCAATAATACCACATTTTGATGGGGAAGTAAAGCAAGCAAATACAAGATATTGTTTTTATTTTCGGGGTTATCAACAATATTTTGTGCTTTGCAGTTTTTGTTCCATCTGTTTACGCCCCGGCAAAGTTTGTTTTTGTCAAGCCCGTGTGCCTTCTTTTAACAGTAATTTTTCGGTTTTTACTTTGGTTATCTTGCTTTTTCGCAGTTTTTTAATAAAAATTATCCGCTGACGGAAAATTTACCGCAGCGGCGTTTATTATACATTAGTTTGCAAATTAAAAACAGTATTGTAAATTTATTAAAAAAAGCCTATAATATACAAGTCTGATATTGAAAGGCTCACACTAAAATGCAGACATCTGTTAATAAATAACCGGAGGTTATAATATGGAAATTACAACCATTCATCTTGATATGGTGCAGTCGGTTGCGCTCGCCATAGTCAGCTATTACATCGGCATGTGGATAAAAAGCCACAGCGCCGCCCTGCAAAGGTTCAGCATTCCGGCACCGGTAATAGGCGGCCTGCCTTTTGCGCTGGTATTTTCGCTGCTGAAAATTTACGGCATTGCCGATTTTACCTTTGACGACACGCTGCAAAAAGTAGCGCTGCTGTGCTTTTTTACCACCATCGGCATGATGGCAAGTTTAAAACTTGTTAAAAAAGGCGGCCTGCTTCTCGTAGGCTTCTGGTTCACTTCAACAATACTCGGCATTTTGCAGAACGCCATTGGCATGGGCGTGTGCAGCCTGATGGGCATTGACAAATTCTACGGCATTCTTGCCGGCGCCGTGGCACTGATGGGCGGCCTCGGCACAAGCGCCGCCTTCGGCCCGTTTTTTGAACAGAACTACGGCGTTACCGGCGCAACAACGGTTGCCATTACAGCCGCTACCTTCGGTATGGCAACGGCGCTCATTATCGGCGGCCCTTTCGGTGAAAAGCTGATTAAAAAATATAAGCTCAAAACCCCTAAAACCGCCAAAGAGGATGCTCCTCTGGAAGAAATTGACGAAACGGAAACCACCGTTACCGGCGAAAACCTCATTCCCGCACCGGCGGCTGCTGCGGAAATTTTAAAAGCGCTGGGCTTTGTTGCTATCGCCATGGGGCTAGGCAGTATTTTAAGCACCTACCTCGGCCAGTTTATTACGCTGCCGGTATATATCGGCAGTATGCTTATCGCCGCCGTTATCCGCAACATCGGCGACTTCAGCAAAGCGTACAAAATTGAAGGCGTCGGCATGGACTGCATTGCCGATATTTCGCTGGTGCTTTATGTAACCATGGCCATTAACAGCCTTAAACTGTACGAACTTATTAACCTGGCACTGCCGCTGATTGTTATTCTTATCATTCAGACGCTTTTAATGGTGGCCTTCGCCTGGGGCGTATACTTCTTAATGTTCGGCAAGGATTACGACTCTGTAATGCTTGCGGTAGGCGGCATTGGTTTTGCCATGGGCGCAACCGCCAACGGCCTTGCCAACATGCAGTCGCTTTCCGACAAATACGGCTTCTCCCCCAAAGCGTGGATGATAGTTTCGCTCGTCGGCGCGTTTTTAATTGACTTTACCAACGCCATCATCATCACGTGGATGATAACGCTGTAACTTAATTTTAATGCTTATACTAAAAACAGCCGGTATTTTCTTTACCGGCTGTTTGCTTTTATGTAAGTTGTATCTATGGTATAATACCCTTCGTGAGATAGCTGGGCTGGCTTTTCCACTCCACAAGAGTGGAGGTGGTACTATGACGGTATTCGAAGCATTATCTTTCGCTGTAATGTTTGCTACCTTAGTAGTGCTTATTCTCTCGTTCCGCAAATAGCAGAATGAGAAAAGCCGCGTAACCAATGCGGTAACACGGCCTTCCGTCAATTTTTAATTGAAGTGGGGAGAGCCGGTGTTCCCATACCAGCTATCTCTCTTTTCTTATTATACATCATAGCTTTTAAAACGGCAAATTTTATTGCCGCTCACCTTTACTTATGTTAATATTAGGGCAGAAGCGGCTTATTCTGCCGTTTGTTTAAGAAAGCAAGGTATATTTTATGAAAATAACACAGGTTGTGGCCGCGCTGATATGGCGCGAGGATAAAATTTTAATCTGCCGCCGCCCGGCAAACAAGGCACGGGCGCTGTTATGGGAGTTCCCAGGCGGCAAGGTGGAAGCAGGCGAAACAAAAGAGCAGGCGCTGGTGCGCGAATGCCGCGAAGAACTGGGCATAACCGTTGTGCCCGGCAGCGTTTATTATGAAGTAACGCACACCTACCCCGATATTACGATACACTTAACGCTGTTTAACTGCACCACGCAGGACGAGCCGCAGCGCCTGGAGCACAGCGAACTGGCGTGGGTACTGCCCCAAAACGTAACTGCCTATGACTTTTGCCCGGCAGATAAAGCAATAGTTGCTAAAATTGCGGCACAGGCAAACGCCAAAATAAAAACCGAACGCCTTTACCTGCGCGAACTTACGCCCGGTGACGAAGCCGAACTGAAAACCTTTTTGCAGGATGAAGAAGTAATGTACGCCTGGGAAGCGCCGTTTACGGATGCGGAAGTCACGGCATGGCTTACCGAAAACCTGCGCCGCTACAAGGCGGACGGTTTTAGCTTTTACGCCGCAATCGAAAAATGCAGCGGCAAATTTTTGGGCGTGTGCGGACCGCTCATAGAAACCATTAACGGCGAGCGCCGCATGGGCGTGGCCTATATTTTTAACAAAGCCTGCTGGGGCAAGGGCTACGCCACGGAAGCAGCGCAGGCAAGCGTTAACCATGCTTTCGGCGTGCTTGGTGCAGAAGAAGTTATCGCGGAAATCCGCCCGGAAAACAAAAAATCCCGCCGCGTGGCGGAACGGCTTGGCATGGCAATAAGCGGCAGTTTTGTAAAAACCTACAAAGGCAAAGAAATGCCGCACCTTATTTACGTACTTAAAAAGCCGCAAAAAAGCGGCAGAAACGGAGCAGGCAATGTTTAATTTAGACCGCTGGCTTGATAAATACATAGAAGCCGTGGACGCGGCGTTTGGCGCAAGGATTGTGTTTATCGGCCTGCAAGGCAGTTATGCGCGCGGCGAAGCGCACGAAGGCAGCGACATTGACGTTGTTTTAATTTTAAACAGCCTTACGCTTGATGACTTAACCCTTTACAAAAACGCCATTGCTAGTTTAGAAGAACGCACAAAAATATGCGGCTTTGTAAGCGGCACCGAAGAACTGAAAGCGTGGGACAAGGCAGATTTATTTCAGTTTTGCCGCGACACCAAAGCCCTTTACGGCGATTTGGAGTTTATTGCTTTTTTAACAGGCGAAGCTGATGCCGAACGTGCACTGCACACGGCAGCATGCAATATTTACCACGCCTGCGTACACAATTTTGTGCATGAAGAAAGCGCGGAAGTTTTAAAAACACTTTACAAATCAGCCTTTTTTGCATTGCAGGCAAAACATTACCTTGAAACCGGCGCTTATATTGCAAAAAGAAAAGACCTTGCCAATAAATTGCAGGGCGAGGATTTAAAAATACTCACCTGCCCGGCGCAGTTTAAAACAAAACTCAGTGCCGCGGAATTCAGCGCTTATTCCGGGCTGCTTTTAAACTGGGCGGCGGCTGTTATAAAAAATTACGGAGGCGGCAGCAATGCAGAAACCAAAGATTAAAATAACCGTTATCGGCCGCAAAGGCCCCTGCGGCTGCCACCGCGGGCATAAACCGGGCGACAGCTTTGATTTTGACACGGAGCGCGGCAAACTGTGCCCCATGGCAATGCACGTTGCCTTTCCCTATATCGACATTCTGCGCTACGGCGGTTCAATTCCCGGTGCAGAACCCGGCACGGCAGTATTTTGCTGCCCCGATGTTGATACCATCAATGTTTTTAAGGTTGAAGTGGTAAAAGATGAATAAAAGTAAAAGCGAACTGCGCAAAATACCGTTTATCGGCCCAAATATAGAGCAGGATTTATTAAATATCGGCATCAGCCGCATTGCCGATTTAAAAGGCAAAGACCCGGAAGAACTTTACCGGCTGGACTGCGAATTTAAAGGCAGGCAGGAGGATTTGTGCCAGCTGTACGTTTTCCGCATGGCAGTGTATTATGCCGACACCGAAAACCCAGACCCCGAAAAGCTGAAATGGTGGTATTGGAAGGATAAAAGCTATCCGGAAGGCTAAATAAAAATACATCTTATTTTGAATGTAATAAAATTTGCAAATAGTTCACCGTTTGTACTTACTTTAGCCAAAGCCTTTTGTTATGATAAAGGTGCAGCAAATACAGAAACGAAGGTGAGATGATATGCAAATTAAAGTTTTAGGGCCAATGACAAAACAGGTGGAGGTATTGTTCCAAAATGCTGCCGTGGCCGCTAAAAAGTTAAAATGCCCTGCAAAATTTGAACGCGTGAGCGAACTGCGCCGCATTATGGCCTACGGTGTAATGACTTTACCGGCGCTTGTTATCGACGGCAAAGTTGTGGCGGGCGGCAATGTGCCCGGCGTTGAAGAAATTATGCAGATTATCAAACAAATGCAGTGAAAATTGAATATAAAACTTAATATAAATATAAAAACTTGCAGAAGGCATTTATACTCTGCAAGTTTTTATTTTAACAATGAATTATGTAATACGTTCAGATAAAAACCGAAAACGAAATTGCAAAATTGCCAAATTTTGCAAAGTACGGTATAATGAGATTGCAAAAAATGTAATTTTTGCAATCTCATTATTTTTATATTGCAGATTTACATTGATTTGCAATTTGGTTTAAAGGATTTGATAATATGGCTTACATACCCTTATATGAAATATACTATAAACAAAATAATGAATGGTTTCCGGAATATCAGAATCGTTTTAACAATCTTTTTGCCAAACATCTTGATATTACCATCAAAGAATTTAACAGAGAAAAAGAATTTCAGCTTTTTTACTGCCACACTGAATACATTGTAACTTTACAGAATAAAATTATGTTTGATTTTCTCAGACTTCAGAAGTTATTCAATCTGCTTCCCGGTGCAGGAATTGACCAGTTTTTAAAATCCTGTATGATTGAAGAAATACAATCTACAAACGAAATTGAAGGCGTAAGAAGTACCCGCCAGGAAATACGCGAGGCCATATTCGCCCAAGGCAAATATAACCCTGATGTTCGCCTTTGGGGCATTGTTAATAAATATAATAAAATTATCAATGACGAAAATATTAAACTTAAAACCTGTGAAGATATAAGAAATTTATATGATGATTTTATCTTGGACGAGATTAAAAGGAACAACACGTCAGACATTCCGGATGGAAACATTTTCAGAAAAAACAGTGTCGATATTGTCAGCGGTACACAAAAAACCATTCACCGCGGTGTGTACCCTGAAAGTAAAATTATAGATTATATGACAAAAGCACTGCAATTTTTACATGATGATTCTGTTTCCATTTTTATCAGAATTGCTGTTTTTCATTATCTATTTGGCTATATTCATCCGTTTTACGATGGCAACGGGCGTATGTCCAGATTTATAACATCTTATTTTTTATCTAAAAATCTGCATCCTACAATAGCATTGCGCCTATCTGTTTTAATAAAGCAGCATAAAAATGACTATTATAAATTATTTGAAAATACAAACTCGCAAATAAACTGCGGCGATTTAACACCTTTTATAATCTGGTCATTAGAATTTATTGCGTCTGCCATTACAAGTACCTATAAACTGCTTTTTGAAAAATATGAATTGTTCTCATCATTAAACCAAAAATTAGATGAGATGTTAAAAAATGAAGATAAAACAACAAAAAGAGTATATAATATACTTTTACAAGCTGCGGTATTTTCTGATATGGGCGCGACATCACAGGAGATAGTACAAACACTTAAATTATCAAAACGGACAATAGACGCCAGAATTAAAGAAATACCAAATGAAATTTTACTGGCAGATAAAACATCACGGCCTTACCACTACAAACTGCGGCTTTCATTTTTCGAGCAATAAAACAACGGCATAAACACAAAAACAGCAGGCTCATAACCTGCTGTTTTTTATATCATTATTTACCGCCTGCGCGCAGGCATGGTGTGTATGCTGTGGCCATCTGCGGCGTGCACCGCTTCGGTAATGCCTTCGCAGAAGGTCGGGTGCGGGTGCAGCGCCATTGCCAGCTGCGCTTTGGTCAGCCCTGCGCTTACGGCCGTAACCATTTCGCCAATCATATCGGTGGCACGCCCGCACATCAGCTGCGCGCCGATGAGTTTTTCCGTTTCTGCGTCAAACACCAGCTTAATAAAGCCGCGGTCCTCGTTTTCGATAATGGATTTGCCGTTGCCGCTCATAACGTATTTGCCGGTAATAACGGCGCGCCCCTGTGCTTTGGCTTCGTCCGCCGTAATGCCAACCGTGGCAATTTCAGGCGAAGTATATACGCACGAAGGCACAAGGTTTGCGTCAACCGTCGGCGCAAGCCCGCAGATGCCTTCCACGCAGGCAATGCCCTGCGCTTCGGCTGCGTGCGCCAGCTGAATGCCGCCGGTAACGTCACCGATGGCATAAATGTGCGGCACGTTGGTTTTATAGCCCTCGCCTACTTTTACGCGCCCGCGTTCGGTTTCCACGCCCGCAGCTTCAAGGTTTAGCCCTTCGGTAACGGCACGGCGCCCAACGCAAATCAGTACGCCGTCGGCGCTGACGCTTTCTGTTTTGCCCTTGCGCTCAAAGGTACAGGTCAGGCGGCCGCCTTCTTGCGTAATGCCGGTTACCATGGCGCCGGTGTTAACCGCAACGCCGCGTTTTTTCAGTATCATGGAAAGGTTCTGCGAAATTTCACGGTCCATATTCGCTAAAATCCTGTCCAGTGCTTCAATAATGGTAATTTTGCGGCCTATGCCGTTGTAAACGCCTGCCATTTCCACGCCGATAACGCCGCCGCCGATAATTACAAGCTCCTTATAATCGCAGCTGTCGGTGTCAAGCATTTCGTCGCTGGTAACAACATTTGGCAAATCCGCGCCGGAAATTGGCGGTACTGCCGGTTTGCTGCCGGTGGCGATAATAAAGTTTTTTGCGGTATAGGTTTCGCCTCCGACGGTAATGCTTTCCGGCGAAACAAAAGCCGCCTCACCTTCAAGCACATCAATGCCGTTGCCCTTTAAAAGCTGCGCCACGCCGCCGCGGAGCTGTTCCACAACCTGCGCTTTGCGCGCATGCATGGCTTTAAAATCGGCCTCTGCTCCGGTTACGTTAACGCCCATTTTACCGGCTTCGCCGATTTCGCGGTACAAATTGGCGCTGTGCATTAAGGTTTTGGTAGGTATGCAGCCGCGGTTCAGGCAGGTGCCGCCAACTTCCGCACGTTCCGCAACGGCAGTTTTCAGCCCCAGCTGCGCCGCACGGATAGCCGCCACATAGCCGCCCGGCCCTGCGCCGATAACAATTAAATCGTATTGCATGGTTGTATGCCTTTCTATATTGTAAGTTGTGCTAAAAATTTACTGATGTCGTTTCCTGTCTGCCCGGCAATTTTTTGTGCTGCCTGCGCCAGTGCCTCCGGCGTAAACGCGCAGCCTTTAAAAAACTGCCCTGCACCTGCAAGCGCTTCCCAGTCCATAGCGTCGGTGTAAACCTCCGCCTCCTGCACCTTGCCGCCGTCAACGCGGCACGCCAGCGTAAAGCTGCCCCATTCAAAGCGCGCTTCTGCCTGCCAGGTAAACGGCAGACGCGTGCCGAGGCGAAAGGCGTCACTTTTAAATTCCGCTTCATAGCGTGCAACTTCCGCCGCGTCAAAATCCACTTCACTTAAATGCTGCGGCTCGCTGCCGTAAATTTCCGCAAAGGAACGTACAAGCGCGTTTTGCAGCACCGGCACGGTTAAAGAAGGGCAAACTTCTTTTAAGTTCAGCACGCGGCTTTTAACGGAGCTTACGCCTTTAGCATGTAATTTAAGCGGCGATACGGTAAGGTACTTTGCCATTTCGTCCGTTTTAACGTCTATTAAAAGCGTGCCGTGGTGGTACTTTTTGCCGCCGCTGGTATAAAAAGCATTGCCCGATACCTTGCGCCCGTCCACCAGAATATCGTTACGCCCGCTTTTTACGGCATTAATGCCGAGGCTTTTAAGCGCGCTGGTAATAACTTCCAGCTGGCGCGCAAGATTGTAAGTGCGTGCGTCCGTTAAAAAAGTAAAGTTTAAATTGCCGCTGTCGTGATACACGGCACCGCCGCCGGAAAGACGGCGGACCAGATGCCCGCCGTCCCTGCGCAGCTGCGCCATATTGCACTCAGCCCATGGATTTTGGTTGCGCCCAATGACCACCGTATTTTTGTTCTGCCACAAATACAGCGTTACGCTGCCCGCCGGGGTGTGTTCCAAAAGGTAACGCTCCACGGCAAGGTTGCGGTAAGGTTCGGTGCAGCCGGTAATATAACAGGAAACCGGAACTTTATCTGTGTGCATATTTTAAAACAGGTTTGCGTGCCGCCTGTACTTCGTCCGGGCGCTTAATCTGCGCATGGTGCGGAGCGTTATGCATATATTCCGCGTCGGTATGCGCCAGCTCGTGCAGCTCCAAAAGTGCCTGCACTGCTTCGTCCAGCGTCCTGCGCGCTTCGGTTTCTGTAGGCTCCAGCATCAGCGCTTCGTGTACAATCAGCGGGAAGTACATCGTCGGCGGGTGAATGCCGCGGTCAATCAGGGACTTGGCAACATCCAGCGCCGTTACGCCGGTGGCTTTTTTCAGTTCCTCCAGGCTCATAACAAATTCGTGCATGCAGGTATGGTCATAAGCCATGTCATAAGTATCTTTCAATTTGTGCATCATGTAGTTGGCATTCAGCACCGCCGTTTCACTGGCTTCACGCACGCCTTCCGCGCCGAGTGTCAGCACATAGGCCAGCGCCCTCATGCAAACAAGGAAGTTGCCGTAAAACGCGCGCATCTGCAAGTGCCCCTCGCCTGCACCATCGCCCAGTGCGGATTTTGGCAGGAACTTCTCAAGCAGGGCTTTGCAGCCGACAGGGCCTGCGCCCGGGCCGCCGCCGCCATGCGGAGTGGAGAAGGTTTTATGCAGATTAAGATGCACAACATCAAAGCCCATATCGCCGGGGCGCGCAATGCCCATAACGGCGTTTAAATTGGCGCCGTCGTAATAGCACAGGCCGCCCGCTTCGTGAATGATATTGGTAATTTCCAGAATATTGCTGTCAAACAGTCCAACAGTGTTGGGGTTCGTCAGCATTAAACCTGCGGTAGTATCGTCAACAGCGGCGCGCAGTGCGTCAAGGTCTACGCAGCCATCCGCATTGGAGGGCACGTTAACCGTGGTAAAGCCCGCCATGGCAGCGCTTGCAGGGTTTGTGCCGTGCGCGCTGTCCGGAACGATAATTTTGGTGCGTTTGGTATCGCCGTTGGCTTCATGATATTTCTTTATCAGCAAAAGCCCGGTAAATTCGCCGTGTGCGCCTGCCGCCGGCTGAAAGTCCATCTTATCCATGCCGGTAATTTCGCACAGGTATTTATCTAAAAGTTCCAGCGCCTCCGTGCAGCCTTGTACGGTTTCTTTGGGCTGCAGCGGGTGAACGGCGGCAAAACATGCCTGGTTTGCCATCTCGTCGTTAATGCGCGGGTTGTATTTCATAGTGCAGCTGCCCAGCGGGTAAAACCCGTTGTTTACGCCGTGCGCGCGGTTTGCAAGCGCAGTATAATGGCGGCTGATTTCCGTTTCCGAAAGTTCCGGCAGCGGCAAAGCGCTCTTGCGCGCCAAAGCCTCCGGCAGTGAAGTTACAGGCACATCGCAGGCCGGAAAAATATCGCAGCCATGCCCGGGAGTGCTTTTTTCAAACAACAATTCCATTATGCGCACACCTCCTTCACAATGGCAACCGCCTTATCAAGTGCTTCTTTGGTGGCTTTTTCGGTTACGCACCACAGCACGCCCTCTTTAACCGGCAGCCCGCCGAGGATGCCCTCTTTGGCAAGTGCGGCCAGCACTTCCTCCTGCTTAGGCAGAGTAGTAACAAATTCGTGGAAAAATTCGCCGCCGTAAACAAGGTTTACGCCTTCGATTTTGGTAAGCTCCTGCGCCAGATAGTGCGCTTTGGAAAGGCACAGCGTTGCTGCCTGTTTTAAGCCCTGCGGCCCTACCACTGCCAGATAAACGGAGGCGGTTAAAGCGCACAGCGCCTCGTTGGAGCAGATGTTGCTGCTGGCTTTTTCGCGGCGGATGTGCTGCTCGCGCGCCTGCAAAGTTAAAACATAGGCACGGTTGCCGTCAGCATCAACAGTTTCGCCAACAATGCGCCCCGGCAGCTTGCGCATCATAGCGGCGGTTGCCGCCATAAAGCCAAGGTACGGCCCGCCGAAGCCCAGCGGCAGGCCCAAAGGCTGCCCTTCGCCAACGGCAATGTCTGCGCCGCATTCGGCCGGGGTTTTCATAATGGCAAGAGCAATGGGGTTTACGCCCATAATGTATTTGGCGCCGCCTGCGTGGGTAAGTTCAGCAATCTTTTCTGCTTCTTCAAACTGCCCGTAAAAATTGGGCTGCTGCACATAAACGCAGCAAACATCAGGCGTAAGCATTGCTTTTAATGCGTCAAGGTCAGTTCTGCCGTCTTTAGCTGGCACAAGGCGCAGCTCAGTACCGGCACCGAAGCAGTAAGTATGCATGGTGGCAATAACGTCCGGGTTAGCGGCAGCACTTACAAGCGCCACGCTGCGTTTGCGGTCGCGGCACATGGCAGCGGCTTCGGCAGCGGCAGAAGCGCCGTCATACACGGAAGCATTGGCAGTGTCCATGCCGGTCAAATCGCAAATCATCGTCTGATATTCAAAGATGGACTGCAAAATGCCCTGGCTCATTTCTGCCTGGTACGGCGTGTAGCTGGTTACAAACTCCTCTTTGGAGGTAATGTATTTAACAATGGAAGGAATGTAGTGGTCATAAGCGCCTGCGCCGCGCAAAATTGTGCCGAATACGGTATTTTTGCCGGCCAGCTCCTGCATTTTGGCACGCACTTCCAGTTCGCTCATGCCTTGGGGCAGGTTCAGCGGCTTATCAAGGTAAACTTCGGCAGGCACATCTTTAAACAGGCTGCGGATACTGCCGTAGCCTGCTGCGGCAAGCATTTCCTGCCGTTCTTCTTTAGTAGAGGGGATATAGCTTCCCATAGGCGCCCTCCTTTATGCCTGTTCTTCTTTTACAAATGCTTCGTATTCTTCGGCAGTCAGCAAATCTTCCTGGTCAGTAATTTCGTCAAAACGTACAAGCCATGCATCATAAGGCGCTTCGTTAATCGTCTGCGGAGCATCGGCCAGTTCTTCGTTCACTTCGGCAACGGTGCCGGTAACAGGGCTGTAAACGTCAGATACAGCTTTTACGGATTCCACATCGGCGAATGTATCGCCTGCGGCAAAAGTATCGCCCGGCATGGGCAGGTTAACAAAAACCAGGTCGCCCAGTTCGTTCTGGGCATAATCGGTAAGGCCTACCGTTGCGCTGCCGTCCTCGGCAAATTTCACCCATTCGTGGGATTTGGTGTAGCAAACGTCGTTAGGAATGTTCATAATAAATAGCCTCCTTAAATTAATTTTATTTTAAGCGCGTTTATAAAACGGCAGGGGTACTACTTCGGCGTCAATTCTGCGTCCGCGCACATCCACCTGCACTTTGGTGCCAGGTTTGGAATAAGAAGCGGGCACCATTGCCATGGCAACCGGCGCGTTAAGGTACGGGCAGTGCGTGCCGCTTGTTACAACGCCGATTTTTTCTTCGCCGCTGTAAACATCACAGTGCTCGCGTGCAATGCCGCGGCCTGTAATTTTTAAGCCCACGCGGATTACCTTCGGGTCACCCTTGGCTAAAATAGCGTCCATGCCGATAAAGCGGTCTTTGCCGAATTTTACGAAAAAGTCCAGCCCTGCTTCCAGCGGGGTAATATCGTCGGTCAGTTCATGCCCGTAAAGAGGCATGGCTGCTTCCAGGCGCAGGGTATCGCGCGCGCCAAGGCCGCAGGGAATAAGGCCAAACTCTTTGCCTGCTTCCAGCAAAATATCCCACAGTTTCGGGCCGTCTGCGGCAGCGCAGTAAAACTCGTAGCCAAATTCACCGGTGTAGCCGGTACGCGAAACAATGCACTTAATGCCCTGCACGTCCACATCTTTTACAAAGCTGTAATATTTTTTTGGGATGCCTGCTTCCGGCACAATCTTAGCCGCAATTTCTTTGGATTTCGGTCCCTGAAGTGCCAGCTGGGCAACGGAATCGGAAATATCTTCAAAAGAAGCGCTGCCAAAAAGATGCGCCTTAACCCACTCCGCATCCTTATGGCGGTTAGCGGCGTTAACAACCAAAAGATATTCTTCGCCGTTTACTTTATAAATCAGAACGTCGTCAACAATGCCGCCGCGCTCGTTGCACATCGGGCTGTAACGTACCTGCCCGTCATACATGTTTTCAAAATCGTTGCAGAACAAATTCTGCACGTTGTTAAGCGCATCAGCGCCTTTAATTAAAAATTCGCCCATGTGCGATACGTCAAAAAGCCCGCAGGCAGTGCGTACTGCCATATGTTCCTTAATAACGCCCGTATACTGCACCGGCAGGAGATACCCTGCAAAAGGTACAATTTTACCACCGGCCGCAACATGGCAATCATAAAGAGGTGTTTTCAGTTCCATCAAAACAATGCTCCTTTATAACTAATAATCCGGTAGTTATCCGGTATATAGTTCCATTATATACTATTAGTATACGCTATTCAACCGAAGTTTCGGCTTTTAATGCAATAAATATTCCTGGCATTAAAAAAGCAGAAGCCGAAAAAGGCTCCTGCTAAAAAAGCTACGTATGTTATTCTTTCGGCACAATATCGCCGACGCCGTTTAAAATATGGCGCGGACGGTAAGCAAATACCTGCATGTTTTCGCGCGTGGTTACGCCGCTGAGCACCAGCACCGTTTCCAGGCCGCTTTCCATGCCGGCAACAATATCGGTGTCCATGCGGTCGCCAATCATTGCCGCCTCGTCGCTGTGCACGCCCAAAAGGCGCAGCCCGGTGCGCATCATCAGCGGGTTCGGCTTGCCAACAAAGTAGGCGCTTTTGCCCGTTGCCAGTTCAATCGGCGCAACAAAAGCGCGGCAGGCCGGAATAATGCCGTTTTCCGTCGGGCCGGTCAAATCGGAATTGGTGGCAACAAGTTTTGCACCGTTCTGAATCAGCTTAACGGCTTTAATAATCATCTCGTAGTTGTAAGATTTCGGCTCGCCGATAACAACGTAATCCGGCGTGGAATCATTCATGGTAATGCCAACTTCATACAAAGCATTCATCAAACCGGCTTCGCCCATAACGTAAGCGCTGCATCCGGGCGACTGGCTGTTTAAAAAACGCGCCGTAGCCTGTGCGCTGGTGTAAAAATGGGTTTCGTCAATATCAAGCCCCATGCGCTGTAATTTCTGCTGCAAATCGCGCGGCGAACGGTCGCTGGAATTGGTTAAAAACAAAAACTTTTTATCTTCCTTGTACAGCCATTCCACAAACTCCTTAACGCCGGGCAGCAGCCTGTTGCCGTGGTAAATAACACCGTCCATATCGCATATAAAGCCTTTTTTGTTTCTGATTTCATCTAAATTTTCTATTGTAAACACTCCTTTCAGTGCCAAACTCTATTTTTATTATGCAGTAAAATCATCATAAATTCAACTGCACGGGCAGATAAATTGCAAAGTTAACAAAAAATTTACGCCGCTTTAAAACGAATGTAAAAAATACTGTTCTTTTGGGCAAAACAGATTTATGGTATAATAAACAGGGTTTTATTTTGTTTTTAGGTGTTTACAGGAGGTTTTTATGCGCATTGTTTTTATAGACGGCATGGGCGGCGGGCTTGTTGCGCAGGTTATCAGCCAGGCAGCAGGGCGCCTTCCGGCGGATACGGAACTTATCGGGCTTGGCACCAACGCGCTTGCCACTGCGGCAATGCTTAAAGCAGGGCTTAAACGTGTGGCCACCGGTGAAAACGCGGTGTGCGTAACGGCGCAGACGGCGGATATTATCGTTGGCCCCATCGGCATTGTGCTGCCAAACGCCATGCTTGGCGAAGTAACTCCGCGTATGGCGGAGGCAGTTGCTTCAAGCCGCGCGCGCAAACTGCTTTTGCCGGTATCGCAAAGCCATTTTGAATTTATCGGCGTGGAAAATAAATCCATCGGCGTACTTGTAAAAGAAGCCGCCGAAAAAATTGTGGAAATAGCGTCAAACAAAAATTAAAACTTAATATGCCGCACAAAACGGTTATATGTTAAAACGAGGCTAAGCCTGACGCTTAACCTCGTTTTTTATTGCGTTTTATTTTTTATTATTTAACGCCGGTTTTTAAAAGTTCTGCCAGGGTAATGGCAAACGCCGCGGTGCGCGGTACGGCGGTTTTTAAATCTACCGATTCGTGGTCGGTATGCTCGTCGTAGTTTTCCACGCCCAAAGCGTCCAAAGTCGGAATGAATTTAGCGGTGCGGTTGCCGTCCGTTAAGCCGCCTGCCACCCATTCGTTCACTTTGCCGCCGAATTCTTCGGCAACAACACTGCTGTACACATCAATCATTTTCTGCACGGCAGGAGTTTTTTCCATCGGGCCGGTTACAATGCCGCCGGTAACTTCTACTTTAGTGCCGTCGATAACGATTTTATCTGCCAGTGCTTTAATGGCTGCGTCCAAACGCTGCTGCTCAGCCACTTCAAAGCAGCGCACGTTTACTTCGCAGTAAGCGTCGCCGGGGATAACGCTGATTTTATCGTTGGTGCTGCCGATAACGCCCACGTTAACGGTGTTGGGCGGAATGAACTGGCCGCTGTCCACAATACCGCGTGCTTCCAGTGCTTTGGCGGTAAAATCTTCCGGTTTGCCGGGCATGGGGCTTGCCAGCTTGTGCAGCTCGGTAATGGTATAAGCCAGCTGGTGAATGGCGTTGGCACAGCACTGCGAAGCGTTGCCGTGATGCCCGCCTTTGCCGGTAACGGTAATTTTATATTTGGCGTTGCCTTTGCGCTGGGTTACAATACCCCAGTTCGGGCGCGCAACATCCATAATAACGGCAAAATCTGCCTGCTGCGAAAGCTCTGCCACAATGCCTTCAGCCGTCGGGCTGCCGCCTTCTTCTTCGGCGTTGGTATAGTAAATAATTTCTTTATAATCGTCAAAGCCTGCTTCTTTTAAAGCCGCAAGGCCGTAAATAACTTCCATAACCGTTGCTTTATCGTCGCCTACACCCGGGCCCCAGGCAAAACCGTTTTCGTCCACGCGGAAGGGGCGTTTGGCAGCTTCGCCGCGTTTAAACACGGTATCAACGTGCGCAACCAAAAGCACAGTCTGCGTGCCCTTGCCCTTAAGGCGCGAAATTAAATGGCAGCCGCGGTCGTTATAGCGGAACTCGGTTTCCGCACCAAGTGCCTGCATTTTGGCGGCTACAAATTTATTGGCGGCTTCCGTGCCTTCCAAATCGCCGTTACCGCTGTCGATATTGGTCAGCGCTTCCAAATCCTTCACATAGTTATCGTACTCTTTTGCCAGATAGTCTTTAATAAATTTACGCATGGCTATCCTCCTTTAATTTGCTATACTAATTAAATTCGCCGCCGCAGGCGTTAATCCTGCCGGGCAGAATTTTTTACCGGCGCTTAAAACGCAGCAGCCCAAACACATAGTTTCCGTATTTGAAAAACTGACAGCTTAATAAACTCAAGCACGCAAAAACAGCAGTAAGGCTCAAACCCTGCTGCCGTTTGTATTTGCCGCTAAAATCAATATTTAATTCTGAAATAATCAAGATAGGCTTTATACCTGTCCTGCGCGGTAAGGCAGGTATCAGTAAGATAACCTTTTTCCCTGCCCCATTCCTTTAAACCACGGTAATAAAACATTTTTAAATTATCTTCAATGATAAACGGAACAATGCCGTATTTTAAGCATTCCTTAAACATAATCAGCCTGCCGACGCGGCCGTTGCCGTCCTGAAACGGATGTATCCTTTCAAACCGCACGTGAAAATCCAAAATATCGTTCAGCGTTTTTACCTTTTTAGTATTGTACGCCGTCAAAAGCGCACGCATTTTAGCGGTAACATCTTCCGGCATGGTTGTTGCCATGCCACCTACCTCGTTAGGCATTTTTTTGTAGTCACCAACGGCAAACCAATCCTGCCGCGCATCGCTGGTGCCTGTTTTCAGCATTAAATGCAGCTCTTTTATCATTTTTTCTGTAAGCGCGCTTTTGGCGTGTTCAATAATAAAATCAATGCAGCGGAAGTGATTGGCTGTTTCAATAACATCATCTACATTAACCGCTTCGCCCGTTACACCTATAGTATTGGTTTCAAAAATATAGCGGGTCTGGTCATGCGTTAAGCGGCTTCCTTCAATATGATTGGAATTATATGTCATTTCAATCTGCGTTTTATGGTAAATGCCGCCGCTGTATCTGGCAGCCTTTTCATGCTGCAAGATCTCCAGCAAAGTTTGCGGCTTTGCAGTTTTAGTGTTGATACGCTGAGGTTTTTCCGCATCTGCAGGAATCTTCCACGTTTTACCTTTCAAAACCGCACCTTCTACTCGCCCTTTAGCACAGTAATTGCGAACGCTGCGCTCGGAAATTTTCCATTTTTCTGCCGCTTCTGCTGCCGAAAGATACTGCATTTGCCCGCCTCCCAACTCAATTAACTATATTTAAAGTATAACATATTACCGGCAAAATTTACAATTTTATTCTTTTGTATTTTAAATATTTTTTGCCGGTAAAATCCGTCTTTATTTTAACCCTGCTCGACCAGCACCTTTTAAAAGGCCTACACGCAAGGTAGTTAACAAAACCACTGACGCATAGCATACAGCCTTATACTGACGAATGCGAACGCGCAAAAATTAAGGAACTGGAATACGCCCTGGACTTACAATAAAATAGCACCCGCACGCAAAAACGGCAGGCTTTTACGCCTGCCGTTTTAATGTTTGTTATAACTTTTTAGTTTTCAGTCCGCAAATACGGTGTTGCGGGTTTCCCAGCGTTTAAACTGGCAATAGCCCCACGGAATGTAAATGCCGAAGGTAATGGTTGTCAGCACCATAATCAGCAGCCACTGAAAGAAAAAGCCAAAGCCTGTTCCTTCAAAGCGCAGCTGCCTGCCGTTAACGTAGGTGTTGCTGCAAATCCAGCGCTGCTGCGCGCTGTATGCCCACGGAAAGAACAAACCGCAGGTAATAACGGTCAGCACGGTTGTCCATATGCAAAGCCACAGATAACCGAAGCCGCTGCCGTCAAATTCAAAATCGCGTTTCATGTGCGCTCCTTACTGCATTTTTTCTTTCAGCAGTTTGTTAACCATACCCGGGTTAGCTTTGCCGCGGGATTTTTTCATTACCTGGCCAACGAGGAAGCCGATGGCTTTATCTTTGCCTGCTTTGTAGTCGGCAACGGACTGCGGATTTTCTGCCAGCACTTCGTCAACGATAGCGGCAATGGCGCCCTCGTCGCTAACCTGTTCAAGGCCAAGCTCCTTAACAAGCTGTTTCGGGGTTTTATCGCTGTTTTTCAGCATTTCGGCAAATACTTTTTTAGCAAGCTTGCTGCTCAGTACGCCGTCTTTGGTTAAAGTTACCAGTTCGCCAAGGTTTTCCGGTTTAACCGGGAACTGTTCAATGGTAATGTTTTCAGCATTAAGATATGCGGAAACATCGCCCAGCAGCCAGTTGGATACGCCTTTGTCATCCTTGCTGTTGGCGCAGGCAGCGTCAAAGTAATCTGCCATGGCTTTGGTTGCAACGATTAAGGAAGCGTCATATTTCGGCAGGCCGTGTTTTTCAACAAGGCGCTGCAAACGCTGTGCCGGCAGTTCCGGCAGTTCTCCGCGTACGCGTTCAATCCAGGCGTCGTCAATTTCAACCGGTACAAGGTCAGGTTCAGGGAAGTAACGGTAGTCGTGTGCTTCTTCCTTGCTGCGCATGGAAAGAGTTACGCCGTTGGCTTCGTCCCAGGTACGGGTTTCCTGTACTACATGGCCGCCGTCTTCAAGAATTGCTTTCTGGCGTTCAACTTCGTATTCAATGGCGCGTACCAGTGCGCGGAAAGAGTTAAGGTTTTTAATTTCGGCACGGGTACCGAATTCTTTGGCGCCTTCCGGCATGATGGAAATGTTGGCGTCGCAGCGCAGGCTGCCTTCCTGCATTTTGCAGTCGCAAACGTCAATGTATTCCAAAACTGCTTTCAGCTGTTCCATATAAGCGCGTGCTTCTTCGGCGCTGCGCATATCCGGTTCGGAAACGATTTCCAGAAGCGGTACGCCGGCACGGTTGTAGTCTACGGAAGAGAAATCGGAAGTGCTGATGGTAGCGCCGCTGTGGTTCAGCTTGCCTGCGTCTTCTTCCATGTGAATGCGGGTAATGCCAAGGCGTTTGGGCACGCCGTCAACTTCAATGTCAATATGGCCGCCAAGGCAAACCGGCTGGTCAAACTGAGAAATCTGGTAGTTTTTGGCAAGGTCGGGGTAAAAGTAGTTTTTACGGTCAAATTTATTGAATTTCTGAATTTCGCAGCCCAGTGCAAGGCCCGTACGGATGGCAAATTCAACAACCTGTTTGTTCAGCACCGGCAGTGCGCCAGGCATGCCGAGGCACACGGGGCAAACATGGGTGTTAGGCGTGCTGCCGAACTCGGTGGAGCAGGAGCAGAAGGCTTTGGTTTTGGTTTTTAATTCGGCATGTACTTCAAGGCCGATAACTGTAATATAGTTTTTCATTATTTGTTACCTCCCAGCGGTGCCATTGCTTTATGGAAGTCAGTAGCCTGTTCAAAGGTGTAGGCTGCGCGCAGCACGGTTTCTTCGTCCAGAACTTTGCCGATAAGCTGCATGCCGACAGGCATACCGTCTGCAAAGCCGCACGGAATGGAAATACCCGGCAGGCCTGCCATGTTTACGGGAATGGTGGTTACGTCCAGCATGTAAATGGAAAGCGGGTCCATTTTGCCGTCAACCGGATAAGCAACAACCGGAGAAGTCGGGGTCAGCAGCACGTCGCATTTTTCAAACGCTTCGTTAAAATCGCGGCGGATAAGGGTACGTACCTGCATTGCTTTTTTGTAGTAAGCATCGTAGTAACCGCTGCTTAAAACGTAGGTGCCAAGCATAATGCGGCGGCGTACTTCAGGGCCAAAGCCTTCGGTACGGCTCAGCCTTGTCATTTCCGGCGCGCTGGTGGCGTTGGCAGCGCGGAAGCCGTAGCGCACGCCGTCATAACGTGCAAGGTTGGCGCTTGCTTCTGCCGGAGCAATGATATAGTAAGTAATTACTGCATATTCGGTATGCGGCAGCGAAACATCAACAATTTCAGCGCCGAGTTCTTCATATTTTTTAACGGCTTTTTCAATTTCGGCTTTAACTTTGGCGTCAACGCCTTCGCCGTAGTATTCTTTCGGCAGGCCGATGCGCAGGCCTTTAACGTCGGCGCGCAGCGCTTTGGTAAAATCGGGCACATCAACAGGCAGGGAAGTGGAATCGTGCTCGTCCTTGCCGCAGATGCAGTTTAAAACAGTGGCAGCGTCGGTAACGTCGCGGGTAATAGGCCCAATCTGGTCAAGAGAGGACGCAAACGCAACGCAGCCGTAACGGCTTACACGGCCGTAAGTCGGTTTAATGCCAACGCAGCCGTTAAAAGAAGCCGGCTGGCGGATGGAACCGCCGGTATCGGAGCCAAGGCTCCAGATTGCTTCACCTGCGGCAATGGCAGCGGCGCTGCCGCCGGAAGAACCGCCCGGTACGCGTTCAAGGTTCCACGGATTGTAGGTTTTATGGAAGTAAGAGCTTTCGGTGGTAGAGCCCATTGCAAATTCGTCCATATTGGTTTTGCCGGTAAAAATGGCGTCATCCGCACGCAGCTTGCTGATAACGTGCGCGTCATAAATAGGCACAACATTGGCCAGCATTTTGCTGGAGCAGGTGGTTAAAAGGCCTTTGGTGCAGATATTGTCTTTAATTGCACCGGGAATGCCTGCCAGCGGAGCGATTTCTTCGCCTGCAGCAATTTTGGCATCAACCTTGGCAGCCTGTGCCAGTGCGTTTTCTTTATCTAAAGTTACATAAGCCTGTACTTTATCTTCAACTTCGTCAATGCGGCTGTATACGTTTTCGGTAAGCTCCACGGAGCTGATTTCTTTTTTAACCAGCTTGTCATGCAGTTCGTGGGCTGTTAATTTATATAAATCCACAGTTGTTCCTCCTTCTGTTATTCGATTACGCGCGGTACTTTAAAGCCGTCGTTGTATACGGCAGGCGCGTTTTTCAGCGCGTCCTCGTGGGATACGCCCGGTTTTACAACATCCTCGCGGAATGCGTTGCTTATCGGCAGTACGTACGGGGTCGGCTCAATGCCTTCCGTATCAATCTTTTCCAGAATATCGGCATAATTGAGGATTTGGTTAAACTGTTCGGTAAATTTTTCCATTTCGCTTTCCGGAATCGTTAAACGGGAAAGCCCGGCGATGTGTTCAACATCTTTTACTGTTACCTTCATTAGTACGCCTCCTAAAAAATTTATGATGAATTTTATCAATAACCTGTTTTATTATACCACACAGTACCAGTCTTGTGCAGTATTTTGGTAAGCCTTAGCTAAATAAAATTGCGTAAAATAAATGCTTAATGCTGCCAGACAGCAAAAATGCCCCCGCAAAACCTTTACGGAGGCAGATTGTTTATTCAAATGACGTTAAAAAGTTGCGCATACAGTCCTCAACGCCGCGTTTAACAGCTTTGGCTCGGCTCGGTTCGCCGATTTTCCAGAAGTTAATGGAGCTGGACGAGCCAATGCTTTCAACATTCTGGTTAAACAAAAAGCGTTCTTCGTTTACATCGACGCATTTTAATTTCATCGTTACCACGGCGCTGTAGGTTTGCGAGCCTACAATAACCATAAAGCCCGTTTCCTTTTCGCGCACCGGCAACAGGCTGATAAACAGCACCCTGTCCGCACCGCAGACTTTGCCCACAGCAACAAGTTCTTCCAGCGTTGGTACTTCGGCGTTTTCAAACGGATACGCCAAAAGCGCCTTCTGCACGGCATTGTTGCCTATGATTTTGGTAACGCTTTTCTTTTTGCCGGGGTATTTGGTTTCCAGCGCTTCTTTAACGGCGTTCACCGCCATTTCGCGGCTGCGCCCTTCAAGGCCGGATACATCAACATACGGCAGCACCGCCACGGTATAGGGCTGCGTGCATTCGGTAATTTCGGCATCTGTATTGGTAAAATGCGTTTCGCCGGTATCGGCAACGCCCATGTCGATAGCGTCAATGCTGCTCACTTCTTTTTCCGCCGCCAGTGCCGTACCTGCAAAACACAAAAGCACTACCGCAACAGCTAAAAATTTATAAAATATCTTCATAATATCACCGCTTTAAAACAAACTCTGTTCTTCGCCCTGCTTCGTTTTTGCCACTTCATTCTCCGGGCTCGCGTCATTTCCGGTTTCGCCGCCGTGCTCGCCCAAAAGTCGCAAAAACTCTGCTTCGTCGATAACGGTTACTCCCAGCTGCTGCGCTTTCGTCAGCTTGCTGCCTGCTTCCGCACCGGCAACAACGTAATCCGTTTTTTTGCTTACGCTGCCCGTAACCTTTGCGCCAACCTGCTGCGCCATGGTCTGCGCCGTTGCGCGGTCTAAAGTTGGCATAGTGCCGGTAAACACCATGGTTTTGCCGTAAAACGGGTGCGCCGTGTCAAGCTCCGCCGCTTCCATTTCCATGTTAAGGCCAAGCTCTTTCAGCCGTTCAATCAAATCAATATTCACCGGCGAAGCAAAATACGTTACCACGCTTTCGGCAATCTTCGGGCCAATATCTTCAATGGCGGCAATTTCGTCCGTTTCCGCCGCCATCAGTTTTTCCATGCTGCCAAAGTGCAGTGCTAAAAGCCTTGCCACCTTTGCGCCCACATGGCGGATGCCGAGCGCAAACAGCAGCCTGTCAAGGTTCTGCTTTTTGCTTTCGGCAATGGCGTTTAAAAGATTGTCTGCCGATTTGTCGCCCATTCGCTCCAGCGCCGTAAGCTGCGGCTTAACCAAAAGGTACAGGTCGGCAGGGTCGCTGATAAGTCCGTTATCCAACAGCTGGTTGATAACCGCCGGGCCGCAGCCGTCGATATCCATTGCCCCTTTGGAAGCAAAGTGAATCAACCCTTCGCGCCCCAGCGCCGGGCAGTGCGGATTAGTGCAGCGTATTGCCGCCTCGCCGTTCAGGCGTTCCGTTTTCCACCCGCATTCCGGGCATTCGGCGGGCATAAAAAATTCCTGTTCCGCGCCGGTGCGTTTTTCCTTCACCACATGCAGCACTTCCGGTATAATTTCACCGGCTTTATTAATAACAACCGTGTCGCCGATGCGGATATCCTTGCTGCGGATGAAGTCCTCATTATGCAGCGTTGCGCGGCTGATGGTGCTGCCGGAAAGTTTTACAGGGGTCAGCACCGCCGTAGGCGTCAGCACGCCCGTGCGTCCAACCTGAATGATGATGTCCTCCAGTTTTGTTTCTGCCTGTTCCGGCGGAAATTTAAAGGCAATGGCCCAGCGCGGGTCTTTGCCGGTTGCGCCTAAAATGTTTTGCTGGTACACGGCATTAACCTTAATTACCGCGCCGTCCGTATCGTAGGCAAGGCTTTGGCGTTTGGCGGCAAAATCCTTTATTTTGGCAATCGCTTCATTAATATTTTTTACAACGGCATAGCCTTCGCTTACCTTAAAGCCGTAATCGTGCAGCATGGCAAGGCTGGCGGAATGTTTATCCTTATGCCCTGCGCCCACGCCGTAGGCAAAAAAGCTCAGCTGACGGCTTGCCGTTACTTTCGGGTCAAGCTGGCGCAGGCTGCCCGCCGCCGCGTTGCGCGGATTGGCAAATTCGTTCTTGCCCGCTTCGCTGCGCTGCTCGTTCAGCTTCATAAAAGCGTGGCGGGGCATGTAAACTTCGCCGCGCACATCCAAAAGCTCCGGCACTTCTTCGCCTTCCTTAACGTTCAGCGTCAGCGGAATGGAACGGATAGTGCGCACATTGGCGGTTACGTTTTCGCCAACTTCGCCGTCGCCGCGGGTTGCAGCACGCACCAGGCGCCCGTTTTCGTAAATGAGGCTGCAGGCAAGGCCGTCAATTTTCGGTTCAAAAACATATTCCACCTCGCTGCCTTCGGGCAGGCCGCTTTTTACGCGCGCGTCAAACGCAGCAAGTTCTTCGTCACTGAAGGCGTTGCCCAGAGAAAGCAGCGGCGTCATATGGCGCACTTCGGTAAACTCCGGGCTTACCTTGCCGCCAACCCTGCGCGTGGGCGAATCGGGCGGCACATCGTCAGGATATGCACGCTCAAGCTCCTGCAAACGGCGCATTAAAGCGTCATATTCGGCGTCGGTAATCTCCGGCGCATCCAGTACATAATATAAAAATTCGTGATGGCGTATTTCCCTGCGCAGTTTCTGCGCTTCGTCCAGTGCTTGCGCACGTTCTAAATCCATAATGCCCTCCGCTTAAAACTTACAATTTTTTCAGCACCGCATATTTGGTAAGCAGGCTGCGCACACCGGCACCTGCAAAGGCAACCTTTACTTCCTGCCCGTCCGGGCTGTCTTTAACGCTTACAACCATGCCTTCGCCCCATTTGCTGTGGCTTACCCTGTCGCCGGTGTTAAAGCGCGTGCCCGTGCCTCCTGCGGCGGCAGCCGGTTTTTGCGGCATAAAGCTGTGCGGGTTAAAAGTGCTTGCAGGCTTCTGCGGCCTTGCGCTGTATTTTTCGCTTACCTGTTTAAAGTTCTCCAGCGCGCTGAAACGTTCCTGCCTTTTAATGGTTTTCACCAAACGTGCGGGAATTTCCTGCAAAAAGCGTGAAGGCGGATAAGTTACCGTGTTGCCGTAAATGGTGCGCATTTTGGTGCTGCTTAAAAACAGTTTTTCTTTGGCGCGCGTAATGCCAACATAGCACAGGCGGCGTTCTTCTTCAATTTCCGTTTCGTCCATCAGCGTGCGCGCATGCGGAAACAGCCCTTCTTCCATGCCCACAAGGAAGACTACAGGAAACTCCAGCCCCTTGGAAGAATGCAGCGTCATTAAGGTAATGGCGTCCTCGCCCAGTTCCGTATCGTCAATATCGCTTACCAGCGCAACATGCGCCAAAAAGTTTTCCAGATTATTTTCTTCTTCGGATGCCGCAAATTCCTGCGCCACGCTGATTAATTCATGCAGGTTGTCAATGCGGCTCTGCGCCTGCGGCGTACGCTCGTTCTCCAGTTCTTCAAGATAGCCGGTATCGCGCAGCACGCGGTCAATCAAATCTTCAACCGGCGCTTCACTGGCAAGGTTCATCAGTTCAAAAATAATGCCTGCCAAATCGTCCAGCTTACTTACAAAGCGGCTGCTTAAACCGTCAATTGCCGCCGCGTTGGAAACAGCCTCAAACAAGCTTACATTGTTGGCAGCGGCATAAGCCTGAATTTTTGCCAGCGAAGCATCGCCAATGCCGCGCTTCGGCACGTTGATAATGCGCAAAAGGCTCAGCGAATCGGCCGGGTTAAAAATTACGCGCAGATAGGCAATGATGTCTTTAATTTCCTTGCGCTCATAGAATTTAAGCCCGCCTACCATATTGTAGCTGATACCGCTTTTTATCAGCATTTCTTCAAAAATACGGCTCTGCGTGTTAGTGCGGTACAAAATTGCCATATCGCCCAGCTTTTTGTTTTCGGTGCGCTGCAAATTCTGCAGCTGCTCAATTACAAAGCGTGCCTCGTCACGCTCGTCCACCGCCTGAAAATAAATAATATCGGCGCCGCTCTTGTTTTCCGTCCACAAATTTTTCGGCTTGCGGCCGGTATTGTTTTCTATAACTGCGTTGGCAGCGTCCAGAATAATCTGCGTACTGCGGTAGTTTTGTTCCAGCTTAATTACTTTGGCGTCGGGGTAATCTTTTTCAAAGTCCAGAATGTTTTGAATATCGGCGCCGCGCCAGCCGTAAATGCTCTGGTCGGCATCGCCCACAACGCAGATGTTGCGGTGCTTGGCAGCCAGAAACTTTGTTAAAAGGTACTGCGCATGGTTGGTATCCTGATACTCGTCCACCAGAAGATAATCAAAGCGGTCCTGATATTTTTCGCGCACTTCTTTGTTTTCCTGCAAAAGTTTAATGGAAAGCATTAAAAGGTCGTCAAAATCGAGTGCGTTGTTTAACTGCAGTTTCTGTTCGTAACGGCTGTAAATGTCCGCCACTTTCTGCTCGTAAAAATCGCCTGCCTGGCGCGCAAAAGCCGCTGCGTCCTGCAAAGCGTTTTTGGCATTACTGATGCGCGACAAAATGCCCGAAGGCTGAAAACGTTTATCGTCAAGGTTCATTTCCTTTAAAATCTGCTTAATCAGGTTCTGGCTGTCGGCTGTATCATAAATGGCAAAATTACCGCCGTACCCGGGCAGCTTATCTATTTCCATACGCAAAAAACGCGCGCAGAAAGCATGGAAAGTAAACAGCCACACATCTTTGGCATCCGGGCCGCTCATATTGTTTACGCGCTCGCGCATTTCGGCGGCAGCCTTGTTGGTAAAAGTAATTGCCAAAATGCGGTACGGGCGCACGCCCTTTTGCAAAAGGTTGGCCACACGGCAGGTAAGCACTTTGGTTTTGCCGCTGCCTGCGCCTGCCATAATCAGCATCGGCCCTTCGGTATTAATAACAGCCTCCGCCTGCTGCGGATTCAGTCCGTAAGTACAATCAACAGTCATTCTTTCCTCCATAAAACACTAACTAAATACATTCATTCTATATCAGCATAACTTTATTATTATTCTCCCCTTCCTGAAATTTTCCTGCCGCTTTGCCGTAAATCTTTAATGTAATTTTCGCAAGCACTCTTTTGAAATTTCATCAGTTATAACTGATAAGATTGATAATTTTACGCATTTTATAAGTTATAACTGATAAAATTGTAGTTTCAGCGTTGTTTATCAGTTATAACTTATAAAACCCCGTGTTAAATTCCCGCAAAATTTTGCTGACCGGCAATTCATTTCTTGCGCTGAGCAAGGCAGAGTTTTATAATTATATAATGTATTTTTGTTTTGAGGGTGATTTTTTATGCAGGAAAACAAACTTACCATCCGCGGCGAACTGTCGCTGCTTCTGGTTATTATCATCAACAGCCTGGGCGTTGTTTTAATGCTGCATTCCGGTTCCGGCATTTCGGCAATTTCCAGTGTGCCTTACGCCTTTGCCGATGTACTGCCTGTTATAACGCTCGGCGCGTGGACGGAGGTTTTTCAGGTTTCGCTGGTGCTCAGCCTGATGCTTTTAAGCAAACGCTTTGTGCCTGTATACCTGTTCAGCTTCGTTGTCGGCTCGGCCTTCAGCGCCATGATTGACGTGCACGAAATGTGGATTAAGCAGCTGCCGCAAAGCCTGACGTTTGATATTATTTATTTTATCATCAGTTATATCGTTATCTGCTTCGGCGTGGCGCTTGCCAACCGCTGCCAGCTGCCAATTATACCAACCGACCTTTTCCCGCGCGAGCTTGCCGCCATTACCGGCTGGAGCTATGCGCGCATTAAAATAGGTTTTGACGTTATCTGCCTTGCCATTACCGCCGCCATGACCTTTTTCTTTCTGGGCCGTGTGGACGGGCTGGGCTTCGGCACAATACTTGCCGCCTTTACCATGGGCAAAGTAATAGGCAGCATTGGTGAATACATGGATAAGCACGTAAAATTTGTTTCTTTTTTAAGCAGCAGGGCTTGACATAGAGTCCGCTTTAAGTTTTATAATAAATTACAGGTTGCAGGAACAACCGCCTGGCTGCCGGAGCAGCCGTTAAAATTATTCTTTTAAAATATAAACCAAAGCCATGAAGGCTGTAACCGCTTCGATAAGCGGCAGTTTCTTCATGGCTTTTTTATTTGGGTGATTGCATGAAATTTTTAGCTTTGCTTGTACTTTCCGCCGCGCTTTTAACCTCTGCCTGCGGCAACAACGCCGCCACCGACGGCGAAAAGGTATTCCGCTACGGCACGCCTGCCTACGGCATTGCCAACGAAAACGCCGGTATGGACCCGCACGAAGCCTATCAGGGCTGGAGCGCCATCCGCTACGGCGTAGGCGAAACGCTTTTTAAATTTGATGACGCCATGCAGCCTCAGCCGTGGCTGGCCGAAAAGTACGAATTTATTAACGAAAACACAGTTAAAATTACCTTAAAAGACAATATTTACTTTACCAGCGGCAACAAAATGACAGGCGCAGCCGTTAAAGCCTGCCTTGATGATTTAATAAGCCGCCACAACCGCGCCAGAGTTGATTTAAAAATAACGGGCATTACCGCCGAAGGGCAGACCGTAACCATTACATCAGCCGCCAAACTGCCGGTGCTGATTAACTACCTGTGCGACCCCTACGGCTGCATTATTGACATGAGCCGCGGCACCGGCGATGATACAAAAATAAGCGGCACCGGCCCCTTTATGGTAGAAAGCCTGACGCCGAAAGAAGTTGTGCTGGTTAAAAACCCCGCTTACTACGGCGGCGTGCCGAAAACGGACAGAATTATCGTCAGCAGCATTACCGACGGCAACACGCTGGCACTAGCACTGCAAAACGGCGAAATTGACGCCGCGCAGGGACTGCCCTATGCTTCGCTGCCGCTTTTTAAAGACAGCGCGGCTTATAAAACCAGCAGCACCGATACCTCGCGCACGTTTTTGGCAGCTTTTAACTTTAACACGCCTGCCCTGCAGGATGAACGCGTAAGGCGCGCCGTTGTTATGAGCCTTGACAAGGAAACTTTTGCCAGAGTGCAGCTGATGGGCAACGGCATTGCCGCAGCCGGGCCGTTTCCGCCGAACCTGCCTTTTGGCGGCGCTAAAGTGCATGCGCCGGAATATAACCCCCAAGGCGCACGCCAGCTGCTTGCCGAAGCAGGCTGGACAGATACCGACGGCGACGGCTATGTGGATAAGGACGGCAAACCGCTGACCCTGCGCTGGCTTACTTACAGCTTCCGCCAGGAACTGCCGCTTTTGGCAGAAGCCGCTCAAAGCTGGCTTAAAGAAACAGGCATCCGCCTTGAAATTAACCCTACGGACGGTTATGCCGACTTTCTGCGCCGCGGCGAGTGGGATATTTACGCCAAAGCCTTTGTTACCGCACCCACCGGTGACGCGCAGTATTATTTTACCACCCACGTGCTAAAGGAAAGCGCCTACAACAGCGGCAATTACTATAACCCCGATACCGAAAGCCTCGTAGGGCAGCTCGGCAGCGAGTTCAGCCCCGAAAAACGCACGGAGCTTGCGGCAGCCATCAGCCGGAAGCTGGTTGACGGCAGCGCCTTTGCCTACATTGCCCATTTAAAAATGACGCTGGTAATGAAAAGCACGGTTCAGGGCTTTGCCGCGCACCCCTGCGATTATTACGAAATTACTAAGGACTTAAGCATAGATTAAAGGAGCGTTATTATGAGTGAAATTTCCGCAGCAAGCATCATCCACCGCACAGACGAAAAAGAATATATAACCGGTTACTGGCAAAAACGCAGCACCGGCTTTGCCAATCTGCGCAAAGCAGAGCTGCACAGCGATAAACAGCTTTTATGGCAGCAGGAAATTACGCGCCACCTGCCGCAGAACCGCAGTTTAAAAATTTTGGACATTGGCTGCGGCGCAGGCTTTTTTTGCATTTTACTGGGGCAGAAGCACCGCGTTACCGGCATTGACCTGACCCCGGAAATGATTGAAGCTGCCAGAGCACTTGCCGCTGCAGAACGCAGCAATGCGGAATTTATGGTTATGGACGCGGAAGCGCTGGACTTTGCGGACGCAAGTTTTGACGTTGTAATAAGCCGCAACGTAATGTGGAACCTGCCCCACCCGGAAACCGCCTACCGCGAGTGGCTGCGCGTGCTTAAACCGGGCGGCCTGCTTTTAAATTACGACGCCGAATATGCCCGCGCCCACCACAGCCAAAAGCTGCCTGCCAAAAACGCCCATGCGGATATTGCGCCGGAGCTTTTGGACGAATGCCATAACATTTACCATATGCTGGACATCAGCGCCTATAACCGCCCGCAGTGGGACGAAGAGTTTCTGCAAAGCACCGGACTGTGCAGCGTCAGCACGGATACCACGGTAGGCAGCCGCATTTACGCCGCCGAAGATATTTTTTATATTCCCGTGCCCATGTTCTGCGTTAAGGCCGTTAAGTTTTAAAGCCGCATAAACGCGCTGCGCACGCATGCCCCCGCAGCACCGCATGCCAGCACTTCTTCAAGCTGCGCTTCATTAAGCCTAATGCCGCCAATAGCATAAACAGGCACCGGGCTCAGCGTGCAGATTTCCATTAAAAACGCCGGGCCTCGCGGCGGCACGCCCTGTTTGCAGCTGCTTGCGTAAATATGCCCGGCTGTTAAATATGCCGCGCCCAAAGCAAGCGCCGCCTTTGCTTCTTCCGCACTGTGTACGGAAATGCCAAATCGTCCTGTTTGCAAACGCTCCGCCACTGTCATTACGGCGCATACTGTCAGCGGCAGGTGAACTCCGTCCGCGCCGAGCGCCAGCCCCGCCCGCCAGAAGGTATGCACAATAAACTTAACGCCATAGGTTTTGCAAACTGCCTGTACCTTCTGCGCAAGCTGCGTGTATTCTGCTTCGGTTAAATCCTTTTCGCGCAAAATAAGCGCTTTGGGGCGCAGTGCGCAGATTGTTTCTATCTGCTGCAAAAACGGCGCGCGGCTTATTTTTCTGTCCGTAACGCAAATAAAATTTTTATACATAACTGCCATCCGTAAGTACCGGCTGTAAGCCGGCTTTTTTTATGCTGTTAAACACCTCGTCCACGCTGCGGTTATCGTCAATTTCAAACTGCTCGTCGCCTTCGCGCTCCTGCTTGCTGTGCGTACCGATGCCCGTGCTTACGCCTGCGGAAATTTTCGTTGCTGCAATCTGCAAAAGGTTGTCGCGCACTTTGGCGCCCTCACGGCTGGAAACGGTAATGCCTGCCTGCGGCATAAACAGGCGGTAAGCACACACTGCCTGCACTAAATGCCGCAAATCAGTGCCGTTGGCTTCGGGCGGCAGTTCGTTACCTTCCGCCGGGCGCAGGCGCGGGCACGAAAAGCTGATTTCCGCAGCCGGGTATTTGCGCTGCACCAAATAAGCGTGCAAGCCGCAGGCAAAAATATCGCGGCAAAAGCTGCTCAGCCCCATCAGCGGCGCAAACGCCACGCCGCGCATGCCGCCTTTTAACGCGCGCTCCTGCGTGTAAAAACGGTACGGGAACACACGCTTATGCCCCGCCAGATGCAGTTTGGCGTAAGCGTCAACGTCATAAGTTTCCTGAAACACCGTTACATAATCCGCGCCGCATTCGTGCAGATACGCGTATTCATCACTGTTCAGCGGGTATACCTCAAGCCCCACAACGGCAAAATACTTGCGCGCCAGCCTTACGGCAGAAGCAATATATTCCACGCCGCTCATGCTGCGGCTTTCGCCGGTTAAAAGTAAAATTTCACGCAGGCCGGTAGCAGCAATAGCCTGCATTTCGCGTTCCATGCCGGCTTCGTCCAGCTTTAAGCGGTTAATTTTGTTATGGCAGTTAAAGCCGCAGTACACGCAGTAATTTTCGCAGTAATTGGCAAGGTACAGCGGCGTAAAAATGCTGCGTGCCGCGCCGAACCATTTAAAGGTAAGCTGCTTTGCCTGCTGCGCCATTTCTTCCAAAAACGGCAGCGCCGCCGGTGAAAGAAGCGCCGCAAAATCCTGTACCGTTTTGTGTTTGCGCATAAGCGCGGCCTTTACGTCCCGCTCCGTAAAAGCATTAAAATCCACGCCGTCCGCCGTGCTCTGCACTTCATCCAAAATGTCCGATTCAATTATTTCCATGCCCGGCAGGTAAGCCATGCAGTCCTGCGCAGCCGCCGCAAGGTTTTGTTTTTCCTTCATCAGCGTCACTCCCCTATAAAACCTGTCAGCGGGCTGCTTGCCGACGCGCGCCCGGTTACTGCGCCAAGCCCGGCAAGGTAGGCTTTGCGCCCGGCACTAATTGCCAGCTTAAACGCTTCCGCAATGGCGGCAATATCGCCGCTGGTGGCAATGGCTGTATTGGCCATTACTGCCGCCGCGCCCATTTCCATTGCTTCGCACGCCTGCGAAGGAGAGCCGATACCGGCATCGACGATAACGGGCAGGTCAATTTCATCAATTAAAATTTGTATAAACTCTTTTGTTACAAGCCCCATATTGCTGCCGATAGGCGCGCCAAGCGGCATTACGCAGGCAGCACCGGCATTTGCCAGGTCGCGTGCGGCGTTTAAATCGGGGTACATATAGGGCATTACCACAAAGCCCTCTGCCGCCAAAATTTCCGTTGCCTTAATTGTTTCGTAATTATCGGGCAGCAGGTATTTGCTGTCGCGGATTACTTCTATCTTTACAAAATCACTGCCGCATACCTCGCGCGCCAGGCGGGCAATGCGCACAGCTTCCTGCGCGGTGCGTGCGCCGCTGGTGTTGGGCAAAAGCGTAATGCCTTTGGGGATATAGTCTAAAATATTGGCCATGCCACCGTCGTTTACGCGCCGCAGGGCCAGCGTTAAAATTTCCGCACCGGCATTTTCCACTGCCGCCTTAATAAGCTCCAGAGAATATTTGCCGCTGCCCAAAATAAAGCGGCTGGTAAATTTATGTCCGCCTAAAATAAGTGCGTCTTCCATTGTTATTCCTCCAATCCTAAAATAAGCGCCAGAGCAAGGTTTGCCGCATGCGCCGCACATAAGGCTGCCCGCGGTGCCGAAAGCCGACCGCAGGTTTCTATGCCGCTTTCGCCGTCACCGCACAAATAAAAGTTTTTGCTTATGCGCCGCGTTTTAATGGCGTTGCTGCGCCCTGCGCCTGCAAGCCCGCTGCACGCAATAAGCGTTTTATCCGCATAAGCGGCAAGCAGCGTGTTTACAAGCATGGCTTTGCTTTCAGGGCTGTCCACCGCTTCGCAGATAATGCCGTCAGCTTTAAAAACAGCGGCGGCGTTTGTTTCCGTAAGTTTTATATTTTCCGCTTTAATTTTAAGCGCCGGGTTAATTGCCAAAAGCTGCTCCGCCAGCGCTTCTGTTTTAAGCCTGCCAACATCATGCAAAAAGTAGTGCTGGCGTTCAAGGTTGCTTTCGTCCACGCGGTCAAAATCAACAAGGTGCAGGTGTTTTACGCCCGCACGCGCCAAAAACACCGCTATGTGCGAGCCCAAACCGCCCAGCCCGGCAATGCCCACACGCACTTGCGCAAGCTGCCCGTTAAAATCATCTGCCACAGCTTTAACCTCCTCCCACAAAACTTACAATTTCCAGTTCGTCGCCGTCTTTTAAAACAGCTGCGCCAAATTCAGCACGCGGCACAATCTGCCCGTTGCGCTCCACCGCCACCAGTTCTGCGCGGTAGTTATGCGCCGCCAAAAATTCTGCCAGCGTCATACCGCGTTTAAGTTCAATTTCTTTTCCGTTAACGCGCATAGTTTCTCCTTTCCGCCGCAATTAAAAAAGCCCATGAAGAAGCCTGCACCCGCGGTGGTGCACCCCTTCATGAGCTTTGCTCACTCTAACGGCATATTAAATTGCAACTGCCTGATATAAAGAAACGGCAAGCACCAACAAGGCACTTGCCGCTATCAGCAAACATTCCCTACGTTGGCATTATCCAAATCAGGTTTAGGGTCGAAGCGCACAGCTTCCTCTCAGCCTATCTGTAAGCTCCCCTGTTCAGTTAAATTAAGTATAAAGTTTTGCGCCGCCGTTGTCAACCGCAAATTACAGTGCCAGCATTACGGCACACATTAATTTGGCACGCATAAACAGCGATTCCACATTGGCAAACTCATCAACCGTAGATTGCGCCCGCCTTTAACGCCCATGGCGCACACGGTAGGCACGCCAACCATGGTTGTATAGGCAGAATCGCTGCCGCCGCCAACGGTAATTGCTTTCGGGCTGCCGAAGCCTTCCGCTTCATAAACTTTTTTAACAAGCTCAAACAGCTCTTTGCTGCTTTCCAGCTCTACCATCGGTTGCATTAAAGATACCGGCGTCATTTTGCAGGTTACGCCGTCAACGTAAACCTTGTCGTTAATCTCCTGGAATTTGGCTTTCATTGCTTCCAGCATTGCCGGGTCGGTAAAGCGCATATCCACAATCATTTTGGCATACGCCGGTGCGGAGTTATGCACAGTGCCGCCTTCAATAACGCCGACGTTTAAATTAAGCCCTTTGCTCCAGTCGGTTAACGCTTCAATATCCAGAATTTTGTATGCCAGTTCCTTAATGGCGCTGCGCCCTTCTTCCGGAGCATTGCCTACATGCGCGCCGCGGCCGAAGGCTTCCATGGCAAAGCAGTACACGCCTTTGCGCGCCAGGACCAGGCTGTCATCCATAAAACCGGTTTCAAAAATTAAAAGCATAAGCTGCGCCTTTGGCTTCTTCCATCATCTTACCGGCAAAATCGCTGTGCTTATGCCCAACTTCTTCGTCGCCTGCCAAAATAACCTTAACGCCGTATTTATCAAAACCAACGCTCTGCAAGGCCTGCAAAGCATGAATGGCAAGCGTTACGCCGCCCTTCATATCCAGCGCGCCCGGGCCGTAAGCAGTGCCGTCTTTAATGGTAAAAGGGCGTTTTTTGGTGGTTTCCGGGTCGTCAAAAACAGTATCCAGATGGCCTGTAAAAATTACAAAAGGTTTATTTTGGCAGTCGCCAAATTCGCTTACCAGCATATTGCCTGCATTTTCGTGTTCAATAATGCAGGTTTTGCCGCCCATGCCTTCCAAAATGCCGGCAACCTTCGCCACAATGGCATCAACGCCCGGCTTGTTGCCGGAGCCGCTGTCCATCATAACAAGTTCTTCCCACATTTTCAGCATGCCGTCACGATGTCCATCAATATAGCCAAAAGCCTTTTCTTTCATATCCAAGATTGTTCTCCTCCAGTTAGCAGGAAATGCCCATAAAATTAAGTATAATTCTTACAATAATCATCGACAGCAAAGCGTCGATAACGGGAATTGCCAAAAGCAGCGCATGGTGCTTCGGATTGGCGCCGGAAGTTAATACGCAGCGTGCAAAATGGCCAACCAGCGTGCCCATGGTAATCGTCGCCGGGAACAAAATAGTTGCCTGTGCCGCGTTAATAACGCCTTCTGCATAAAGCGAAGCAGCCGTAGCAGCGCCCGCAGCCTTGGCAAAGAAGGCGGAAATCAGCGCCACAATCGCCCCGCCGGGCAAACCAAACAGCGCCATAACAGGTGCAACGGCGTTGGCAATAATATCCATCAAACCGGTAATATTCAGAAACAAAATCAGTGAATAAGCCAGAACCATTGCCGGCATAATGTTTTCTACGCCAACGTAAAAACCTTTTTTGCAGCCCACCATAAATTCTTCCAAAATTGTTTTATTTTTAGCCTGTGCTGCCATCAGTTTGCACCCCCTACGGCCTTTTTATGTTTCATTGCCAGGTAAACCCTTATAATATTGGCACCGATAATTTTAACAATAATTTCCACCATAAAGATGATACCGAAAGAAAGTAAAGAAATGGGCATCAGCGGCGCGCCGCAGTTAATTGTATTGGCAAGCGTGCCGGAAGCAGCGTATTGGTAAGCCACGAAAATAGAACGTTCGTCATCGGTAATTTTGCCTTCTTCAACAAGGTCGCGCGTCAGTACAGCGCCAACGTCTGTTGTGGTAAAGCTGCTGATTAACGCCAGCCCTACATAACCGGGCAGGCCCATCAGCGGTTTTAAAAACGGGCGGATAATACGTTCTGCCGCAAGCAGGCCGCCCTGCGATTCAACCGCACGCACAAAGCCCAAAGCCAGAATAACGGTTGGGAACAGCGTTAAGGCAAACATAAAGCCTTCGGCAGCACCAACGCCGCCTTTGCCGATAAAGCTCAGCCCTTCGATTTTGCCGAATTTACCTGTCAGCACCGTAAAATCAAAGGCGCTCAGCGGGCCCATATCTTTTAAAATACCCGAAAACGACAGCGCGATAACAATAAACGACAGCCAGCCGCGCCAGGTTAAATGATGCTCGTAATCTTTTTCTTCTACCGCAGTTACATCTTTTTCAGCCACAGTAACCCCCCCTGATTATAATTTTAAAACGGTGCCGATAAAAACTTTGGCACGCATAAAGATGGATTCTACATCCGCGAATTCGTCAACCGTATGGTTTAAGCCGCCTTTTACGCCAACGGCACAGACAGTAGGCACGCCAACTTTGGTAGTGTAAGTAGCATCGCTGCCGCCGCCAACCATTATCGGTTCAGGATGCCCAAAACCGTTCTCTTCGTAAACAGATTTGTAAACATCAAACAGCTTCATGCTGCCATCAAGGCGCACCATCGGCTCAAGCCCTGCCAGCGGGGTATATTTGGTAGTAACGTCTTTAATGTAAACCTTATCGGCAATAGCCTGGAACTGCTCTTTTTTCTTTTCAAAATCTACCGGGTCAAGATAACGCACATCGACAACCATTTTAGCGTAACCCGGTACTGCATTGGCAACAGTGCCGCCCTCAATAGTGCCTACGTTCATCGTCGTGCCGGTTTCCCAATCCGTCAAAGCGTCAATGTCAAGCGCTTTGTGCGCCAGCTCTACAATAGCGTTGCGGCCGTTTTCCGGCTCGTTGCCCGCATGTACGCTGCGCCCAAAAGTTTCCATGCTAAAACGGTAAAAGCCCTTGCGTTCAACAACAACATTATCGTTCATAAAGCCGGTTTCAAAATCAAACGCAGCAGCAGCGCCCTTAAACTCCTTCATCATAGTTTCAGCCAGGTCGCTGCTCTTATGGCCGGTTTCCTCATCGCCTGCAAATACAACTTTAAACGCATATTTGTCAAAGCCTTCAGCCAAAAGCGCCTTCAGCCCATGGATAGCCAAAGTTACGCCGCCCTTCATATCAAGCGCGCCCGGCCCGTAAGCACGCCCGTCTTTAATCGTAAACGGGCGCTTTTTAGTTTCTTCCGGATTGCTGAAAACAGTATCAAGATGGCCGGTTAAAATTATAAACGGTTTATTTGCACAGTCGCCAAACTCGCTGACAACGGCATTGCCTGCCTTCTCATGTTCAACAATGCGGGTTTTTCCGCCCATAGCCGTAAGTATATCAGCCACTTTGGCAACAACCTTATCAACGCCGGGTTTATAGTCAGATCCGCTGTCTATGTTAACCAGTTCTTCCCACATTTTCAGCATTTCATTGCGGTGCGCATCAATAAACGCAAACGCATTTTCCTTAATACCCATCATTTTTCCTCCTCATAAAATTAAAATAAAACAGTATTCATCTGTCTGCGCAGACAAATACCGTTTTCAAGCAAATTAGTTTACTTTTTGCTTTACTTTATTAATAAAACAACAAAGCTTCACATTTCTGTCAAGAAGTTTTGTATAATTATTTTGAATTTTAGTGTATTTTTGTTTACTTCATTATACTTCGAGTTGTTTTTTCACAAAAGTATTTATTTTATGCCGGTTTCTGTACATCTATGCTATGCTATTATTATTGTAAACTATGCTATTAGTAAAAGAGCAGATAACGTCTTAAATCTGTTTTATACCGTCAGCAATTTCTTTTAACCACACATAAATAAAAAGCCCGCAGCATTTGCCGCAGGCAGATTAAATATTTTTATTTTAAGAAAACAAACTCGTTTGCAGCGGATAATTCTCCGGCAAAACTGTAACCGTTAACGGTAAAATTTTTCACTTCATCAATGTGCTGCACGTTATCTTCTGCACAGCGGCGAACCATCTCGCCGCGCGCCATTTTGGCCTCCGTTGCCTTAACCTTAATTTTGCCGTTTTGCAGGCTGCCAAACACGTAGGTTACAAAACGGATTTTATCCGTAACGTAAGGCTCCACCGCTTTGCTGTACTCCTTGGAAGCTAGGTTTAAAACTTCGTTATCGTCCTTAACAAGTTCATCATACAGGCTGCTGCCCCAAAAAGCATACAGGTTCTTTGCTCCGCCGCAGGCAAGCCGCGCCTGCATTTCCAGCCGGTAAGGCACAACACCGTCAAACGCGCTTAAAATTCCGTAAAACCCACTGAGTATTTTTAGATGCCCGCCCAAATATTTTAACGAGGCTTCATCCAAAACATTCGGCGCAATATGCTGATACTGCAAACCGTCATAACTGAAAACAGCAGGCGTTAAATTGCGGCGCAAATCCATACGCTGCAAGCGGTTGTAATTAAGTTCGGCAATAGCGTCGTTGCATTGCCACAACTTTTGCAGGCTCGTGTAATCCAGCGCACGCAGGGTAGTTAAAAGTTCTTCAGTTTTAGTTAAAAATACCGGCAAGCGTGCCGCGCCAATATCGTCATTATCGACACGCATCTTCTTCGCCGGCGAAATTATGATTTGCATGGTGTGTTCCTTTAGATAAATTTTATTTTATATTGCTCAACTATCTTTTGCTTAACTATAACTTACCAGTGTAAAAAATTTAAAATAAGGTTAATCATTAAAGCTTTTTCTTCCGGTTTTGATTCAGCAACCATTAAAGTTATCGCAACCAGCGCGCTGTTGCTGATAATCTTTTTGCCATCTTTATTAAATAATGCTTTGTTCCTATCTAAAAAGTATAAAAACAAAGCTGCCGCAATACGTTTGCAGCCATCATTAAACGGATGGTCTTTAACAACAAAATACAAAAGATTTGCCGCCTTTTCCTCTAACGTCGGATAAACCTCCTGCCCAAAAGCCGTTTGATAAATTGCAGATAAAATACTCTCTAATTTACCTGGTTCTTTTTCCAAGCCAAAAATCCCGGAAGAAGCGCTGAATTCCATATTTTTTATAAGCTGCATACATTCATCATATTTTAACCAATATATACATTTATTTCCTTCCGGCGCAGTTATACACTGATGGTCATATTTATCCAAAAGTTCCAACGCTTTGGAATATTCATTAACTACTCTTAAAACCTCATCGGCTTCAATTCTGGCAATACCTGCAATAATTTCTGATTGAATCTGCACAGTTTTATTAAGTGCCTGCAATCGTTTTTCATTAACTACATATCCTTGCAAAAGATACTGCTTTAAAACCTTATTAGCCCACTGCCTAAAAATTATGCCGCGCTTAGATTTAACACGATACCCAACAGAAATGATAACGTCTAAAGTATAAAAACTAACTAATTGCTTTACGCCAACAACACGCATTTTTTGCGTGTTGTTATTTTCATTAAGTTCATTATCTTTAAAAACGTTATTGATATGCTTTCTAATAGTTTTTTCGTCCTTATCAAACAATAGTGCCATTTGATTTGCATTTAACCAAACAGTATTTTCTTCCGTTGACAGATTAACATTTAATTCAATCTCATTATCTTTAAAAACAACAATTTCATTATTCACACTAATCACCCAAAATAAAAAATATAATAAAACAATAAAAAATCAAAGCTTTTTCTTTAACTCTTTCTCCCTCTGCCGCGCATATTTAAACACCAGCCAGAAAAACTTAACCGCTGTAAAAAACATAACCCATCCTGCCCGGCTGAACCGCGCCACAGAACGCACTCTATTCGCTTTTAACAAATGCCCGGCAAACACCCCGGCAAGAAGAATTTTAATTATTTTTATCGGCATGGTAAAGCTCCGGAATCCCGACTTTCTTTTAGAATATAAATTGACGCAATTAATATTCCCAATATTACCAAATATATTTTTTGCATTCTTACAAAATAAAATAATGAATCAAACATTTGACTTATAATAAACGTAAAGCAAAACCACATTCCACTCACAGCCAATAATTTAATTTCATCATTACTTTCTTTAAAAAAATAGTTGAATTTTTTTATTTGATTGTAAACGAAAAATAAAAAGCCACTTATTCCTATAACCCCAGTACTTACAAACCAATAAAGAAAAACATTATGTGGATGTGTTATATGACGCTCATTCGCAACATCTAACATATAATGATTATCATATAAGTTTTTAAATTGTTCCCTATTTAATCCAATTCCAAAAACAAAATTATCATTTATCATATTAAATGTTGAATGCCATATATTAAATCTTTCTACAGTATAATTTTCATTATAATTGATTGTATCTATAGTTCTTTTCATAATTTGAGGAGAAAAAATTATAATTATTAACATCAAAATCATAACTATCTTTCTTAATACGTTCTTATTATAATCATATTTTCTTATAAGAAATAAAATTATCATTAATGTTAATATAAAAGCAAGAAAGCATGCTCGTGACCCTGTAAGTATAAGTCCAATAAAAGTTACTGCAAATGTAAAAGCAAACACAATTTTACAGCTTTTTATTTTGTAATTATATTTATAAAATAAAAATAAAAACGGAACTGTAGCCAGCAATGTCCATGCATATAAATTAGGATATTCAATTGCTCTTGCTATATTTAAAAAATAATAACTATATAATAAATATAAGTTAAATCCAATTAAAAAAATCACTATCACGTTAGAAATTATATTTATATCAGATTTTTTTCTTATAAAAAAAAATGGAATTATTACAAAAGAAAAATACTTCAGAAAATCATTCAATACCATAATATCTTCTTTGGTATAACTTCTAAATATCGTTGAAATTAATACTGAAATACAAAAAACTATACCTGAAAATAAAATGCTTTTATTATCTTCAAAAAACTTTTTTAACTCATTAACAGAAATTTTTTTGAAGATAATCTTATATAAAACAATACTTAATATAATTCCAGTCAAAACTTTATTTCCAAAATTAATAAATAAAGATATCATCCATAATGAAAATATTATAGTTTCATTATTATCAATTTCTATTCTATTAAAACTTCTCATTTTCTTTATCCTCTTCTACTATCTTGTTTATTAAAACTTCCCATTTATTTAAAATATTATTTGCTGAAAATTCTTCCATACTATTTGCTGCATTTTTTCCCATTTCTTCTCTAATTTCTTGACTTTGCATTAAAATAGACAATTTATTTGCAAAGCTATCTATATTATTGTCGCATAAAAAACCATTATATCCATCCTTTATTAACTCATTCACTCCTGGGCTTGTTTTATACCCAATAGCTGGCAAGCCAGAAGACATTGCTTCAATTAAAGCCATTGATAAGCCTTCATATTTACTTGGAAAAGCAAATATATCATGCTTTACTAATTCAGATATAACATTTTCCTTTAATCCCATAAAAAATACTTTTTCTTTTAAATCATTTTTTTCTACAAAATCAAATAAATTTTTTTCATATGTGACATCATTTTTAGACGTGGCTCCATAAAAAAATATATTCCAGTTTTTAAATTTATCCTTTATTTTATTATATGCTTGTAATAAATGCAGTTGTTGTTTATCTTTATTTATTCTTGCTACCATCGTAATTGAATGGGTATCTTGTTGTAAATTATAAATTTTATTATCCGTAATTATTTTAGGAACATAATTAGGTATACATTCAATCATTGTATTGGGACAATATTTTTGTACTATTGCAACATCCGATTTTAATAGTACTTGTATGCATTTTGATCTTCTAAAAGCTTCTAATTTAATTTCACTAATAGAATTATTAAAATATAGCTCTGCACATGTATGTATCATTGCAATTATAGGAATTCTTAAATTTGAAAATATATTTAATAAAATCAAACTTCTCCATTCAAAGGAAATGATAACATCTGCTTTTGCTATTTTTAAAACTTCTTCAACTTCTAATAAAATTGCCTTATATTCCATTGTTATATAAAAATAGTCTTTTTTATTTGCATCTAGGGCTCCTTTTAACCTTAAATATTCTTTCTTGATCTTCAAAAATATATTATCTGGCAATTTATATTTCTTCTCTAAACAAACAAATTTAATATTTTTATTAAATTTATAAAAAGGTTCAGTTCTATAAGTATCACAACAAATTACAGTTACTGAATGTCCTCTTTTATATAAATCATTAGCCATATTACTTAAAACTCGTTCAGCACCTCCACCACTTTTTAAACTCCAAAAATCAATAAGAACTATATTCATTTCTTTCTCCTTTAGAAAATAAAAATTTTTTCAACGCATCTTGCCATCTTTCAATTTTTTCAATATTCTTTTTTAATCTACTATTTACTGGTCTCTTAGCTTTTGCTGGATATTCTTTTGTTGATGTATAATTAACTTTTACATCCATATTAGCTATCTTAAAAATTTTTTCAGCAAATTCCGCCCAACTGCATACACCTTCATTCGTTGCATGATAAATACCATATTTATCCGTTTTTATCATTTCAACCAATAAAGGCGCTAAATCAGCAGTATAAGTAGGGCTTCCATACTGGTCAGATACAACATTAATTTCTTTATGATCTTTACCCAACCGCAGCATCGTTTTTACAAAATTATTTCCATGTTCACCAAATACCCAAGAAATACGTACAATAAAATATTTCTTTAATATTTTTTGTACTGCTATCTCCCCTAATAACTTACTTTTTCCATAAACATTAATAGGGTTTGTTTCATCATCAACTTCATAAAAACCGTCTTTTGTTCCGTCAAAAACATAATCCGTACTAATATAAAGCAATTTAGCATTTATTTCTTTGCAAATTTCAGCAATATTTTTAGTAGCTTCGGAGTTAACTTTATAACAAAGTTCAGGTTCATCTTCTGCTTTATCAACAGCAGTGTAAGCCGCACAATGTATTACTACGTCAGGCAAATATTTATTGATAAAATTCTCAGTTGACTTAAAATCAGTAATATCGAAATCTTTACGTGTAACCCCATAACATTCAATGTTTTGTTTTTCCAGCTCTTTTACAACATCATACCCAAGCTGCCCATTAGCACCTGTAACCAAAACTTTCATTATCTCTCACCATACATCTTTTCATAATATTTTTGGTATTCACCGCTGATGATGTCCTGCCACCAATCCTTATTAGCTAAATACCATTTTATCGTTTTGGCTATGCCTTGTTCAAACTTTGTCTTCGGCAACCATCCAAGTTCGTTATGTATTTTTGTCGGGTCAATCGCATAACGCTTGTCATGACCGGGACGGTCTTTCATAAAAGTTATTAACTCCTCACTTTTACCAAGCGCTTTTAAAATAATTTTTACTACATCTAAATTAGTTCTTTCATTATGCCCGCCTACGTTGTAAACTTCGCCCTCGCGACCATTGCGGATAATTAAATCAATCGCACTGCAATGGTCTTCTACATACAGCCAGTCGCGCACATTGGCACCATCTCCGTAAACCGGCAAAGCTTTATCGTGCAAGGCATTGATAATCATCAACGGAATTAACTTTTCCGGAAAGTGATACGGACCATAGTTGTTAGAGCAACGCGAAATTGTTACCGGCAAACCATACGTTCTATGGTATGCCAAAACAAGTAAATCAGCACTGGCCTTAGATGCAGAATACGGGCTTGATGTATGCAGCGACGTTGTTTCCGTAAAAAACAAATCAGTCCTGTCCAATGGCAGATCACCGTATACTTCATCTGTACTTACCTGATGGTAACGTTTAATGCCGTACTTGCGACAAGCGTCCATCAATACGCCCGTACCGATAACGTTAGTTTTTAAAAACAGCTCAGGCTCTAAAATGCTGCGGTCAACATGGCTTTCCGCCGCAAAGTTTACCACAACATCCGGCTTTTCAATCTCAAACAAGCTATAAACAAAATCGCGGTCAGCAATATCGCCGCGCACAAACTTAAAATTTGGCTGCTTCATCGCATCCCTCAAGCTGCTTAAATTGCCTGCATATGTCAGCTTATCCAAGCAAATAAATGCATCTTCCAAATGATGTTTAAACTGATAATATATAAAATTACTTCCTATAAACCCGGCTCCACCGGTTATCAAAATTTTCATATCCATCATTCCGTATCTTTCAAAATAATTCCTTACACTCTTTTAAAAACGGATTTTTCTTATCTTTTTCAGATAAAATCGGATTTTCTATACCCCACTCTACACCTATGTCCGGGTCGTTCCAGCGTATTCCGGCATCAGCTTCCGGTGCGTAATAATTATCAGCTTTATACAAAAATTCTACATCGTCTGTTAAAGTTACAAAGCCATGACCAAAACCACGCGGTATTAAAAGCTGCTTTTTATTTTCTGCACTTAACTCTACGCCCACCCATTGTTTAAAAGTCGGGCTGTTTTTACGTAAATCAACTGCTACATCAAGCACTGCACCTTTTACACAGTGCACAAGCTTTGCTTGCGCTTTTTCGCCTTTTTGAAAATGTATACCGCGAAGCGTGCCTTTAACCGTACTCTTGGAATGATTATCTTGTACAAAATCATAAAAAAGCCCAGCTTCTTCCATTTTCTTTTTATTCCAGCTTTCCATAAAAAAGCCTCGGTTATCACCAAATACATCTGGCTCTATTATTACTACGCCATCAAGCTTTGTTTTCGTTATTTTCATAATTATATGCCTCTAAAAATTAATATTTTATCTTGCCGTCAGCTACTTTTTTAAGGTACTGTCCGTAAGGTGCTTTACCATATTTTTCTGCGCTTTCCAAAAGCTGCTCTTTACTTATCCAACCATTGTTGTAGGCAATTTCTTCCAGCACGGCAATGGGTATACCTGTTCTTGTTTCTACAGCTTTTACAAACTCCGCTGCTTCGTTTAGGCTGTCTACCGTTCCGGTATCAAGCCATGCATAACCACGCCCCAGCGTAATTACATTTAATTTATCGTTTTGCAGATAAATTTTATTTAAATCCGTAATTTCTAATTCTCCACGGGCAGATGGCTTAAGTGTTTTAGCATACTTACAAACATTGTTATCATAAAAATATAAGCCGGTTACTGCATAGTTGCTTTTAGGCTGCGCAGGCTTTTCTTCAATAGATACCGCTTTACCGTCAGCATCAAATTCTACAACGCCAAAACGTTCCGGATCATCTACATAATAACCAAATACTGTTGCACCAGTTTTATTAGCAGCTGCTTGTTTTAAATGTTTGCTTAAACCTGCACCATAAAAAATATTATCGCCTAAAATTAAAGCACAGCTATCGTTGCCTACAAATTCTTCACCTAAAATAAAAGCCTGTGCCAAACCATCTGGTGAAGGCTGTACTTTATAACTTAATTTAAGCCCATACCTTTCGCCTGTACCTAATAATTTTTCAAAATTCGGCAAATCATGCGGCGTAGAAATTATTAAAATCTCTCTAATCCCTGCCAGCATTAAAGTAGATAACGGATAATAAATCATTGGTTTATTATATATCGGTAATAACTGCTTACTTGTAACCATAGTCAGCGGATAAAGACGTGTGCCACTACCGCCTGCTAAAATTATGCCTTTCATAACTCATCCCTTTTATAAATTATATAAAATTTTTCTGCACTACACTAATTTTAAAATTACATTTTATTTAGTTATACAATTCGTGAACTCCACCTTAATTCTATCATTTACAGATATTTATTAACTTTACTAAAAATACTACAACGAAATTTACTACTTTAAGTTTGAAAACATTATAAATCTCGAAATTTAGTATTATTGCTTTATAAAAAAATTATTCAACCATGCTTTATATATGTACCTATCTTTTATTTTATCATCCATTTTTATATATGGTAATTCTAAAAACTCTTTAATTTCATCATAATTATTATCTATTATAAAAATATTATTAGGATTATAGAAATCATATTCTCTCAACGTATTATTAGTAGTAATAAGTTTCTTGTTATAAAATAATGACTCATGTACTCTCCAAGTAAAACCTATTTGTCCTTTTTGCACAATTTCAACAATTGCTTTTGAGTATTGCACTTCTTTTATAATTTGTTCATAAGGTATAGATTTTCTCATAAATATAATATTATTAATGTTCTTATCATTGAAATTATACTTTTTGTGTTTTTTCAATAAAACTCTAAATTTATAAGAAATATTATTTTTATCTAAAGTCTCTTTTAATTTTATTAAATCATCTATTCTATCTTTATCAGCAGCACAAAAATAGCATTCATATTTATTATCTTCTTTTTTGAGTTTCTTTATATCAAATGGATACATCTGGGGATTATATTTTAATCCATAATTTTTACAGTCCTGCTTATCAAAAGTATATACTTCTACACCTAATTTCTGCAAATTTTTAACTTCATTAATAGAACTATCTCTAACAATATTCCACATATATACTTTTAAATCAATTAGAGGATTCCATTGTAATATTGTTTTTGCAACTGCTGACATTTTACTAGTTTCACTTAATATTATTCTATCGTATTTTTTTATTTGTTCTTTTTTAAAACCATATAACAAATGGTGCAAATTAAAAATTTTTAAAATATTATATTTTCGATTAGAAAAATGGTCATTACGCCAAATATGCTCCAAATGAAATCCTTTTTCAATCATAAATTTTGCAAATGTTGGATCATTTTTAGCTGTTAATATAAGTAAATTATCATAATTCATATTATATTACTTCCTACCTATCTTATGTTCTATTTTTGCAACAGCATATTTATAATACCAATATATAATATCTTTTAAGCTTCCTTCTTTTTTAGCAAGCCTTGCTGCTTTATGAATCTGCTTATATGTTTGTGGTTCAACCAGAGGCATATTATTCCAAGCACTTTGCTGCTTTACTGCCAGATATTTTTTTGCTGCGTCTAACGTTTTAACCCAACTATGCCATGGCTTACTTGCACCTGTATAGTGCAATATAGCAATATCCTCCGGACATTTTTCTAAACTTGGTTTATCAGAATGGTCCATAAGATACGACATACTATATTGATACTGATATTTATTATCTACAAATTTTTCTTTATTCTGCAATAAAATATTCAAAATATCTTGGTCAGGATATAGATATTTTATATCTTCCCTGCTTTTCTTCAATGCTTTTATACTTATATTCTCTTCATTCCATTCAGCTATATTTATAAGCATTACACCGGAACAAAAATATCTATCAACACCTACTCTTTTACCTTCGTTTACATGCCTTTTATCTTGTATCGGCATAACTACGGCACAAATACCTTTAGTGTCTACATTCCATAAATAACTAATATCACCATAAACGCCAACATCAGAATCTAAATACAAAAATTTATCAGTATATTTTTCTAAAAATACCGGCATTATCATTCTGTAATAACTTGCTAATGAAAACTGCCCCGGATCTTTGCTTTGATTAAAAATATCATTATTAACATAATGAATAAATACATTACATTTATGATTTTGTGCAGTTATATTTAGTTTATCCAAATCATTATCTGCACACTTGTCTGCAAAAATATGAAATGTAAATTTCCCTTTATTACTTAATAATACTGATGTAAGCGTTATACCTGCAAAACATATATAATTTTCTGTACATGCAAACGCAATATGCTTACTATCTTTCACATCACAATTTATAAATTCCTGTGTTTTGGTTACAAAATTTTTTAAATCCATTTTAGCTTTTTCACCTCAATAAAGCTTTGTATTCTTCTACACTTTCAGGTATAAATACATTTTTTGGATATTTTTTTCTAAAATTCTCAAAAAAAGTATTATTATCTTTATATTTATCTTCTTTAGGATAAACCAGTTTATACAAAAAAATTAGTTTTACATTTTCTTTTTTGTTTTTAAATGCAGTTTTTAAAGAACAGAGTGCTGTAGAACTTACTGTCACCCAAATATTATTAGTAAATACGCAGTTATATTCAACTACTTCCCATGGGACTTTTACATTTTCTGCCATGTGGCACGGACTTTTTAAATAATCTTTTATGAAGGCATTGTCGCTGCGCGGATGCAGTTTTACAATAACTCTATTACTGTCAGAAATTCTATCTGCCAAAATCCTGAACATTTGCATTTTTTTATCATAAATCGTGCTTTCTTTCAAATGTTTTTTATAATGCTTTTGCAAAACTATCTTTTTTATACCTTTTAAGTTTTGCAGGTATTCCGGCATCGGATCCCAGTTTTGGTCAAAAAAAATCACTTTGTTATTGTATTCTGCATCAGTTTTATTAAATCCAAAAACAAAGTTTATTAGCTTTCTAAATTCATCATCATTCCAGTTAATTTGTGGTATAAATTTAATCAAACTTCTGTACTTACTATCATCATAATAATTGGCAAGTTCCGGCTGATATAAATAAATACTGTTTACCGGTAAATCTGTTTTTATACTTCTCTTCCAATATGTTGAAGTGCCGTCTTCTATAAAATTCACTTTAGCAGTTTTGTTTTCTGCTAAAACTAATTTCATAGTATCCTTTACTACATCTTTTGTAGGTATACCGTATAAATCATCATAATCAGCAAAATTTATTTGTTTATTGTCATATAATTTTGCATTTATTTTGTATTTTTTACCTAATAATTTGCAAAACGCTTTATACTTTATTTCGCCAGCAGAATTAATCGCAGCGCTGCCCAAATTTACTCCAGCAATTTTTCCACGCAAATATTTATGTAATCCCTTTACATTAGTAAACTGATGCAGAAAAACATTTTTAAAAACTCCAGTTTGGCTTAATCTTTCAGCAAGTTTACGATGCCCTTCTTTGTTGTCAAAAAATAAAATATCTGCATCTTTGTTTTTTAACAATTTCACTTTTATATTTAAAGCATTCAGCATTTGATAATCAGTCAAACATACAAATAATGCTTTCATTATATACAGCCATCCCTTTTAACTAATTTTTATTTAAATATTTTTGCCCACATGTTTCCCATTTTTAAACGCAGCATTTGCCGTTTTATCGACCTGTTTTTACGTCGTTTATCAAACTGCGGCATTTTAGCATCTTTATATTCCGTAAGTTTCAAATATTCATAATACTTATCATTAAAACCGTCATGTATTTCATACTCCCATGGTTTATAACCGCCAGCATAATGAAAAATCGCCGGATTTAATTTTGCTTCTATTGCTTTTTTACGTAAATCAGGTTTATTTAAAATTTTAAAAAACAGATTAAATACAGGCGGTATAACATCCCATCTCAAAGGTATTTCCTGCCAGTTATTCATAAAAAACTTATTAAGTGCGTCCTGGTCGTGATTAGGATACTTATTTTGTGTTGCCAAAGCTATAATGGCTTCTGCATAGTTGCCATCTCGCCATTTTTTTAAATCCATTATCAAAACACCAGCATTAAAATATGGTGTATCAAACGGAAGCCCAATAAATTTATTTTTTTGTTTTCTTACACGGGCTGATGCCATAATACCTAAATCACACGTAGCTGCAACAGGCTTTCCGCCCATATCCAGCTGCCACATTTTTTCAATATCGTCATAAACCAATAAATCGCAATCAAGATAAATTATCTTTTCTATGCTTTCATCTAAAATATTGGCAATATCGAGCCTGAAATAACTTGCACGGCTAAGTTCACCGCTTACGTAACAATCTTCAAGCTTGCTGTTTTTTATTTTTATAAATTCAATATTACCGCCTAAATTTTGTACAGTTTTAATTATTTTTTCTTTATTTTCCTGTTGTATTTCATCATCAATTAAATAAAATTGTATTTTTTGCGGTACTTTAGTATTAACTAAAACAGACGCCATTGCAACAGCAGTATGCTGCGCATAATTATTGTCAGACGCAAATACTATATTTATTTTATTATCCATTATTACACCTGCACTTATAAAAACTCTCTAATTAATTTATTATAACATACCGTAAACGACTTTACATAAATATCTGAAAAATTTATAATATTATCAGTAAGGCAGCAGTTAATTTAAGTAATAAAAACTAAAATAGCAAAGGAGCTTTCATGAACAATTATTTATCTTACTTATTATTTGGAATTTTTTTATACCTTGCCTCATATATTTTTTATGTTAAAATATCCCGCGGTTTAGGACATAAAGCCGAATATTTACAGCTGCGCAGATTTTTGCCGTGTGCAATTTTAGCTGTACTTCCCTGCTATTTGGCCCAAATTCCTTTAACATCACCGCAATTTATTACAAGCTTTATAGTAGGGATTTCATGGATTATTACTTACCCTCTTTTTTATTATATTACTTATCATAAGAACTCTACCGATTTTGGTTTTCATTTAGATACAGTGTTTGGCCTGTATATTATCGGCTGGTTTACTGGGCTTAAAATTTTAGTACAATATTTTAACTTTATGCCGTCAATTCTTTTAGCTGTTATTTCTATTATCGAATTTGCGTTACTTTTAATACCTGTAATTCAATCGGTATATTTTGCCGTATATAAAACATCTGTTAATGAAAATGCTTTATCGGCAATGCTAATAACAAATTACAATGAAATTATTGAATTTTATAAATCTATGCCCCAAAGCATCCAAATTTTTTCACCTATATTTATAATTATTAGCCTTTATGGCTTAATTACCGCTAACGCACCTGTACAATTAGCAGATTTAAATTTTTATTATTTGCTTACAATTGCAGCTATAACCATTTTTTTAACTATTTATTTATGGGAACCAAGCAAAAAAGGGGTATTTTTGCGTACCGGCATCATTGACCTTTTGTATGATGTTAAGCACTATATTGCCGAAACCAGAAAATATACAGATAATCTTAATCAACGTCTTGCAGACTTACAAGTAACCCCAAACAAACCGCTGTTTGAAAAGCCTTCTACAATAATTATGGTTATAGGAGAATCTGAATCGCGCGATTATATGAGTGCTTTTACAGATTATGATAAAGATACTACGCCATGGTTGAATTCACAAAAAAACAGTGAAAATTTCTTTTTATTTCCTAATTCATACTCATGTCATCATCAGACGGTTCCTTCTCTTGAACGTGCTTTAACTGAAGTAAATCAGTACAATGACAAAAAATTTTATTCTTCATGCTCTGTTATAGATATTGCGCATAAAGCTGGTTATACTACTCACTGGTACAGTAATCAGGGTCATTTGGGCGGTGCTGATACAGCAGTAACGCTGGTTGCAGATACCGCCGGTACAACAAAATGGACAAGGCAAAATCTCAATCAGGTACAATATGATGAATCACTTTTAGATTACCTTGATGAAGTCGACCCTACAAAAAACAATTTTGTAGTTATTCATTTAAAAGGCAATCATTTTAACTTTATCAACCGTTACCCACAAAGTTTTGCTAAATTCAGCAAGCCCAATCAGTATGATTTAATTCCCAATTATATAGATTCTATAGCTTACACAGATTATATTTTGCAAAGCATTTGGGAATATGGCAAAGATAACTTGAATTTACAGGCAATGGTATATTTTTCTGACCATGCAACCATTCCGGATAAGCGTCGTTCTTCTAATTTTGACGGTTTTGCAACAGTCCGTATACCAATGTTTGTTTATCTTGCTGATGAATATATTAATAAATTCCCTTCAACGTATAACGCTCTTAAAGAAAATACAAAAAAATATTTTACTAATGATCTTGCTTATGAATTAATGTGCGGTATTTTTAATATTCAATCTAATCATTATGATGAAACTAACAGCATTGCTTCATCAAAATATAAATATACCCGCGAAATGTTAAAAACAGATATTGGTAATAAATGGATTAAAGATGATAACAATTAAAATCCTATACATTTTTAATTATACACACTAATTAACATTTATTGTTTTTACTAATTGCAAATTATATATTTAATACTCTTATATTTTGGAGGAATTATTATGTCTGAACTGCAAAATAATACTAGTGAAAAACTACTTATTTTAAATGATGAGCTTTTTTACGGTTCAGGCCGTCACAAAAAATGTTATTTACATCCTTCGAAAGATAATTTGTGTATAAAAATCGCGTACAATCGGGGGGGACAAACAGACTTATCAAGAGAGGTTAACTATATTAAAATTTTAAAAAAGCGTAATAAAAATTATAATATTTTACCAAAATTTTACGGTGAAATTGAAACAAATTTAGGCCATGGATATATTTTCGAAGTTATACGCAATTATGATAAATCAAAAAGCATAACTTTGCAGGAAATTTTACTTGATGAAAAGTTGTTTGCAAACTATTTTGATTTAACTGTAAAACTTCTTAAAGATTTAAAAATCAATTTATTTGAAAATGAAATTATTACAATGGGACTCTTTCCGGAAAATGTTATTTTTCAAAAAATATCACCCGACGAATATAAAGTGCGTATTGTTAATGATATGGGCAGCGGAGTTTTAATTCCTCTAGAATATCATTTTCATTACTTTGCAAAAACTAAAGTTGCCCGCCGTTGGGAAGAATTTATTGTCAACTTAAAAAAATTATATCCTTCATCATTAACTAATAAATTAATAAGTTTGATAGCATAAAAATAAACAGCAATCGTTTATGAACTGCACCCCAAAAGTTAGACTTTTGGAGGTGCAGTTTTTTCATGACCAAA
>ERZ827423.413-NODE-413-length-56284-cov-5.651408_pt1 | contig 56284 bp, 51 predicted proteins | sample MGYA00519775_ERZ827423 | MGnify/ENA primary metagenome ERZ827423 (study PRJEB31778, sample SAMEA3449296) | human gut metagenome | biome: human gut; feature: human-associated habitat; material: faeces | place: United Kingdom | collected 2010/2012 ... | reverse complement strand
CTTTCACGGCGGAGACATGGGTTCGATTCCCGTACGGGTCACCAAAGTTGCCACTTTAGCTCAGTTGGCCAGAGCACCGCACTTGTAATGCGGGGGTCCTCAGTTCGAATCTGAGAAGTGGCTCCATAATAAAGGTCAGTAGTTTTGCAATAAGCTTAATTATTGGCTTTTTTTATATATAAAATATTTATATAAAGGTGAGGAATATGGAAAAAATAGCAATAGTTACAGGTGCATCTCGTGGAATTGGAAAAGAAATAGCTATACAATTAGCTAAAAATGGAGTAAAAGTAATTGCGAATTATAATAAATCAGAAAATCAGGCAAAAGAATTAAAACAAGAGTTAGAAAAAATAAATATAAAAATTGATATTTTTAAAGCAGATGTTTCCAAAAGAGAAGAAGGACATAAATTAGTAGAATATGCATTAAATAAATATGGAAAAATTGATATTTTAATAAATAATGCAGGGATATCAGAATATAAAATGTTTACAGATGAAACAGATGATGATTGGAATAGAGTAATTAATAATAATTTGTATTCTGCATTTATGATGTCACAAGAGGTAATTCCAAGCATGGTTCATGAAAAATCCGGATGTATAATAAATATTTCTTCAATTTGGGCAATGGTAGGAGCATCATTAGAAGTTATTTACTCTGTGTCAAAAGCAGGGATGGATGGATTAACAAAGGCACTAGCAAAAGAATTAGGACCATCTAATATAAGAGTAAATTCTATTGCACCAGGAACTATTAACACTGAAATGAATAAAAATTTTAGTAAAGAGGAATTAGAACAAATAGAAGAAAATACACCATTAGGGAGAATTGGAAGTCCAAAAGATATTGCAAAATGTGTATGTTGGTTAATAGATGACAATTTTACAACAGGACAAATAATTTCTATAAATGGTGGATGGGTAATTTAATAAAATAAAAAAAGTATCTATATAGATACTTTTTATTTATTCTGTAACTTTTCTTTTATAATTTCCTGATATTATTTTTGGAAGATATGTTATTATTTTATATACTGCTAAACGAATTTTTTTACTCCATAAGTATGATTTTCTTAATTTTTTTGCAGTTCCTAAAGAAACTGGTTCGTCTTCTAAAACTACCAATTCAGTTGAAACTTTTTCTATTGGGAAGATATAATTTTGACCATTATTATTATCCCATTGATTATTTCCATTTTTAAAACATAAATTAAATGATTCACCTTCAAGTAAATTTATTTCAGCTTGGAATCCTAATTCTGTTTTTTGCATTTCTATTTCATTTACATTATTCCAGTTTTGACCAAATCCATAATGTAAAAAAACTTTTTCAGAGTTATCTTGAAAAAATTTACCTGTATATGATATTTTAACATTGCTATTTTCTACTAATTTATCTGTGTTAAAAAATATATTTTTAGTAAGTTCCATAAAATTCTCTCCTTATTTATCTTTTGCTTTTTACATTATAATATTATTTTCTACAATGTTCAAGTATTTTTTCAAAATTTTTTTAAATTTTTATAAATGTAATATATTTGAAATAAAAAACATAAAATTAAATAAAAAATAATTCGAAAATATACATATATACCAAGGGTTTAAAGTTTTTTTAGTTTTAGGTAAATATTTAGTAAAAATATTGTCAAAAATTATACTTTATGATAATATAAAAGATGAAAATAAATTATAAAGGGGTTATTTTATGCAAAAACAAGAAGAAAAAAAAGAGGATGTTAAAGTTATAGATGCTGAAGATATAAAAAACAAAGAATCTAATGTAAATGAAGACAAAATAGAAAAAGAAAAGAAGGAATATAAAAAAATAGAGAAAAAATATAAAAACAGAAAAAAAATTATAATTTCGGCTATAATTATTGCATTATTAATTATTATTTTTTCAATTATTTTTGCTATTATAAACATCAACAATGATAAGATTATAAGTGGAATTTCAATAAATGGTGTGGAAGTTTCTGGTTTGACAAAGGAAGAAGCCAAAGGAAAATTGGAAACCATTTATAATGAAAAAAAATCAAAAGAAATAACATTAAAATATCAGGAGTTTGAGACTCAAATTAATCCTGAATTAATTGAAGTAAATTTTAATATAGATTCGGCAGTTGAAAATGCGTTTAATGTTGGTAGAGATGGAAATATATTTACTAATAATTACAGTATTTTATTTACTCTTATTGGAAAAAAGAATATTGATGTTAATTTTAGTATTAATGAAGAAGTGACAAAACAAACTTTAAAAGATGCAAGTTCTAATTTACCAGGTGCAATTAAAGAAACAAGTTATTATATTGAAGATGATAATTTGATTATTACTAAAGGACAAAAAGGTGTTGCAATTGATGTTGATGATACTACTCAAAAAATAAAAAAGAATTTAAATGATTTAAATGATAATCAATATTTAATAGAAATAAATGTTATGGAAAAAGAGCCAGACGAAATTAATATAGATAAAATTCATGAAGAAGTCTATAAAGAAGCAAAGGATGCATATTATACTAAAGATCCTTTTGAAATTTTTCCAGAAGTAAATGGCGTTGATTTTAATGTAGACGAGGCAAAAGAGTTAATAAAAGAAGAAAAAAATGAATATACTATAAAATTAACTATTACAAAACCAAAGGTGACAATTGACCAAATTGGTTCTGAAGCATTTCCAGATAGACTTGCTGTTTTTACAACAAGATATGATGCAAGCGCTACAGACAGAACAACAAACTTAAGAATAGCATGTCAAAAAATTAATGGAACAGTTTTAATGCCAAGTGAGACATTTTCTTATAATAAAACATTAGGTGAAAGAACAATTGCTGCGGGATATAAAGAAGCAAAAATATATTCAAATGGTCAAGTTGTTGATGGTCTTGGTGGAGGAATTTGCCAAATTTCTTCAACATTGTATAATGCAGTTCTTATGTCGAATTTAGAAATAGTTGAAAGAAGAAATCATCAATTTGTAACATCATATTTACCTGCTGGTAGGGATGCTACAGTTGTTTATGGGTTAACAGATTTTAAATTTAAAAATTCAAGAAAATACCCTGTTAAAATAAATGCTGGTGTACAAAATGGAATTGCAACGGTTTCAATATATGGAATTAAAGAAGAACAAGAATATACTGTTTCTTTTGAAACAAGAACAATTGCAACTCTTCCTGTTACAACAAAGTATATAGATGATGCAAGCTTGGCTGAAGGCCAAGAAGTGGTTACTCAAAAAGGAGCAACAGGACTTCAAACTGAAACTTACATTATAAAAAGTTTAAATGGAAGTGTTGTTTCAAAATCTTTATTATCAAAAGATACATATAATGCAATGCAAAGAATTGTAAAAAGAGGAACAAAGAAAACAACTAAAGTTCCAGAAACAACAACTAAGGAAACAACTCAAGAAAAAAATCCAGAAGCCACAAAGCCATCTTCTACTACACCTGAAACAAAAAATAATACTACAGTAAATAATTCAAACTCTAATAAAACTGAAAATAAAAATAATACTCAAAATGTAAGTTCTAATAAAACAAATACACAAGCAAGTAATAAAAATTAGTTAAAAGTCTCTTCTTTTTGAAGAGACTTTTAAGCTGGTATTGACAAAAATTATTTTTGTAGTATAATAACATAAGTTAATATATGCGCCATTAGCTCAGTTGGTAGAGCAGTTGACTCTTAATCAAATGGTCGGAGGTTCGAATCCTCTATGGCGCACCAATTATAATAACCTATAAACAAAAAAGCTTGTAGGTTGTTTTTTTGTATATAAAACTACAATATTAATATAGCAAATACTGATGCTTTTATTTCGATTTATATATTGAAAATAATATACTTTTGTTATATAATTATATAAAATATTTTTGAAGGAGGGAAAAAAATGCTTCCAGTAACTACAGGTTTCATTTTCCCTGATGGCAGTCATATAAGTACAGGGACAGAAGGACATTGCAAAAGTGCATATAAATATATACAAAAGCACAATTTGCAAAAACAATTTAATAGTTATGTTGGGTCTGCCGATGACTTTTTGATTGAACGGCTTGGTGCAATGAAAATATGTCACTACAGGTTTAAGAATTATGTATATATGCCAAGAAACTGTGGATGGTACATAAAAAAAATAAGAAATATGTACGAAAAAGAAGGGTTTATTATAAAGGATTGCTATATGCAAGAAATAAAAATAGACTTAGATGAACAAATTTTAATTACACAAGGTTATTCTTACAATCAAACGGTTATAAAAACCTTAACTCCAGATGGAAGGATTATTTATGCATATAATCCAGCAAGAAATGGAGACTAAAATGTGGTCACTTTTTAGTGACCTTTTTTAATGCCTTTTTATAAAAGTTAAAAAAATAAAATATTGACAAAAATCATAAATCAAATTAAAATAATTATATGGGAAAAAGGGGGAGTAAAAGTGCTAAAAATATATAATACAGGAAAAGATACAAATAAATTTGAAGAAATAAACACATTTGAAAAAGGAAGTTGGATTAATTTAGTGAACCCCTCTGAGGAAGAAATAAAAAAAGTATGTGATAATTTACAAATACAAGAGGATTTTATTAGAGATTCTTTAGATTTTGAAGAAAAAGCAAGAATTGATATAGAGGAAGATGATGGTACAATATTATTTGTTGTAGATGTTCCAATAATAGAAAAAACAAAAGATGGTAATGATATTTATACAACAATGCCACTTGGAATGATTGTTGTAAGAGATGATTTTTTTATTACTGTTGCATTAAAGAAAAATAAGGTAATTAGTACATTTGAAAAAACAAGAATAAAGAATTTTCAAACTTATAAAAAAAGTAGATTTATATTTCAAATTTTATATTTAAATGCTTCATATTTTTTAAGCTATTTAAAGCAAATAAATAAAGAGACAGAAATTGCAGAATATATATTAAAAAATTCAATGAAAAATAAGGAACTATTAAAATTATTAAACTTAGAAAAAGGTTTAGTATATTTTACAACTTCATTAAAATCAAATGAGCTAGTAATGGAAAAAACAATGAGAGGAAAAATTATAAAATTATATGATGAAGATGAAGAAATACTAGAAGATGCAATTACAGAAAATAGACAAGCTATAGAAATGGCAAAAATTTATAGTGATATCTTAAATGGAACAATGGATGCATATGCTTCTATAATATCTAATAATTTAAATGGTGTAATGAAATTTTTAACTTCAATTACTATTGTTTTAGCTGTTCCAACAATGATTTCTAGTTTTTGGGGAATGAATGTTGGTCTGCCATTTCAAAATAGTCCATTTGGTTTTATAATTATGATTGGAGTTTCTATAATTCTAACATTACTTGTAACATGGTGGTTAAAAAGAAAAGATATGTTAGACTAAAATAAAAAAGATTTTAAGTATAACTTAAAATCTTTTTTATTTAATTATTTTCTCCTAGAATTTTTTTAATTTGAGATAATTCTTTTTTAAATAAATTATATGTTGTATTTGAAATTGATTTATTTGTTCCATTTTCGTATGTTTCTATTTCAGAATTTAAATCTATTAATTTAAATTTATGTGTACTTACAGATGTATTTTTATACATATAAATTGGCACATAATTTATATTATCTATACAAATAGTTCCATCTACTTTTTTAGTAATTTTCATATTTAAAATAATAGAATCTCTTGTATTTATAGCATTTTGGTCAGCTGTAAAATTTCCAAGTGCATATGCCACAAAGCACTGTTTTGTAGTGCCATCTGGCATTGTAACTTCACGAGTTTCGAAAGGTTCTATTACATGAGGATGATTACCTATAATTATATCCACACCATTTTGGAATAAAAAGTTTGATAATTCTTTTTGTTCTTCATTTGCTGTTGTTCTATATTCTGTTCCCCAATGCATAGACGCAATAATTATGTCTGCATTTTCATCTTTTGCCATTTTTATATGTTTTTTTATTAAATCTTTATCAATTAAATTAACACAATATTTTTTTCCTTCTGGAACTGGAATTCCATTTGTACCATATGTGTAATCTATAAATGCAACTTTTAATCCATTAATTTCTTTTATAAATGTTTTATTTTGTTCTTCTTCTGTTTTATATGTACCCAAGTGTTCAATATTATTTTTATCTAAAACATCAATTGTTTTACTTAAACCTGAAAATCCCATATCTAAGCAGTGATTTCCAGCAGTTGTAATAATATCTATACCAATATCTTTTAAGGCTGTTGCTAAACTATCAGGACTGTTAAAAGTTGGGTAATTGCTATAACCTCTTTCCTTACCAGCAAAACTTGTTTCAAGGTTTGCTATTGTTATATCAGAATTTTCAGTATATTTTTTTATGTCTTCAAAAACGTAAGAAAAATCATATTCATCTGTAGAAGTGTTGTGTGCATCCCAATATTGTGTATTATGGCATAAAATGTCTCCAAGAGCGGTTAATGTAAATGATTTATCTTCAGTTTGCACATTTTTTGTTTGATTAGTATTTTCAGCTTCAGAAATTGTTGTATTAGAATTATTATTTTTATTATTAAAAAGATATATTCCAAAAATTATTTCTGCTATTATTAATATAATTATTAAAAAAATTGAAAATTTTTTCAATTAAATCCCCTCCATTATTTAAATTAACATTAATTAGTATTTTTTTCAATATAATGAATAAAATTTATTAAAAATATAATAATATAATTAGATTATTTTTTGGAGGTAAAAAATGAAGGTTATAGATACTATAGCATTAATTTTAGTTATTATAGGTGCTATTAATTGGGGACTAATTGGAATATTTAATTTTAATTTAGTTGATACAATTTTTGGTGTAGCATCAGTAATTAGCAAAATAATTTATATATTAGTTGGAATATCAGGATTATGGAGTATAAAGCTATTATTTGGAAGTAATAACTAATTATGATGAAATTAAAAAAGAATTTTTGCATATAATTTTAATGTTTTAAAATTTATAGCAAAGATTCTTTTTCTTTTTTTATGAAATTATAACTATAATTTATGTAAAAGCTTAAGCTTATGGTAATTTGGCTTGAAATTATTTAGCAAATATTGTATAATAGCAAAGATAAATTATAGGAGGAGATTATTAATGCTAAGTGCAAATGGAGTAACTGTACGTTTTGGAAAAAGAGTTCTTTTTGAAGATGTAAATATTAAGTTTGGAAAAGGAAATTGCTATGGAATAATAGGAGCCAATGGTGCTGGAAAGTCAACATTTTTAAAAGTTTTGTCAGGAGAAATTGAGCCAAGCAAAGGAGATGTTTCATTAGAAAAAGGTGAAAGGCTATCTGTATTAAAACAAGACCACTTTGCTTTTGAAGAATATACGGTAATGGATACAGTTTTAATGGGAAATAAAGAATTGTATGATATTATGAAAGAAAAGGAAGCAATTTATGCTAAACCTGATTTTTCAGAAGAAGATGGAATGAAAGCTGCAAAATTAGAAGAAAGATTTGCAGAACTTGATGGATGGAATGCGGAATCAGATGCAAGTCAATTATTAAATGATTTAGGCATAATTCCAGATAATCATTATAAATTTATGAAGGAAATTGAAGCTAGGGAAAAGGTAAAAGTTCTTTTAGCACAAGCCTTATTTGGAAATCCAGATGTTTTATTATTGGACGAACCTACAAATGACCTTGATTTAAAAAGTATAAATTGGCTTCAAGAATTTTTGATAAATTTTGAAAACACAGTAATTGTAGTATCACATGATAGGTACTTTTTAAATAAAGTATGTACTCATATTGCAGATGTTGATTTTGGAAAAATAAAAGTCTATCCGGGAAATTATGATTTCTGGTATGAATCAAGTCAGCTTGCATTAAAACAAATGAGAGAGCAAAACAAAAAGAAAGAAGAAAAAATTAAAGAATTACAAGATTTTATTGCAAGATTTAGTGCAAATGCTTCAAAGTCAAGACAAGCAACCTCTAGAAAAAAGACATTAGAAAAGATAGAGTTAGATGAAATAAAACCATCAAATAGAAAGTATCCATATGTAGATTTTAAACCAGATAGAGAACCAGGAAAAGAAATATTACAAGTAAAAAATATTTCTAAAACAGTTGATGGAATAAAAATATTAGATAAAATATCATTTAATGTGAAACAAAATGATAAGATAGCATTTTTAGCAGATAATGAAAATGCCAAAACAGTATTATTTCAAATAATTGCTGGAGAAATTGAACCAGATGAAGGAGAACTTGTTTGGGGAACAACAATAACAAAATCATATTTCCCAAAAGATAATGGCTATTTATTTGAAACAGATGAAAATGTAACCGAATGGCTTAGAAAATACTCAAAAGATCCAGATGAAACATATGTAAGAAGTTTTCTTGGTAGAATGTTATTTTCAGGAGATGAAGCATTAAAAAAAGCAAATGTTTTATCAGGAGGAGAAAAAGTAAGATGTGTTCTTTCTAAGATGATGCTTTCAGGAGCAAATTTTTTAATATTTGATGAACCAACAAATCATTTAGACATGGAAAGTATTACTTCTGTAAATGAAGGAATGAAAAAATTTATTGGAAATATTTTATTTACATCACATGACCATGAATTGACACAGACAGTTGCAAATAGAATAATAGATATTAAACAAGACGGAAAAGTAATTGATAGAGAAGTTACTTATAATGAATATTTAGGTGTTGAATAAATTTAACTAAAGTTACGAAAGGAGAAATTCGTATAAGCATTAAATATATTTAATTATACGAGAAAAAAAGATGGAAAAAATTATAAAAATTATTGCAGACGAGTTGCAAGTAAAGCCAAGTCAAGTTGAGGCAACTATAAAATTAATTGATGAGGGAAATACTATACCATTTATTGCGCGTTATAGGAAAGAAGTAACAGGTGGATTAAGTGATGAAACTTTAAGAACTCTTGGAGATAGATTAAATTATTTAAGAAATTTAGAGCAAAGAAAAGAAGAGGTCATAAAATCTATTGATGAGCAGGGTAAATTAACAGACGAAATATTAAAACAAGTTGCAATTTCAAAAACACTTGCTGAAGTTGAGGATGTATATAGACCGTATAAACAAAAAAAGAAAACAAGAGCTACAGTAGCAAAGGCAAAAGGATTAGAACCTTTAGCTAAAATTATAATAGAGCAAAAAGAAACTAGAGATATTAATGAGATTGCTAAGGATTTTATTAATATTGATAGTTTATCTGATGAAGATAAAAAGAATAAAGATAAGGTAGTTGCAAATGAGCAAGACGCTATTTGTGGAGCTTTAGATATTATTGCAGAAAATGTCTCTGATAATGCAAAATATAGAAAAGAAATTAAAAGAATTTGTTATAGAGAAGGGCTAATTGTTACAAAAGCAGCTAAAGAAGATGAAAAATCAAATTATGAAATGTATTATGATTATAGTGAGGCTATAAAATTTATTCCTAGCCATAGAATTTTAGCTATTAATAGAGGTGAAAAAGAGGAATTTATAAAAGTCAAATTAGAAAAACCAGAAGAAAAAATTTTATTATATATTGAAAAAGATGTAATAAAAGGTGAAACTCAATTTTCTAATATGCTTAGAAATACGATTTTAGATAGTTTTAAAAGGTTGATAGAGCCATCTATTGATAGAGAAATTCGTTCTGATTTAACACAAAAAGCAGAGGAAAAAGCAATTAAAGTTTTTGGGCAAAATGCTAAACAACTACTTTTAGGAGCTCCAATAAAAGGTAAAACTGTTATGGGATTTGACCCAGCATATAGAACAGGGTGTAAAATTGCAGTTATAGATGAAACCGGAAAGGTTCTTGACTATACTACTGTGTATCCTACAGAACCACAAAATGATGTGGTTGGAGCTAAAAAAGAATTATTAAAGTTAATTGATAAATATAAAATTAATATGATTGCAATTGGTAATGGTACAGCTTCCAGAGAATCTGAAATGTTTGTTTCTGATATGATTAAAGAAGCTTCTTGCGATGTTCATTATGTAATTGTAAGTGAAGCAGGTGCTTCTGTATATTCTGCATCAAAACTTGCAACAGAGGAATACCCAGATATAAATGTTTCTATAAGAGGTGCTATTTCTATTGCAAGACGTTTGCAAGATCCACTTGCAGAACTTGTAAAAATTGATCCAAAGGCAATTGGAGTTGGACAATACCAACATGATGTTAATCAGAAAAATCTTGCTGAAAGCTTAACAGGAGTAGTAGAAGATAGTGTTAATAAGGTTGGAGTCGATGTAAATACTGCAACACCTTCACTTCTTTCATATGTATCTGGTATAAATAACACTATTGCAAAAAACATTGTTAAATATAGAGATGAAAATGGTAAATTAAAAAATAGAAAAGAATTGTTAAAGGTACCTAAACTTGGAAAAGTGGCATTTGAACAATGTGCAGGATTTTTAAGAATTATTGATGGAGATAATCCACTAGAAATTACTGCAGTTCACCCAGAAAGTTATGAACAAACAGAAAAATTACTAAAACAAATTGGCTTTGATAAAAAGGATTTAGTAAATAAAGAAAAGTTAACTGATTTACGCTCAAAATTAAAGGCTATTGATATTAAAAAAACGGCAAAAGAACTTGAAATAGGAGAGATGACTTTACAAGATATTATAAATGAGTTAATAAAACCAGGAAGAGATCCAAGAGAAGATATGCCAAAACCTATTCTTCGTAGTGATGTTTTAAAATTCGAAGATTTAAAAGAAGGAATGGTATTAACAGGAACTGTTAGAAATGTTATTGATTTTGGTGCTTTTGTCGATATTGGCGTAAAATATGATGGGTTAGTACATATTTCCGAAATGAGTGATAAATTTATAAAAAATCCATCAGATATTGTATCTGTAGGAGATATTGTAAAAGTTAAGGTAATAAAAATTGATAAGGAAAGAAAAAAAGTAGGACTTTCTATGAAAGGATGTTAAAATAGAAAACTAGTAATTTAAATTTAATTACTAGTTTTTTATTTATTAAATTATAATTTATATATTATAAACATTCTGCGACATTTGGATTAAATTGTTCTTGAATACTTTTTATTTTATCATAATCATGTTCTAATATATCTAAAAATACATCATCCAATTCTGGATCAAATTGGGTTCCTCTACCTTTTTTAAATTCTTCAATTACAACTTCTATAGGTAATGAATTTCTATAAGTTCTTTTTGATGTCATTGCATCAAAACTATCTGCAATAGCAGCAATTCTTGCAAAATAAGGAATTTCATCACCTTTTAATTGACTAGGATATCCTTTTCCATCATATCTTTCATGATGATGTTTAACAATTGGGATTATTTCTTTAAAAATTGATGCTGTTGAAAGTATATGTGCTCCAATTGATGGATGATTTTTTATTTCAGAGTATTCCTCATCAGTTAATCTTGATTCTTTTTGTAATATTGCATCAGGTACTCCAATTTTTCCTACATCATGGAATAAACCACCAATTCTTAATGTTTTTAAATCTTTTTCAGAAAGTCCTAATTTTTCGCCAATTAATACAGAATATGCAGATACTCTGTCTGAATGTCCTCTTGTGTATGGGTCTTTAGCTTCAACTGTATATCTAATTGTTTGAACACTTTCTAGGTATGCTTTTTCTAATTGCTCATATGTATCTTTTAATTCTTCATTTATTCTTTGAATTTCTCTCATTTGAGCAACTGATTTTATTCCTGATTCTATAAGTAATATTACTTGATCAAATTTATCACTTTTTTCACAATAGCCTTGTATATCTAGCCTTTTGATTGTTTCTAATGGTGGGGCTAAATCTTTGTGACCTGTTAATAGTAATATATACAGTTCTTTATTGAATTTTCTTATTTCTTCTACAACTTGATCTCCATGAAGTGGTGTCATTATAAAGTCTAATACTAATAAATCAAAGTGTTCTTGTTTAACTCTTTCAATTGCTTCTACTGGGTCAGTTATCCCAACAAATTGGTATCCAGATCTTTTTAAAAATATTGATAGAGAGTCTAAAATTCCTTCTTCGTCGTCTACGACAAGTATTTTATAATTATCATTTGTGCTTTGGTTTACTGCTGCTTGTTGTGCTCCATGCCTCATAATATCACCTCTGTATGTTTTATTTCTCGATTACATTATATTGATAAAGTTTATAAAAAGCAAGAGGTTTAGATTAAAAAGTATAAATAGTTGACAAAATTCGAATAAAATGTAAACTATAGGTTAATATTTATATAAATAAAAAGTATTAAGTTTTTACTTAATACTTTTTATAAATTTACATTGGAATATAAATATTAAATTTAGTTCCTTTTCCCTTTTTAGTATCAAAGGTTATATTACCATTAAAGTGAGCTTTTATTGTAGAATAAGACATATATAATCCTAATCCTGTACCATTTTTTCCTTTTGTTGTAATCATCTCTTTAAATAGTTTATCTGTTACTTTATCTGGCAATCCACCTGCATGGTCTTCAATTGAGAATATTATATTTTTTGAGTCTTTGGTAATAGTAAATTCAATACTTTCATTTTCTTTTCCATTATAAGCTTGAATTGCATTTGATATCATATTATTAATAACTTGAACTAGATTATTAACATCACCATTAAGAGTTAAGTTTTCATCAACTTTTATATCTGTATTTAGGTTTATAATGGCATTTTTTAATTCATGCTTCATAAGGATTGTAACTCTTTTTACAAGTTCTGATATTGTAAAGTTAATATCGTCTTCATTTGACATGACAACAGCTTGACCTTTAACAGCAGTAATAATGTCTGACATATATTCTGTATAATTTTTTATTTTCTCAATCCATGTAGACATATCACTTGCAATTTCATGGTGGTCTTGGCTATTTACTGTTGGGTCATCAATTGATGAATCATATTCTTTAATTAAATCATTTAACCCTTCTGCTGCTCCAGCTATTGACATTATAGGTGTTTTTAAGTTGTGTGCAATTCCTCCTATTAGTTGGCCTAATGAAGATAATCTTTCGCTTTCCATTAGTGATTCTTGTGTGTCTTTTATTTGGGTAATATACTCTTGTGTTAAATGTTGTATTTTATTAAATGCAATTGTTAGATCTCCAAGCTCATCATTTGAAAGTAAAGGAAGTGGAGATTCATTTATAACATTATCTTTTTTTGAAATTTCTGTTAATCTGTTTGATATTTCTGAAATATTTTTACTTATATTTTTTGTCCAGATTAATAATATAATGATATAAACAATAATTGCTGCAATACTAATACCAACAAAATATGTCATTATTTCTACATTTGTAGTTGTATATTTAAAACCAATTAATACAGAACTTGAATCTTGTAATGTAATACGTTTAGCATAACCTTGTTCTTCTACTCCATAATATTCATAAACTCTCCCATCTGTTTGATCTAAAAACTCATTTGCATATTCTATAAAGAAATTTGTTGCATTACCAGAATTTGATGAGAATTTTTTTTCATTAGATCCAATTATAAAGTAGTAATCTGAAGAATTTCTTAAAGGAATATTATCTAATTTAGTTGAAATGGTTTCTAGTGTTTCATTATCAAAGTCTATATCATTCATTGCTTGTTTGTAGTAATAATAACCATTTTCACCATTTTGTTCAGTTACTTTAGAATACCCCAATAATGAAATTGTAATCATTATAAAAATAAAGAAAGGTATTAAGTTAAGTAATAAGTTTTTATAAAATTTTGTTTTCTTTCCAAATGAGGTTACATTTTTATTAATTGTATATGTAGATTCTATAATAGCATTTAAATCACTTCTAATTAGGACCATGGATATAACCCATGATGCTGTAAAAAATGAAAAATATATTAATAAAAATTTAATACATAAAATAATGCTAATTTGAACCATAGAAAACAACATGCATAAAACTATTCCTAGTAAAACTGTTTGTACAAAAAATAATTTTTTTGGTATTTTATAACATTGCAATCTAACTTGTTCGGTTTCTTTTATAGTTACATCTTTTGGGTCTTTTTTTATATATTTAAATATGTCTGAGAAGAATATTTTTATGAAAAATGTTTGTAATAACAATGCAAATATTCCTAACAGGATATATTGCTGGTCATGGGTTAACACCTCTATTTTTAATTGAAAATCAATTGCCTCTGAATATGGAGGGTAATTAGATAATACAGGTATTAGAAATCGCATAAGTAGAATTACAGCTACTTCTAATAATAATAATTTACTATATATTCTTAATTTTAAGTTTTTCATTTATTACTCCTTAACAATTTTAAAAATTTTATCTAGATAATCAGTATCAATTTTATTCCAACAAAATCCTAAATTTAATAGCTCATTACAACTAATTTCTTCAATTGTTTTAGTTTCTATTAAATTTGAATATAATAAATCATTTAGTAAGTGGGCACTATGAGGATCATCTAATTGTTTAATTCTTTTTATAGCTTCTTCAGTTGATATTGTTTCAATATTAAAGTTAGATACTAAATCTTTAACTGAAAGAAGATTATTATTTAATATATGATAGATAGTGTTATTAGTATTATTTTTTAATAAAGTAACAATTGCTTGAGAACACAAATCAACAGGACTTAAGTCAATTGTAAGATTAAGATAATCTTTGGTAATTGATTTAATGCTAAGAATTGTTTTTATTCTGCTTAAAAATCCATTATCTAATTTGTTTGTTTGGAATTTACCATCTGTAATTCTTGGCATAATATTTCCTAATCTAAATATTTTAGCCTTTATAAAACCAGAATTAATAGCATCTAGTACTTTACATTCTGCTTCATATTTAGTTATCATATATACATGATTATTAAATGTTTGTCCAATATTAATAGAGTTTTCATCCAAATATTTAATGTCATTAATATCACAATAACCACCAACAGAAATTGTTGATATATGTGCTAATTTTGCATTAGATTTATGTACAAAATTAATTACATTTTCAGTTCCAATAACATTTGTCATATGAAATTTATTATATTTACCATAATGCTTTACATAAGCTCCACAGTGAATAACTGTTGATATTTTTTTGGTTAAATTCGAATATTCCTCATCTGAAATTCCGAAATTTTCTTTTTCAAAATCCCCATTAATAATTGTAATTTTGTCAAGATTTGCCATATCTTCATAAGTAAAATAATCTTTAATAAATTTTTTAAACCTATTTTCAGCTAATACACCATTTTTGTTTCGTATTAAACAAAATACTTTTTTTGTATTAGGATTTTTTATTAAATCTCTTAATATATGAGCACCTAAAAAACCTGTTGATCCTGTTAATAAAACATTGTTTAAATCATAAGAAAATGTATGGTTTTGTATTTCTACCTCATGAAATACATTTATAGTTGATTTATCATTTTTATTGTTTATAGATTGTGCTAGTTTTTGTATTGAAGAATTATTATTAATTGATTGTATACTAACATTGTATTTAGATAATAATGTAGACATTTGCATTATATCTAAAGAATCAAAATTTAAGTCTTCAAAAAAGTCGTCTGTTATGGATATATTTGATATATTTTTTATTTTAGTAATTGTATCAAATAATTCTTTTTCAAGATTATTGGTTGGTTTTATTATTTCTTTATTTCTAAAATCTATTTGTGAAAGTAGTTTTTTTCTATCTATTTTTCCATTATTATTTAAAGGCATTTCTTTAACTTGGTATAATTTTGGTATCATATATGAAGTTAGATTTCGTCTTATTGCTTGTAATACAGTATCAACATAATTTTCTTTAGAGGTTTCTATGAAGCCAACTAGTGATTTTGTATAATTGTTATTTTCAATAGGCATAACAACAGCTTTAGTAACATATTTACATGCTAATAATTCTTTTTCAATTTCTTCTAATTCAATTCTAAAACCTCTAATTTTAACTTGATTATCATTTCTACCTATATATTTAATTCTTCCATCATAGTTCCAATAACCTAAATCACCACTTCTATATACAGTTTCACCATCTATAGTTATAAATTTTTCTTTTGTCATTTCAGGATTATTAAAGTAGCCGCTACATACGCCATTACCACTAATGCATATTTCTCCTTCACAGCCAATACCTAAAGGAAGTAAATCTTGGTTTAATATGCGTATTTTATAATTTTCAAGAGGATATCCTATATAAATATTATTATCATTTATATCATTTTTTGTTATTTCTCCCATTATTGCAAATATTGTTGTTTCTGTTGGACCATAGCCATTGTATATAATTATATTAGGATATTTTTCTTTAAAATATTTTAATGGTTCAGCATAAACTGCTTCTCCACCTAAAATAACATATCTAATATTATCTAAATTTAAGTTTAATAATTTTTCTTCCTCAATAACTTTATAAAAATATGCTGGAGTTTGATTTAAAATTGAAACTTTTTCTTTAACTAATAAATTTAAAAATTCTTTAGGATTAATAGTTGTTTCTTTTGGAACCACTACCAATTGACCACCATATAATAAACAACCGTAAATTTCCCAAGCAGAAAAATCAAATGTATATGTATGGAATAAAGTCCATATATCATTTGGGGTTTGGTTAAAATTTATATGTGTAGAATGTAATAAATTTACTACATTTTTATTTGTCATCATAGTTCCCTTAGGCTTACCGGTTGAACCCGAAGTGTATATTACATAAGCATAATCTGATAAAGAATGAGGTATATTATTAATATTATTTGATAAATTAGAATAATCAATTTCATCAGCATTTATACATTTCATATCTAAGTGTTGATTAATATATTTACCATGAGTTATTAAAATAGAACTATCACTATTACTTATAATGTAATTTATTCTATCTAGTGGCCAAAAAGGATCAATGGTTATATAGTATGCACCAACTTTTAATGTTGCAAGCATAGCTATGACCATTTGAGAAGAACGTTCTAATAAAATACTAACAGGAATATTATTTTTTATATTATTATTTAGCAAAGTATTTGCAAAACCATTAACTTTTTGTGATAGTTCTGCATATGTTAGAATTTCATTTTTAAATTTTAGTGCTATTTTGTTTGGATGTTTTTTTACAGTTTCTTCAAACAAGTCAATTAATGTCTTTGAAGGTGAATAGTTTGTAAAATGGTTAAATATATTATTTATTTTATTATTTTCTTCAGTACTTATAAAAGAAATGTTTTTTATAGGTAAATTTTCTTTAAGTACATTATTAATAATATTTTTTAGTCTTTCGAAAACTAATTTTATTTCATTATCATTGCAAAACGATTCATTATAATCCAAATTTAAAAAATATCTTCCTTCACCATTATAGTCTGTAATGTGCATTTCAAAACTAGTTTGTTGATTAGCTGAAAAGTTCCAAAAATGTTTAAATTTGCATTCTAAAATATTTTCGTCTGGTCTCATATTTTGAAAAGATAAAATTGTATCAAATAAATTAGTGTTTATTTGTTTTTCTTTTCTTGTATATTCTAACATATTTTGATATGGGTAACTTTGATGTCTTAGTATTGAAATTAAGTCAATTGCTATTCTTTTTGTAAATTCAATAAATGTTTCATTTTTATTAATATGTATATTTAAAGGAATTGTTGATACAAACATTCCTACTGTATGTTTATCTGTATAGTTTTTTCTATTTAATAAAGGTGTTCCTATTGTAAAATCTGTTTTTGATTGTGCTTTATATAAATATATAGAATATACAGCAATGAAAAATGCATAAGGTGTAATGTTATTTATTTTACAAAATTCATTAATTTTATCACTACAATCTAGTTCATTTGTATATCTATTTGAGCTAGAAGTTTTTTTATTGGCTATTTCCTTAAATGGAATGGCTTCAGTAAATGAATTTAAATAAGAATCCCAAAAGGCTTTATCTTTATTAAATTTTTCACTAGAAAAATATTGTTTCTCAGCATTAATATAGTTTATATATGATGGTTGTTCAATATCAATATAAGTTTCATTGTTATGAAACAAATTGTAATATTCCATAAATTGGTTTAACAATATTTTTGTTACCCAAGCATCAGCAATGATATGATGTAATTTTACGTATATTGCAGTATGATTTTTTTCGAGTTTGTAAATTGCAAATTTATATAATTTATTATCCTCAAATTTGAAGATTTTTTTTGCATCGATTTCCATTTCTTGTTTTTTCTCTATTAAAGTTTTATTAACACAATTAAATATTGGTATTTCTTCATAACAATATTGACTTATATATTGAAATACATTATTGCCATCTTTTTTTATGCGAATTCTTAAAGCGTCATTTGATTCAATTATTTTGTTAATTGCTTTAACACATATTTCTGGATTTAAATCTTTTTCAAAATAATAAGTAAAAGAAATGTTGTTGATAGATGTATTGGGATAATATTCTTCTCTTAAATAAATATTCTTTTGTGGATTTGTTAATTCATAAAAGTCCTTTTTTACCATAATTTCACCTTTTATTTTTCAAATTTTAAATAATATAATTTTACATATAGATTATATTATGAAAATGAAAAAAAAGCAAATTTTTGGCGAATTTATTTATAAAAAAAAGAAAATCAAATGTTTAAAATAATTAAATTAGGAAAAAATAACAAATAGGAGAGTGAATTGGTTGAAATATGTTAGTAAAAAAAGAAATAAAAAAATAATATATATAACAATTTTATTAATAATGCTATGGATTATTTTATGGTATATGTACAATACATACAATAAAATAGAAATAAATCAAAACAGTTATCAAACAACTAGGTTACAATCCACAAATTATTCAGAAAATGTGGAAAATATAACAAATAAAAGTAATACACTGGCAGATAAAATTGAGGATGTAACTAAAAGTGTTGTAGGAATATCAAAATTAAAAAATACAGGAAGTTCAATATTAGATAATAATAGTGAAGAAAAATTAGGACTTGGAACAGGAATTATAGTATCTAGTAATGGATACATTTTAAGTAATCAGCACTTAACAGGAGAAAAGTACAGCAAATGCTATGTAACATTGGAAGATGGAAAAACTTATGATGCAAGTGTTGTTTGGAGTGATATAGATTTAGATTTATCAATCTTAAAAATAAATGAAAAAGATTTAGTGGCTGCAACTTTGGGAGATTCAAGTCAAATTAGAGTTGGAGAAAGTGTTTATGCAATTGGTAATCCAATAGGTTTTGAGTTTAGAAGGACCGTAACATCAGGAATTATTAGTGCAAAAAATAGAACTATAAAGTTAGAAGAAAATGGAGAAAGTTCATATATGACTAATCTTATTCAAACAGATGCAACAATAAATCCTGGAAATAGTGGTGGACCATTAATTTTAGCTAGCCGGTGAAGTTATAGGAATTAATACAGTAAAAATATCTTCAGCTGAAGGAATAGGTTTTGCCGTTCCAATTAATGTTATAAAAAGTGTAATAGAAAGTTTTGCGAAAAATGATAATTTTGAAGAGGCAAATATTGGGATATATGGTTATGATAAAGAGGTAATTCCATATTTAACACAAAAAAATACGAGTTTTAATAAAGGAATTTATGTTACAAAGATTTTAAATAATAGTCCTGCTAGTAGTACAGATTTAAAAGAGGGAGATATTATAAATTCTTTTGATGGGATTGCCATAAATACAATGAATGATTTAAAAGAGTTTATTTATAAAAAGAAACCAGGGGACACTGTTGTTTTACAAATTAGTAGAGGGAAGATAAATAAAGAAATAAGTATTGTTTTAGGAAAAAAATAACAGGCACTAGAAATTACTAGTGCCTGTTTGGATTATGAAGCCAATTCTTGTATTATTGAGATGTTTGGCAATCCTCTTGTAAAGAGAATGCCTTCGAATGCTTCCTTTTCCTTGGGGGTCGGATGGTAAATGAGATTTTCAGCTCCAACCATCTTAATGTACTCTTTTAACTGTCTGCGTATTTCCGTCATATTAATGACCTCCTTATAAAATTTATTTACATAATAATTATACCATTTTTTTAAATATAATGCAAATTTTACGTAAAATTTGGCTTTCCTATTCGAAAAATGCATTTTCATAAAATTCATTTTTCCTTACATAATCTTTTGTATCTTTATTATTCATATAAACTTCGGAACGATTTTTCTTTAAAAATTCAATTATATTATAAACATCAATCCAAATTTCGTTATTTCCATCTTCTTGTGATTTATCAAATATTAATTGCATTCCAAAATGTAAATGAGGAATATTTATATTATTAACATTTTCTTTTAGGCTATAACCTGTCATGCCAAGGTAGCCAATTACATCTCCTGCTTTTACGGTTTTTCCTTCTTGCATGTTTTCACTATAAGGGTGATTTTTTCGTAAATGAGCATAATAGTAATATCTTTTTTTATCAAAACTTCTAATACCAATTCTCCAACCACCATACTGATTCCAACCAATATGTTCTATAGTGCCTGATTCAACTGCAACTATTGGGGTACCTATACTTCCCATTAAGTCATTACCAAGATGAGTTCTTTTAAATCCATATGACCTAGAATTTCCAAAATCATCATAATGGCTAAAACCATAATTTTTTGCAATAGGAAGAAATGCTTTAATTCCATATTTTTCTGTTACTATTTTTTGTCCGTCTTCATTTGTTGTTTCTATTTTGTAATCTCCAATAAAACCACTAAGTACAGCACTATAACTTTCAAAATAATAATTATAATATTTCATATTTTGCGTTAATTCTTCAATTGTTTGGCCATTTTTAATTTTTTTTATTAAATCATCTAAATCAGTTTGTTTAAATTTTTAAAATCACCTCCATTTTTGCATGCTAAATAAGCAAGAAGTTCTATCCAATTATATTTTATTTCTTCATTTTTTACATGTGAATTTATATCTAATTTTGACGTTTTATCTAATACATCATATGTAATTTTAAAATCAACCCATTTAATAAAATCTTTTTTTTCTTCATTTTCATTATTAGCAAATACAAAACTTATTATTAAAGAAAATAACAAGATAAAAATAATTAATATTATAAAAGTGATTTTTAAATTTATTTTTAAAGTCTTAATAATCAATATAATACACCTCTTAATATTATAGTTTGTTTATTAATTATATATGTCTTTATTTTTTTATACTTATATAGTAAAATAGTTTAACGAACAAAGGAGGTTAAAAATGGATAAGTTTATGAAATTGGCAAATGAGAATGCAAAAAGAGGAATAAAAAATGGTGATGGCGGACCATTTGGTGCCATAATACTAGATGAAAATTTAAATATTATAGCAAATGGGAATAATAAAGTATTAAAAAATAATGATCCAACTGCACATGCTGAAATTGTTGCAATAAGAGAGGCTTGTAAAAAATTAAATACATATGATTTGTCTAAATGTATTTTATATACATCATGTGAGCCATGTCCAATGTGCTTGTCAGCAATTATTTGGGCAAATATAAAGACAGTTTATTATGGTTGTACAAAAGAAGATGCAGGAGAGATAGGGTTTCGAGATGATATTATTTATGATTATTTAAAAGGAAAAAACACAAAATTAATTAATTTAAAACAATTAGATAGACAAGAGTGCATAAAAACAATGGAAGAATATAAAAATACAAAAGGAATTATTTATTAAAAAGTAAACATAATACTTGCTAAAATTCTTTGATTATGCTAAAATGGTGTTTAATATTTAAATTTTTTATGGAGGGAATAATGGACAAAACATTAGTTAATAGATTTTATTTAGATAAAGAAAAAGATATTATTGTAAGTATATACCGTGAAAAAGAAGATGAGATAAGGTACATATTAGAAACACCAAATCATAATACAGGAAATTTAATAACAAATTTAGCAAAGTTATGTAATGTAGAAACAATAAAAGATAAAAATGATATGAAAATAATTACAGGAGTGATTCCAGCCAGTATAAATGGAGATCAAGAAATTGTATATATATTTAGACTTGGTGGAATTAAAATTGCAAATATTTATGAAAATGGAAAAGTAGCAATAAAAGCTAAAATACCTGCAATAACAAAAACATTAATGTCACAGACAAAAGATTATAAATTACCAATAGAAAAAACAATTGTAAAATCATATATATTTAAAAAAGATAAATTTAGGACCGATTTGCATACACATATGAATGCTAATTTGTCGCCAGATGCATTAATTTCTTTGGGTATAAAACATCAATTAAGATATCCGTTATATTATATTAAAAAATTAAAACTAAAAATGAATAAAGACCAAGAAGAAAAAATAATGGAGCAAAGAAGTATTATAGAAAAACAATATGAAAGTTTAGATTTAAAAGGAAAATATTTGACAAGAAAAATTGATGATAATACTTTTATTAATTTTGCAGATTTTATATTAAATAATATAGAAAATGCTCAATATAATATTGCAAAAATAAGAAATAGTTTAGCTATTTTAAAAGATGGACAAGCTGTGTTTACAAATTTAGAAAAACTATATATTTATAGATATGTTTTTTGTAAGGGAGTAGAGAGCAAAGATAAAATTGAATTGGACAGAGATAAAATAAATTTAATTCCAGAAAAAGATATTCGTAGAATGGTTAAAGTAATGCTTAAAGATAATGAGAACGAAAACTTAAAAAATATTACATTACGACAAGATAAACTTTTATGGATTGCAAGAGAATATCAAAAACAAAATATAGATTATGTTGAAATTGCGGACACAGACTTAGTTAAATCAAATGGACCAGCAATAAAATTAATTGAAGAAATTCATGAAATAATGCCATACATAGAAAAAGAAACTGGGGTAAAAATAAGATTTTTAGCTGCCATGAGAAGAATTCCATTAACAATTATAAAAGATCAAATAATAGGAGGAAACTATTTAAGGGACAACTTAGATGTGTTAAAAGCTATTGCAAAAAGCCCATATGTTGTTGGTAGTGATTTTATTGGTGAAGAAATAAATGATATTGGAGATTTAAAACCAGCAATAAATGAACTTGTAAAATATGTAGATGAGGTAGACAATGATTTTACAATTAGAATTCATGCTGGAGAAAATGATAGTTTAAAAGATAATGTTTCTAGATCAATTATGTGTGTAAAAGAATCATTAAGACCAGGACAAAAAATGCCTAAAATTAGACTTGGACATGGACTTTACACAGCAAATTTATCTTCCGAAGAGGGAAAAGAGTTATTGAAACAGCTGCGTGAAAATAATGTAATATTGGAGTTTCAATTAACATCAAATGTAAGATTAAATAATTTAACGAATTTAAAAATTCACCCATTAAAAACATATTTGGAAAATAATATAAATTGTGTACAGGGAACAGATGGGTGTGGATTTTATGGTGTAGATACTATTGATGAACAACTTGCTTTGCATAACTTACTAAACCTTACTACCCAAGATTTTGAAAAGATGAGAAAAGTTGAAGATATGGTGGTTAAACAAAGCCAAATATATTTTGAAAGAAAGTCTAAAGAATTTGAAAAATTCTTAAATGGAAGAACAATAAAAGAAGCATTGACGAATTTAGAACAAGAAATTCATGAGAAAAATAAAGATAATAATATGCCAATGAGAATAAATAATAATATGGAGGCCGAGAGTATTTTGAGAGATAAAGTAAGACAACTTCCAGAAAATAAAGTTCCTATAGTAATTGCTGGGGGGAGTTTTAATAAAAAGGGAAGAAATACTAAGGTCGAAAAGGCAGGATGTGAAATTTTAGAAAAATTTATAAAAAAAGTTGATGGTAGTAAAGCATTTTTTGTTATAGGACATAAAATGCAGGGCTATGAAAGGGAAGTTATTGATATTTGTAAAAAATTAAATAAAAATATTGAAATTTATGCAATAATTCCTAAAATGCTTTCTAAGCAAGAGTATGAAAATTTATCAAAAGATGATATTGATGGTATTAGAATTTCTATAGAAAGTGATGAAATGGGAATATATAAAAGTTTTAATTATGAAATTTTTGAAAGAAGAAATTCTATTGTTGTTGCTTTTGATGGTAATTCTTCTGTATCTAATTTAGTTCAAGAGGCAAAAAATGGTAAGGGAAAATCTAAAATATATGTAAATATAGAAAATAGTGTTTTGGCTGATAAAGCTAGAAATTTAGGTGGCTACGTTGTTCCATTTGATTTTAGTAAAAATTTAGCAGATATTATTTTAAATGATAACCCAGAAATTGTATAAAATAAAAAGCTCTAAACTTTGTTTAGAGCTTTGGTGCACCAGGAGGGATTCGAACCCCCGGTCTTCCGGTTCGTAGCCGAACACTTTATCCAGCTAAGCTACTGGTGCATACTCTTATATTATACTTGTTTTTTTTGTATTTTACAAGAGATTTTTAACATTTTAGTCGAAGTTTTTTTATGTTTTAGGGTAAATAATAATTTTTTTTGAAAACTTTTAGAAAATTTATAAAATGTCTTGCAAATTTAAGTTTTTTGTGTTATATTATATTGGTCACATGATTTATCGAGGTGTAGCGCAGTTGGTAGCGCGCGTGGTTTGGGACCATGAGGTCGCAGGTTCGATCCCTGTCACCTCGACCATACGATAGCAATTTTGAGGAAACTCAAGAAAATTGCAAAAGTCTGAAAGAGTATTAATCAAAGGAATTTGATTAATACTCTTTTTCTATGTAGTTCTCAAAAATTCTATAAAAAGTTTTAAAATAGTTCTAAAATCTATGTTTTAAAAAAATTTTAGATAATTAAAAAATGTTTTAAAAAGTTCTAAAAAACTTAACAGAACTTAAAAATGCTCTTTCATCTTAGAAAGGAACAAAGATGAAAGAAATAGATTACTATAAAAATAATGAAATATTAGAAAACAGTTATTATCAAATACCACAAGAATTATTTATAAATAAACTATATAAAGAAAAATTAAATTCTGATAGTAAAATATTATATGCTTTTTTATTAGACAGATTATCTCTATCACAAAAGAATCATTGGTTTGATGAATTAAATAGAGTATATTTAATATTTACAAGAGAAGAAGTACAAGATAAACTTTGTTTATCTGAAAAGACAGTTACAAAAGCATTTAAACAATTAACAGATACAAATTTAATAGCAGAAAAAAGACAAGGTTTAGGAAAACCTAATTTAATTTATGTTGGTAAAATTCAACACGAAGAAATAATAACTAATATTGAACAGGAAAATTTACAAGTCTTGAACAGTAAAAATTACGGTTCTAAAGAAGTAAAAAATACTATTCTTGATGTGGAAAAATTCCCTACAATCAATCCTAATAATATCAAAACTAATATAACCAATACAAATTCTATCAATCCTCAAAATAATAATGTATGTATTTCATTAAATGTTGTAAAGGAAAAATGCCAATTAAATGATTTTTCAAAAGAGGAACAAACTATGTTAGAAGATGTAATTGAAAGATTATATTATGCGGATACTTTAAAAGTTGGTAGTGTTATAATTACTAATTCCAAAATATTATCTAAACTAGCCTTAATAAATAAAAATAACTTAATTCAATTATTAGATATTGCAAAAAGTAGTAATAATATCAAAAACATAACTAATTATTTAATGATTTGCTTATATAATAATTTAGGAAATGACACTATAAAATCACAAAATAAAACTGCTAATTCTACTCGTGAATATGAAAGAAAATATCCAGATGGATTTTTTGATAGCTTATATGCTAACTTTGTTGTCAAAAATACAGTAGCATCTTCGTAGAATTTTGCTCTGATATGAAGTTGCAAAAGTATGCTTTATATTGCAACTTCACTTGATTCAAAATGACTTGTTTATTTTGAATCAAGCCTAAAAAATACTTTAGTTATTTTTTAGGAGAGGGTGCAGGAACTCCTGCCACACAGATAAGTTTTGAAAAAACTTGTCTAGTGTGTTAGACAAGAAAATCTTATCTCGTGAATTTGAGAAGGAGCAAAGAGGAATATATGAGCTATGCTATAATTAGAAATGAAAAACTAACTAGAGCACAAGCTATGGGAGCATATAAGCATAATGAAAGAAAAACAAGAAATCATTCAAATAAAAATATCGATAGTACTAAAACAGAACTAAATTATTATTTAAAGAAAAATGAATTAAGTTATATAAAAGAATTTGATAAAATAAAAGAAAAATATGATTTAAAAGGTCAAATTAGAAGTAATAGCAATATAATGTGTGAAATGGCATTTACTTCTGATCAAAAATTTTTTGATAAAATTGGTTACGAAGAAAGTAAAAGATACTTTGAAGAAAGTTACAAATTTATATGTGAATATAAAAATCTAGGCGAACAAAATATAATATCTGCAGTAGTTCATATGGATGAAGATACACCACACATGCATTTGTTATTTATACCAGTAATACATACAACAGATAAACAAGGCAATAAAATAGATAAAGTTTGTTGTAGAGATTTTTGGAAAGGAAAAAATAGTTATAGAGATTTACAAAATTCTTATTTCAAGCATATTTCTGAAAAAGGCTTCAAATTAGAACGAGGAGAATTAGTTGAAGTGACTAATAGAGAACATTATTCTGTGCAAGAATATAAGAAAATCACCAATTTCGAAAATACAAAAGAATTACTAAAGAGCATTAAATTAGAACTTCCAGAAACACCAGATATAAATGATTTCAAAAAAATCATGTTAAATAGAGATGAAAAAATAAAAAATGAAATAATAAAACCTAAAGATGATTTAATAAAAAAATTATATAATGAAAATATATCACTTCATAAAGAATTGTCAAGACAAACTACAATTATTGATAAAGCTGAGAAATTTGAAAAAGAACAAAAATATTTACTAAATTATAATACTGAATTAAAAGTCAAATGTAGAAATTTAGAATTAGATTTTTCAAACAAAGAAAAGGAATTAAAATATAAATATGAACATGAAACTTATAAAATAGACTCTCAATATCAAAAAATTATAAACAAGTTAGAAAATGAAAATAACTATTTAAAGAAAGTTATTGAAAGGTTTAAGATTACAGTTCAAAAGTTTATCTCTTGGGTATGCCACAAGTTTTCTGCACCATCTGAAGATTCATTAATAAGGGATTTTGAAAAAGAAACATATATGAATTTCGATATTGAAAAACAGCTTAATATAAACAAATTTGATAAAAAAGAACAGGAAGAAGAATTAGAATATCATTAAGTGCAAAAATTGCCACCAATGGTGGCAGTTTTATATCTTATAAAATATATCTAATAACTTCTTTTAAATAGGTATTTAATTTTTTCAAATAGCTTCTGAATAAAGTTCTTTTCTTTATATTCTATAATAGCATTTTCCTCTAAATTGTTGTTTTCGAAAATAGTTTGTGTTTTTTTTCTTTTTTTAAATATATCATCTGGATTATATTTTTCTCTTAAATCTTTTTCAAACTCTAATAATTTCTTTGAATCTCTTTCAATTAATTTTTCTCTTTCTTGCTTAGGACATAAGAAATCTCTATACATTACTGCTAAAATAATAGTAGTTTCCTCTTTTAATATACATTCTTCTATCGGCTCTGATATTTTAGGATAATATGTTTTAGATTTCTCTGCTGAAACTATTTTTTTAAATCCTAATGGTATTTTATCTGATAAATTAGATGGCATTAAATTTAAAATTTGTTCAACTTCTGAAAAAGCTTCTCTGTATTCTTCTTTCATTCCTTACCTACCTTTGCTCATTATTTTGATTTTCTTCTTGTATTTCTCCGTTTTTTTCCTGTCTTCTTTCTTGTTCTAAATCTTGAATTAATTTTACAACTTCTTGTTTCTTTTTGGCACCATCTTGCAACTTTTCAACTTGTCTATCACATGCTTGAAGGCTATTCATCCATTTTGTTTCGGCTTCTTGTTCATCGTTTTGTTGTTCTTGACTTTTAGGTTTAAATTCATCTCCGACCTCATCTTTGATTGATTCTTCATGTGGTCTTTCTTTTTCATGTGGTTGAATAGACTGTTGCTTTGATTGTTGTTGAATACGTCCATAATTTAATAAGAATTTCTTATCAGCTACAGAATAACTTTTTCCAACATCTTGCGCTTGATTCAAAGTTCGTGAATACATTTTTAATTTTGAAAATTCACTTTTACCATCTATCTGACCACACAAGAATCGTTTACTTGATTTATCTAAATTCCCTTGTGACAAATAACTTTGATAATTTGTAAAATCATCATCATACCACATACCATCCAATTTTACTTGATTCCATGTGTGTTTTTTTCCAATGATTCCAAGTGTTTCAATACCAAACTCGGCAGCTAAATTTCTAATTATTTCTACGTTACCTCTACATACAGCTCTACCATTTATAAGTCCTAGTAAATTTCCAGCTTCTAACATAGTTTCTTCTATATTTCTGCTTTTATTTTGTTCCCAGTATTCTTTCCACTTTCCTTGAGTCATTTTTTCGTATTTAACTTGTTCTGCTTCTTTCTCTGCTTCACTATTTGAGCCCAGATATTCTTCAAAAAAATCATATTCCATTTTCTCACTTAAATTCCTTACTAATTGAGAATATATCTTTTTTTGTCTATGTTTATCTTCTTTTGGAGGAACTGTTATTCCTTGTTTTATTTCCTGTATTATCGTTTTAATTTGAATTAGTTCATCAATAGTATACAAATCATATTCTATTCCTGATTCATGTTCACGTGGTTTTATATCTCGCGTAGCACCATAAACATATACTTTTTGTTCTCCTCTTTGCTTTAATTGTTTCAATTGTTCTATAGATATATTTGCAGTGCTATTTATTGATCTTACAACAGAACCATCATTTGCTAAATAAATATTTACGTTTTGTTTTAATTCCGTTCCTTTTTCTAAATTAATGCATTTCGTTCTTTTTAGACCATCTCTATCTGTAACTACTATAGCAGCTTTTGAACCATGTCTTTGTATAGAAAATAATTCTTCATTTTCATCTAATGAATATTCATTTCCATCAATAGTAATTTTCCTAATCGAACTTTTCCCTTTAAAAGAATTATAGTTTATTCTTGAAGTTCCATTTATTACAACTTCTTCTAAACTATCAACACCTTCTAGAACTGTTTCTGGAAAATATGATAATTGTTCATTTATCGATAATTTTTTCAAATTCGTACATCCTGCCAAAGCCATAGAAGCTAATTCCTCAGTATTTTCACCTAAATATAGTTCACTTAAATTCGTACAATCGCCCAATACTTTATAGTCAACTATTTTTACTTGTGATGGTACATTAAATGTAGCAATATTGCTTTTTTTAAAAGCAGCAGTTTCAATTTCTTCTATATTTTGACCACCATTAACATTAGTTAAATTTTCACAATTTAAAAAAGAAGCTGCACCTATTTTTCTTAAACTCTCAGGTAATGTTATAGAGTTTAAGCTTCTGCAACTATTAAAAACATCATATCCAAGAGTTTCAATTCCATTTCCTAAATCAACAGAAGATAACTTATAGCAACCTGCAAATGTTGCTTTTTCTAATATTTTTAGTGTGTCTGGCAACTTTATTTTTTGAAGTTCTTTACATAGATAAAATGCACTCTCTCCAAGTATCCTTAATTGGCTATTTTCCCCAATTCCAATATCTTGTAGTGATGAACAATAAGAAAAAGCATTTGCACCAATCTCTTCTAATGAATCCGGAATAGAAAACCCCTTTAATGATGAACATTCATAAAAAGCATACTCTCCAATTTTTTCTATTGTTTCAGGAAAAGATACTGTCGTTAGATTTTTACACTCATAAAATATAGCATCTTGAAATTCCTTAATTTTTGCTTCATAATCAATCAATACTTTTTCTAATTCTTCACAACGAGCAAAAGCTTCTTCACCAATTATTTCTAATGTTTTTGGTAATTCAATTGAAGTTATTTTTTTACAATCTAAGAAAGCATCAGCTCCAATTACTTTTAAATTATTACTAAACTTTATATCTTCTAAGTTAGTACAACCAGAAAAAGCATTTTTAGCAACTTCAACAATCGAATTAGGCATTAACACTTTTTTTACTAGTTGATTATCCATAAAAGCTTCTGCTTCTATTTTTTCGACACCTTCAGGAATAACAACTTCTCCATTACTATCAATATGAGTATCTACCCAATTTCTATCTATACTGTTCATAATAAATCCCTTCTTTAGTGTATATTTTACTTCTCTTATTTTCTCATATCACTATTTTTTTGTCAACAAAATATCGCTTTATTAGAGATAAGTTTTATATTTAAAATAGTAAAATAAAATCGTTAATAAAGCGAATGAGGTATAATAATGAAAATAACAAAATATAATAATTATAAAAATATATGTGGAAGTAAATTAAAAGAATTGAGAAAACAAGCTAAACTTTCGCAACAAGATTTAGCAGAAAAGTTACAATTAGAAGGAATTGACTTAACATCAAAAGAAATTTCAAAAATAGAAAATAATAAAAGATTGGTACAAGATTTTGAATTATTTACATTTGCAAAGATTTTTAAAATCTCTGCAGATGAGTTTAATACTGAAAATCAATAAAAATTTACAGAAATTAAGAAAATTTTTACAAAAATACTGTACTTTTTTCAGAATTTAGTGTATAATTTTATTAAATAGATGAATAATATATATTGTAGATAGATATTATTTACTTTGGTCTCACAAGGACCAAACCCGCGTAGACGCTGAGCGTCGCAAAAAGCCATTCAGACGAATGGCTTTTTATTATAATCTTTTGCTTTTTAATTGTCTTATAATTCCTAAAATATCTTTTACGCTAAAGAAATATTTTTCTGCTTTTGTTAATGGCATATTATGATTATGTTTATATACAATTTTGTCTACAAATGTTAGCATATCAGAAACTTGAAATAATCTTTTTTCCTTATGATCAAATTCAATTCTATGTTCTACATTATTTTTTGTAATTAATAAAGTATCTATAATAGCACCTAATGCTTCTTGTCCATTGTCATAATAGACAACTACTTTTTCAAACTCATTCATATATTCATTTATAGAGTTAAAAAACTTGCTTATTTCTAATGCTAATTCTCTATTTAATTGAGTTCTATTGTTTTTAAACCTCTTGTCAATTATAACTGTATGTATTTTTACTTTTACTCTTTTTGAAAAGTAAAATATAGACCAAAAAATATTTTTTCTTTGTTCCAAATTAAAGTGGGCATAATCCCCTCTCTTAGCTACTAAATCTGCTAGATGTATCATCCCATCATATTTTGCTTTTTTTAGTCTATTATTTAGATATTCTAAGTCATTTGAAATAGAATCATCACTTTCATGTATTGTAAAAGAAACTCCATATAATTCTGAACTTCCATCTACAAATCCAAAATCTCCACTTTCATCAATGAATATATTAAGTCTTCGTTTTATCTTAATCACCTACTTTTTTGTATAAATTTAAAGTCCCAAAATATTAATATGTCTTATAATATTGATGTATCTATAGTTCTTATTTTTGAATTATAATCTCTCATTTTTATTAATATCTTATTATTTAATAAAAGTAAATCCTTTTCATAATCTCCTAAATGTTTATTTACGTTTTTTCTATAATTATCAGAATCAATATCGTACAATATAATTTCTCTTATATTACTGCATTCATTTGATTTCTCTACAGCATTAAATGAAAACTCTTTTAGGAAAAAATTTTTAAATTTAGTATTACTTGTAGAATAAATTTCGGTATTTATAAATTGAGCCTTGCAAATCAAATCATATGCCATATCCTTATAATCTTCTATATTTTTATTAACTAACAATTTTCTATACATAGCTCTATATTCTATTATTTCTTTATGTATTCTTTCCATTTTACTGATTTTTGTTTCTAAATCATATTTTTGAAGATTTTTAAAACCAGTTACAAAAAATACTACCAAACCTACTATTATTCCAGAAAAAATATTAGAATACATAGAAGCATAAAACTCATTGTTTATTGCATTGTAATAAATAGATACTTTTAAAGCTATTACTGCTATAATAATTAAAAATATTGTTACCCAAATATAATAAAACGAAAACATATTTTTTATATTATTTAATATTGAATCTAAATATTTTTTTAGTCTATTTTTTTTCATTATATCATATCCCCTTTATTTATTTTCTATCATCCACTTATACAATTCATCTTCTGTAACTTTTCCCTGTTTATAATCCTTTATCTTACCTTGTGCAATTTTTTTCCAACTATCAAAACTCTTTTTTAATTGTTTATTATTATCACTTCTAGCAACTTCCATAAACTTTTTTTGATATGCCTTTCTATATTCAAGTAAAGCAGGAATTTTTTCTAAATTTTGTTTATATGTTTGTTTTGCACCTTTTTCTCTACAACTCTTTCCATCTTCATTTGGCAAATCACAATATATTTCATCCTGTCTAATTTTAGGAATAAAATATCTATTGCAATACTGACATTTTTTTATTGGCAAATTAAAATTTTTTACAAATTGTTCTAATACCACAAAAATAATATTACTTAATTTTTCACTTGTATAAACATTAGTCATTGGTATAAAAGAAGCATCCTGATCTAGTTCTTCAGTTAGCTTATTTAATGATTGTCCACCATATTTTAAATATTTATCTGAATATGTATCTAAAATAACTTCTATCTCACTTGAATATGAATATACATCGTTGTGATGTGTTACTAAAGAAGCTATAAATTTTGAACTTGGTTTGCTATTTTTTAGTTCTTCATTTCCATTTAAATTATATACAAAATCTACACATTTTCTAAAGTTATATTGCATATCTGATAAATATCCATAACTGTCTTCATATACTCTTTTCATTATTTTTACTAATTCTTCTTCAGACTTATATGTGCTTATTAATTCTTTAGCAGGCACATATTCTTTTAATAATTCAAATCCATACAAATAGAAAAATGTATTATATGCTTTATCAAAGTTTGAGAAATCTGCGTTTAATAGGTTTATTAAAATTCTTCCAAACTGTTCAGAAAAAGGATAAAGAATAGTTGCTGGATGCTTTGGTGCAGAGTCTTTTTTACTTGGTTTCTTTTTATAAAAATCTTTTCCTTGTATTATTTTTCTTTTATAATTTTTTAAATCATCGTCAAAATCAGTTTTATACATATATAAAGGTGTTGAATAATATTCTTCTTTAGAGCTTATATCAAACCATATATAAAATCCTTCATTAAAAGAATATTGAGGTAATTTTCGCATCTTTTTAATCCCCCTAAAAATAAAATGTGAAATATTTCAAAATAGTTTTATAAATATGTTGACAAATATAAAATATGATTATATAATCAATTTACAATTTTAAATAGTTTTGACAAATCTCTCACAATATAGTTATACTATATTAAGTAGGTATTGTCAAGGAAAGGAGGTAAAAATATGCAGAATTTAAAAGAAATTGACATTAAACTATACTCAACAGATGATGTATGCAAATTATTGCATATTGGAAAACAAAAGTGTTTGCAATTATTTCATCAAGAAGATTTTCCAAGTATAAAAATAGGCAGAAAATTTTGGATAAAAGCTGATTGTTTAAATGAATTTTTAAGCCATAAAAGAATTATGGTCGAATAAAAAAGAAAGAAGACTTAATCTAGCACATTAAATCTTCTGGTAAACAGGAAATACCCTGTTCGATATATTTGTAAAATAATTATACTACCAATTTAAAAATTGAGCAAGGTATTTCCTCAAAAAATTTAAGAAATGGAGGAAATATTATGAGTACTAAAGGTTATACAGTCGGAACATATATAATAAAAACAGAAAAAAAGAACTCTGAATTATCTATGTGTCCTATATGTAAGAAATGCAAAGATAGATCTGTTTGTCAAAATAGAAAAAATAAAAAATCAATGAATAATTGTGATAAATGTAGAAAATGTAAAAATGTTGATAAATGCGATAAGTTCTATATTAATGAACAACATAAAGCAACTTTAACAATAGGAAAAGATATAGAAACAGGAGAAGTAATTAGAAAAACATTTACTGCTAAAACACAAGAAGAAGCATTAGATAAAATGTATAAATACAAATTAGAAATAAAAAGGTCTGGTTGTTCTATTGAATTGAAAAGAACAGAAAAAACAATAGCAATTTTAGCAAAAGAAATTGAAGATTCAAAATATAGAATGGGAAAAACGAAAGCAAATGCTTACAATACTAATATGTCAACATTAGAAAGAATTAAAAAGCATAAATTTGCAAATATTCCAATAGAAAAAGTAACAAAAAAACAAATTGAAGACTTTTTACAGGAAGAAAGAGTAAAGTCAAATTCCACTATAAAAAAAGATTATAGAATGCTTAAATATGTTTATGAATATGCAAATTATAAATTATATTTAGTAAAAAATTTATTTGAGGGCATTGATCGTATTGAAAAACCAAAAAGTTTAAAGGAAGATAAAGATGTAGTTGCTTTAACAATAACAGAACAAAATCAATTAGAAGACTATTTAGGAAGTCATTCATCAAATTATAAAAACATTATTCTTTTGTGTTTATATACAGGGATGAGAATCGGCGAAGTACTAGCATTAAATTACAATGAAGATATTGATTTAGATAATAAAATGATTAAAGTTACAAAGACTTTAACAAAAGATAGAAATAAAAATACTATTATCGGTCCAACTAAAACTAAAAGTGGAAAAAGAAATATAGAAATAAATGAACTTACAGAAGCTATTATAATAGATTCATTAAATAACAAAATAGAAAACAAAAATAAAGTTCTATTTTGTCAAGCAAATAAAAAATTATATGTAGATAATACAATAAATTCGGCATTTAAACGAATATGCAAAAATGCAGGAATAACAAAACCAGTAAATACCCATATGTTAAGACATACTTTTGCAACTAGATGTATTGAGGCAGGAGTAAACTTGCCCGTATTGCAAAAATTAATGGGACATGCCAATATTGAAACTACAATAAATACTTATGGCGATATTTACAATTATTATAAACAAAAAGAAACTCAAAAAGTAATAGATTATTTAAAGAGAGAAAGAGCATAAAAGAACATTTAAAATTAAATATATGAATTTTAGATTAATACTAAAATAAGAGTTTTAAAAAAATGTTTTAAAATACCAAAAGTATCATAAAACATTGATAAATAAAGACTTTGGTATAGTTTGAAAAAGCTACCGCCTCGACCATAAAAAGGCTATTTTTCAATAGAATTCATCAGAATTCAAGAATAGTCAAATAAGTGTAAAGTACTATTTTCTAAGGAATTTAGAGAATAGTATTTTTTTTATCTATTTTCAAAAATTCTTAAGAATTCTAAAAAAACCGAATATTTTGTTCAGCAAAATGTTCCGCAAAGATTTTTATAGTCAAAATTTGTGTTCCGCAAATTTCCGCAAAAGAGTTTTTATTGATATATAGATACTTTCAGCAATTTTAAAACAAAAAATTTAAAAGAACTGAAAGGAGAACTATTGCTATGAATTTTATACCTTACAAGGCTAATGAATGCCTTGAAAATACTTTTTACCAAATCCCAAAAAAACTATTTATAAATCCAGCATATACAAAGTTAAGTTCAGATAGTAAATTACTATATGGCTTATTATTAGATAGATTATCAATTTCAATAAAAAACAACTGGGTTGATAAAGATGGAAATATATATTTGATTTTTTCAAGAAAAGAGGCACAAGAAAAATTAAATCTATCAGACAAACCAGTTACAAAAGCTTTTAGACAATTAAATGAAGCTAAACTAATACACGAAGTTAGACAAGGTTTTAAGAAAAACAATATCATATATGTTGGTAAATTAAATCATATTGATAATGATAAATTTATGAATCGTAAAATCTCCGATTCAGGAAACGGAAATAATACGAATCAAGAGTCGGAGAATGTACGAAGTAATAAGAATAAATATAATAAAAATAAATCTAATAATATATCAGAGACAAAAAAATTTTTTACAAATTATGAACAAAGACAATATGATAATTTGGATTTTTTATATGCAAATAAAATATTTGAGAATTAGAAAAGGAGAAATTAAAAATGGAACTTGACCTAGATCCACTGCATATAGTCAAATGATGCTTACTAAAAAGAACTTTCATAAAGAAAATGGAAGATTAGGTTATCACATTATACAATCATTTAATGGTAACGAGGTATCTCCAGAAAAATCAAATCAAATTGGGATAGAACTTGCTCAAAGTTTATGGGGCGATAAATATCAAGTTGTAGTATGTACACATACTAATAAAGATAATGTTCATAACCACATTGTATTAAATTCAGTTTCATTTATAGATGGTTCAAAATATCACAATTCAAATGTAGATATAGCTTTATTAAAAGAAACTAATGATGAATTATGTATAAAGTATGGCTTGTCAGTTTTAGATACCTACAAAGCAAATAAAGAAAATATCAGGACTTTATAAATATTTTAAATAGCCAAGGCTATTATATAAAAAAAGGTGGATCATCTATATCAACGCCTTATTATAATAGAAATATAAGATTAGCAAGAGCTTTTGGAGATGAATATTCTGTTGAAAATATTAAAGCTAGAATATATCATTATAGTACAGAAATAAAACAAGAAAAGAAATATAAAGTTAGAATTTATAATGGTATAAAAATAGATTCAGAATTATTAAAAAAATCACATTTTTATAGGTTGTATGTGCATTATTTGTATTTATTTGGAAAGTTACCTGCTAAAATTCACTATGAAGAAAGAAGTGCAGAATATTACAAAGAGATTGATAAAATGGAAAAAACAGCTGAAGAAATTAGATTTATTGGAAAATATGATATTCAAAGTAAAAGTGATATTGAAAAAATTAAAAGTGAACTTATAGAAAATGTTTCGAAACTAAAAGAAAATAAAGAAAAGGTATTAAAAGATTATATTAAAGCTGATGACATTGATAAAGAAAATATACAAACTGAAATTGAAAATATTACTGTTGAAATAACTAAAATAACAGAAGATATTAAGATTTATAAAAGAATTATTTATAATGCTGAAAGAGGAGAAAAAGAACAAATACTGATAGAGCAAAGGAAAAATAAGAATTTACAAAATAGTAAAAAAGATGTGAAAAAGAAAGATAATAGGATAAGATAAAAGGAGCTATTGATCCTCCTATCTTACTCATACTTTTATAAATATTTTAAAATATTTATTTTCATAAATTTATTATAATTTTTGATTAAACTATCAATGAGCTCATTTTTTTTATTTATAGCTAATTCATATTCTTCTTTATTTATAAATTTATTTTCTAATGCATCATCTAATTCATCTTCATCAAGAATAGTTATATTATCTGATTGTTTTACTACATCTAAATATAAATCGTCATAATATAAAGAATTATTTAGATTATCAAATCCATTGCTGAGTGTTATATCAAAATAGTATAAAATTATTTCTTTTTTATCGTTTAAAAATATTCTTATACAATAATTTTCGTATAAAGGCACAATTTCTACAATATAATAATTTTTATTTATTAGACATATATTACTAGAAGTAAAAAAAGGACTATCTAATTCTAAAATTTTTTTTATTGAAATAAAACACTCATTATTTTTATCTTCAAAAATACGGTGTTCATATTTATTAATGCCTCTTAAATACGTATTTTTTATGTATTTTCGTCTGTTAATCATTTATCTTTCTTCCTCGTATAATTTATTTTTATTATTTTCTCTTTCATAAACTTTTAATACTGCTTGCATTTCATCTATAATAAATTCTCTATTTTCTTTTTTGGCTGCACCTCTATTTTCTTCTAGTATATTTGCTAGATCTTTATATGCTACATATTCCAGTTGAAAATCTTTTTTCTTTTCTTCAGGATCCAAATTGGTGTTATTCAAATCAATTGGCATATCTGTCTTTCCTTCAAGAAATTCTATTGTTGTGAAATAATTTCTTGATGAATTATAATAATTTTTTTCAAAAGATTGTAGTTTGAAGAATGGTGCTGAAAAGTTTCCTAATCTCATTGAAATTCCTGCTTCTTCTTTAATTTCTCTTTGTGCTGTTTCTACAGGAGTTTCATTACCTTCAATATGTCCACCTATAAAATTATATACTCCATTTATTTTACATAATAAAACCTCGTCTTTAGAATTAAATAATAATACTTTTACTCTATGTTGTTCTCTGTCTATATCTTCCATTGTTAATTTGTTTGGATTTAATGTTACTATATTCATGGTTTCTCCTTTAAAACTTAATCTTTATATATTATAATATTTTTTTAAAAAATAGTCAACATAATATTGATAAAAATTACCATTTATGATATAATTTTGAATAGGTACAATAGTATTTTAGCTTTTAAGAAAGGAGCATTATCATGAATAATAAACTTATTATTAAACATCATCCTCGGGAATTGCATGATTTGCAGGAGTTTTTCTGTTTGTTAACAAAACAGTGTAATAGCAATTGTGCTTTTTGCATCGAACGTGAAGTTCACACTGGTGGCTTTATAAATAAGGATAATTTTATCACTGGTGTCAATTTTGCTAAAGAACACGGTCTTAATAATTTCTTTTTGCATGGTGGAGAGCCTACTCTTCATCCTGATATTGTAGAATATGCTAGTATTGCAAAAGAATCAGGACTTGTTGTAAAAATGTTTACAAATGGAAAAAAAGTTGAAGTATTAAAGCAGCTGGATGGAATTGTTGATGAATTTAAGATTTCATACAGAGGTGAAGAGTCTATGCAGTTTGTTCAGTCTGAATGGAGAACTAAGTTGGCACTTGAGGTACTTGTAACAGAAAAAGAGTTTCCAACACTTAACTCTTTGCTTGATTTTCTCGAATATGCAAGAGAGACAACTGGAATGAACGTATATGCGAACACATTAAATCCTGTTAATCAGGGTTCATATGATATGCAGTATGTTTCATATTTGGAAGAACTTTTTTTAAAAATACCTATTGACGATATTTTTTGTACTTCTAATAAGGCTACATTTATTCTTCCAGATGGTACAAGGGCAAGACTGGGTAACAAATCCTTAAATCCTAATCACATCAAGTACAGTATGACACCTGATGGAGTTATTCACGATCACTTTGAAAGACATTTTGAGGTAATTAAGCATGACTCTGATTTGGACAAAAAGCTGTCTTTAGCCGACAGAAAGCTTGAGCAGTTAAGAAAACTTTAATGTTAAATCTTGAAACCTTTCAATAGACAGACTAATAATAAAGTCTGTCTATTTTTTTAGATAAGCACAGATGTTACGTGAATTGGAACTACTTTATTTTTTAAAAGCATTTTTGCTTCATTTAAAATCCTTACATCATCGTCTATCAAAATAGCAATAGTGTTTTTTGACATATTTGATTTTATATAGTTACCTTTTAATTTGTTTATATTAAAATTCGTATCCTTATAATTTTCTTCGATTAAAAAAAATCGATTTTCTTTACTGATAAAAGGCATATTAATATCTAGCCATTGATTTTTTTCTTCAGTCATAGCAGTATTTCTTGAAAAGCTTAATATACTAATTTTAACATTAGGATACAATCTAGATATTTCTTCTATTTGCTCAATTACAGGTTTTATTGGAGATTTTTTTATATATTTACCCTTATGGGTATAACTTTTCTCAATATCAAATAACAATTCAATTATGGTTCCGTCCATATCCAAGTAAATTTCAACATTATTGTTTTGTTCACATATTTCATCTATTCTTTCAATAAATTTCATAAATATCATTCCTTAATTTAATTTTGTATTTTTTGTAATATCATCTGATAATTCTTTACTAGGAATTTTAACAGAAATACCCTTTTCAGTTTGTATAACATTTTTTGAAATACATTTACTTCTACTTTTATAAACATTAGCTTTATTCTTACATTGAGGTGTATCATATTCAGCCTTTGGATTATTTGCAATAAAAGCCTTATTACAGAAATTACAAACTTTAAGTAGTCTAACATCCTGTGCCATTTGCATTGAATATGCAATATCAACAGCTTGTTTTAAATAATTAATTGTAATTCCAAAACTACTATTTAAATATAATTCTCTTATATTAGATGTTATGTGATTTGCATTTAAGAAAGGTAAATCCATTGTTACATTTTTATTATCTAATGTATAAGATAAAGTTTTATATAATGACCTAGCATAATTTAAAACTAACTCAACGGGCTCTGCATAATTTTCATTATAAATTAAGTATTCATTTATTATTGATGTTAAATAACTTTCCTTTTTAGTATCAACTGCAGCATCTTTACATTTTTTAATTATAGCATTTATTTCTTTTCTATTTAATTTAGGTAAGAAGAATTTTAAATATTCATCTACATTCATAAAATAAAGGTTCTCTTTATTATTTATATAGAACGGATCTCTTATTGGAATTTTATCTTCAAATATAAAATATTTACTAATTGCTAAATCTATCATAAATCCAAAAGAACCATATTTAGAATAGAAGTTAAGCAACTCAAAATCTTCAAGAGGTTCTTTATAAAAAACTTTCTTACCAATATTTAAAACTTCAATTAGTAATTCATCAATATTTTCTGTTATACTAATAATTCTTTTTGTAGCATTTTCTTTAGGTAGAATATATTTTTTTATTTTAAATGTATCTATCAATAAAAACTTGTCTAAATTCATCAGGAACGCATAAATCTAAAAATATATTTAGTCTATTTTCATTTCTTATATCCTTTGTTTTTAATAATTCAAATTTATTTAATATTTCTTGTTCTTTTTCGGTTTTTGTTTCTTTTTGTTGTATTTCACTTAATTTTTGTGAAGTTGCAATTATATTTCCAAATAATGTAGCATTTTCTATCCAAGTATTAGCATCAATTGTTCCATTTGCTAATCTAAATTCTATTGTGTTTAGTTCATTTTTTATTTCATTATCATTAATATTTAAAGACTGAATTATACAATTTTTAAAATATAAGTTTTTTATTTTTGATAACATCTTTATTTTATATTTATTACTAGGTAATTCTATAGTTGCTGATGTAATCCATTTTTCTTCTATTAATCCTTCTATAACTCTTACTTTGTTTTCTAATTTAGATAAAGAATAGGTTATTGCAGATTTTGTTGATTCATTAGATATTAGATTAACGCATTTCATTATTACATCTTCAGAAGATAGTGATCTTATAAAATTTTATTTAATTTGTCTTTTTCTTCTTTGTCGCACCAATAATTTCTATAAATTATTGTAATTAGATCTTTTGTACCTTCTTTTATATTTTGTTTATCTATAGCTTTACCTGGGTTTATGTTTGGAATATATGTTTTTGATTCAAATTCTTTAAAGAAATTTCTTAATTTTTCAGGTATTTTTTCTACATACTCTAATGGCATGTAACTTAATAGTTTATTTAATTCAGATATTTCTTCTGAAAACTCTTTAGTTATCATATTTTTTACCTTTTATAAATTATTCAAATATTAAAACAATTTTTATTAAATTATTGTAGTTAATATTATGAGTAGTAATTGTCAATTATCTTAAGAATCTTTAAAATTAATTTGTACATATTTTATACTTAAAATTTAAAAATATCAATAGTTTAAAAAATGAATAATGAAGTATGATATAATAAAATAATAGTTGTAAAATAAAAATATATGTGATATATATTAAAACACAAAAGCTTTGTAATTCATCATAATTTGAGGAGGTAAAAGTCATGATTATGGAATTACCGAAAAAATTCAAGTTGCCATTTGCTGAAGTTATTGATGGAAATTTGAAAATTTACCAATTGCAGCGGTTTGAGGACCTAATGTATGAACTAACATATGCACTAAAAAGAAAGAAATGTGTATATTGCGGAAAAAAATTAAAACGTACTAATAGTACATTAGACCATCGGTACCCAAGAGATACAGGAGGTATAAGTATTACTAATAATCTTTTTCCATGTTGTTCAAAATGTAATTCTGATAAAAGCAATCTAACTCATGAAGAATACTTAAAAGTAAGGAGTGTTTCTAAAAAAGACAGAAGAAAGCATGTGAAACAGTTTACAAAATATAGAGAAAAAATAATGAGAAAGATTGGGTTCAAGCTACCTAAAAAATGGGTTACTTTTGATAAGATAGACGCTATTAGGTATAATAAACCAGAACAAGACTTAAAGGGAAAAAAATATTGTAGAATACTTGAATTTTATAAAAAGTATCAAAAATTGCCAAGACCTATTATTGTAGATAAAAATAATAAACTGCTTGATGGCTATAATATTATTGTTTTTGCAAATGATTTCAATATTAAAAAAATTCCTGTTATAAAGTTAGAAAACGTTGAATTGGTTGACGAAGCCTCTAAAGCATAAGCTTTAGAGGCTTTTATATATTAATTTATTTCTAAATAAAAAGAACTAGATAACTTATACAAAAGAGAAATCTAGTTCAATAAACAAAAAATAAACATATAAATATATGATTTATTACTGGAATTGTAGCAAAAAACAGGCCATAAGTCAATAAAAAAATAAAAAAATTAATCTAAATTATAAATTTCCAAATTTTTAAAAGCAGGATCATAAATATTTTTTCCCATAAAGTCAAATCTTGAGCCATGGCAAGGACAATCCCATGTTTTATCTATATCATTCCAGGAAAGCAAACAACCTAAATGTGTGCAAATAGGATTAACTGCAAAAATATTACCTGTAGAATCTTTATATATACCTACTTTTTGCCCATTTACATTTACTATACCACCAGAGTTATTATTAATATTTTCAAAATTAATTGTACTATTTTTTATTTTATCAATAAAAAGTGAATCAACGCTTTGAACTATTATATTTTTTAGTTCTTTTCTATTTTTTATAGGTTTAATACGGGTAGAATCAAAAACATATGCATATTTGTTTTCTTTTTTTAAAATCATGTCTTTTATTATATTTGCAGCAACATTAGAAGTAGTCATTCCCCATTTATTAAAACCGGTTCCAATATACATGTTTTCTATTATATTAGAATATCTTCCAATATAGGGAATTTTGTCTAGTGTCATACAATCACGAGTATTCCATCTATATAAAACTTCAGCATTAGGATAAATTGACTTTAGTTTATTTTCTAATGTTTTATAGGTTTCATTATAACTAGTAGAGTGACCAGTTTTATGATTTCCGCCACCAACTAGTAAAAGATTTTTTCCATCAATTTTTACATGCCTAAAAGAATAAATTGGATCACTTACGTTTATATACATACCTGAAAAAGGTTTTTGCTTAATATCTGCAGCAATTATATATGATGTAGATTGATACATTTTAGTAAAATAAAAACCAGGAATATTTATAAAAGGAAAATGTGATGCAATTATAACATATTTTGATTTTACAATTTTTCCATTAGCATAAGTATAAAAAATATTATTATCATTTTTTACATCTGTAACTAAAGAATTTGTGAAAATTTGTCCATCATTATTGGTTATTGATTTACATAGACCTAATAAATATTTTAAAGGATGAAAACTTGCTTGGTTTTTATATTGGATGGCTCCTAAAATATTAAAAGGTAGAGAGGTTTTTGTTACATAATTTGCATTAAAACCAATATTATTTAATGAATTTACTTCGTCTTTTATATTTATAATTTCATCTTGTTTATCTGTATAAATATATGAATTTTCATACTCAAAATCACATTTTATTTTTTCATTTTCTATTATTTCATAAATGTTTTTTATTGCTTGTTCGTTTGCTTCTAAATAATCTTTTGCAAAGCCTTTTCCATAAGAATTACATAAATAATTATATATTAAACCATGTCCGAGAAGTAATTTTGGCAGTTGTATGTCCAGTTGTTTTTGAACCTATAGTATCTTTTTCTAAAATAACTGTTTTAAAACCAAGTTTTGCTAAATAATAAGAACAGGTTATACCAAACATTCCTCCACCAATGATACATACATCAGTTGAAATATCATTTGCTAAAGTTGGAAAATTATTTAATTTATTTGTTAAATCTAGCCATAAAGAATTCAAAATAAATTTCTCCTTTTTTATATTATAAAAATAGTATAACCAAATTTTAAGAATAAATTAGAAAAAAACTAGTAAAATAAATTTTAAAGTGATATACTAAGAAAAATTAACAAAGGAGGATATTATGGAAGAGGAATTAAAGGAAAAATTATTTAATAAGAAAAAGGTAGGTTGGGAAAACCTTGATACTAGAAGAAAAGAGGAAATATTTAATTTTTGTAAAGATTATATGGACTTTTTAAATAAGGCAAAAACAGAAAGAGAATTTGTTAAAGAAGCAAAAAAAATAGCTGATTTAAATGGTTTCAAAGATTTATCTGAATATGATACTTTAAATGCAGGTGATAGAGTTTATTTTATAAATAGAAATAAAAGCATGTATTTAGCAATAATTGGTCAAGAAAAAATGGAAACAGGACTTCATATAATAGGTTCACATGTTGATTCACCAAGACTTGACTTAAAGCCAAATCCATTATATGAAGATACAGGTTTTGCTTATTTTAAAACACATTATTATGGAGGAATAAAGAAATATCAATGGACTACTATTCCACTTAGCATTCATGGCGTAATTGTAAAACCAAATGGAGAGAAAATAGAAGTTAATATTGGGGAAAATGAAAGTGATCCAATATTCACAATAACAGATTTATTACCACATTTAGCTATGGACCAAATGGAGAAAAAATTAAAAAATGGAATAGACGGAGAAGATTTAAATTTATTAATTGGAAGCATTCCTTTTGATGGAGAAAAAATAAGCGAAAAAGTTAAATTAAATATTTTAAATATATTAAATCAAAAATATGGCATTGTTGAGGCTGATTTATTAAGTTCAGAATTAGAATTGGTACCAGCATTTAAAGCTAGAAGTTTAGGATTTGATAGTAGTATGGTTGCAGCATATGGACAAGATGATAAAATATGTGCTTATGCTTCATTTGCTGCAATGATGAATTTAGAAAATGTAAAAAATACTGCTGTTTGTATTTTGGCAGATAAAGAGGAAATTGGAAGTATGGGAAATACTGGTATGGAATCACATATGTTTGATTACTTTATTTCTGAATTATTAAATAAAACAGGAGAAAATAGGGTTAACTTATTAGATAAAGTATTTTGTTATTCAAAAATGTTATCATCTGATGTTGATGCAGGATTTGATCCAATTTATGCATCTGTTTCTGACAAAACAAATGCAGGTTTACTTGGAAAAGGTATTAGTTTAAATAAATATACTGGTGCAAGAGGAAAATCTGGAGCTTCTGATGCTAATGCAGAATATGTTGCTTGGATTAGAAATTTATTAGAAAAATATGATATAAAATATCAATTAGCTGAACTTGGAAAAGTTGATATTGGCGGTGGAGGAACAATTGCCTATATTCTAGCTAATAAAGGTGTAGATGTTATAGATTGTGGTGTTCCACTTCTTTCAATGCATTCTCCTTATGAAGTTACAAGTAAATTTGATATTTATGAAGCTTTTAGGACTTATAAAGCTTTTTGGAATGAATAAAATATGATATATAATAGTTGAAAAATAACAGCATATATAAAAAATAAATTACAATAATAGAGTAAATGAAAAAACATTACTAAATAAAATTAGTAATGTTTTTTAAGACTGTTATGGTGAGCCAGAAGGGATTCGAACCCCCGACCCTTTGCTTAGAAGGCAAATGCTCTATCCAACTGAGCTACTGACTCATTTATTAAATGACATTAATTATAATATCACATAATAAGAGCAATGTCAAGAAAAAATGACTAAAAATTACTAAAAAATTATGCTTGCAAAACCAAGGCAGCCGAAAATAATAAATAAAATATTTGAAAGCCATTCTATTGTGCCTTCTTTTAGTTTAAGACTTAACCATTTACCAACAATTATAGCAATTAAATTACTTAAAACCATTCCTAAAATAGATCCTAAAATTAATGCAATTTTATAATTAGGGTATTGAAGACCTAAACCAAGGGAGGCTAAAAAGGTTTTATCACCAAATTCACCAACAAAAATACATAGTGCAACTAATAAAACATAATTTAAATTTAAATTAAGTAATGACTGTAAAAATCGTGCTTTTCTATTATTTTCGCTTTTATTTTTTTTAGGAATAAATCCAATAATTCCAAATAAAAGAAATGAAGAATATGTAATTATATCTAAATAAAATTTTAAATTTGCATCATCAAAATTTCCTAAAACACTGCCAAATAAAATAGCAAGACCATGACTTAAAAATGTGCCAACCCCTACGCCTACAAGAATGGAAGATACTTTACTTTTGGTGGAAAAAGATAATACTAAAAGTTGTGTTTTATCTCCAAGCTCTGCACAAAAAACTATAAAAAAACTAATTAAAAAAGCATAAAACATTTTAAAATTCTCCTTTTTTTAATAAATATTCTTTTATTAAATTAATATGCTATAATATTTTTTAATTTAAAAAAACATACGGAAATATAAGTTTGTGAATTTTTTGTGAATTGCTTTACAATAAAAAAATAAAGTGATATATTTTTTGTAACTTAAAATGAGGGAGGAATTTTTGTGATAGAAGTAAAAAATGTTACAAAAAAATATGGAAACTTTGTTGCCGTAGACAATATAAGTTTTAATATTAAAGAAGGTGAAATTATAGGGCTACTTGGGCCAAATGGAGCTGGAAAAAGTACAACAATGAATATGATAACAGGTTTTATTGAACAAACTGAAGGAGAAATCATAATTGATGGATATGATATGTTAAAAAAACCAAAAAAAGCTAAAAAGGAAATAGGGTATATGCCAGAAGGTGTTCCATTATATACAGACTTAACAGTAAAAGAATTTGTATCATATATGGCTCAAATAAAAAAAGTAGATAGAAAAATAAGAAAAGAACAAATTGAAAAAACAATAGAAGAAACAGGACTAAAAGATGTAGAAAAGAAATTAATAAAAAATTTATCTAGAGGGTATAAACAAAGGGTAAGTATGGCAGGTGCTTTAGTTGGAAAACCTAAAATATTAATTTTAGATGAACCAACTGTCGGATTAGATCCAAAACAAATAACAGAAATTAGAGAATTAATAAAAAAACTTGGAAAGACACATACTGTAATTCTTAGTTCACATATATTATCAGAAGTAAGCCAAATATGTAATAAAGTTATAATTATAAATAAGGGAAAAATAGTTGCAATAGATACTCCACAAAATCTAGAAAATGCAGTATCTAAAAATAATAATATATATGTAACAATAGAGGACCCAGAAAACAAAATAGAAACTGTAAAAGATAAAATAGAAGGAATAAAAGATATTAAATTAGTTGCAACAAATGATGATGGAACTAAACATTATTGTATAGAATCAGAAGGAGAAAAAGACTTAAGAAAAACTATATTTGCTGAATTTGCAAAAGAAAATATAACAATATATGAAATGAAAAAACAAGATGTAACATTGGAAGATGCATTTATAGAATTAATAGAAGGAGGTAAAAAATAATGTTTGCAGTAATAAAAAAAGAATTTAAATCATATTTCTTATCACCAATAGGGTATGTATTTATAGGATTATTTTTAATAATGTTTAGTATATTTTTTTATACAGATGTAATTAATTATGGAAGTACTAATTTTGAATATATATTTTATTCTGGTGCAACAATATTAACGTTTATTGTACCAATCCTTACAATGAGAACATTTGCAGAAGAAAGAAAAACAGGGACAGAGCAATTATTATTAACATCACCACTTAGCATTACCAAGGTTATACTTGGAAAATTTATAGCAGCAACATTAATAGTTATAATAACAGAACTTTGTACATTTATGTATTTTGGTATTTTGTGCTATTATGGAGTGCCACATATAACAACAGCTTTAGCAACAATGCTTGGATTCTTATTACTTGCAATGTCATATATTTCTTTTGGAATGTTGGCATCAAGTATTACAGAAAACCAAATAATAGCAGGTGTTATTACAATAGGATTTTTTATATTAACATGGTTTTTACCACAATTTAGCACAGTATTTACAAATTTTTCATTAATTAATATGTTTTCTAAATTCCCACAAGGACAAATTGATATAGCTGACACAGTAACATTTATATCATTTACAGTTGCATGCATATTATTAACAGCAATTGTAATGCAAAGAAGAAAAAGCGTGAGATAGGAGGAAAGATAAAATTGAAAGAGAAAAAAATTAAAGAAAAAAAGGAAAAAGACCAAAAAGAAAATAAATTTTTACAAATTATAAAGAAGAAATGGTTAATTAATGGGACAACAACATTAGCTTTAGTATTAATTATTATATTAGTATTTATAGCTTTGAATATGTGGATGCAAAGCTTAGAATTAACGCCAATTGATTTAAGCCAAGAAAAATTATATACATTAACAGATGAAAGTAAAGAAAAAGTAAAAAATATAGATAAAGATATAAACTTATATTTTGTAGGTTACACAGATAGTGATTCTACTGTAGATTTGGCAAAACAATACAAAAAGGTAAATGAAAAAATAAATGCAGAGGCTGTAGATGCAACTACAAGACCAGATTTAGTTGAAAAATATGGAATTGAATCTGGAAGTGAAGGAATAATAGTTGAATGTGGAGATAAATCAAAAGTTTTAACATCAAGCGATTTAGTTACATATGATACAACTACATATGAAACAATAAGTATTGCAGAACAAAAATTAACAAGTTCAATAATAGCAGTTGCAACAGATAAAGTACCAAAGGTATACTTTTTAGAGGGGTATTCAGATTATAAATTATCAAATAATATGACATATTTAGGAATTTATTTATCAAATGAAGTTACGGAAGTTGACACATTAGATGTTTTATCAACAGGAAAAATACCAGATGATTGTGATACATTAATAATATGTACACCAAAAAAAGATTTTGATGAAATAGCTGCAAATGCAATAATAGATTATATAAATTCTGGAAGAAATATATTATGGCTTAATAGTGCTGTTACATCAGAACAAAACTTCCCAAATGTTAATAAAATATTAGCATTATATGGAGTTAAACCATTTGAAATAGGAATAATAAGAGAAACAGATAGTAGCAAAATGTTGCAAGGAAGTCCAGATATTATAAAACCAGATGCTTTATATTCAACAATAACTAAGGATATTGCAAAAGATTCAGGGGTTAGATTTATAAATGCAACAAAAATAAACCTAGTAAGTGAAGAAGAATTAGAAAATTTAAAAGTAAATAAAACTGAGTTATTAAATGCAAGTGAAAAATCATATTTTAGAAATAATTTTAAAATTCAAACAGATGAAATATCAAGTTCTGATGTTGCAGGAAAATTTTTAGTTGGTGCAGAGCTAGAAAAAACAATAACAGAGGCAAATGAAGAAAATGGTACAAAAGCTGTAAAATCTAAAATGGTAATTTACGGAGAAAACAATTTTACAACAGATTACCCAGTTAGTAATTATAGTCAAGTTACTGTATTCCAACTTGCCAATAACAAGGATTTAGTACTAAATTCTATAGCATATTTAGTAGATAGACAAGAAGATATAACAGCTAGAAAAAATACAGGAACAGTTTCATACAGAGCAACTGAGCAAGAAGATACAATTATTAAATGTATTATATTTGTAGTTCCAGCATTAATTATAATTGCAGGTATTATAGTATGGATAATTAGAAGAAGAAAAAAATAGAATAAAATAAAAAAACTCCCATAACAATATTATGGGGGTTTTTTTATGAAAAATATTTTAAAAATAGTTTTTGTAATAATAGGAACATTAATAGGTGCAGGTTTTGCTTCTGGACAAGAAATGTATATATTCTTTTTTTCTTATGGATTAGAAGGAATTGCGGGGCTATTTGTATCAAATATTTTAATGGGAATAATTATTTATGTTTCATTAAAAATTATAAATAAATATAAAATAAAAAATTACAAAGAATTTTTAAATATAATTATAAAAATAAATCCTAAAAATAAATATTTTAATATAAAAAATATAATAAATATTATTGTAAATATATTTATTATTGTTGCTTTTTTTATAATGATTGCAGGATTTGGAGCATATTTTCAGCAATCTATTGGTATTAATTCATTAATAGGAAGTATAATAATTTCCATTATTTTATATATAGTTTTTAGAATTGGAACAGATGGGTTTGTAAAAGTTAATGAATTTATAACTCCGATGTTAATTATTTTTATGCTAATTATTGGAATTTTAAATTTAAAAGATATTAATTTTATAAATATAATACCATATAATAATTTTAATTGGCTAATAAGTAGTATTATTTATTCAAGTTATAATAGCATTTTATTAATTCCAGCATTAATTGCAATTAATAAATATTTAAATAATAAAAAAGAATTTAAATATGTTTCTATAATTTCAACATTAATAATTTTAATATTATCAATTTTTTTATTTTTAGTTTTAACAAGAATTAATGGTGATATAAAAAATATTCAAATGCCAATTGTGTATGTTGTAAAGAATATATTTCCGTCATTAAAAAATATATATGGAATTATTGTTTTATCTTCTATTTTTACAACTGCTGTTTCTTTAGGAGCAAGTTTTTTGCAAAATGTAACTAAAAATAGGAAGAGTTATCAACAAATTGCGCAAATTATGTGTATAACTGGTGTTGCAGTTTCTAAATTAGGTTTTTCAAATTTAGTTAATTTATTATATCCTATTTTTGGATTTTTTGGTATTATACAGATAATTATATTATTTAAAAATAAATGAAATTATAAAAATATATTGAAAAATTAAACAAAAACTGATATAAAAGATATAACAAATGATAAGGAGATTTTTTTATGAATGAATTTTGGGAAACTCCACAAAAAAAGAAATTAAATAAAAAAAAGTTAGCAGTACTTATAATAATTTTAATACTTTTAATATCTATAATAATTATTGCTATTATTTATAATAATAATAAACAATTTAAAAATTGGATGGACAAAAATATTTTTAATAAAGAAGTAATGCAAGCAAATACTAATACAATAGAATTAGAAAATGAAAATTCTAAAATATGTGCATTTAATAAAAAAATAGGTGTCTTAAATAAAAATCAATTTAAAATTTATAATGAGTTTGGGAATGAAGAAACAAATTTAAATATTGAAATAACAAATCCAATTTTTAAAACAAGCAACAGATTTATTGCAATTGCTGAAAATGGAGGACAAAAATTATATATTATTGAAGATAAAAAAATAGCATGGGAAACTTCAATTGAAGGTAACATATCTCAAATACATATAAATAAAAATGGCTATGTTGCAGTTGTAATTACAGGAACAAGTTATAAGTCAGTAATTGCTATGTATGATAATTCGGGAAATAATTTATTTAATAAATATTTATCAAGTACAAGACTTACAGATGTAAGTATTTCAAATGATAATAAATATTTAGCATTGGCTGAAATTGATACATCTGGAACAGTAGTTCAATCTAATGTTAAAATAATATCAATTGAACAAACTAAAAATGATTCATCTGATAGTTCACAAAAAACATATCAAGGTCCAAGTGGAAGTTTAATTACAAATATTAAATATCAAGATAAAGATAGACTTATTTGCATGTATGATGACTCAATTCATTTAATTGCAAATGATAAAGATGAAGAGCTTATAAATAATGATAATAAAAAAATAACTTTTTCATCAATTCAATTAAATAATAATATTGTAAACATTGAAGAAAAATCTTCAGGGTTATTTACAGCAGACTCTATTGTAAATATTACAAATATAGATAACAAAAGTCAAAAAACATATATGGTAGAAGATGTAACAAAAGAAATATATACATTTGAAAATATAATTGCACTTAATCTTGGGGTAGAAGTAGAGTTTATTAATACAAATGGTGATTTAGTAAAACGATATATAGCAAATCAAGAAATAACTAATATGGTGGTGTCTAATTCTATTGCTGGAATTATATATAGAGATAGAATAGAAATAATAAATTTATAGGGAGGTAAAAATGGGAGTAATTGTTGATTTAATAATTATAGCAATAGTAGCATTGTCTACATATTTGGCATATAAAAAAGGGCTTGTAGCATTGGCAATAAAATTATGTGCTGTTGTAATATCTATTGTAATAACACTTTTATTATATAAACCAGTTTCAAATTTAATAATAAATACAACAACTATTGATGAAACAATACAAAATGCAATTTTAGAAAAGGCAACAGATGTAATAAGACAGGATGAGGAGTCTGATTTATCAAACGAGGTCATTGATTTTGCAAAAGACGGAGTACTTGATGTAAAGGCAAGAGAATTATCAATTCAAATTGTAAATACAGGAGTAATAATTATTTTATTTTTAATCATAAAATTCTTATTAAGATTTGTAACTGTAATTGCAAATAAAATTGCAAAATTGCCAATTATTAATCAATTTAATAAAGCCGGAGGTTTGATTTATGGATTACTAAGAGGAATAATTATTGTTTATATTGCTTTACTATTAATAGGATTTGCTGGACAAATAAATCAAAATAATAAATTACATAAATCTATAAATGAATCAACTCTTGGAAAAATGATGTATGAAAACAATGTATTAAATATGTTATTTTAAAATAAAAAATGCTTATATTTGTTTATAAATATAAGCATTTTTATTGATTTTTTTATTATATTTTGCTATACTAAAAGCATCAAAATTTTGGGAGTGAATTATTTTGAAAAAAAAGCCAACAAATGCAAAAAATATAAAAAATAAAAAAAGAAAAAAGAAAAAAATGAAGTTATGGAAAAAAATTTTATTAGTAATACTACTATTATTAGCAATACTTTTAGGGTGGTTTTTCTATAAGTCAGAAAAAAATGGTGGAGGATTAAGTGGAATGCTTGCAACTATTGCGGGCCATGATGAAAACACCAGAAAAAACTTAGGAGAATTTAGATGTTTAATACTAGGGATAAGTACAGATCAAGATGGGGTTGATTTAACAGATACAATTATGATTGCATCATATAATCCTAATACTCAAAAAGCTACATTGTTATCTATTCCAAGAGATACATATACAGGCAGAAATTCTGCTAAAGCAACTGCATATGAAAAAATAAATGCATTATATAGTAGAAAACACAGAGCAGATGAGACATTAGAGGCTGTAAATGAGATAACAGGATTAAATATTCAGTATTATATAGTTGTAAAAACTGAGGCTTTAATTAAATTAGTTGATGTAGTAGGAGGGGTAACATTTAATGTTCCAATGGATATGAACTATGATGATACATCTCAAGACTTGCACATACATTTAAAACAAGGAGAACAAGTTTTAGATGGTGATAAAGCAGAACAGATTGTAAGATTTAGACATAATAATGATGGAACAAGTTACCCAGAAGAATATGGAGATAACGATACAGGAAGAATGAGAACACAAAGAGAATTTATTATGCAAGTTTTAAAACAAACTTTAAGAGCAGATAATATTTGGAAAATAAATGAAATATTAGACATTGCTTCAGAATGTTTAATAACAAATGTAAATTTTGATGTAGCAAAAGATTATGTTCCATATGCTGTAGAATTTAATACAGAAGATATGTTGACAGATGTATTACCAGGAACAAATACCAATAAAAATACAAGTGGTACATGGGTATTTGTTCATGATAAACAAAAAACAAAAAAATTAGTACAAGAATTATTTTACCATAGAGATGTTTCAGAAAATGGGGAAGAAACAAGTTTAAGTAAATTAAATATACTTATACTAAATGGAACAGATGATGATAATAAACTTGAAATTGCAAAGCAAGGACTTACAAGTTTGGGGTATACAATAAAAACAACTAAAACAAATAAAACAGAAAAAACAATAATAATAAATCAAACAAATGTAAGTGATGAAGAAATAAGCGGAATAAAAGAAAATTTACAAAAAGGAATTATAAAAACAAATACAACCAAAAATGATACATATGATGTAAAAATTATATTAGGTACAGATTTTAATGGTTAAAAAAAAAGGGGCTAAATTTTATATAAATAGTCCCTTTTTTATTTTATAATTTATAATAATAATTAACATTTTTAGATTTTAATTTTTTTCTTTTATTATTATTTTTTTTATAAAATAATTTATATAATATAAATAAAATAAATACAATTAAAATAATTTGAATAATATAAAATAATAAACTAGATTTTTTAACTTCATGTGATGCAAGTAAATCTGCACTATATTCTATGCCTTCAATATTATATGTTATTGTTCCTACTTTTTGACCTAAAGCAATTGGTGCTGATAGATTTTCATCTAATGTTATTACTGGCTCAATTTCTTTATTTAAATCTTTTTGTTTAATTAAAACAATAATATCTTTGGAAATTAATAAATCCAAATCTTTTGTTTCTTTAGTAGCATTGTCAATTTCTACATGTTTTGCTATTGCATTTTGTTCTCTTAATTTTGCAATTGTGTATGTATTAAATCCGTATTCATATAATTTTTTTGTTTCAATAAATCTAGCACTTAAACCATTTTTAGTTTTGCCAGCACCTAAAACAACACATATTAATTCCAAATCATCTTTTTTTGCAACAGATACTAAACAGTTTTTAGCTTCTGTTGTATAACCTGTTTTACCCGCGATTGCATATTTATAATAATAATTACTTTCAATTTCCCTTGTGTCTACTGTTAATAATTCATTAGTATTTGTATATACTCTTTGTTCATATTTATTAGTTGCTGGAATAATACAAGACTTGCTGGAAGCTATGCTTTTAAAAGTTGGGTTTTGCATACAGTATTTCATAATTGTAGCTATATCTGTTGCTGTTGAGTAATGGTCTTGTTCATGTTTTCCACTTGGATTTACAAAGTGTGAGTTTTTACATCCAAGCTCTTGAGCTTTACTATTCATCATGCTTGCAAAACTATCTATTGAACCTCCAACATGTACTGCCAATACATTAGCCGCATCATTTGCAGAGTGTACAAGTAAAACTTTAAGTAGTTCTTCTACAGTTAATTCTTCTCCAACTTGCAAAGCAGCCACAGAATAACCAGATGGAACAATTGCTATTGAATCATAATCAACAGTTACTTTATCATTTAAATCGCAATTTTCAATTGTTAAAATTGCAGTTAATATTTTTGTAATACTTGCTGGATATTTTTTTTCATTTTCATTTTTTCCATATAAAATTTTTCCTGTATTATTATCTATTAAAAGTGCAGCTTCAGAAGTAATGTCTAAATCTGATTCATTTACGGATGCAAAGGATATTGGCATTGTATATATAATTAATATTAAAATAAATAATGTTATAAAAAATTTCTTAATTTTCATTTTTTTCTCCTAAATTAGTATATAAAATAATATATATTATTTTTATAAAAAAAACAATATTTTTTTAAATTTTTTGTCATATTTTGTTTATAAAAAAGGAGTGATTTTATTGAATAAATTAAATAAAAAACAAAAGATAATAATTATTATAATATTTATTATAATTGTTACGGCCATAGTATATTGTATATATGCAAATGAGAAAAAAGAACTAATTCCATATGATGAAGAATTAGAAAACATTAATAATAATGAAATGCAAATAGAAGAAGAAAATAAACAATTAAATGAAGAAAAAATAGTTGTACATATTTGTGGCTGTGTAAATAAAGAAGGTGTAATAGAATTAAATAAAAATAGTAGAATTGCAGATGCTATTGAAATGGCAGGAGGTTTAAATAATGATGCAGATATATCACAAATTAATTTGGCATATATATTAGAAGACGGGATGAAAATTACTATACCAAATAAAAATGAAAAAAAGGAAAATAATAATGAAAATTCAAATGTAATTGTTGAAAATAATATAAAAGAAAATAATAAAAAAGATAATATAATAAATATAAATAATGCAACACAAAGTCAGTTAGAAACATTGCCAGGAATTGGACCTTCAATTGCTATAAAAATAATTAATTACAGAAATGAACATGGAAAATTTAAAAGTATAAATGATATAAAAAATGTAAATGGAATAGGAGAAAATAAATTTAATAATATAAAAAATTTAATAACGATAAAATAAAAAAATAAATTATATCTAATTTTTTAGATATAATTTATTTTTTTAAA
>ERZ827423.412-NODE-412-length-56456-cov-10.285101_pt1 | contig 56456 bp, 60 predicted proteins | sample MGYA00519775_ERZ827423 | MGnify/ENA primary metagenome ERZ827423 (study PRJEB31778, sample SAMEA3449296) | human gut metagenome | biome: human gut; feature: human-associated habitat; material: faeces | place: United Kingdom | collected 2010/2012 ... | reverse complement strand
AATCTATGAACTAAGGTGGTACCGTTCTTATGAACCCTTAGATTATGGGTTCTTTTATTTTAGGAGGCTATATGTTAAATATAAGTGTTGCAAAAGATGCATTTGAAAAATATGTTAGTAAATATGATATGACTGATCCAAAGGTAAAGTTAAAATATCATCATACGTATAGAGTATGTGAACAAAGTCTTAATATATCTAAAAGTATAGGATTAAATGAAGAAGAGACTAATCTTGCATATGTTATAGCGCTTCTTCATGATATAGGTAGATTTAGACAAGAAGAAGTTTACCATACATTTAATGATTTAAAAAGTATAGATCATGCACTCTTAGGATGTACTATATTGTTTGATGAAGGGTTAATTAAAGAGTTTGTGAGTGATGAAAAGTATTATCCAGTTATTAAAGATGCAGTATTTAATCACAACAAATATAGTATTGATTGTGAAGATGAACATACTTTACAATGCAAAATAATAAGAGATGCAGATAAAATAGATATAATGTATGCGGCTATAGTAATTGGTGATATCGCACTTAAAGAAGATGATAGTGATATTAGTGATGAAGTTAAAAATGCATTTTTAAATGGTATTTCTATAAATCATTCGATGAAAAAAACAGTAAATGATTCAATAATTACAAGGCTTGCATTTGTTTATGATCTTAATTTCAAATATTCTTATGAATATTTTCGTGATAATAGATTTATAGATTTGTTTTATGAAAAATTAAAAAATAAAGAGAAATTTAAAGAATATATAGATATTATAAATAGTTATATAGAAAGGAAGTGTACGTATGCTAGAGGCAAAGTATTCACACAGTAAAGTAGAAGAAGGTAAATATGATTTTTGGTTAAAAAATGATTATTTTAAGAGTGGAGATTTAACTAAAGAACCATTTACAATTGTTATTCCTCCTCCAAATGTAACAGGTAAATTACATTTAGGGCATGCTTATAATACGTCTATACAAGATGTAATAATAAGATATAAAAGAATGCAAGGGTATGATGCGTTATGGCTTCCGGGTATGGATCATGCTGCTATTGCAACTGAGGCAAAGGTAGTAAAAAAATTAAAAGAAAGAGGAATAAACAAATATGAGTATGGTAGAGAAAACTTTTTAAATGCTTGTTGGGATTGGACTTATGAATATGCAGGTAATATAAGAAGTCAATGGGCAAAATTGGGTTTATCACTAGATTATACTAAAGAAAGATTTACATTGGATGAGGGGCTTAATAAAGCGGTTAATAAAGTATTTGTTGATTATTATAATGAAGGAATTATATATAGGGGAGAAAAGATAATAAACTGGGATCCAGAAGCTAAGACTGCACTGTCAAATGAAGAGGTTATATATAAGGATGTAGAGGGTGCTTTTTATCATTTGAAATATTATATAGAGGGCACTAATAAATACTTAGATGTTGCAACAACGCGTCCAGAAACATTGTTTGGTGATACTGCTATAGCAGTAAATCCATCTGATGAAAGATATAAAGACTTAGTTGGTAAAAATGTAATACTTCCAATTGTTAATAGATTAATACCTATTATTGCAGATGAACATGCTATGCCTGAATTTGGTACTGGATGTGTTAAAATCACTCCAGCACATGATCCAAATGATTTTGAAGTTGGTAATAGACATAATTTAGAAAGAATAGTAGTTATGAATGAAGATGCTACTATGAATGAAAATGCAAAAGGATATACTAATCTTACAAGAGAAGAGTGTAGAGAAAAATTACTTGCTGATTTAAAAGAAAAAGATTTACTAATAAGAGTAGAAAAAATTACACACTCAGTAGGTCATTCTGAAAGGACAGGTGTAATGGTTGAACCTTATCTATCAAAGCAATGGTTTGTTAAGATGGGCACACTTGCAAAAAATGTTTTAGATAATCAAAAAAATAAAGATACAAAAATTAATTTTGTGCCTGAAAGATTTGAAAAAATATTAAATCACTGGATGGAAATTAGTTATGATTGGTGTATATCAAGACAATTATGGTGGGGGCATAGAATACCTGCGTGGTATAAAGGTGATGAGGTTTATGTAGGAATAAATCCACCAGTTGGTGAAGGATGGTGCCAAGATGAAGATGTTCTTGATACATGGTTTTCAAGTGCATTATGGCCTTTTAGTACACTAGGATGGCCTACTAATAAAGAATATAATAGATATTATCCAAACGATTGCTTAGTAACTGCATATGATATTATATTCTTCTGGGTAGCACGTATGGCATTTCAAGCATTAAAAATAACTGGACAAAGACCATTTAAAGATTGTATTATTCATGGATTAATAAGAGATAAAAATGGAAGAAAAATGAGTAAATCATTAGGTAATGGAATTGATCCTATGGATATGATTGATGAGTATGGTGCAGATGCATTAAGATTTTATCTTACAACAGATTGTGCTTTAGGAACAGATTTAAGATTTGATACAGAAAAACTTAAATCAACATGGAATTTTATTAATAAATTATGGAATGCATCAAGATTCTGCTTAATGAATATAGAATCTTTAGAAAGTATAGATTTAAAAGATTTACATAGTCATGATAAGTGGATACTTACAAAATATGAAAAAACTGTTAAACAAGTAACTAAGTTTATGAATAAGTATGAATTTAATAATGTAGGAAGTATATTATATTCATTTATTTGGGATGATTTCTGTGATAATTATATAGAAATGAGTAAGTTTACAAATGATACTGTTGAAACAAAAAGCACACTTTGTTATGTATTAAGTGGAGTATTAAAAATGCTTCATCCATTTATGCCTTTTGTAACAGAAGAAATATATCAAATGTTACCAGTAGTTGATAGTAAATCTATAATGATAAGTGAATATCCAAAATATGATAAGCATTTTGTATTTGAAAGTGAATTTGAAAAAATAGAAAATACAATTGCATTTATTCGTAAGTTTAGAAATGTATGTGCAGAAAATAGTATTCCAAAAACAGCATTAGTAAGGATAAATAATAATGAAGATTATGATTTGATCATTAAAGTATTAAGATTAGAAAATAGACTAGTAAATATTAATCAAGATGTAACTAAATATGATATAAAAGAAAATATTTTTGATATGTCTATATATTATGAGAAAGAAATAAATAAAGAAGAAATAGAAAAAGAAATTAATTCTTTAAGGGTTAGTATAGAAAGAAGAGAAAAATTGTTATCAAACGATGGATATGTAAATAAAGCACCTGCTAACTTGGTTAATGAAGAAAGAAAAAAACTTGAAAATGAAAAAACAAAATTGGAAGAATTAATAAATAAATATAATTAATGGGGTAACTTAATGTTGCTCTTTTTTAATAAAAAGCAAAAATATATGTTATAATATTACATAGGTTGTGATTATATGGAAGATATTAAGTATTTAACGGTTACAGAATTAAATAAAATTATAAAATATAAATTTGATAATAGTGCATTTTTTAATAGAGTTTTTATAAAAGGTGAAATATCAAATTTTAAAGTACAAATGCCTAGTGGACACTGTTATTTTACAATAAAGGATGAAGGAAGTAGACTTTCTGCAATTATGTTTAGGGGTACTGCTAGTCGTGTAGGTACTAATTTTAAAGATGGAGATATGGTTAATGTTATAGGTAAAATAAGTGTATATGAACCGTCTGGAAATTACCAAATATATATTGAATCTATGGAACAAAGTGGTAGTGGTGATCTTTATAAAAAATTCTTAGAACTAAAAGATAAACTATATAAGGAAGGTTTATTTGATGAATCTAAGAAAAAAGAAATACCAAAATTTCCTAAAAAAATAGGAATAGTAACTGCATCTACAGGAGCAGCAATAAGAGATATATTAACTACTATTAAAAGAAGATATCCACTTTGTGAAACAATACTTTTTCCTTGCCTTGTTCAAGGAGTTGGAGCTAAAGAAGATATAGTTAAAAATATTAAACTTGCAAATACATATGATATTGATACTTTAATTGTAGGAAGAGGTGGAGGCTCTATAGAAGATTTATGGGCATTTAATGAAGAAATTGTTGCAAGAGCAATATATGATTCAAAAGTACCTGTGATAAGTGCAGTAGGTCATGAAATAGATTTTACTATTTCTGATTATGTAGCAGATAAAAGAGCAGCAACTCCAACAGCAGCAGCAGAACTTGCTGTTCCTAATGTTAATGAACTTTTACTAAATATAGATAAATGTTATGAAAGATGTACTAATAGTGTAGTATCTTTAATTAATAGATATAAAGAAATATTAAGCAAAATTAAAAAAAGTAGTATACTTATAAATCCAGTGAATTTGTATAACGCTAAAAAGCAAATGCTTTTAATTGATACTAAGAATTTAAATAATAGTATTAATAATATATTAACTATCAATAATATGCATTTATTTAGGCTTAAAAATAGTTATATAATAACTAATCCGAATATGATATATGAAAAAAAATTAATTGAACTTAAGAATAATATTAATGCATTAGAATTATTAAATCCACTATCTTCATTAAAAAGAGGATATGGAATAGTAAAAAAAGAAAATAAATGTATAGAAAATATTAAAAAAATTAAAATTAATGATAAAATAGATATATATTTACAAGGCGGAGTTGTAAAAAGTATAGTAACAGATATTAAGGAGGAATTATGAAAAGTAAAACATTTGAAGAAAGTTTAAATGAACTTGAAACAATAGTAAAAGATTTAGAAAGTGGAAATGTTAATTTAGATGATGCAATAAATAAATATACTGAAGCTATGAAACTTGTTAAAGAGTGTAGTGATAAAATTAAAAATGCAGAAGAATTAGTAAGTAAAATAGCATTGGAAAATGGTTCTTTAGAAGATTTTGGAGTTGATGCATAATGAAAAAAATGACTAGTAATGAAATAAGAAGTATGTATCTTGAGTATTTTCATAATCATGGACATACAATCATGCCAAGTGCATCTTTACTTATACTTAATGATCCAACTCTTCTTTGGAATAATGCTGGTGTTACTCCTTTAAAAAAATATTTTGATGGTAGTGTGATTCCAGTAAATAGAAGAATGACTAGTAGTCAAAAATGTATAAGAACTAACGATATAGAATCAGTAGGAGATAATACTCATCATACATTTTTTGAAATGTTAGGTAACTTTTCTATTGGGGATTATTTTAAAGAAGAAGCTATTGAAATGGCTTATGAGTTATTAGTATCACCTGAATATTTTGGTTTTCCAAAAGATAAATTATATTTTACTGTTTATACTAACGATACTGATGCTTACAATAAATGGGTAAGTATGGGAGTAGATGAAAGTCACATAGTAAAACTAGATAGTAATTTCTGGGAGATAGGTGAAGGACCATGTGGACCTGATTCAGAGATATTTTATGACAGAGGGGAAGAATATGATCCAAATCATTTAGGAATTAAGCTTTTAACAGATGAAATAGATAATTCAAGATATGTAGAAATATGGAATAATGTATTTAGTCAATTTAATTCAAAAGAAGGATTAAAAAGAGAAGATTATCCACAACTTCCTAGCAAGAATATAGATACAGGTATGGGTCTTGAAAGAATGACTTGTATAATGCAAGGAGTAGAATCAAGTTATGATACAGATTTATTTAGTAAAATAATAAATAAGATAGAAGAATTAAGTAATAAAAAATATGCCAATGATAGAGAATTTAGAATAATTGCAGATCACATACGAACTTTAACTTTTGCAATATGTGATGGTGCAGTATTCTCAAATGAAGGTAGAGGATATGTTGTAAGAAGACTATTAAGAAGAGCTGTACGTTATGGACATAATATAGGTATCGCCGGTAACTTTATGTATAAACTTGTTGATTCAGTAGTAGAAACTATGGAAAATTATTATCCAGAATTAAGAAGCAAGCAAGAATATATAGAAGGTATTATAAAAAAAGAAGAAGAATTATTTGAAAAGACATTACAAAGTGGAGAAAAGAAACTTGATGAAATGTTAGAAAAGTGTGAAGGTAATACTTTAAGTGGAAGTGATGCATTTAAACTTTATGATACTTATGGCTTTCCTTTTGAATTGACACTAGAGTATTTAGAAGAAAAAGGTTATACAGTATCAAAAGAAGAATTTACAATGTGTATGAATGCTCAAAAAGAAATGGCTAGAAATGCTCGTCGTAATGAAGCAAGTATGAATATGCAAAATGAAGCACTTCTTAATTTTAAAGAAGAAACTACATTTACAGGATATAATGATTATCAAACAGAAACAGAAGTAATCGCACTTATAAAAGGTGATAAATTAGTAGATGAACTTACTGATGAAGGATATGTAATATTAAAAAGTACTCCATTTTATGCAGAAATGGGTGGACAAGTTTCTGATACAGGATATATATATAATGATTCTTTAAAAGCAGAAGTAGTAGATATGATAACATCTCCAACTAAGGCACATGTTCATATAGTAAATATAGAAGAAGGAGTAATTAAACTTCATGATAAAGTAACTGCAAGAATTAATGTAAAAAGAAGAGAAGCAATAGAGAAAAATCATAGTGCAACTCACTTACTACATCAATCATTAATAGAAGCTCTTTCTTATGAAGTAGAACAAGCTGGTTCACGAGTTATGGCTGATTCATTAAGATTTGATTTTACATATCCAAATAAAATAACTGATGAAGAAGTAATGATTACAGAAAATTTAGTAAACGAAAAAATAAATACTAAAGTAGATACTATAATTAAAGAAATGCCACTAGAAGAAGCAAAAAAAAGTGGAGCAATACATCAATTTGATGAAAAATATGATGATATAGTAAGAGTAGTAACATTATATAATTCTACTGAATTATGTGGTGGAACACATGTTAGAAATGTTGGTGATATAAAAAGATTTGCAATTAAGTCAATTGAATCAAAAGGTGCAAATGTTTATAGAATAGAAGCTACCACAGATACTAATATAGAAAGAGAATTATTTGAAGTAATAAAACCATATAATGATGAAATGGTAAAATTATTAAACAAAGCGAAAAATATAATGGATGAATCAAAAAAATATGACATTGATTTATCATTTGATGTAGATATAGATAATTCTAAACCAATGAGTTATAAAGATATTATATTTAATAGAAATGAAGTTATGATGGTTAGAAATAAAGTTAAAGAATTAGAAAAAGAATTTAATATAAAAAAAGAAGAAAAACTATTAAAAGATAACAAAGATTTTTCTAATATAGAAATTATTAATGATAAAGAAACAATAATAAAAGAAGTTTATAATTATGACATACCACTTCTTAAAACATTAGTAGATAATGCATTTAATAAAATATCAAATGGTATAATATTTATTGCTAATATAAAAGAGGGTAATGTCAACTATATTTCAAGATCAAATTGTAATTTATCATCAGGAGAATTAGTAAAAGAAGCATCTATTAAGTCAAAAGGTAATGGTGGAGGTTCAAACTCTTTTGCACAAGGAGGAGGAACTGATATAACATGTGTTGATGAAATTATAGAAAGCATTAAGTCAAGGTTATAATATGAGATATTTAGGGCTTGATTTAGGAACTAAAACATTAGGACTTTCAATAAGTGATAAGACAGGATTAATTGCAACTTCACTAGAAACAATAAGACATAACGAAGATTTTGATTATTTAATCTTAGAATTAAAAAAAATAGTTAAAGAACGAGAAGTAGATTGTCTTGTTTTAGGATTTCCAAAAAATATGAATAATACAATAGGTGAAAGAGGGGAAATGGTATTATCGTTCAAGAATAAACTTGAAGAAAATATAAATATACCCATTTATTTAGAAGATGAAAGACTAACAACAAGAGTAGCAGAAAATATATTAATAGATGCAGATGTTAGTAGAAAAAAAAGAAAAAAGGTCATAGATAAAATGGCCGCGACTGTTATATTACAAAGTTATTTAGACAAAAACAGATAGAGGGTTTATGGATAATAATATAAATAATATCAAGAAAAAAATAAAAAAACTAGAAAAAAGATCATCAAAAGATGTACTTAGAGTAAAACTTGTATCAGCAATTTTACTTTCTACTCTAACAATATGTTTCCCTTATCAAATACCACTTCTTGGTGTATTAATACCAACCTTTATACTTCTTACATCATTCTTTATAATAAATGAAATAAATATAAAAAGAAAAGAAAAAATTATAAAATTAAATGATGAAATAGCAAGTATTTGTAGTGATGAAGATAATAAGAATATAGCTTTAAATAAAGTAAAAGATAAACAAGAATTACTTTATAAAAATAATAATTTGAATTCTAAAGTGAAGAAAATTGGAGGAATAAAATATGGAAGAAAATAAACTAAATAATGAATTTGAAATTTATAATGATAATGGAGAAAAGATAAAATGTAATGCATTATTTACATTTGAATCAGATGAAACGAATAAGAATTATATTGTTTATACAGACAATACTACTGATGAAGCTGGGAATAAAAGAGTATATGCATCTACATTTGATCCTAAAGAAGCAAATCCAGTTTTAGGACCAATTGAATCAGAAAAAGAATGGAAAATAATAGAAGATATATTAAATAAACTACAACAAGAAAAATAATACAATTTAGAGTGCTTACAAAGTTGAGCACTCTTTTTTTAGACATATAAAAAGTGAATATTCACTTACCTTTAAAAAAATTATTTATAAGAAAACCCCAAGATAAAATCTAAGGGTTATAAACATAAAAAAGAATAAATTTTTATTCTTTTTCTATAGCATTTGTTGGACAATTTTCCATTGCTTCAATAGCTAAATTTTCATTTTCATTATTAGGTTGATTTTTTACATATGCAAGATTATCATCATCAAAATCAAACACATTATCACATGTTCCAACACATGCACCACAACCTATACATTTTTCTTTATCAACTTTAAACATATTTTTCCTCCTAAAAAATTATATCATTTATAATTTAAAATGCAAACACTTTAAAAAAAAATAAATATATGTTATTATAATTATATGCATGGTAGGTGATTATATGAGATCAAGAATGGATAGGTATTATAAAGATGAAGAAATGTTACAAAGAACTTCTAGAAATGATTTATTATATGAAGAATTATATAAAGAAAAACAAGAACCTACCAGCAATATAACAGTTCTTGACAACATTAATGAAATAGATATATCAAAAATAAAAGAAATAGTTAGTGATAGAGAAAACTATAGAAAACTTAGAAATTATGAAGATCTTGTCGATAAAAGAGAAAAACCTAAAAAAGAAGTAACGCCAGTTGAATTTGAAATGATTGATGAAAGTAAGTATGATATTAATAGAATACTTGAGAAAAAAAGAAATGACAAAAACGAGGACGATAAGGTAAGAAAAATAGGTAATGCAGAGTATAATGCACTTGCAGAATTAAGTAAAGTAGATTTTTCTAATCAAGATGATAATTTAAAAGATTTAATGGATACAATAACTATGAAAACAAGTACAGTAACTGATTTATTTGCAAATTTAAAAGAAACACAAGAAATAGAAAAAACGGATACAACATTCTATACTAAAAGTGATTCATTTGATAAAGAAGACTTTGATGAATCGTTTAAAGAAAAAGAAAAGAGTAGTAATACTACACTTATAATAATAATTATATTAGTAATATTAATTGCAATAACAGTATTTGTATGGTTTAAGTTCTTTAAATAAGTACTATAATTAGTACTTATTTTCATAATATTTAATATGAAAAAGAAAATATTTGTAATAACATTAATACTAATTATAGTATTAAGTTTAATGAGTTTAAATTTTTTAAATAAGAAAGTATCTCCAGTATTATTTAGCTATGCACAAAGTGAGACAAAAAGATTATCTGCAATAATAATAAATAAAGCAATTAATAAGCAACTTGCAAATGGAATAGATTTAGAAAAGTTATTTCAAATAGTTAAAAATACGGATGGAGAAATACAAACAATTGATTTTAATCCTCTTGTAGTAAATAAAATATTAAACACAACTACAAATGTAGTTTTAGTTAATTTAAAAGCAGTTGAAGAAGGAAATATAAATTTTGTTGAACTTCCAGATATTCTTATTAATAGTAAAAACTTACAAAAAGGAATCATATATGAATTACCTATATTTGTATCTACAAATAATTTATTACTTTCAAATTTAGGGCCTAAAATACCAATAAAACTTAATGTAATCGGTAGTGTAGAAAGTAATATTAAAACAAATATAAAAGAATATGGGATAAATAATGCTTTAATCGAAGTATTTGTTGAAATAACTGTAAGTGAGATGGTAAATGTACCATTTATTTCAAACAAAGTAAAAGTAACATCATCTATACCAATCGCATTTAAGGTAATACAAGGTAAAGTTCCTAGATATTATGGTGGAAATTTATCGAAAGAATCAAATATATTATCTATACCAATTGAATAATTTATGGTATTATTAATATAAAGGAAGTGTAAATATGAAAGAGTTTACAATTGATAAATATAAATATGAAGTAATAAAAAATGTAAGAGATGGTTTTGATTTAGAAGAAGTTAAAAATAAATTAACAGATTATTTTTATCCATATGATTATATAGTTGGAGATTGGGCATATGGAAAATTAAGATTAAAAGGTTTTTATGATGAAAAAAATAAAAATTGTAAGGAAATTAACAACATAAAAAATGTTGATAATTACATAAAAAACAATTGCGCATACAATTGTAAACATTTTATTGTAAAAAAATGTGTACAAAAATAGTAAATATGTGTTATAATAACATTGAATTGTAATGTAAGAATAAAATAGAGGTGGATATAATGAATGAAAATAAGACAAAAATAATAGTTCTAGATGAAACAGGTAATGAAAAAGAAGCGGAAATCCTATCAGCATTCAGTATAAAAAAATATAATAAAAACTACATTTTATATACTTTAAATGAAGTAGATGAAAATGATATGATTAAAATATATGCATCTGAACTAATTGAAAAAGACAATATGTATTCATTAGGTGTTATTGAATCTGATGAAGAATGGGCAGCAGTAAAAGAAGTAATGAAAGAAATGGCAAAAAGTGAGGAATAATTAAATTAGGAGGTAATTGCTATGGATACAGTTTATACAAATTATACTTTATCATCACCATTTAATAATGTTAAAGATGAAGTAATGACAAGAGCAGTAAGAGTAAAAAAAGCAATAACAGAAAAACTTCAAAAACATTTATCTTTTAAAGAAGAAGTTAAGAACGATGTTAGTACTGTAGAAAAAGAAAATGAAAGTGATAGTTTAAAAGAAAAATTAATTGGTTTAATTCATCAAGGCAAAGTAGAAGCTAAAGTAAAAAGAATGGTTTTATATACTAAGGATTTAGCAGATAAAAATGCTCGTATATTAGAAAAAACTTTTGGAACACTTGAAGATATTAAAGAAGAAGATATAATTGATTATCTTATATACTTAGATAAAAATAATTATGAAAAGACTAGTATTGTTAGAAAGATAGTATCTATAAAGTTATTTCATAAATATCTAAGTGAAAAATATCATATTGAAGATATAAGTATTAAGATAGATAAACCTAGAGTAAGAAGAAAATTACCTAATATTCTCTCAATAGAAGAAGTAGATAATTTATTAGATATAGAATTAAATAATGCTTTTGATTATCGAAATAAAGCTATGCTTGAACTTATGTATTCTTCAGGACTTAGAGTAAGTGAGTTAGTAGATTTGAAATTAAAAGATATTGATTTAGATAATGGTTATGTTAAATGTTTTGGTAAAGGAAATAAAGAAAGAATAGTTCCAGTAGGAGAACTAGCAGTAGAATACTTAAAGAAATATATCTATGAATATCGAGATAGTATGAAGAAAGGTTATTATACTGAGAATATATTCTTAAATAATCATGGTAAAAGGATAAGTAGACAAGGTTTCTTTCTTATTATAAAAGATATAGCTAAACAAAAGAATATTGATAAGAATATAACTCCACATATGTTAAGGCATTCTTTTGCTACTCATTTATTAAATAATGGAGCAGATCTTCGTACTATTCAAGAAATGTTAGGACATTCTAGTATTACTACTACTCAGATATATACAAATGTTAGTACTGATATATTAAAAGAAAATTATGAATTATATAAAAGGAGAGATTAAATATGGAATTAAATAGATTAATGTTTAGAGAATATGATATAAGAGGTATATGGAATGAAGATATTACTGAAGAGATATCATATCATATAGGTAGAGCTTATGCTACTAAATTACTAAGTTTTGGTAAAAATAAAATGATTGTAGGTTATGATAATAGATTATCTAGTCCGATAATTGAAGAAAACTTAGTAAAAGGATTAACTGAGGGAGGAGTAAATGTTGTTAGACTTGGTTTAGTAACTACTCCTATGTACTATTATGCTTGGGATAAACTAAATATTCATGCTGGTATTATGATTACTGCTTCACATAATCCTAAAGAATATAATGGCTTTAAAATGAGTTATAATGGTATTCATAATATGTTTGGTAAAGATGTAAGTGATTTATATTATGTAATAATAAATGGTATATATTCTGAAGGAAATGGTATGATAGAATATGCTGATATTAAGGAAGACTATGTTAAGATGATACATAATCATATTGATATGGGTAATAATAAATTAAAAGTAGTATATGACTGTGGTAATGGTACTACTAGTATAGTTGCTCATGATATCTTTAAAAGTAATGAATATATAGAATATATTCCTATATTTGATGAGTCGGATGGAACTTTTCCTAATCACCATCCTGATCCTGCGGTAGAAGAGAATCTAAAACAACTAAAAGAAAAGGTACTTGAAGTAAAAGCTGACTGTGGTATTGCCTTTGATGGTGATGGCGACAGAGTAGGGGTAGTAGATAATCAAGGTAATATGATACCAATAGATAAATTTATGATAATAATATGGAGAGATATTTATAATAAAGTAACTAAAAAAGAAGGTTTCTTTGATGTTAAATGTTCTAAGGCTTTAAAAGATGAATTAATTAAATTAGGTGTTAAACCAGTAGAAACTAGAACAGGAAACTCTTATACTAAAAAAATATCTGTTGAGAATGATTATCCATTTGGTGGAGAAATGTCAGGACATTTATATTTTAGAGATAAATTTATTGGTAATGATGATGGCATATATGCTGGTTTAAGATTAGTAGAAATTTTATCTAAAACTAATAAGAAATGTACTGAATTACTAGATAATATCCCAGTATATTATTCTACTGATGAAAATAAAGTCCCAGTAGAAGATGCTATTAAAGATAAAATAGTAAGTAGAGTAGAGGAGTATGCTAAAGAAAAAGGTTATAACTATCTTACTATTGATGGTGTTAAAGTATTATATGATGATGGTTTTGCTTTAGTTAGAAAGTCTAATACTACTCCTAATATAACAACTAGATATGAAGCTAAAACTAAAGAAAGATTAGAAGAAATTACTAATGAATATAATTCTTTATTAGATAAATTAAAAGAAGAAGAGTAATTATAAACAAGTACTATAAAGTAAAAGAAGAGTAGGTAACCCTATTCTCCTTTTTCTTCAAAATTATTAGTACTATTCTTCTTAGTACAATGACAATTATCTTTATGACAATCACAAGACATATCAGTATCTAAATTAACATCATTACAATGACAATCAAAATTATTAGATTTAGTCTTAGTCTTATTATCTTTGTTTTTCTTACTCATTTTAATTACCTCCAATAATAGTATTTACTAAATTAATTATATTATACTTATATTCTCTTTTTTATAGAAGTTAACATAATATTAATTATAGGAAGTAAGATATTTGATTAAAAGTAATATAGTTGTTAACCTTAAATTACCATATAAAATAAGGCTTTAGATAGTATTTCTCTTTTTATATTACATATAATATTATTATAGTTATTATTTTAAATATAAATTTATTTTATAAAAAAATTAACTATATAATTATTTATTATATTATTATACAGTTAATTAATTATATACGTTCTTATTTAATTTGAGATAGATACTCCATCATCTACTTATTAATAAATTTATTTAAATAATCATTAAATATATTATTATAGTTCTTCCCTATTTTTAGTAAAAATTAAAGTAGGGGACTTAAATTAAAATTTTTGAGCCATAATTTCTGCTATTTTGTCTAATACTTCACTGGCATTATTTTTATCTATTTCATCATATCCTAATTCTCTTAAGGCTCTTATTTTAGCAGTATTTAATTCTTGTGTTCTAGTTAATTTTTCTTCTTTTTTGCTATTTAACATAGCTTCCCATCTACGATGTGATTCGGTAAGTTTAGTACGAGAAGCTCCCCCATTACTATATAATGTCATAGCAGAGTACATAATGCTTTCTAATATATATTGATTATTTTCATCGAAAGCAAATTTATTGGGATCAGTATAACCAAAATTCTTAGAGAAATATCCTAGAATATATTTTAATTCTTTAGTAGTATTTAAGTTTTCAATAAAGTGATGGACATACTCAACAGTAGTATAGGCCTCCCCTTCTCTACCTTTATTCTCAATAAGTATATTCTTAAGCATTTGGCTAATTTCACCAATTAACATTATTTCGTCTTTTTTTAAACCTGCTAAGTCAATTGATTCTTCTTTTTTTTGTGTACTCTTCTTTGTATCAAATATTTTACTCCCTACTCTTTGAAGATAATCATTTGTTATGCTTATGTCTAATATTTCTTTTTCTGATGTGACGTCAAGTAAATTAAATAGTAGTTGACACTTCTCGTTTGGAAGTTTTGATAAATCATCACCATCAAAATAATTGTAAACCATCTGTCTTGATACTCCTAAATACTTTGATAGGTTTACTTTGGAAATATTAGCCTTTTTTAATATTAAATTAACTTTCTCGACAACATTCATTGTTAGTCATCCTCCTATTGTTTATAATTATTTATAACTTTACATTTACAATTATATCATACTATATGTAAAATTACTAGTGCTTTTTTATTTTTTTCTTTATTTATAAGATATTATTTGCTTATATATAATAGATGTGGATGACATATTATTTTTAGATTACAAGCTAAAAATAACACTGTAAGATTATAGCTTACAGTGCCTTAATTATTATTTTACTTCTTTAATTATACCTCCACCTAGACATATATCTTTATCATATAGAACACAGAATTGTCCAGGAGTAACTGCCTTAGATCCTTTATAACTAAGTAATAAATTATTATTATCTAAGTATTTTACATTAATATCTATATCTGATTGACGATATCTAAATTTACAAGTACATTTACTAGGTCTTTTATCAGTTAAATAATTAAATTCTTCTATAATAGCAGTACTAGAATATAAATACTTATTATCATCTCCTACTGCTACATATAATATATTTTTATCTAAATCTTTTTTTACAACAAAAGTTCTATCTTTAGTACCACCAATATTTAATCCTCTTCTTTGACCAATGGTATAATACATAAGGCCAATGTGTTTACCAAGTATTTCACCTGTATCAATATTAACTATATCACCAGGAATATTGGGTAAATAATTTTCTAGAAACTGAGTAAAATTTCTTTCTCCAATAAAACATATACCAGTAGAATCTTTCTTACTAGCGGTAACTAAACCATATTCTCTAGCAATCTTTCTAACTTCTGGTTTTTCTATTTCACCTAGAGGGAATAAAACATTTTTAAAAATATCTTTATTAACATATGCTAAGAAGTATGATTGATCTTTATTCTTATCTACTGCTTTAGCTAGTTTACCATCAATTAATCTAGCATAATGACCAGTAGCAATATAATCTGCTCCTAGTTTTTTTGCTTCTTTAACAAATAAATCAAACTTTATATATTTATTACACATGACATCTGGATTAGGAGTTCTACCTTTTTTTAGTTCTTCTAAGAAATAAGTAAAGACAAAATCCCAGTATTCTTTAACAAAATCTACTCTATGTAATGGAATATTTATCTTTCTGCATACTTCTAAGGCATCATTATAATCTTGTTCTTGAGGACATATATTATTATTTAAATTTGGATTACCTAGATAATCGTTATTAATAGTACTATCCCAATTACGCATAAATAAGCCTATGACATTATAACCGGCTTTCTTTAATAGGATAGCCGCTACTGAGGAATCTACTCCTCCTGACATACCAATGACTACTGTTTTCATGGTTAATCACCTCACTAGTAGTCATTATATCACATTTTATTATTTAAATAAATAGTTTTATTACTAATTTTAATAATGATGGTACTAGGAAGCTTTCTGTTAATGATGATATTATTATTAATATTATACATAATATTAGTAATAAGAAGTATTTCTTTATAAATTTTTTCATATTATAATTTTTTTCTTTTAAGAAGATTATCTTCCATAGGTTTATTGTAAATAGTACTGAGTATACTCCTAATAGAAGACATACTAATATATTTATTATACTAGTAGGAAAAGCATAGATAAGGGCCGCTAATAGGCCTTTATATTTATATACTAAGAAGAATGAAGATAAGGAAAAACCTATGATAAATCCTTTTAAATATATTATAAATATATTTAAAATTATTCCAATAATAGACATTCCTAGTATCCATATTAAGATTACAAATATTATATTTTCAATAAAAGCATTCTTAAAAGCTTCTATATTATTTATATTATTGGTATTTATATTAGTGAAAAATGTATTAATTTTTTCTATTACTAGGTTGTGATCGGTATCTTTTAATACTACTAGAAATAATGATCCTGATATTATTCCTAATATTATTATAAACATTATAAAAGTATTTACTTTTTTATCTGGTATAATTATAGCTAGTCCTCTATTTAATTTTTTATTCATATTATCACCATTAAATTATATTAATAGATATTGAAAATATGACTAATATTTGATACAATTATATAGAGGTGTATAAGATTATGAGTAAAAAGAAAAAGAAGCAAAATCTAAGTAATAGAATATTTGCTTACATTATGCTTTTCTTAGCAGTAGCTTTCTCTTTAACTACTGTATTATCATTTGTACTTAGATAATAAGTACTTTTTTTATTGCCTCTTCAACTTTAAGTAAACTTAAGTTTTCCGAGGTATTTTTATGCCTAAGGTCATAAAAATAATAATTTATTTAACAAATAGATATAATAGTCCAATAAATACTATAAAAGATATAGCTCCTAGTAAGATATAGGAAACAAAGCCACTAGAACCTACTAGTGTTTCTTCTCTCTTACGTGGTTCTTTTTTCTTTTCTTCAATAGTCTTTTTAGCTAAGTTATCAAATGTTTCTAATTCCATTTCTACTGTTTTTTCAATTGTAGGTTCTGTATTCTTACCTACTACAAAATTCATATTAGGAGTTTCTATAACATTATAATTACTATATGAACCATTATCTTTTACTAAATCTAGGATTGTTTTATATTCAATTCTATTGTTATATCTAGATACAAACCAATTAGTGAATTTCTTAAATGAATCATTATTAATAACATAGATACTATTATTTACTTTTACATTATTCTTAGTTAAAAACATATAAGCATTATTAAAAATAACTCCTAAATATCTATCTACTATCTGATACATTTCTAAATCTTCTACTACTCTAATTCTATCTAAAATATTATTATAAAATACTGGTAATATTAATGTTATGTTATAGTTATCTAAATTCTTATAATAATTAATAAGTTCATTAGTAACTACTTCTAATGAATTTTTTGTTAAATCATAACTATCATAATTACTTTTTAATCTAATTGATATATTGGTATTATCATATTCTTTATAAGGAACTAAAATATAAAAGCTAACATTAGCATCACTTAAATAATATATATTATGTTTTTCTAAACTACATATTAAGGTTTCTTTCATGTTATCCTCCTACTCTATATAAAATTATATCAAAAAAAAGATAACTTGTCATTATCTTTTTATAAATTTATAAAATAAACTTCATTAACATGAAGAGAACTCCTATTAAGAAGAAGATTATTAAATATTTAGTGTTATTATATCTTCTGGCGGTTGGCAGTAGTTCACAGAAGGATATCTGGAGCATAATGCCCGCTATTAGGGAAAATAGGATACCTAGTATTAAATCATTCATAATATTTTTTAAAAAGATATAAGCAAGGAAAGCTCCAAATGGTTCAGATAAAGCTGATACTCCTGTATATAAAAGGGCTTTCTTTTTATTATTTGTACTATAATATATTGGTACTGAGATACTTATTCCTTCAGGTATATTATGCATAGCTATCGCTATAGCAAGTGATATACCTAGAGTAATATCACTATTTGTTGCTACAAATGTTGCTATACCTTCAGGTATATTATGTAAAATAATTGCTATCATTGATATAAATCCTACTTTATATAGCTTTTTATCACTACTAATGGATGGTTTATCTGGTAAGTAGTAATCTATTAACATAGATATTATAATACCAAGGAGAATTCCTAAAAAGGATATAATAATAGTACTGATATTATTTATATTATCTCTTAATAAATTAATAGATTCGGGTATTAGATCTGTTATTGATACACAAATCATTACTCCTGCAGCAAAAGATAAAGAAGATAAAACTATTTTATTAGTATCTTTCTTTTTGATAAAAATAAAAATAGTACCAAGCATCGTAGATAAACCCGCTAATACGGTAAGTAAAAAGGCATAGAAAGTATTATTCATATTATCACCTATTTAAGTATATGAAAAAACTTCTATTATATAATAGAAGCTATAACCATTCATGATTTTTCTTAATATATATTCTTTTAACTATAGATACAATAGTAAAATATAATACTAATAATAATATTAAATATATATAGAAGTTAAATGGTAATATTTCAAAATGAAAGTTAGTAATTTTATGCATTACTAGGGGTGTGATAATAGTTAAGATACCAGAAAAGATTGTTAAACCTGCTAGTACAGGAGATATATTTGATTTTTCATAAATATGTTTAGAAGTTCTAACATTATAAATAATCATTAATTCTGTGATTAGAGATGTAATAAACCAAGCTGTTTGAAAATAACTAGCTTTTTCTATACTATTATATCCTAATACATACCAAAAGATTATAAAAGCAATTACATCAATAATAGAACTAGTAATACCCATAACTATCATATATTTAGATATACCATTAGTATTCCATTTTTTAGGAGATTTGATAAATTCATCATCTACATTATCATATGGTATACCTATCTGGGAGAAATCATAAATAAAATCTTGAAATAACATTTGAATTGGTAATAGTGGTAAGAATGGTAAAAAGATACTAGCTATCATAATACTAAAGACATCACCAAAGTCTGCACTTAAAGCCATTTTCATATATTTAATTATATTACCATATACTTTTCTTCCTTCAATTACTCCATCACATATTACTTTTAAACTTTTTTCTAAAAGAATCATATCACTAGATTCTTTAGCAATATCCGTAGCACCATTAACTGATAGTCCTATATCGCTTTCTTTTAAGGATGGAGCATCATTGATACCATCACCCATATAACCTACTACATGGTTATTTTCTCTTAATATTCGGACAATTCTTTCTTTCTGAATAGGATTTAATCTTGCAAAGACATCTACTTTTTCTACTACTTTAGATAAGGATTTGTCACTTAATTTATCAATATCACTACCTAGATATATTTTTTCACTATTTATACCCGCTAGTAGGCATACACTCTTGGTAGAATAAGGATTATCTCCAGTTAATATTTTTACTTTAACATCATATTTATTTAGCTTTTCTATAACATTTTTAACATCTTTTTTAGGAGAATCTAAGAAAGCTACAAAACCAATAAAGGTCATATCATTTTCTTCTTTTTCATTTAATACTAAAACTTTATTATTTTCTTTTTTTGAAGCTAGTGCTATTACTTGCATACCTTCTTCGGCCATCTCTTTAGCTTTAGATATTACTTTATTAGTAAGTTCTTTTGTTAATTCTTTATTTTTACCATTTATTTGTACTTTATTACATCTTTTTAATATCTCTTCCATAGCTCCTTTGGTAATCATTCGATATTCATTGTTATTCTTTACTAGGATACTCATAATTTTTCTATTATAGTCAAAAGGTATTTCATCTATTTTATTATACTTAGGTAATATATTATCTAAATTATGTTTACTACCATATATAAGTATTGCTCTATCAACGATATTCTTCATACCAGTACTATAATAGCTATTTAAATAAGCATATTCTAAAACATTTAAATTTTCATTACCTAGAACATCAATATACTTTTGTAATACTATTTTGTTTTCTGTTAAAGTACCAGTCTTATCAGTACATAGGATATCCATTGCTCCTAAATTTTGTATTGCTTCTATTCTTTTTACTAATACTTTTTTCTTAGCTAGATTCTTACTACCTTTAGTTAAATTTACATTTACAATCATTGGTAACATACTAGGAGTAATACCTACTGCTACTGAAAGAGCAAATAAAATGGCTTCATTAAAATTATTTTTTATTATACCATCTATTACTAAGACAATTAAACAGATAAAAATCATATATTTAATTAACATATTAGTAATGTTCTTCATTCCTTTATCAAAATTAGTTAATTCTTTTTGTTTGGTTAAATCTTTACCCATATAACCTAGATAAGTATTTATTCCTGTATTAGTAGCGACCGCTAATGCTTTACCACTAATTATAGAACTACCCATATAGATAATATTTTCTATATCAAAAATACTATCTATATTTTTATTATTTGTTATCTTTTTTTCTACTGGTATAGATTCTCCAGTAAATACTGATTCATTAACAAATAAATCTTTACTATCTACTATTATAGAATCTGCTGCTACAATACTACCAGCATTTAATACTAAAATATCTCCTACACAGACTTCTTCTGTTTTAATAGTTACTTCTTTACTGTTTCTAATTACTGAGCATGTGCTAACTATTTTACTTTTTAATTTCTTATTAAATTTATATACTGAATAATCTTCACATACTCTAATTAAAGCACTAACAATGGCAATTAAAATGATTACTAACGATCCTAATTTATCTCCTAGACAAAAGTTTATTATAGCTAGAAATAATAATATTAATATAAATTCATCTTTAAAAGCATTAATTATGAAATATAAGATATTTCTATTTTTTTCTTTTATAACTATATTTTTACCATACTCTTTTATTCTTTTATTTACTTCACTATTAGATAAACCACTATTACTAGTATTATATTTAGTATATACTTCTTCTATATTTAATTTAGATATTTCTTTATACTTATCTAAAATAGTATTATTATCTATTTTATTCATAGTATCACTTCCTTACTATCTAAGATAATTATACAATAAAATTATTATCTATACAATAGAAAAGATAAGACTACTATTAAATCTTATCTTTAGTTATATCTTCTAATGTATAATTTATTACTTTAGCTAATTCTTCTAGTGTAGTATCTATTTGATAACCGATTTTCCCTCCACTAAAGATTATTCTTTCTTGATTTTTTGCACTTTTATCAATAACAGTTGGAAAATATTTCTTCATACCTACTGGTGAACATCCTCCATGAATATATCCGGTAAGTGGAAGTAAATCTTTAGATTTAATCATCTCGATACTCTTTTCTTTTACTACTACGGCGGCTTTTTTTAAGTCTAATTCTTTATTTACTGGTACTAAGAATACATAATGATTACCTGATTTACCAATGGTTACTAATGTTTTAAATACTATATTATAATCTTCACCTAGATAGTCTGCTACTTCAGTACCACTAATCGCAGTACTATTAATATAGTTATATACTTTAAAATTTATTTTATTTTGTTCTAATATTCTAATTACATTAGTTTTTTCTTCATTCTTTTTCATGTTCTATTTCCTTATCATAATCTTCTAGAAAACTTTTATATACACCATTAGTCTTAGTACCTAGAATACAATTTAAATTAACATTATTCATACTAGTAAAGATATTACGATCAATACTATGATTATTCTTTTTTAATTCTTTAATTAATTCTTTTATTTCTTTTCTCTTGCTAGTACCATCATTAGTATTATAATTTCTTTCGGTAAATTTGCAAGCACAATTTATAAAAGTTAAATTATTACTATTCTTCCATGATATTATTGATGCTTCTTCAATCATATATAATGGTCTAATTAACTCAATACCAGGAAAGTTATCACTATGTAGTTTAGGCATCATTGTTTTTACTTCAGAACCATAAAACATTGATAATAGTGTTGTTTCAATAACATCATTAAAATGATGGCCTAAAGCTATTTTATTACAACCTAACTCTTTAGCTTTGCTATATAAATATCCTCTTCTCATTTTAGCACACATATAGCAGGGACTATCATAACTAATTTTATCTACTACTTCAAAGATATCACTTTCAAATACTCTTATTGGTACATTTAATATCTTAGCATTCTCTAATATATTATCTTTATGTTTTTCACTATATCCAGGATTCATTACAACATATTCAGCAGTAAATGGTACTTTACCATGTCTTTCTAATTCTTGTATACATTTTGCAAGTAAAAAGGAATCTTTACCTCCTGATATACATACCATTACTTTATCATTTTCTTTTATTAGTTCATATTCTTTAACTGCCTTTATAAATTTACTCCATATCTCTTTACGATATTTTTTTATAATACTTCTTTCTATTTCTTTATATCTTTTCATATATGAATCACCTCAAAAATAAGCTATAATAATTATATCATTTGCTTATATAAAAGTAAATATTTTAGAAAATAAAAAACATTATATAATTTTTCTATATAATGTTCTATATATTTATTCCATCTATACTTGTTTTATAAAGCTATTCTTTTAAATCTTTATTATCATAAGTTTCATAATATTTAATAAGTTTCTCAAAGAATATAGGCTGATTTTCTTGAGCGATAGTTATAATACCACAGACATTATCAATCATTTTATCAATTATAATCTACGATATTTCTTTTGGCTACAAATACATTTTATTCTCTTGTTAAATTAAATTTATTTTTCATATTTTCTCTCCTTAACTAAAAGCGGAGCCCGGTTTAGGGCTCCTTCAGGGGGCCACAATCTATTGCATATAAATTTAATTATTAAGAGTTAATTCCTTATATTTTAAGTAATTTAGAATCATATTTAATTAAAAAATATTAAAATTAATTATTCAATTTTATAATTCTAGTATCTAAATGGGTACCTAAAAATGATAATACTACTACTAATTCTTCCTTTAAAAGAAAGGAAAGAAATTATATGGAAATAAGTTATAAAAAATGTGGTGATTATTTATTACCAAATCTATCACTTAATGATAGAAATTATGAAAATTTAAACAAATATGGATTAATGAGATTAGACTATCTGAAAAAGAATAAGAAAGGATTATATCAAAGTCTGTTAATGCAAGATAAATTGTATGACCATCTTCTTTCAGTCAGTAAAGAAAGTGAAGATAAAGTTAATCTACTAATTAATAAGTTAATAGAACTAGATGGTACTATTAATGAAAAATTAAAAGAAAAAGATGAAATGTTATGGGTACAAAAAATGAATAAATGTAAAAGTATTGCTGAAGAACTTGTTATAAAAGAAAATATTTATGAGGATAAGATATGATTAAAGGTAAAGAAGATATAACTGACAAAGAATTTGAAAAAATATTACTACCATTTTATGATAATTATTCAGAATATTTAATTAATTTTGTTATTCCTGATGCAATAGCATTTTATCTAGCAAATGGTCATAATAGAAATTGTTTATCAGACTGTCCACTTATTAATCATATTAATTCTGCAATAGATATATTTAATGTAAGATGTGATATCAATAAGTTAATACCTGAAATTGAAAAAATTTTAAATATCAAATACAACCTTAAAATAGTAACCATTAATCCTTTAAAATTAGAAACATTTATGTAAAAGAAAGCTCTACCTACTAATCTAGATAGTGCTTTAAATTTATATTTGGGAGTAATACTTTTGTCTAGCAAGCACTGAATTTGTACTCCTAACAAATTCTTTTATGGGAATTCCCATGCCTTTAACTATAATATTTACTTAAAATATATTTTTCTAAACCTTCATAATGAATTATTAAGAATTGTCGTTCATTCGATTCAATATTAAGATCCACAATTTTTGATGTAACCATAATATGAATTATATTATACTTGTTATTAGCATTACAAAATGAAAGAAAATCATTCATATTATCATTTTCAATATTAATTCTTTTTTCAAATTTATTTTTGTAACTTTTTTCATTATTACCAACTATCTTTTTTAAGTCGTTTGATAAGCCAGATTCAGTCATTGATGTAGATAAAAATTTTGCTTCAATATCAAAAATATATTTTGAATTATAATCAACTGCAATAATATCCCATTCGTTTTCCTCCAATTTTCGATTTTTAAAAATGTCTTTTGTTTTTTTATTATGATATATATTAAATTGTGGATTAATTTTATATAAAGCTTTGATTATATCCTTCTCAAATAATAAAGTTATTTCTGAGATTATTCCGTCCAAAGATTTTAAAATTTTATCGTTGCTTTGACAAGTATAAGGAATTAATCCTATGGAATGAACATTATTCCAAAAATTTCTAGAATTCCAGATTATGCCTTCATTAATAATATAGTGTTTATTACCTATATCTATAATAGGCGTTGTATCTAATCTATGTTTACAGTTATTTTTAAAAATATCTTTCTCATCATATTCAATTCTACTTTTTGATAAAATACAATTGTTTTCAAATTTTTGTATATCAATTGTTGGATATGTTTGTTTTAATTTACCTATTAGTTTTTCTTTATCAATTTTGCCATTTATTTGTTTTATTTTATCTAAACCATTTAATAATGATTGCATTAAATTGGCATAATTTTCAAAAGTAATTCCTTTTTCATCAAAAAAAGATTTATTAAAATCTGCATTCAGATTTTTACCAATATTTGAATTATAATTAAAATGCAATCCATTATCATTAACACTATTTTCTTGATTTTGAATCATTGTACATATTGGCTCTAATGTATTAGGAAAAATATAAAAATCTGTAATTCCATTTTCATAATCCTTAGATAATTTTGACCTTGAATCATAAAAGATGTATGTTGAATAGTAATACAATAATATAACTAGCTTTTTATAATCAGCATTTAATAATCTAAAGCAAAATTTATGATTATCTCTCTTAATAATTATTTCCATTAATGTTTTAACCTTACGAGCCATTAAATCAGCCATTTTAGCAGGATATGATATATCTTTTGTTTCTTCTTCCGTTAGAATATTTAGCCCCAATAGTTCATCATTACATAAATGTATTTTTTGAAGTTTTGTATATATTACTCCTAACTCTAAAATAATTGTTTCACAATCGTATTTTTTATACATTTTTTCTAAAAAAGAATTATATACTATTTCTATTTTTTTAAATTTACTTTTTATCTGCCCTTGATTACTAATATCTTTATTTCCAAAATAGTAATAGTTATTATATAAAATATAAGTTTTAGAAAGACCAAGTGCCAAAAGGACATTATCATAATAAATCATGTTTTTGTCTTTTGATTTTATATTTTTAGCATGCATTTTCTTGTATTTAAATTTACTCACATCTTATCGCTACTCCTTAATTTTTTAAATATATTTTAAAAACCAGAAAATTTTGAGATTCTTGCTATATCGTGTATTAATGCTTCAAAAGATTCTTTTTCCCAAAATCTAGGATGCATGTAACCATGATCTACGCTATTTCTATTATTTCCGTTATCAAAAATGCTGGAATTATTAAAATATTTTTTTATTTCATTTAATAACTTAATATATTCTGTGTTATTTGAATTTTCTTTTTTTGCTAATTTAATTAAATCTTTACCAACGCATCTTTTAATAGGATTACCATTTATATCACATAACTCTCTCCCATACTGAGAAGTAGTAGATCTAATTAATTCTTCCAAATAGGAATATGCAAACGGAGTTAACACAGAATATGATTCTGGAAAATTATTATATATTTTTTGAACGACACACCAATCTGGTGCCCAATTAAAGAAATGAGCATACTTTAAAATCTCTTCCATATCTTCATTAATATTCATATTTTTACCTCCAAACTTTTTTATCAGGTTTTGGTGCTCCAACTATAATAGCGGGAGTAAGTCCGCAGTGCTAGCTGAGACATTTTTTTGCAAATTTTGCTACTTTTTGTTAGTAATACTTACTGAAAAAAGCAATGTATTTTCATTGCTTCCTCGTATTATATTTATAAATATTAATTTTATGTTCTATTTTATTATTTACTATTCTAGAAGCAATTTCATTACCATATATAACTTCAAAGCATTTCTTTGATTGGTTTAATGTATTAAACTCGAAATAGGTATTAATTATATTGTCTAACATAAATCCATTAGCTAAAATCCAATCATTATAATCTCTTGTTCTATTGTCTTTGTCTCTACCTCTAATTTTTTCAAATTCACTATTTTCTGCATTTTCAACAAGGATAATTTGACCATCATGTTTCAATATTCTTTTCAGTTCGTTTAAAACATTATTTCTTTCTTCTATATCCGTTATTGTTCCTAACACCCAAGTAGATACAACTAAATCGACTGAATTATCTTCTAATGGTATTTTTGATAAATTAGAGCATATAAATTGTGAATTATTATTCAATGATTTTAATTTTGCTTTTGCTAACTGATTTTCAGATAAATCTATACCAATATATCTTTCAGCACTATCTTCTAATACTCTTAAAAATTTACCTGTACCACAACCTGCATCTAATACTGCTTTTTTCTTTGAAATATTATTTAAATATTCAGTAACTTTATGTTCAGCATCTTCTGCCACACTAAATATTTCATAATAATCATTATCTTCGTAATATGCTTTAGAGTCTTTTAATAGGTTCTTCATCTAATACTTCCTCTTTATTATCTATTGTTTCTGGATAAATCATATCAACTATATACTTAGCAATATTTCTAGATTTTCCAATTGCAGGTCTAAAATGCATGTGAATTCCTGGTACTGTGTTTATTTCAATTATTCTATAACTATCATCAGTTTGTTTTTCTTCAATTGAATTAGTCATAAAATCGATACCAACATAAGGTAATCCTGGAAATGCTTTTAGGACTTCTAATCCAATTTCTATAACACTTGGATGAACTCCGTCAGTATAATCTTCGCAAATGCCACCCATAGCAACATTAGAATTTGGTCTTAAATAAACCTTTTCACCATTTTTGGGAATGCTTTGTAATGTTAACCCATTTTTTGATAAATAATTTACTAATTCATCATCTACTAATATTTCACATAAGGCATTAGTTCTTGGATTCATTCTATCATAATTTTCTTTTTTTATTAGATATTCAATAGTATTTATACCATCACCATAAATATGTGCTGGATCACGGAGTAATACTGCATAGTCTCCTTTTTTAGTAACAAATACTCTATATTCATTAGCCTTATAATACTCTTCAATGATTATCTTAGTTAAATCCCCTCGATGCATTATAATATTATTAACAGCACTTACAACTTCTTCTTCAGTTCTTAAATCAGTATACACATCAAATCCATGAGAGCCAAATACTGGTTTAATAACAACTGGACAATTTAAAACTTTAAATGCCTTCTTGATATATTCAATATCTCTTGCTATGAATGTTTCACCAACTGGAACTGATATTCCATTCATCATTAAATTATTTTTAGTAAAACCTTTATCTCCTGCTAAAATAGATACATTATATGGCATAATTGATGAATCTCTATCACATATTAATTCATCATGACCATTATATGATGCTTTAATAATTTCTCTTTCGGCATCAATTATACTTACATTTATACCTCTTTTAAGCATTTCATATATAAAAATTTTTTGATTAGAATGTAAATCTTTATATATGTTTTCCATTATCTATGAAATCCTTTATTTAAACTATCAATTGCATCATCAAGTTCACTATTTTCTTGTTCTAGTTGTTTTAACATTCTTTCTTCGACTTCAGTTTTTCTTGCATCTGCAACTAATTTCTTTAATTCATCTATTTTTTGTTTTCTTTGTGCTAAAACTTGATTTGCTCTATCACTAGTTAAATTAGCACCTTGCATAGATGATTCTAATCTTTCAATTAACTTATCAATATCATCTAATGAGTTATATTTTTTACTATTTTGAGTTGTACTAGGTGTACCATAAGTTGGTGTTGAAATATCTCTACTTTCTGATGAATAAGATGCAGGACTACTTTCTAATGCACTTTCACTGCTAAATGAAGGTGTTGGCCTATAAGTATCACGACTTTCACTAGAGAAACTACTCTCTGAAGAAAATGATGATGGTGTTGGTCTATAAGAGTCTCTACTTTCACTAGAATAACTACTTTCTGAAGAAAATCCACCATAATTTCTTTCTGGGTATCCACCATATCCATAATTGCTTTCGCTACTTCCATAATTACTTTCCATAATTTATTCCTCCTTTATCAATACAGCATCTTCTGTATCCGTTTTTACATTAAGTAAAGCACTTTTAAATTTCTTTATTTTTATATTTTCAAATAATTCTTTAACATTTTCTATATTATCTATTGAACTTCTTTTTTCTATGCTTTCTACATCATATATGTAAGCAAAGTATATAACTTTAACATTTTCTAAAAAATTGAAAATTAACTTCTTATAATTAATTAAATAGTTATCTTCATAAAAAGTATTAATATAGTCTGATATATTAGATAGGAACATATAGTCATATTTTTCATCAATTTTTAAATTCTTTAAGTTTGATTTTAAAAACTTAATTTTAACAAGTCCCAATCTATCTTTAATTATAGCATAGTTTTCTTCATTTAGATATAGATTACAGTCAATTTTATTTTGAAAATCAAAGTATTTTAAATTAAATAAATCAGAATGTTTCATTTTTAATCCATCATAATCATTTTTAGAAAGTTCATTTAGCCAAAAATCTTTACTCTCACTATCCATATCTAATCTTTTAATTATTTCGTAATCAAATGATTTATCTGTATCATATAGCATAAAATCTAGAAATTCTTTGTATGATAATTCTTTAATTGCAGATAGTTTTAAATCCATATAATACTTAGTAAGAGGGTTTATATCAAATGTTGTTATATCCTTACATCCTTTTAAAATTGCATTGATAATATGATATGATGAGCCTGTTACAGTAATTATTTTTTTATCAGTTAAATCAAGTTCATTCATATATCCAGCAATATTTTCGGTAGTAAATAGATATATACTACTGAATCTTTCCATAACAAACACCTTTTGATTTTGCGTTCAAGAATAAAGATATATTTTTATCATTAAGTACATCTTTTAAATTATTATCTCTTAATGAAATCTTTGAAATACAATTCTTATTTTTTTCATATACCCAAGGGCAAGGACTAACAAAGCCCATATTATTAATATATAAGAATTTATCACCTGCAGGACATTTCTTAACAAATGTAGGTTGTTTACCAAAATTATAATTAACAATTATATTGCTTTGGTATTTTTCTTTGATATCATCAATAGTTTTAATAAGTTCTTCTTTAGAAATAGTTTTTACAAGCGATTTACTTTGTCCATCAACTGGTTCCATTATCGAAAATATTATTTCATCAGCACCAATATTAATTGAATCTTTAATTAGATTTTCTAAATTATTTTCATTCTTGGCATGAATTACAGATCCAATTCTTACTTTATTTTTTGAATTTTTTAATGCTTTTAAACCATTAATAGTTCTTTCATAAGTTAATTTTCCTCTCACAGCTTCATGTTCTTCTTTATTACCGTCTAAACTTACATGAATCATTTTTAAATTTATCTTATTTAATTCATTAACTATTTCATCATTTATAAGTGATGCATTAGTAGATACATCAACGATTAGTTTCTTACTAGCATATTTTAATATTTCTACTAAATCTTTTCTAATAAATGGCTCTCCTCCTGTAATTTTTAAATGTTTAAAACCATTTTTTACTAATTCATCTATAACATGAAAACATTCTTCGGTTGTTAATTCACCATCGACTCTTCTCTTATCACAAGAGAATATACAATAAGAGCAACCATAATTACAATTATGTGTAATTTCCCATATTGCTTTTCCACCATCTTCTGGTAATGTAAATTTACACTCCATAGAATTTATAAAATCGTTTATTTCATTAACATCCATATTTTCTTCACCTACTGCCATAAAGTTATTATTTTCATATTTCTTTACATTGTTTATTTTCTGTAATTCGAACCTTCTTAATATTTCTTCTTTTGATAAATCACTATCATTTAATCTAGATAGCCTTATACCTTCACTAATATCTAAATATACAATTTTATTAAACTTATCTAATAAATTGTCATTAACAATCAATGCCCAATCTACTAATAATGTTTTATTATTAAATTCATTTAAATATTTAAATAAATAATTATATAAAGTTTCTTTATATTTATTCATATTTTCTTTGTCATAATAAATATGTTTATTTAAAATTAGCGAATCTATTTCTTTATATTGTTTTAATTCTATTATTTTAGACTTTAATTCTTGTATATATTCATTATTTTTATATAAACTTCTTCTAAAATCATCTACATCTATGTATATATAATCAGGGTTTAATTCTATTAGTTTTTTACATAAAGTTGTTTTACCAGATGACATTCCACCTGTAATTCCTATTAATTTATTCATACCAACACATCCCATATTTTATTGGAATAAATGAAGCAAATTTTGTTTCTTTATTTAACAAATTATATTTATTCCAATCTACATCATCAAATATTAAAATATAACCATTGTTTTTTAAATCATTTATTAATGAATTTATTTCTTCAGTTAGTTCGTTATTTTCAACATTAGGATGGTTACTGTGAATATACTGCGTTTTATTTTTAACATCTTTATTTTCTTCAAATACTGGTGTTCCAACTCTATATGCTAAATAATGCAGCCTAAGTTCATGAGGTTGTAATTCATTAATTAAGTTTCTCGTAGCGATAATATCTTCTTTATTTGAACTTGGATAATCTAGAATAATGCTATTTCTTACTCTATAACCCATATCTTTAACTTCTTTAATAACTTGTTTAATATAATCTAAATTCATTTGTTTATTCATTAGTTTTAGAATTCTTTCACTCCCTGTTTCAATACCAAAATGAACCCATCTAAAACCTACAGAATACATTTTTTCAAACATAGATTTATCATAACAAGCAATACTACTTAAACATCCAAATAAACATTTAATATTTCTTTTTTCTATTTCATTACAAATATCATACATTCTCTCTTTATTTACAGTCATATTGTCATCTAAGAAGATTATTTTTTTAGTATTAAACTTATTTATTAGGTATTCTATTTCAGCAACTACTTTGTTAGATTCTTTACCATTCCATATACCAAAGAAAGTTGGTGTTGTACAGAAACTACACTTACCAATACAACCTCTCGATGTAATCATAGTTCTTGTATCCATATATTTTTTAATATCAACTAGACTTCTGTCAGGATAATCAAGTAAGTTAAACTTATTAGTAATCTTATTTTTTTCAGTTAGTATTATCTCGTTATCTTTCTTTATCATAATATTAGGAATTAACGATAAATCTTTATTTTGAATAATACCATCAATAACCTTCATAATGGTTTCATCTGCTATACCATTTATCACTACATCAAAACCATTATTTAAAAATTTCTCATAATAGTAAGCACTAGTTTTTCCTATGATAATAAATTTTGATTTCTTATTAGTATTTTTTATAATCTCAAACATGTTAGAAACAGTATCACTTGTATGTAGTGGTAATTGATAATCAAATACAAAAACAATAATATTATCATCTTTTAAATAATTATTCATATTATTATTCATTCTATTAACATCCATATCTATTACACTTACTAGACTATACTTATTTTTAATAATTGTTGCAATTTGTAGAACATCAATTGGTTCTGCAAGTATAGACTTATTTGTAAATGGCTTGTTAGGTGGATTAACTACTAAAATATTCAAAGTATAACACCTCCTTGTACATATTTATAATTATTAGGGTTTGGTACACCAACTTGAATTGTGGGAGTAAGCTCCCTGTGCTGGCTAAGACCAATTTTTATATATTAAATGACATGAATGACATTAACTAGAGATACAGATCTAGGGTGTATTTCATCCGTCATCCTGTAATTACTGACTGAAAAAAATATTATTTTCAGTTAGTTTTTTCATTTAATATTTTTAATTCTTCTTCAATTTGATCACTTAATTTTTTTATTTCTTTATCATTATCTTTAAGAAAATTTTTAAAGATTTTTATTGATTTATTTCTATCTTTTGAATTCATTTTATTAATAAAATCTATTTCATTATAATCGATTTTTGGGCCTAGTTCTTTTAAAATATTTCTTGCTATCACTTCATCTTTATTTCTATTTATCATATCTTCTAGGACTATAAGTGTGGAATTTCCACTAGATATAATAAAGTTTCTTTGGTTTAATGCCACTTCAATATCTTGGTCATTATATCCCGCCAGTTTTAATAATTCTTCTAAATCTAAATTTAATAAAAAACTAATTTTTCTTAATGACAAAACATTAGGTTTCTTTCTCTCACCTTTTTCAATCTTTGCTAATGTGTTATTATCAATACCTGTTCTTCTAGAAAGTTCTCTTTGAGATATTCCTATTTTTTCTCTGGTTTCTTTTACTAAACTAGCTAAAGTTTTATCGTTCATTAAACAACACCTCATCTTTTAAACATATTATTTACATCAATACTTTTTTCTAGTAATTTTACTTGAATTTTTTTACAGTATTATTCTCGTTAAGAGTTCTAGTATTTATCCAATATCTCAATCTCATCGTGTTTGAAATTTCTGAACAAACAGAATAATCAGATACACCAAAACATTTTTCAATAATCTTTCTTGATCCAATATTATTTTCATCACAGATGGCTAAAACTTCATCTAACCCTAAATTTCTTGCTTTATCTAATAACAACTTTAGTTGTAATGTCCCATATCCTTTTTTTCTCTCTCTAGGTCTAATTAAATAGCTAATATTGCCATCAGTATATATTGAATCTTCTTTCAAGTGATGTCGTATAGTGGAACAACCATATACACGATTATATTCATCTACTAATAGATAGTGAGTGGCATTAGAACGAAGTGCAGTACTAATATTCTCAATATTTTTATCTTTTTCACATTTTTGTAGCCACTTTTCATACCCAAATCTTAGTACCATATTTAAACTTTCAGCACCCTCAAATTTATATTCATCATTAGAATAGGCAATTTCTATACACATTTTTACTACTTCTTCTTTATCTGTAATAGTTGGTTCTTTTAAAAACAATTCCATAACTAAATATTCTCCTTTATTTTTTTATTCAAATAAATTACTTTTTTTGTTTTTCTATATCCATTTTACCATAAATATGATTATTCAACAATAATTTTGTGAGTTTTAATCACAAAAAGTATTGACATAAATTATTTTAGTGTGATAATATGTAGTTGTGAGCATAACTCACAATATAATTTCTTTCTTTAGTTGGTAATCATATACATAGATAAAAGGTTATCATTTTTATCTAGAGTTTAAACGAAAGGAGGAACAATTTTATATGAACGCTAGAGAAACTTTAATATTAATTAGCAAGCAATGGTGTGATATAAATGATTTGATGAAGCTTGCAGAGATTGGTAAGAATAATGCTGTTAAGTTAAGACGAGAAATAAAAGATGAACTTATACTTAAAGTCTACACTCTACCAAATAACAGATTACCAATGATTGAAGTCGTTAATAAATTTAAAATAAATATTAATTATTTAGAAAAAATGGCTAAAGAAAATTTATAGGAAGGAAATTATATGAAAACAATTGAAGAATTAAAATGTAGTATTGTCGATATTAATTATATTATTGAAGATATGATTAGAGAAAATGGTTTATATTGTTTACTTGGAGAAGCTAAAGTTGGTAAATCTGCTATTGCTCTTCAAATAGCAAACTCTGTTGCTAATGGATTTCCTTTTCTAAATTTAAAGACTAATAAAACTCCTGTTTTATATTTAAGTACAGAAATGAATCCATCAGAGACTATTAATAGAATCAAGTTTATGGAATTAAATTTAAGTAATAAAGATTTCTTTTATACTTTTCCTGAAGATAATTTAACTCAAATAAGTATTTTAAAAGTTGAAAAAGAAATTGCTGAGTTTAGTGAAAAGTATAATGGCAAATTAGTATTTATTGATATGTTTAATGGAATTAATTTTGGAAATAATTATGATTTAAATAATTATCAAGATATGAGTCAAAATATATTTCCACAGCTAAGAAAACTTTGTAACAACTATAACGTTGCTATTATTATAGTTCATCATTTAAATCGTAAAGGTAAATCTTTAGGTAGTACTGCTATTGATACTTGTGTAGATGGTAAAATTGCTTTAAAACAAGATGAAAATATTAAATTAAAAGATTTTAATATAGAACATTTTGAAAAGTGGAAAAAGGAAATTAATACTTATGGTTATTCAACTAATCATAAAAATCATATATTTAAATTCTTTAAAGAATTATTAAACTATGCTAGTAAATGGTATGACTTTAACTTTACTGCTACTTACAATAAAATGACTAATTTTACTAATCTAAATGAAATGCCCAAAGAAATGTTATTCTTTACTTATGAAGAATTTAAAAGTTTTATATCTGTAGAAGAAGATATTTTATATAAGACTATGTATGAAACTTTATATTATTGTGGTCTTCGTAGAGGTGAACTAAGAGGACTAACATGGAAAGATATAGATTTTAAAAATCAATATTTAAGTGTTAACAAAAATATTGTAGCAACTCAAGGTGATGAAAAAAAAACATATATGGTAACTACACCTAAAACAAAATCTAGTATAAGAAATATTCCTATACCAAAAGTATTAATGGAAGATATGAAAGTATTATATGAAGTTTCTAAAAGACATTATGGATTTAATGATGACTGGTATTTATTTGGAGATACTGATCCAATAACAAACGGAAAGTTAAGGCATAGAAAAAACAAAGATTGTAAGTTAGCTGAAGTTAAACAAATTAGAATACACGATTTTAGACATAGTTGTGCATCACTTTTAATTAATAGTTGTGCTACTATAAATGTTGTAGCAAAGTATTTAGGACACACAAAAATAGATGAGACATTAAATACTTACTCTCACCTATTTAAGAATCAATTAAATGAAATAATTAATATTATAGACAAACTAAATTAAAATGGGTACCTATTTGGGTACCTAATACATATATGAAATGGCTTGGAGCCCTTATAAACAAAGTATCCCAGCCTCTCGGCTGGGATTTCAGGGGGCAAACTCAAATCACGTACTCCTAAATTTAATTTTTAAATTTTTCTTTATTTTTTAAGAAAAAACACAATATATAATTTATTAAAATTTATCTAAATTTATCTAAAAATTATCCTTTGGGTAGTTGAATGGGTAGTTGAATTTAAAAAGTCTAATAAGCAAGATTATGTACTTATTAGACTTTTTTTAATTAAGTTTATACCCTAATTTTTCTAATTCCATTATAGCGATAGCAGATAATTCTTTTTTAGATAATTTATCAATATCAAAAAACTCTGCACCAAGTGAATCATCATTTACTTCATCTACTTTTACTTCCTTCTTAATTTCATTATTGTAATTTGAAACTTTAAAGAAAATACCAGTATGGTGTACTTTCACTAAAATATCTTCTTTAAATTGCCATTCAAAAGCAACAGAATCGGCATCAAATAATTGACAATCAACTACCTCTATACCAACTTCCTCCATTAGCTCTCTTTTCAAAGCATCTTCTGGTCTTTCACAAAACTCTATTGTTCCACCTGGTAAATCTAGTTTTCCATCATAAGGACCTCCAAATTTTTTAATAAGTAAAATTTTACCGTCTTGAATAACTAAACCATAAGCCCCTAATTGTTTAAATTCTTTCATCTATCTTTCCTCACTTTCTTATTTTTATTTTTAAACTAATATAATTATATCATATTTTTAACCTAATTATATTAGTAAAAACTACTTTTTCTTTCTTAAAACATATCCATCGATTTCTTTATCGTTTTTATGATAACCTTCCCAGTCAAATTCTGTTATACTCTCACCACAATAGTTGCAAAATGGAGTGGAATTGTTTAACTTTTTTATAGCATCCCAACCACTAGATATGTCTGATAATTCTATGTAATCATCTCTTGAAACAACATAATTTGTACCATATCTTTTATTTAAAATTTCTATCAATAAAGGGTAATAACATTTCGCTATTTTTCCATCTCTCAAAAATCTGCAAAACCTTCCAATACATTCTTTACTTACTTTATCGCCATTGTTATTATTTTCTAATGTTAATCTAGTTTGAAATTTTTTTATTGGTTCAATCGGACTAAAGAAATCATCATTTATCAAATACGTAATTTTATTAGCATTTAATATACTTAATATTTTGTCTATTTTTTTGCTTGTAGGTTCATATAAGGAAATAGATATTATTATGTCGTTATCTACAAATGATTTAATTACTTTCTCATCTAGCTTATCTAACAATAAACCATTTGATACTACTACAATTTTAGTGTTTGGTAATATTCTCCTTGAAATATTTAATAATTCCGAAAAATTAGGATGTAATAATGGTTCTCCTCCTAAAATTCTAAAGTAATAGACATTAAATTTTTGTGATATTAATTTTATATCACGTTCATAATCAACCAAATCAACATAATTATTATCATAAATATTTGAAAAATGGGCACATCCTTTACAATTTAAATTGCAATGATCAACAACATTTGTTTCTAAATAATTTAAAAATGGTAATGATAAATCAATTGAATCTATATAACTATTTAATTGTTCATAAGATTCCGAATCAAAATATAATACTCTTTCATCAACAATATTTATTTTCTTAAAACCAATATTTCTTAAATATTCAATTGTATCACCCATAATAATTGGCTTTTTTGTTATAAATATATTGTCAGTTTCAGGATTTAAACATTTTTCATTTAAAAAGATAAGAGGAATATCTTTATATAGTTTCTGTGATATGTCTGATTTATTTCCCAATTTAAGAAAACCATCAACTATGATATTGTGTTTTTCTAATTTTTTTGCAAATTCTATAGCAAAAGGTCCTGTTCCAAATATATAATTCTTCATAAGTTTTCTCCTTTATTTTTTTACACGTTGTAAAGAGGACATTCTTGAATCCAAATTCTCATACATCCAATCAAATCTTCCATATTGTTTTAATTCACAATCAACTATCATTTTTAAAATAACATACATACGATATATTTCAATTCTAACTTTTTCATCATAATTTAACTTTTTATTATCAAAACCTTTTAAATAATAATTACTTGTTATTCCATCAATGGTATGAAAATAAAATGTCATTAATTCATCACAAAAATACAAATCAGAAAAATCAACAATTCCAGCAACTTTTCCATCTTTTACCAGAACATTTCCATCCCATATATCAGTATGTGCTAAACAAAGATTGGAAATATTATTTAAACTTTCTTTATTTGAGGTTATTATATTTTTAATATTGTCATAATTATTTTCTCCAAGATTAATATTTTTAGATTTAGCATTTTCTAATAAAAGTTCAAATAAATTCATCGTAAATTCATAATTATTTTTAAATCTTTTATTTGGTTGACTTGGTAGAAAAAATTCTTGTCCTTTTATGGAACATATTCTTTTACTTAATATTCCTAATTGATACTCAACATTATTTTTTTCTTCTTTGCTCATCTTTTCTTTCATTTCTAAATAATTCATGCCATCAACATAACTCATAAAAATATATGGTGATTCACACAACGAACAACTGTCATCATAGCATAATAATCTTGGAGATGGGAAGTCAATTTTTTTCATTAATTTTAGCATCTCAACTTCCCACCAAAGTATATTTCTATCTGCGGTTATCATTTTACTTTCATCTTTTGGTGCTATTTTTAATACTACCTTATTGCCATTATTTTCTATTAAATATACAGCATTTTTCATTCCACCACTTAATATTGTTATTTTGATATTATCAGTATCAGTATCATTAAATGATTTTTCGTACATAGCTTTAATATTAGATATATTTTGATAATTCTTAACCGAAGATTTATTTTCCTTCATTTTTTTTACCTCTATTATTTTTCTTATATTCTCTAATATATTTTTTACATACTTCATCAGTATATTCAAATTCTTCATTGTCAACAGTTAAATGAAAGATGTTATCATAAGCATAATCTTTAATTTTAGTCTTAAAGAATTTTCTTATAAATGTTTTTAATTCAGCAATTTCAGAGTACATAAATCCTTTCATGCCGTTAAAATACATATAATTAGATACACGCATTATCAAATTTAAAACCGTAATTGTATTGCTATCATATTTATCTATCAAAGTTCCAGCCTTTATAACAGGAATCCCTTCAAATTCATTATTGTACAAATATATATCTTTGATAAATTGTTTATACTGATCTTGCAAGTCAACGGCAACACAATCTGTAATAGTGGAACGTTCTTGTATGAATTGAATAGCCTCATCCATCATTTCCTTATCTAAAGAGTTCCATAGAATACCAACACATGGTATTTCTATTGATGGCAATTTTTCTTTATCAATAACTTTAGCTTCTGTAAGTTCGTTAATAATTGATAATACTTCATCCAATTTTCTAAACTTTTTAACATCTTTAGCATTCAATAGTAGATTTATTAAGTTGTTTGTAATACTTTGTATTTCATCTTTAAATTCATTTTTTTCTAAAACATTACCTTTATAATCCCTCATAAAATTTCTTAATATATGCACCAAACTATTATAAAGAATCTTTTCTGCGGCATCTTTGTAATCTGGACCTTGAGATAGTACTTCCTCATAAGCATTTTCTCCCCAATCTTTTAAGGTAAATAGTCTCGGTGAAATTTTATTACCAGTTAAAGAAACTGATTTTCTTTTGACATAATGATAAAAAGGAATTGGTACTAAAGCAAAAGTTTTTTCAGCCATACATAATCTAAAGATATAATCTGAATCTTCTTTAAAACAATTTTTATCAAATTTAATATCTTTTATTGAAGATAACTTATATAGTTTGTCCCAAGCGGGAATTAAAATAGTAGCATCAGAATAAGAATTTATGAGATTTAATTTGCCTTCTACAAACTTAACACCTTTTTGTTCACAACTGACATCTTTTACATCACCATTCTTCATATGTATATAAAAACTACTTTCGCAAACATCGGCATTAGTTTTTTTAATTGCTTTTAATAATGTTTCTAACATTGAATTATCAACATAATCATCTGAATCAAAGAAACATATATATTCACCAGTAGCAAGTTCCATGCCTTTATTTCTAGTTTCAGCAAGTCCGTGATTTTCTTGATGGACTACTTTAATTCTTTTATCTTTTTCTGCTAGTAAATTACACATTTGTAATGATTCATCTGTAGAACCATCATCTATTAATATAATTTCTAAATTTCTATAAGTTTGGCTAGTAATACTATTTATACATCTAGTTAAATAATTAGCTGTATTGTAAATAGGTACTACAACTGTAATTTTAGTATCATTTTTTAAATTATAATCAATATATTCTCTTAATTGATTTTCCCAATCTTCATCAAAATTAATTTCTAAATGATATTTTGAACTTTCATATTCTGATGATATAATACCAGCTCTGTGTTTTTTTAATAATTCTATTTCATTTTCAGCAATTTCATTACTGTTTAAATTAGTCTTAATTAATAAATCGCAACAATCAAATACATAAGAATCTTCAAGTAATGAATAATCTAAAGCTATGACATCATTCTCATTCATGTTATCCAATATAGAGTTTAATTTCTCATCAATTTCATTTCTAATTTTCAAAATCAAAGAACTTTTCATTTGCCAATTATCTTTGATATTATGTTGATTTAAAATATCATCAAATATTTTATCAACATCTACATACTTAAATGAATAGTTTTCATTTAAGTATTTGGAAAGTTTTAATTTCCCATCTTTACTGTTTCCAGTTATACCTATTATCATAAACATTCCCCCTAAATTGGCTCCTATGCTACCATAATTTAGCAGAAAAGTCAATGTTTTTTTGCTATTTTCAGTTATTTTTTTCAAAAAAACACCGTTTTTATTTTTTACGATGCTTTTATTGAAAATTTGTATCATTTTGAGACATAGAATTTAAATATAATATAATGCTTTCTTCTTTTGAATTAAACTTTTCATATGGGCGAATTTCTAATGTTGTAAATTTCTCATATTGATCTGGAGGAAACAATTTTACTCTTATATCATTTATACGGCACAATTCTATAATTTTTTGTAAAGAAAAAGAAATATTTTTTAATATTTTTAATTCATCAATATTACAAAAATCTATACACTCATTTAGCATTGCTTCTCCTTGATAATTAATTTCATTTTTAACAAATGCTGAATCATTTAAACTAATAAAATATATATCTCCCCAAATTTTATAAAGTTTATCAGGAGCTTCTAATCTATTATATCCATTCATATTTGCAAGGGCTATATCTATAGTATAACCCATAATATTTCTTGGAGCATTTATTACAATTTTTTTATAATACTTCATTAATATATCAAAAACTTGATTTGTATTAATACTAGTTAAACCTAATTTATGTTTTCTAATATTGTTTATTTCATTTTTTATATTTTCTGTTTTCATTCTTCTCCTATCATATATAATCACAGTCTTTTATTTTTTGTTATATATCAAACTCATACATAATTCTTTTTTCCTCTTTCTTATTTTTTCTTCTATTCTATCTTTTTCTCTATTCATCTTTGAAAGTACATCCAAATTTTGTTCTGTTTGTTCATTCATCATCTTTATAATTTTATCATAATCATAGCCTTCATCATGTTTTCTTAAATAAAAGATTAATATCGCTAATCCAGTTAAAGCTATTAAACCAAAAAATATTAGTTGAATTGTAAGTATTAATGATTTTTCCATACAAATATCCTCCTTACAATACATAGTAAACTCAATTTAAACAACTCTAGCTTTTTTTTCAAGAGTATTCTTTTCATTTTTTTTACCATATCAAAATATAAAAAATAATCTATCTCATATTTAATAGTGTACTTAAAAAATTCTCTTTGTTTCCATTTTTTTCTTTCATCAACAATAACATACACCATATATATTACCAACAAAATTATTGCTACAACTAATAAAATTATATTAAAAATTAAGTTTTTATTCACACTAACCACCACAATTTCAATAACCACAAAAAGAATTAATAAAAGGTATTTTCTTTAACAATTTTGAAATGTAATATATTCCAATAATTTCAAAGATAAATAACACTAATGTCATTCCAAATATAAATGGAACACCACTTGTAGGTAGTATAAAGTCTAATGGAATGTTATTTTCACTGCAATATTTAACCCCCAAACAATAATCAAATTCCAAAAGCATAAATGTCAACAATGCCATTAAAAGTAAAAATGTATTTATCATTGTAGATTCAAAATTGTTTTTTAAAATGTATTTCATTTTGCACCTCCAATCTTTCATTTTTTTGTACTGCAATTTAATTATAACACAAAATAGCAAAAATAATAACTGAAAATAGCAAATTGCCTATGATTTTTGTTCTTAATGGGAAAATTAAATTAGGTGGTAATTATGATAAATTTTACAAGATTAAAGGATATTAGAGAGGATAATGATATAAATCAAACACAAATGGCTGAAATATTAGATGTTAATCGTTCAACATATTCTTTATGGGAATTAGGAATTAATATTATTCCTTTAAAAAGTTTATGTAGTTTTGCAGATTATTTTAATTATTCTATTGATTATGTTTTAGGATTAACAAACATAAGAAAAAATCCAAATTTAATTAAGGGATTAGACTTAATTAAACTTGGAAATAACATTAAAGAATTACGAATTAAAAATGAACTATCGCAAGAAAATGTTGCAAATATGATTGGCGTAACGCAAGCATGTATAACTAGATATGAAAAGGGACTAATATGTATCTCGACTTCAAATCTATATAAGCTATCAAAAGAATTTAAAATATCCCTTTCCGAATTATGTGGGAAAGTAAAAAAGTAGTGCTATTTTAATATTTTATTTCTTATGACAATATGACATTATGACATTAGTATTTATATACCTATACTTAATGTCATAATGTCATTTTTTATTTTTTCTCAATATATGCAATTACTTCTTCCATTTGTTCTTTAGTTTTTTTAACAATATATCTTATAATTATAGTTTCAATGATTGATACAACTAAAATAACTGACATAACAATTATATTTGTTGAAAAATCTTTGATAAAAAATTCTACTATGAATGGCAAGCAAAAAATTAATGTACTTATTATTGCAGTTGTAAATATTATTTCAGATGATTTTCTTGTAATATTTTTATTTCTTTTATTATCCAATTTTTTAAACCATGTTTTTCCTTCACTGCCATAGTAATCAATATAAAATACAGATCCTAGTATAGTCATTCCTGCACCAATCCAAAACCAATATTTTAAAGTATTTATATCAAAACAAGCACCTGCAAAAGAGACTATTTCAATTATTAAGCCAATCATTAATAAACGTGTCAATTTATCAGAGTTTCTATATAACTTATCTTTCATTTCTAAACTCCTTTACAGCTTGTTCATTTAATAATTTCATTATTTCTTCATTGGTTTCATTTTGATATTTTAAATCCTCAATAGTATCCGATAAGACTTGAACTTTTTCTTCTTCAATAGTATTTTTCATATTATTTTCTAATGATTCAATAAGAATATCATTATTTTTCATATTACTTTCAATACTATTCATGGCTCGTTTTAAATCTTCACCTTTAAGTTTTCTATAATGTTCTATTATGTATGGATTAAGTGGACTAATTTGTGCACCTAAACCTGAAGCATACATCAAATCATTATAATTAACACCTATGTATTTACTTATCTTTCTTAAAATTTTAGGATTTGGAACTTCACGCTCACCAGATTCAATTCTTGAAATGTCGGAATGACTAACATGTGCTAGTTCAGCTAATTGTCGCATTGATAAATTATTTTCTTCACGACCTTTTTGGATTAATTCTCCAACTTTTGTCATATTTTTGCCTCCTCGTAAACTAATTATAACACCAATTGTGCTAAAATGCAACATTTTTATATTTTTGTATCAAAAAAGGTTGACAATTAAACTTATGGTGTTATAATGGTGTTAAGTTGCAACAAACAAGTACGTTTGGAGCAAAAAAGAATAGGAGGTAAAATTATGACTTAGCAAAATAATAATGGTTCTTTGAAAACTCAGTAGTGTTGGAAATCCCCGATATGCCGACACTTAAAATAAATGCAAGGGTAAATATCTCTATTGGCACGAGAGTTGTGGATAAACTAAAATCCTCCTCAGATATATGGCAATTTCTATATATACATCCTTAAAGGGAGTTGTTGGTAATACTAAAACCATCCATAGATGGATTAGCTATATTAATAGTATCCATAAATACTAAACGAAAGTGAGGTGATGTAATGACAGCAAATGAAACATTAGAATTAATTTCAAAACAATGGTGTAATCTTGATGATTTAATGCTACTAGGTGAATTTGGCAGAAACACAGCTTTAAAAATCAAAAAAGAAATTAAAGATAAATTAACAAAACAAGGGTATATAATACCCAAACATGTAATTCCAATGAAGGAAGTAGTTGACTATTTAGATATAAATATTTCTTATCTTGAATCAAGAGTAAAGAAAGGAGTTTGATGATATGAGAGCTATTGAGGAAGAAGATATAAGTATAAAAAAAGACATCATTATTGAAGATATAATGAAGTCTAGGGGTCTTTATTGTTTAGTATCTAATGCAAAAGTAGGAAAATCTATGTTGGCACTACAATTATCCTACTCATTAATTAGAGGAAAACAATTTTTAGGGCGTAATGTATTATCGCCCTCTCCTGTCTTATATATTAGCACAGAATCAGATTTTGGTCAATTAAAGCAAAGAATAAATGTTTTAGATTTAAAATTTCCAAAAGAAAGTTTATTTATTATTGATCGAAATGGAAAAGGAGAAGTTAGTATATTTGACTTTGAGATAGATATAAATGACTTTGTTAAAAAATATAAAGGAAAAGTCGTAATATTAGATATGTTAAAAGATATTGATTTAGGAATTAACTACGATATAAATAGTTATCAAGATATAGGACAAAAATTGCTACCTAAATTAAGAAATTTATGTGAGAAATATAATATAACCATATTATTTACACATCATCTAAATAAACAAGGAAAAACTTTGGGAAGTACAGCGTTTGATGCAGTTGTAGATGGTAAATTAACTTTAATAGAAGATAAAAATGATAAATCATTGATTAGACTTAATATTATCAATAGGGATTTTCCAAGTACAGATATTTATTTAAAAAAATCTAAAAATCAAATTTTTAATGTTATAGAACAATTTGATGAGGATAAAATTGATATTAATTTAGTCAACTTTATAAAGTATGCAGTAAATCAAGGTGATTGTGAATTTACTTGTGCTGAAATTATTAATAAAGCAAATTTATTAATGACACCTAAACAATGTGGAAGAATGATAAATTCTAATATGGAATATTTAAGACGTGAAGGACTTTATATAAAGAAAATACGAAAATCCGATAAAAGATTATACCAATCTCATTATGAAGAACCTATTGAAGAAAATGAATAATTTTCTTCAAGTTTTTGTTAACTTTTTTTGAAAAAGTTATTAAGTAAAAAATGAACGTGGCACGTTTTGTTGCGTAGCAATGAAAGTGGCGATAGTAAATATTTTTACATTATTAAAAGATTTTTCTTTTAATAATTAAATTAAATAATAAGTATCTTGTAGATAGTTATTATTTAATCTTGTTTGAAGCATTTGCCTTTACGGTTAGTTTAGGCATTTGCATAAAACAAGCAAGGGGTTATTAGGGAACTCCCTAATCTCACGTGGGCTATGCCCTAGTGAGATAGGACAATAAATTGTCCATCCCTCAAGAAGTAAAGCAAAGGAGGAATAAATTATTGTATGATGGTAATCAAGTATTAAGATTTGAAAACAAATTTAAGGCTAGTGATTTAGGTGGACTTGGAATAGAACTTACTGAAAGAAAAGGTACTGGCAATTACGATACTGAAAGAACAAAGTTTAACATTCAATATATACCATTAACTAACAAAAACCTATCTAGCCAAGTTTATAAAAAATTAAGAGATAATAATATATATTTTAATGATGGTAAAAATGTAAACTTGTTAAATGGAGCAATTATAACAAGTGGTCAAGAGTTTTTTCAAAGTATGGGAATGAAATTTAAGAATAGTGATAGAATACATCAAGTTGGTAAAAAGAAAGGTCAACCTATGTTAATACCAGATATAAAAAGTGAGAGTGATATTCCAGAAAAGATAAAAAAATTTTTTGATGATAGCTATTTATTTCTAGAACAATTAGTTGGAAAAGAAAATATAGTTTATGCAGAAGTTCATTATGATGAGGATACTCCACATATGCACTTCTATTTTCTTCCAGTTGTAAATGAAGTAAAAAGAAAAGTGTTTGAAACTGACAAAGATGGTAATTTACTCAAACATGAAGTAATTGGAAAAGACGGAAATAAAAAATTATTACCTATTCAAAAAAAAGACAAAAATGGTAAAAATATGTATATTGTTGAAAAAGGCAAATTCTTAAATTGTGATCAGTTTTGGAAAAATAAGGGTGGCAAAACGTCTTATGCAAAAATACAAGATGATTACAATAAATTTATAACTGAAAAAGGATTTAATTTATATCGTGGAAATATAGGAGCAAATATTTTACATAAGACAAAGGCTCAAAAAGAAATTGATGATTTAAACGAACAAATCAACGAAATGAAAAAAGAATTTGAAAAAAATAAAAAATTAAATAATATAGAATTAGAAACTACAAAAGAATTATCTTCAATCAATTCCAACAATATATTGAATCCATCAAAGAAGAAATTTGGTGGTTATAAAGAAAATGAAGTTAATGATTTAATTACATATTCAAAAAATATAAATAAAGAAAACACAAAAAATGTAAACACTATTAAGAAAAAAGATATAACCATTCAAGATATGCAAAATCAAATACAAACTTTAGAAATTGAAAACGAAAAACTTAGGGATGGTCGTGCTATTAAAGAAAAAGATAATAAAATACTAGAATTGAATAACACTATCAAAACACAAAAAGAAATAATTATACAAAAGAATAATATTATCTCAAATTTAGAAAAGACAATTGATAAAATACAAAAATCATTTGAAAAATTTAAAGAAGAAATATACAAATTTTGTGATAAATTGTGTAAGGCAATAGCACATCTAAAAGGTAATCACACCATTGAAGAAAATGAAATTGATTATGATGAATTTGAGTTTGAAGCTGATGAAATTAATTCTGAATATGATAAAGATAAAGAAGAAGATTTTGAAATAACTATGTAATAGAAAGCAAAAAATTATCAACGCACTCCAAAATCAGTAAAAACAGTGGTAAAATATTATTAGGAGTGCGTGATAGTTTTGTAGATAAGGAGGATGATATTATGGCTACAAGACTATTAGAGCAATATAAATGGACTAAAGATGGTCGAAAATGGGTATTTTATTGTTGGATTCCTTCATTAAATGGCAAGAGAAAGAAATATACTTCTCCTGCATTTAAAACTAAAAATGAGGCATTAAAAGCTGAAAGAGAGTACTCTTTAAAAATGAATGTTGTAAAAGAAGATAAAAATATGACGTTTAAAGAACTTTATACTAAATATTATTCGTATCAAGAAGATAAAGTCAAACCCACTACTCTTAAAACATATAGAGATAGAATCAAATATATGCAATTATTAGACAATGTTAAATTAAAAGATTTAAGTGTCAAACACTACGAATTATGGAGAAAAGAAATCAATAAATTTGATATTAGCACAGCATATAAAAATGATATACAAAAATTTATTAAAATAGTACTTAATTGGGGAAGTAAAATGTATGATTTTGATTTTAGAAATTTTTATAATAAAATAACTAAATTTATTAATCATAATGAAATAAAAAAAGAAATGGACTTTTATACTCTAGAAGAATTTAAAAGATTTATAAGCAATGAAGATAATTTAAAATTCAAATGTCTTTATGAAACTCTATATTATTGTGGACTTCGTAGAGGTGAAGCTAGAGCATTGACTTGGAATGATATTAATTTTGAAGATAAAGAATTACGAGTAAATAAAAATATAGTTCAATTAGAAGGTGAAAACTCTCATAAATATATGGTAACGACGCCAAAAACCAAATCCAGTATAAGAACTATACCAATAGCAGAAACACTTTTAAATGACTTTAAAAGGCTATTAGAACAAGATAAAAAGACTTATGGATTTAAAAAAAATTGGTATGTGTTTGGTACTGATATTCCGATTACTAACTCACGATTAAGAGATAGAAAAAATCAGTTATGCCAAAAAGCAAATTTAAAGCAAATTAGAATACACGATTTCAGACATAGTTGTGCATCGCTTTTAATAAATAATGGTGCTAATATAACTATGGTTGCCAAATATTTGGGGCATACAAAAATAGATGAAACATTAAATACTTATTCTCACATGTTCAAAAACAAACTGAATGATATAGTAAATACAATAAATAAACTTACATAAACTTTGTTAAATAATAAAAAAACTACCAAAGTGGGTAGTTATATGGGTGGTTGAAACTCTAATTAATTTTATAAACCCCTTATAAAACAAAGTATCCCAGCCTCTCGGCTGGGATTTCAGGGGGTTTTGGTTATCACACCTACATTTTACTTCGTAGAGTGTGGTCATATCTCTATGACATATTAATCATAATATATTTTTTTATAAAATACAATAGTTTTTTATTTGGTTTACACTTTTTTTATAAAATATGTAAACTAGTCTAGAGTGTCAACCTTTTTAAGTTCTTCTAGTATTGGTCCAAATTCTGGATTGGTTTCAAATGTTAAAAGCATGTTTATAAATTCGTCAGCATCTTCTTTTGCTTTAAGTAGCATCTTGAAGTCTCTCTTAATATTAGCCATTTTAAGACCTAATTCTCCACTTTGTCTTGTTCCGAATAAATCGCCTTCACCTCTTGTTTGGAAATCATATTCACTAATTTCAAAGCCATCACTAGTGCTTTCTAAGAATCTAAGTCTTTCTTCTGATTCTTTAGCTACTAGTACACAATAGCTTTGTGTATCTCCTCTACCTACTCTTCCTCTTAATTGATGTAAAGTAGATAAACCAAACATATTAGCATTAAAGATTACGATCATTGAAGCATTTGGAACATTAACTCCTACTTCAATAACAGTAGTAGATATTAGGATATTAATTTTATTTTTTTCAAAGTCTTTCATTACTTTATCTTTATCTTTAGGATCTAATTTACCATGAATGATACCTATCTTACTAATCTTACCAAAAGCTTTATTCATTTTTTCTTCTAAATCATATACACTTTCTTTTTCACTATCACTTTCGGTATCAATCATTGGGGCTACTACATATATTTGATGGTTAAGTTCTAGTTCTTTTTTCATCATTTCTAGAACATCAGTAATATCTTTTTCTTTTTTAAATACTGTAATGATTTCTTTTCTACCTTTAGGTTTACTCTTAATTGAAGATACATCGGTGTCACCATAGATTGTTAGGGCATATGTTCTTGGTATTGGTGTTGCACTCATTGAAAGGACATCAGGACTTATTCCTTTACTTTTAAAAGTATCTCTTTGGTTAACGCCAAAACGATGTTGTTCATCTGTTATTACTAGGCCTAACTTTTTATATTTTACATTCTCTTGGATTAGTGCTTGTGTACCGATTATTAAATCTATCTTACCATTTTCTAATTCTTCATGGATAGTTTTTTTATCTTTATTACTGGTACTTGAAGTTAATAGTGCTATATTAAGTTTATATTTACTAAATATTTTTTTTGCTTCTTCATAATGTTGAACTGCTAGTATCTCAGTAGGAGCCATTAGGGCTGATTGATACTTAGATAAATAGTTAGCATATACTGCTATTAAAGCAATTACTGTTTTACCTGAACCTACATCTCCTTGTAGTAATCTATTCATTCTCTTTTTTATAGATAAATCATTAATTATATCATTAACTGCTTTATCTTGATCTAAAGTTAGTTCAAATGGTAAACTTTTAATAAATTTATCTAATTTATCTTTATCTATATTTCTTTCTATTGCTAAATTATCATTATTAATTTTATTCTTTAAATAATTAATTTTAAGTACATACATAAATAATTCTTCATACTTAATTCTTTGTCTTGCTTTTTTTAGTAATAAGATATCTTCTGGTACATGAATATTCTTAATAGCAGATTTTTTATTCATTAAATTATATTTTTCTTCTATATATCTAGGTACTAAGTCTATTACATCATAATCATTTTCTAAAGCTATAGTTTCAAATTTACTTATTTGTTTTACTGTTAATCCTTCTGTTGTATAATAAATAGGTTCTATTTTAGCAGATGGTGGTAATAAACCAAATCGTATATCTGATACTATTACTGTATTCTTTAGTTTATTATATTTACCTATAATTGTTACTTCTTTACCTGATTTTAAATCTGAATATAAATGAGCTCTATTATATAGTGTTACATTAAGTATCATTGTTTTGGTACTAATTCTAAAGATCATTTTTTTTAGACTTTTATTTATATATATAGTAGTGGGTTGTCCTTCAACGATACCATCTATTATTATTTTATCTCCATCAGATAGATTACTTAAATCACTCCTTTTTATTATATCATAACGATAAGGATAGTAATTAAGTAGATCTTCTACTGTATATATTTTTATTTTATTAAGTAATTCTTTTGTTTTAGGTCCAATACCTTCAATTGTTTCTAATTCTTTCATATCTTACAACTCCTAGTATAATTATATCAATATATTTATAAAATGTCTACTAAGTTTACTATATGTTAATTTAAATGTAAAGTAAAAGAAGATAAACTAGTATCTTCTTTAATAATTATCTCTGTCTCTTAAGAATGGTGGAATATCTAAATCGTTATCGATATCTATATCACTAGTTCCTTCTCTAAAGATATCTTCTCTTCTTGTTGAATTAAAACTATGGTATAATGGTTCACTTTGATTTTCAAAGCCAGTTGCTATTACTGTAACGATTACTTCATCATTTAGGTTTTCATTAATTACTGCTCCAAATATTGTGTTAATATCTGTATTAGCAGCGGTTCTAATTACTTCAGCAGCTTCTTCTACTTCAAATAATGTAAGTGAAGCACCACCAGTTACATTTATTATAGCATCTGTTGCACCATTTATTGATGTTTCAAGAAGTGGTGAAGATACAGCTTGTTTAGCAGCATCTGTTGCTCTGTTTTCTCCAGAACCTACACCTATACCTATTAATGCATTACCTCTATCTTTCATAATTGCTTTTACATCAGCAAAGTCAAGGTTAACTAAACCTGATACTGCAATTAAGTCAGATATTGATTGTACTCCTCTATGTAGTACGTTATCTACTTCTCTAAATGCTTCAAGCATTGGTGTACTCTTATCTATTAATTCTCTTAATCTATCATTAGGTATTACGATTAAAGTATCGACATGTTTCTTTAATTCATCAAGTCCTGATACGGCTTGATTCATTCTCTTTTTACCTTCGAAACTAAATGGTTTGGTAACAATACCTACGGTTAATGCTCCTAAATCTTGACTTATTTCAGCTATTACTGGAGCAGCACCAGTACCTGTTCCTCCACCCATACCACATGTAATGAAGACCATATCAGCACCTTTTATTGCTTCTTCTATTTCTCCTTTTGATTCAAGAGCAGCTTCTCTACCTATTTCTGGATTTGCTCCTGCTCCTAAGCCATCTGTTAATTCTCTACCTATTTGTAGTTTGATTGGAGCTAGAGAATTATTTAAAACTTGAAGGTCAGTATTAGCTACTATAAACTCAACGCCTTTAAGACCTGATTCTATCATTCTGTTTACAGCGTTACAACCGCCCCCACCTACTCCAATTACTTTTATTTTTGCTAACTGATCCATTTCTAAACCAAACATATTATTCATTTTTAATCCTCCTTAGTTCCAATAAAGTTTCCAAATATTTTGGTAATACTAGCTTTCCCCTTTGAATTCTTATTATTTGGATTTATTAGTAATTCTTCATCTTGCTCATCTATCATCGAATACTCTTTTCCTCTAACTTCCATCTTATCTATAAAGTATTTTATCATTCCAATTGAAGTTGTATATTTATTATTTCTTGCTCCAAGAGTATCTTCTGTATATATTATAACATCTTTTCCTAAAATTTCATAGACTAAATTTTTAAATGCCCTTATTTCGGTTAATCCTCCAGTTATTACTATATAAGAAATATTTTGTTTTGTCAATAGTAATATTTGTTTCTGGGCTAATCTAAGTAACTCTGCTAATCTATCCATAACTATCTCAGTTACTTCTATTTGGTTTAATTTAATTACTTCACCAGCAGTATTTTTAACCTCATATACATCATTTAATGCTATGAATCTTTTATGACTAGATGCAAATTTTTCTTTTATTTCTCTTGCATCAAATACATTTATATTAAACATATAGGCTAAGTCTTTATCAACATTAATTCCTCCTAATTGAATTGTTTCGGTATTCATAAGTTTACCTCTACTGAATACTGACACATTAGTAGTTTCGTGTCCTAAATTAATAATAGCTCCTATGTTTTTATCTAAATTATTATTTCTTACTTCATAATAATCTCCTAAAGCTGATACAGTAATATCTACTACTTCTAATCCAGCTCCTTCCATAACTGATAGGACTGAATAGACATTCTTCTTTGGAGCAGAAATCATAATTCCTTTTATTTCTAGTTTATTACCAGTTTTACCTACAACCTTAGTTTCTTTTTCTCCATCTATTAAGAAAGTTAATGGTAATACGGTTATAAGTTCATAGTCTTGTTCTACTTTAGAATATACTGAAGCTTTTATAAGATTATTTACATCATCTGTTGTTATAGCATCGCCAGTTATTTCTATTTCACTAGTAACAAACATAAACTTAGCATTATAACTAGGTACTCCTACTATTACTTTTTTTATATCAATGCCTAAATTATTATTTATTTCTTTAATTCCATCTTTAATAGAGTTAATAGCTAAATTGGGATCAACAATTAAACCTTTTCTTATTCCTTTTGCTTTTTGTTCATAAGTAGCTAGAATATTTAATTTATTTTTAAAGTATTCTCCTACTACGAATTTAATTGTATCAGATCCAATGTCAATAGCAGTATATATTTTCTTCACGATATCGACTCTCCCTAAAATGATACAATTTAATTATAACAAAAAATAAAAAAAAAGTATATATTTTTTATTCACTATTTAATTTTTTTGTAATTTTATGTCTAAAAAGACCTGAATTACTATAATAAATTATAATAATACTCCAAATTTTTACTTTTTTATATCCAGAGGTATTATTTTTATGACTTTAGGCATAAAAATACCTCAGAAAAACTTAAACTTACTTAAGACCTAGAGGCATTAAAAAAGAAATGAAAAAGAAATAAATTTATTTTAGCAATCTCTATTGACAATTGCTAAAATAGTGGTATAATATTGATGTATAAAAAGGAGGATGATGAATATGAATAATCCATATGAAGAAAATCTACAAAAGCCATTAGAAAAATATGGTCGTGATATTACTAAGGCCGCTAAAGATGGGAAAATAGATCCTGTTATTGGTCGTGATGATGAAATAAGAAGTATAACTAGAATATTATCTAGAAAAACTAAAAATAATCCTGTATTGATTGGTGAACCTGGTGTTGGTAAAACTGCTATTGTGGAAGGACTAGCTACTAGAATAATTAAAGGGGATGTTCCTAATAGTTTGAAAAATAAAAGTATTTGGGAATTAGATATGGGTGCCTTAGTAGCAGGAGCTAAATATCGTGGTGAATTTGAAGAAAGATTAAAAGCTGTTCTAAAAGAAGTAAAAGATTCTGATGGAGAAATCATTATGTTTATTGATGAGATACATATGATAGTAGGAGCTGGTGCTTTAGAAGGGGCTATGGATGCTGGTAATATGTTAAAACCTATGCTAGCTCGTGGTGAAGTTCATTGTATTGGTGCTACTACTTTAAATGAATATCGTAAATATATTGAAAAAGATGCTGCTCTAGAAAGAAGATTTCAAAAAGTATTAGTAAAAGAACCTAATGTTTTAGATACTATTACTATTCTTAGAGGATTAAAACCTAAGTTTGAAGTATTCCATGGTGTAAATATAAAAGATAAAGCTTTAGTAGCTGCTGCTACATTATCAGATAGATATATTACTGATAGATTCTTACCTGATAAGGCTATTGACTTAATTGATGAAGCTGCTGCTACTATTAAAGTACAAATGGAATCTGTTCCTACTGAACTTGATAATTTAGAAAGAAATATTATGAGACTTGAAATAGAAAAAGAGGCTCTAAAGAAAGAGAAAGATGATATTTCTAAGAATAGAATTGAGAATATTGATAAGGAGTTATTTAGTCTTAAAGAAAAAGAAAAGAATTTAAAAAATAGATGGGAAGAAGAAAAGTCTGTTAATACTAAGATTAGTAAAAAGAAAGAAGAGATTGATTCTGCTAACTTTGCTCTTGAGAAGGCTGAGAATAACTATGACTTAGAAGCTGCTGCTAAACTTAGACATGGTACTATTCCTAGATTAGAGAAAGAACTTAGTGAACTAGAAAAAATTAATAAGTCAGAGATATTATCTGATACTGTTGATGAGGAATCAGTAGCAGCTATTATATCTAAATGGACTAATATTCCAATATCTAAATTAGTTGGTGGTGAAAGAGAAAAATTACTTCACTTGGAAGAAAATATGAAGAAAAGAGTTAAAGGACAAGATAATGCTATTCACTTAGTATCTGAAGCTATTATTCGTGCAAGAGCAGGTATTAAAGATCCTAATAGACCTATTGGTTCTTTTATCTTCTTAGGTCCTACTGGTGTAGGTAAAACAGAAGTGGCTAGAACTCTTGCTTATGAGTTATTTGATGATGAAAGACATATGATTAGAATTGATATGTCTGAATATATGGAAAGTCACTCTGTAGCTAGATTAATTGGAGCTCCTCCAGGATATGTTGGATATGATGAGGGTGGACAACTTACTGAAGCTGTAAGAAGAAATCCCTACTCTATTATCTTGTTTGATGAAATAGAAAAGGCTCATAAGGATATATTTAATGTTTTACTTCAAATACTAGATGATGGTAGAATTACTGATGGTCAAGGTAGAACTGTAGACTTTAAAAATACTATCATTATTATGACTTCTAACTTAGGTAGTGAATATATTCTAGAAAACACTTCTAATAGTAATGAACTAGTTATGAATGAACTTAAGAGTACTTTTAAACCTGAGTTTATAAATCGTATTGATGAAATTATAGTCTTTAATTCTTTATCTAAAGAAGTTGTTAATGATATTCTAGATAAAATTATTAGTGATACCGAAGATAGACTTAAAGATAAGAATTTACATTTAGTAGTAACAGAGTCTGCTAGAAGATATATTATTGATTCAGCATATGATGAAAAATATGGTGCAAGACCTATTAAGAGATTTGTTCAAAGAAATGTTGAAACTTTAATTGCTAATGCTATTATTAATGACAAGATTAAATTTGGTAGTACTATCACTATAGATTTTCAAGATAATAAATTAATATTAAAGTAATGGAGTAATCTATTACTTTTTTATTGCTATAATTTTGTAAATAATGTCAAGTTTTATTGACTTTAGACTAAAAATAATATATATTTATTTTAGGAGGTAAGATATGGAGAATAAATCTCAATTTGATAATAATATGGATGATGTACTTAAAATTGTTAACGAACATGCTGATGAGGTAAAAAGAAAGGAAGAAATGGAAGCAGAGATAGCTGCGAGAAAAGCTTCTAGAAGCAGTGCTAAAATAGCTAAAAAAAATCAAGTAAGAAAGGATATAACTATGAGTATTGCTAGTGTAATACTTAGTTTGGCAATATTATCGAAGGTAGTTCCTTTTGTTCAAAGAGAAGCTAATGGTTATCAAAGTAGGCAAACTTTTTATCCATCTATTGAATCAGAACTAGTTGATGCCGGTTATGGTTATTTTGAAGATGGTGAGTTTTGTTTAAACTCTGGTAACGACTATTCTGGACTTGAACTTGTTATTGATAGTAGTGCTGAAGGGCTAGCTACATATGAATTGTATACTTCTGCTATTAGGCTTGCTAAAAACTATAATGAAGTAAATAAAGAGAGACAGAATAATTCGCATTCTGAATATGGAGATAGTGAAGAAAGTTGTTTTTCTAAAGAAATAACTGTTAGATGTAAAGGTGGCGATTATAAATTTAAACAAATTTATGAAGGTGGCGGTGACTTTTGTTCTGTTATGGGAGTAAATAATCATGATGAATCAACCAACTTAGCATCGGCTACTATTATTGATGCTGCTGAAAAAGCAAAAAATGGTGATAATGCCGAGTTTAATGAAATCGTTAATCAAGTTGTTAATAAAAATTTAGGAAATTCCAAAGGAGGAAGATAATATGAATACTATAGTTTTAGATGATGGTATTGAGTATGCTATTGTTAGAGAAGATGTTATTAATGGTACTGAATATACTTTGTTTACTAATGTAAATGATAATTCTAAGATATGTTTTAGAAAGACTGTTATAGAAGATGGTGAAGAGTATTATATTGGACTAGATAGTGATAAAGAATTTGATTTGGTATCAGCTCATTTTACTAAGAAATTATTAAAGGTAATAGATAGTTAGTTGAACTTGTCAATAGAAAGTAGACAATAAAAGAACATTAATTAAATCCTAGTTGA
>ERZ827423.407-NODE-407-length-56742-cov-6.349251_pt1 | contig 56742 bp, 50 predicted proteins | sample MGYA00519775_ERZ827423 | MGnify/ENA primary metagenome ERZ827423 (study PRJEB31778, sample SAMEA3449296) | human gut metagenome | biome: human gut; feature: human-associated habitat; material: faeces | place: United Kingdom | collected 2010/2012 ... | reverse complement strand
AACCTCCTGTGCGTCCATGTATGTGTCATTTACACTTAAAATTATGCACTCCACCGGGCAGAACCGTATTCCTCACCCTTGCGGTACTTCTTGACGTTCTTGCCCTTGCTGTACACGATGAGCCGGACAGCCACCGCCCCGGCAAGGCCTACGCAGAGGTCAAACGGATGCAGGCTGGGCAGCGGGTTTGCAAAGGCAGCAGAGATGCCGTTCGTCAGGTGGAGTAGCTTTGCCGAAGCATCCACGCCCGCCGCCAGACGGTATGCCTGCCCGCATTTGGCGAACAGGTACACGAACAGCAGATACGGCAGATTCAGCACCAGCAGCTTTTTCAGTTCAGGCTTCATCGTTCCAGCCCCCTTTGCTTGATTCTTTCCTTCGCACGTTTCGGTTGCTGGGCGGCTTTCTGCTTGGCTGCTGCCAGCACCTTGCGGATAGAGGGCCGCTGCTCCTTGGAGAGCGTTTTGGCTGTGAACTCCCGGAACGCCTGTTCCAGATTGTCCGTATCCTTGGCCTTGAAGATCACGATGTAGTGGGGCGGCTGGGTGGTCTTGTCCTTACGCAAGGTGAAGTCCACGCCGTACTTCTTGGCGCAGGGCTTGAACGCCCCGATGTTCGCTTCCGTGACTTCAATGTTGGTCAGGGCCGCGCCGTGGGCTTTCAGCTGTTTCAGGCTTTGCTTGCCGTGGTGCAGCTTTGGCCCCTTGGCCCGGTGCTGCAAATATTTTTTCAGGGCAGCTTGCAACGCTTGGGCGGTGAGCTTGCCCGTTTTCATGGACAGGGCAATGGTTTTCTGGGTGACTTCTTCCTGCAATATGAATCCCTCCTTGTTGCAGAAAATTCAGAGCGGCAGCTAGGGTGGAACCACCAGCCGCCGCAGGTAAAGTGTTCTCATGGATGGGTACTCCTTTCGGTCAGGTGTTGGGCGGGCGGCCCCAATCGGGCTGCGCCATATCGTGCGCCACAAGGGACGCATAGTAGCTGTTGATGGTGCTGGGGGCGTTGAACAGCATGGCCCGCAGGTATTGCTTGATGTTGCGGACTTTGGTGGTGTTGTCCCGCAGGCAGTCCATGACGAACTCGATGTGATGGCTGTCCAGCTTCAAGAATTTCGCCTTGACCAACTCTGCCGGGTAATCGTCCCCGGCCACCCGGATGGACTTGCGGGAAGTGCAGACCGTTTCCAGCAGGATGTCCACGATTTCGTCCAGCTGTTCCCGGTCTATCCGGGGATTCTGGGTGAGGGTGTCATACTCGATGTTCTCCAAAATCAGGTCCCGGTAGATTTGATAGGCCGTTTCCTTTCGGCTTCCTGTCCGTTCCGGCGGCGGTGCCGCTGCCTCGTCCTCGTCCAAAGGCAAGGGGTTTGGGGAATGGATAGGAATGGAATCGGTATTTAATCCCTCTTTCTTTTGTTTTTCTGTAATTAGTTTATCTTTATTTAATTGCATTGGATTTTCCAACGTAGGGTTTTCCTGCGTGGGATTCTCCAACGTTGGATTTTCCAATGTAGGTGAAACCGATGCAGGAATGGGCTGCGGCAGCTCGAAGATCACATAGTCTGCACCGCGCAGCCGTCCTTTCTCATCCCGTTCTCTGGAACGCTGGATGTAGCCCGTCTGTTCCAGTTCCCGGATAGCCTGCCGTATCGCGTCTATGCTTTCCCGGTTGATACGGGCCAGCCCTTGCAGGGTGTAGTCCCAATCTTCCGGCAGGGAGAGCATTTGGGAGAGTAAGCCTTTGGCTTTCAGGGACAAGGCCCGGTTCCGCAGGTGGTGGTTTGACATGACCGTGTAGCCGCTGTTCTTTTCTACCCGAAAAACTGCCATTTCACGGATGCCTCCTTTCTGTTTTTGGGCAAAGAAAAAGCCGCAGGCTTTTTGTGAAAGTCTGCGGCTATGCCGATTGTTAGATATTCAATTCTTTGTGTTTCCGCACTCCATATCAATTACCACCGAAACGGTGATGTGATCTTCAATGCGTTTATTGCGGAGTTTATCACCCTCGCCATCGAACACAACATGACGAGAAAACAACGTAAAACGGAGGATTTCCACTAGATTTCTCTTTGTAGCGAAACTATCGCTTCGACATGCTCCGTTGCGGGGAACATATCCACCGGGGTGGCGCGGAGGGCGCGGTAGCCGTGGCGGGTGAGGAAGGCAAGGTCGCGGGCGAGGGTGACGGGGTTGCAGGAGATGTAGACCACGCGGGGCGGCGCCATAGTGCAGACGGCGCGGAGGAACTTTTCGTCGCTGCCGCTGCGGGGCGGGTCCATCATCAGCACGTCGCAGCGGCGGTTTTCGGCGGCCATGCGCGTGAGGAAGCGGCCTGCGTCGTCGCAGTGAACACGAACGTTGCCGGCGCGGTTGCGCTGCGCGTTGCGGGCTGCGTCCTTGACGGCTTCCGGGTTCAGCTCCACACCGATGACCTTGGCGCAGCGGTCGGAGGCCGTGATGCCGATGGTGCCGATCCCGCAATAGGCGTCAAAGAGCACTTCCCGCCCGGTCAGCCCCGCGTACTCCAGCGCCTTATTGTAGAGCACCTCGGTCTGCACGGAGTTGACCTGATAAAAGGATTGCGGCGAAATGCGGAAGATTTTGCCGCAGAGCGTGTCTTCGATATATCCTTCACCGTACAGCACAATGTCGCGCTTGCCCAGCACCATAGATGTGGCGCGGTCGTTGACATTGAGCACTACTGTGGTGATTTCGGGATGGCGGCGAAGCAGCTCCGCCACGAAATCGTTTTTGCGCGGCAGTATTGGCTGCGCTGCGACAAGCACCACCATGATCTGGCCGCTGATGTGCCCGGTGCGCACCAGCACATGGCGGATCAGACCGCTGCGCGTATCCTCTCGATAGGGACGGATCTTGAATGAAGCCAGCATCGAACGAATGGTGCGGATGATCTCATCCGCCTTCTCGTTTTCAATCAGGCAATCGTCCACCGGCACCACCTGATGCGTACCCATGCGGTACACGCCGGAGATCACATTGCCGCGCTTATCCGATGCGATGACGGCATGGGTTTTATTGCGATAATGGAAGGGATTCTCCATCCCGAGGATGCGGTCTACGCGGCAATACGGGCGCAGCAGATCGCGCACCCAGTCCTGCTTGGCCGCCAACTGCTGCGCATAGCTCATTTTCTCCATCTGGCAGCCGCCGCAGCGCGCCGCTACCGGACAGCGGAAACGAATTTCTTCTCCCATTGTTCTCCCCCGTACTTTCGTGATACTGCCCGTTATGCACAGGCAGTATCATTATAAAATCCCGGAACGCACATTGCAATCGTTTCATAGAAAAGAACCGGATTCCGTATGGAATCCGGTTCATAAGTACAAGGACGAATACAGCGATTATCGCTGCACGCGGCCGGAGGCGTTTCCGCCCATCAAGCTGCGAACTTCATCCACCGTGACGCGGTTGACATCGCCCTCGATGGTCTGCTTGAGCGCGGAAGCCGCCGCGGCAAACTCCACCGCTTCCTGCGAACCATAGCCGCTCAGCAGCGCGTAGATCAGGCCGGAACCGAAGGAATCGCCGCCGCCCAGGCGATCCACCAGACGAATGGCGTATTTCTTCGATACCACCATCTCGCCGCTCACACCGTCGTAGAGCATGCCGGACCAGTTGTTATCGGAAGCAGATAGGCTCTCGCGCAGCGTGACCGCAATTTTCTTGCAGCCGAAGCGCTCGACGAGCTGGCGCGCCACCGACCGATAGCCTTCCACGTTGAGCTTGCCGGCGGTGATATCCGTCGCCTCGGCGCAGATGCCGAACACGTCCGCCGCATCCTCTTCATTGGCGATGAGCACATCCACCATGGGAACGAGCTGCCCCATGACGCGCCCGGCCTCTTCCCGGCTCCAGAGGTTTTTGCGGTAATTGAGATCGCAGGACACCGTCACGCCGTGCAGCTTTGCCGCCTGCACCGCGCGCAGCGTCTCTTCCGCCGCAGCCGCCGAGAGTGCGGGGGTGATGCCGGTGAAGTGGAACCAATCCGCGCCGTCAAACACCTCGTCCCAGTCGATATCGCCGGGCGCAATGTTTGCAATGGCGGAGTCCTTGCGATCGTAAACCACCTTGGAAGGCCGCATGGACACGCCCTTTTCGTAGAAATAAATGCCCAGGCGCTTGCCCTTGCGCAGCATGAACTTCGTATCCACGCCGAAGGCCCGCAGCTCGTTGACCGCCGCCTGACCGATGGGGTTATCGGGCACAAGCGTGGCAAAGGCAGAACTCAAGCCGTAATTGGCCAACGATACCGACGCATTGGATTCCGCGCCGCCATAGACCACATCAAAGCTCTTGGCCTGCGCAAACCGCTGGAAACCCGGCGGCGACAGGCGCAGCATGATTTCGCCGAAGGTAATGACTCTTTTCATATGCAATTCTCCTTTTGGGCAGCGGCGCACTCCGCCCGCGCGTCGCAAAACGCAGGCGGAGCGCCCGCCTCAAGCGGGAGGAAACAGACCATTTGTCGTGCGGATGTTTACCACTGTGCAACCGATCCGTCCGTATGGAACAGGCGCGGGGTGTCCCAATCGCCGTTGAAGGTATGGGAGCGGACGTAATCCTCATCCACCTCGATGCCAAGACCCGGCGCAGTGGGCACATCAATGAAGCTGTTCACGATCTCAAAGGGCTTCTTTAAGTAACCGACGCCGCGATCCCAGCCCTCGGCCATGCCGGGGTGCTCCTGAATCAGGAAGTTGGGCGTGCAGGCGTCCACCTGCAGGCACGCCGCCAACGAGATCGGGCCCAGCGGGTTGTGCGGGGCGACGGAAGCATAGTACATCTCCGCCATGGAGGCAATTTTACGCACTTCAAAAATACCGCCGCAATGGCAAGTATCGGGCTGGAGCACGACCGCCGCGTGCTGCTCCAGCACATTGCGGAAGGACCACTTGGTAAACAGGCGCTCGCCGGTGGCGATGGGCACGCTGGTCTTGGCAGCAATGCTCGCCATGACCTCGACGTTCTCCGGCAGCACGGGTTCTTCGACAAACATCGGGTAATACGGCGCAATCGCATCGATCAGGCGGCTGGCCATGCCCGCCATGATGCGGCCGTGAAAGTCGATGGCGATGTCGACGTTCTTGCCGACCGCCTCACGAATGGCACAGAACTTCTCCGCCAACGCATCCACATAGCCCAGATGGTCGATGTGTTCCACCGGCGCGTCGGGAGAGATCTTGATCGCGTCAAAGCCCTGTTCCACGCGCTTTTTCGCGTTGGCTGCGGCCTCTTCGGGCGTGTCGCCGCCGGAATGGCTGTACATGCGGATCTTGTCACGGCAGCGGCCGCCCAGCAGCTCATACACCGGCGCGCCGAGCTTCTTGCCCTTGATATCCCAAAGCGCCTGCTCGATACCGCTGATGCAGGAGGTCAGGATGGGGCCGCCGCGATAGAAAGTCGTGCAGTACATCGTCTGCCAGAGGTGTTCAATGCGCATGGGGTCCGCGCCGATGAGCACAGGGCGCAGTTCGTTGATCGCCATCTCGACCGTGCGAGCACGGCCTTCCAGCACGGGTTCGCCCCAGCCAACGATGCCCTCGTCGGTAGAGATCTTCAGGAACATCCATCTGGGCTTGACATGGAAGGTTTCCAGGTTTGTGATCTTCATAAAGCTTTCCCCTTTCTGTTTATCAGATAATCAGAACTTCTCCTGCGGGATAAAACTGTTCTCCGCCAACACAGGCAACAGCGCGCCGCCGTCCATATAAAGCGTTGTGCCGGTGATATACCTTGCGCCTTCAGAATCCAGGAACACCACGGCGTCGCCCACCTCGGCAGGTGTGCAGAAGCGATGCAGCGGAATGCGGTCGGTGATGCTGTCTCGCCAAATATTCAGCTTTTCATTGCCGGGCTGAATTCGTTCAGGCAGCGCAGTGTAACCGGGTGCAATCGTGACCACGCGGATGCCATACTGGCCCAGCTCCATGGCCATGTTCATGCCAAGCTTGTTCAAACCTGCTTTGGCCGCGGCATAGAAGGTCGCGCCGTTCCAGCATCCCTGCGCGTGATTGGAGGAGATATTGATGATCACGCCGGGAATTTTCTTTTCCACCATGATTCGGGCGGCACTCTGCGCGCAGAAATAGGTGCCGCGCAGATCGGTGCCCACAACGGTATCGAACATCTCCGGCGTAGCTTCCAGGAAAGGCTGGAACCGCGTGATGCCCGCGTTGTTGACCATCAGGTCGATGTGATCGAACTTTTCCGAAAAATCAGCGAACATTGCGCGGATCTGCTCCACGTCACGGATGTCCGCATGAAAAAGCTCTGCCCTTGCGCCCAGCGCACGCACCTTTTCGATGGTGTCGATCGCGCCTTCGGCGGTGGTAGAATAGTGGATGGCCAAATCGTAACCCGCTTTGGCCAGCTGAATGGCGATGCCCTTGCCGATGCCGCGGCCCGCGCCGGTCACCATGGCAATCTTTCTGGTCATGATTCTTTTCCCCCGTGTTTGTTCTTTATTTTGCTGCTTCCGTAAAAGCCTTCGCTCGCTCGGTAATGCCGTCAAAGCTGCCGCTTTGAATCAGCGCTTTGCTCACCAGATTGGAGCCCACGCCCACACAGGACGCGCCCGCGCGGAACAGATCCGCCGTGTTTTCCAGGCTCACTCCGCCGACGGCCATGATGCACGCCTGCTTGAGCGGACCCTTGACGTCTTTGATGTAGGCCGCCCCCAGCGCGCCCGCCGGGAAGACCTTGACGATGTCTGCACCCGCTTCCAGTGCCGTGAGGATCTCCGTGGGCGTCATCACGCCGGGCACAGCGGCTCTGCCATAGCGGTTGCACATCCGAATGACCTCGGTGTTGAGCGTAGGCGACAGAATGAAGTCCGCGCCCGCAAGGATGGCCGTGCGGCAGGTTTCGGTGTCGAGCACAGTGCCTGCACCCACCAGCATCCGCCCGGCGTATTTTTCTTTCAGCGTGCGGATCATCTCCGCCGCGCCGGGAGTATCGAAGGTCACTTCGATGCAGCGCACGCCGCCTTCCAGCAGGGCGTCCGCCGTCTTCACGAGGGCTTCTGCGGGAATGCCGCGGACAATCGCCGTCACGCGCGCCTCCAGCAGGATCTTTACGATTTCCGCTCTCATGGAATAAGCCTCTCTTTCGTTCTGCGTCGTCTTTTTATCAGGCAGCGTTTTGCTGCCGTCTGTACTCTTCTTTTTTCAGCGACTCGCTCCAGGCCGTGGTCATCATCAGCGCCGTGCAGCCCGGCAGCAGCAGCACCAGCCCTACGCCGGTCGCGCCGCAGATCAGCAGCGCCAGCAGTACCACGCACCAATAGAGGAACATCCAGCCCATGTTCTTCAGCGTCATGCTCATGGCGCAGAGCACGACCTGCCCCAGCGACAGATGCGGGTTCAGCGTCAGAACCGGATAGCGGAACATGGCCGTGGAAAGATAGAACAGCAGCAGATACAGCAGCACCGCGCTGCCCAGCCCCAGCGCCAGCTGATTCTTATCCAGGAGCCGCGCGACGCAGCTGACCGCAGCCACAATGCAGGCGAGATCAACGATCCCCATGCCCAGCGCCTTGCCCGCACAGGGGCGGATTTCGCGCAGCGCCATGCGGAAAGAGGTTTCGATCCCCTTCTCTTTGGCATACATGTACGCAACGCCCGCGCACAGCGCGATCCCTATGGTGAGCACCGGCAGTCCCAGCAGCGTCATCAGGATCGACGCGCACATGACGGTGTTAGGCTCTTTCCAGAGCTGCTTGCCGAAGCGCTTGAGCGCATACATGTAAAAGAGCATGATCTCACCCCTTTTATTTTCTGTTTATCCCTTCAGGCCGGACATGCTGATGCCCTGCACAATGTACTTCTGCGCCGCGATATAGCAGATCAGCACCGGCACGGTCGCGCAGCCCAGCAGCACCATGATCTGGTTCCAGGTGGCAGAACTTGATCCCTGAATGGCGTAGATGCGCACCATGATGGTCCAGTTCTTGGAATCGGGCAGCAGGATCAGCGGGAAAATGAACTGGTTATAACAGGCCATGAAGGTATTGAGGATCACAACCGAATAAACCGGTTTGGACAGCGGCATGATGATCGACCAGAGCACGCGGGCATTGCTGGCGCCGTCGATGCGAGCGGATTCCAGCAGATCCTGCGGCAGGCCATCGAAAAAGCTCTTGAGAATGAAGATCGCCCACGCCCATGCCGAGAAGGACAGGATCAGCGACCAGAGGTTGTCGATCATGCGCACGCCGAAGAAATTGGTGAACATGATGTAGGTCGGCCACGCCAGCGCCTGGGAGTTGATCATCATCGTCCCCAGGAAGAAGGTCATGACCCACTTGCTGCCCTTGGGCTTGAGCTTGGAAAGGGCGTAGGCCGCCAGCGTCGAAATTGTCACCTGGATCAATATAACGCCGACACACAGCAGAAGGGAATTGAGTATGTTCTGTTCCAAATGATACTTGGCGAAGGTCTGCGGAATGTTTTCCCAAAGCCATTTATTCGGGAAGAAGGTCGGCGGAATGGCGCGGACTTCCTTGTTGGCCTTGAACATAGAGAGCAGAATCCAGATGTACGGAAAAACCTGCATCGGAATGCCCACGCACAAGATGGTCATGATTACGCCGTAAGTCAGACGTCCCTTGCGGGACTTCATTTCAACTCTCTGCAATGCAGGCATTCGTCACTCCTCCTTTTCCGCGATTCCCGCATATTCAATGGTGCGCTGAAGGTCGGCGTCCTTCTTATGGATTCGTTTGGCTTGCTGCTTCTTCGCCGACTTCGGCGCTTTCTCCCTGCCGATGGACATCTGAATGACCGTCAGCACAAACACACACACGAAGGTCAGCACGGAAAGCGTAATGGCGTAGCCATAGTTGAGGAAGGTGTAAGCCTGTTGATAGGCGTAGAGCACCATGGTCTCGCTCGCGCCGGAGGGACCGCCGCCCGTCATGACCTGCACGTTGTCGAACATGTTGAATACGTCGATGATGGCAAGCACCAGCATCGTGGCCACCACCGGCATGATCTGCGGCAGCGAAATGCTGAAAATGCGACGGAAGAACCCCGCGCCGTCCAGCAAGGCGGATTCGTGCTGCTCTTCCGGCACGTCCTGAAGCGCCGCCAGATAGATCACCATCGTCAGTCCGCCGCCGATCACAAGACCGGGGAACTGCATGCACCATTTGACCAGCATCGGGTCGTTGAGCCACTTCTGCGTGGGCAGCCCCAGCACCTTCATCAGGTAATTCGCCAGGCCGTAGTCCGGCTGCCAGATGTATTTCCACAGCACGTTCATCGCGATGCCGGGGGCGACGGCGGGGATGAAGTACATCGTGCGCATAAAGGTCTTGCCCCTGCGTACTTCATTGATGAGCGTCGCCAGAAAGATCGGTACCCAGAAGTTGATCAGCAGCGAGATGGCAAGGAACTGGAAGGTGTTGAGCACGGCGTTGAGGAATTCCTTGTCCTGGAATGCCCGGATATAGTTGTCAAATCCGATAAAAGTGCCGGGGAGGTTAACGATATCCACCTTAAAGAAGGAAACAAAGAACCCCAGCAAAATCGGGTAGTATTTGAACATCGCGAAACTGATGATGGCAGGCACGAGGAAGAACCACGGCAATACATCCCGCTTGATGATGTCCTTGGTCAATCCTTTCTTTTTCATAGCGATCGTTTTCCCCCTTTTTCCCATTTTATGCCTTATTGAGCCCTTGCATTAAATGCGGATGGCAGGCAGCGTCTCCTGCCTGCCCTCCGTTTCTGCTTTCAATCAAGCATTTTGCTTTTTGTGCAATTTACGGCTTTCTGTAAGCATCGGGGAAATCCGTGTAGAGCTTTTCCGCACACTCGTCCAGAAGCGCCTGCGCCTCTTCGCGGGTGATGTTGGGGTTGGCCAGAATCTGCTGGAAGGGCGCCACGATGTAGTCCTTGAGGGAGTTCCACTCGGCGCAGAAGGGTTCGGGTCTGGCAACGGCGTTCAGCGCTGCAAACTCGGTCTTCCAGTGGTCGGGCCAATTGGTCGCGTAGGAGTACTTCGCCTCAACCAGGTCCTGACGGGCTGCGGGCTTGGGATCGAGCAGTCCCAGCTCGTTTTCGAGCTGCCACTTCTCGCGCAGGAATTCCTCGTCATAGGACAGCAGGTTCAGGATGTTCCAGCAGGCGTCCATCTGATCCTTGGTTGCCTGAGGATGCATCGTCCAGGTTTCGCCGCCGGCAAAGGCAACGACGTCCGCTTCGGTCTGGCCGGGGATCGGAATGACGCCGAAGTTTTCCTGCTTCTCGTCATAGGCAGCCAGCTTCTCCGCGTCCAGCGAGGTGGGCAGACCCCAGCCGTAACAGGCGTAACCGACCGTCATGTTGGACATATAGTCGCTGTAGCTTTCGAGCAGGTCGGTCTGGGTGCACTGATACTTGAAGACCAGGTCGTGCATGTACATGATGGCGTCCACGCCCTTTTCCTGGTTAAAGCCGATGGAGTAGGTGCCGTCGTCGTTGGGGATGACCATTTCGCCGCCCGCGGACCAGACCCACGGGGTCAGCGGCCATGCGCAGTAATCGGAACCCAGCAGGGTGTAGCCGAATCTCGGTGCGTTCTTATCGGTCAGGCTCTGCGCCAGGGTACCGAACTCTTCCCAGGTCTTGGGAACGTTGTCGGTGGAGCCGCCGCCGGCCTCGATCGCGGTCTTGTTGTAGAGCATGCCCATGATGTAGGGCTCATAGGGAACGGCGAACCAGTGACCTTCGTCATTGTGAAGGGCGTCTTCAATGGAGGGATTGACTTTGCCTTCATTGCGCAGGTCCCAGTTGACGACATAATCGGTGATGTCGGCGATGGTGCCGTTGCGCATGCGGGTCTGGATGTCAACGAAGGGGAGAGAACCCCAAAGGGTGGGGCCATCGCCGGACATCAGGAGCTTGTCGTACTGCTGACGATAGTCCGTGCCGGGCGCCATGCGCGTCCATTCGATGTCATAATCGGGGAACTTGGCTTCCACCTTGCCCTTGATGAACTCAAAGCGCTGCTTGACGATATCGGAATCGTCATCCTGCGGTAGCATGTAAAGCTTGACTTTGACCTTTTCGCCGGAAGGCTGTTCGGTCTGGGTTTCCTGAGACTCCTCCGGAGCCTTCGTGGTTTCAGCCTCAGGAGCGTCTCCGCCCGACGGGGGAGGAGTGGTAGTCTTGGCACAGCCGGAGAACAGGGACACGAGCATGACAAGGCCGAGAATCAGAGCAACGAGTCTGGACTTTTTCACGTGAACATCTCCTTTTCTTCTTCTGGTCTTAACGCTTCTGTTCCCGGATTCTCCTCCATTCCGGGACCCTGAGCGTCTTCTTGACTCTTATGATAGACGCTTTAATTATTTTTAACAATAATCAAAATTGCGAAATCATCAACGAAATTGATGTGTTTATTTCAAATAAAATCCCATTATTTTGTATATATACAGTTTCGTATACACTTTTTTATTCGTTATCCCAATTTATTCGATTCATTCATGATTTTATTTTTTATGCCTTTATTCTATTCCTTTGGAAAACAGATTTTTCACAGAATGCAGAAAATGTAAATTCTATCTTAATAAAACATTGATTTTCTTAATATTTTACGATAGAATAAACACAAAGGGGATTCGTCCTGATTCCCCTGTTCTTCCTGTCGGTTTGCTTGAACGGAGGTGGAACACATGAAACTTCATATCCAGCACCGCTTGGCCGAAGCATGTATCTCCTGGGGAGATTATCTGCGGCTGGGTGCGGTTTCGTTTCTTCAGCTCCAGCAGGAGAGCTATGCCTGCACGCTGGAAGCGCAGCCGGAATATCTGCTGCTCTATGTCAAAGAGGGCACGATGTATCTGGTGCGCAACCGGGTGGAGGCCATGTACAGCGCAGGTAGCCTGCTTCTGCTCCCGCCGGAAGAGGAATACCGGCTGCATTTTGCCCGGGAAAAGCAAGCCTCTGCCTATTGGCTGAGCTTTTCGGGGTTCAGCATCACCAAACTGCTGGTGGATTTGGGGCTGATGAACCAACCCGTGTTCCACACGCCGCCGGACTGCGACCTGTCCTATCTTTTCGAGGGCATTCTGCGGCAGTCGCTGCCCTCTCCCGCAGACCCGCGCACGGTTTCGCTCAACAGCATGGGGCTGTTCATGCAGCTGCTGGCGGCGATCGTGCCGCACACCAAACCCGCACAGCCAAAGCCTACGCCGGAAAAGATCATCGAGTGCAAATGCACCACCAAGGCGCTGGCCTACGCCGTGCATCTGATCCAGGGTGACATCGCCGCGCCGCTGGACGTGGAGGAGCTGGCGCGCAGCCTGCAAATGAGCACCTCGCATTTCATCCGCACATTCAAAACACAGGTGGGATACTCCCCGCTGGCGTATCAAACGCGCTTGCGCATCGAGCGTGCCAAAGATCTTTTGCAGGCCACCGATCTGCGCGTGAGCGAAATTGCCCAGCGCCTCGGCTATCAGAACCCGATGTATTTCTCCTCCACCTTCAAAAAACACACCGGCATGACCCCGCTGGAATACCGGGAGAAGTCCTCGCTGGCGTCATAAACAAAAAGCTTCGGGAAATTCCGAAGCTTTTTTGTTTATCTAAGAATTTTCATCGTAAATAGCTCTGCCCGGAAAACAACGCTCAAAAGGATTGCCAATCCCAAAATTGCAAATATCCTTCCCCTTTCTTTGTTTTTATTGTATTGCCCTAATCCATAAATAGAAAATACCATAGCTTTTACTTTGACTAGAATGTTGAACATCGATGTCCTCAGTGTGGGTGTTGATAAAACAACACACCCAAGAATCACTGCCGGTATAACAACAGAAAAGCTGACACTACTCAAGACATTTACTTTGCCGGACTTTGTTGGGACTGACGGACGTTCCACTTTCTCTTTTCACCGAACCCGTTTTCATCGCCCTTTCTTGCACCCATACAGGTGCAAAGATTTTATTTCAAACGCAGTGCGCCGGCCAATATCGAGACAGGGCAGCGGCTTCCCAGGCGCTGAAAGAGACTCTTCGCGTGACCTATGAAGAAGTTCCGGAACAGGGCGCAAAAAAGGGAGTGAATCGCTTGATTCACTCCTTTTTATATGCCTTATGCGATTTTACAGTTTGCCGATCCAGTCGGGATGGCTGCCGTTTTTCAGGAACACGGGGATCTTGTCCAGCGGGCAATCGCAGGCGACGATCTGTCCACCGTCGTAAGCCTTGCCGGTATGGATGTCCGTCCACTGCGCGCCTGCGGGCAGATAGACCTCGCGCTGCACCGCGCCCTGTTCGCAGACGGGCGCCACCAGCACGTCGCTGCCGAACAGATATTGATCCTCCAGATCCCAGCAGCGCGCATCCTCCGGGAACTCGTAGAACATCGTGCGCATCACGGGCGCGCCGGATTCGTGCGCTTCCTGCATGACCTGGCGGGTATAGGGGCGCATCAGCTCACGGAAGTCGATCAGCTTCTTGATGATGCCGTAAGCCGTTTCGCCGAAAGACCAGATCTCGTTGTCCGCGCCGCTGGGCAGCACTTCCTGCCCGTTTTTGCGGAAGATGTGCTCATCCGGCACGCGGTTGCCGTGCAGGCGCATCACGGGGCAGAAAGTACCCCACTCGAACCAGCGCACGATCAGCTCGCGGAAGGTTTCGTCCTTGGGATCTCCGCCCGCAAAGCCGCCGATATCGGTCGTCCACCACGGAATGCCCGCAACGCCCATGTTCAGGCCCGCGCGCACCTGGCGGCGCAGGGTGTCAAAGTCGGAATGAATGTCGCCGGACCAGACCAGCGCACCATATCTTGCGCTGCCCGCCCAGGCGCAGCGCAGGAGGTTAACCACCTTTTCCTGCCCTTCGGACTTCTGCCCGTCGTAGAAGGTGCGGGCATAAACCTGCGGGTAGATGTTGCCGGTCTGCGCCACCGTGCCGGAGTGATAGCGGTAGTTGTCAAAGTCGTAAGTGCCGTATTCCGGTTCGGCCTCGTCCAGCCAGAATACGCGCACGCCGTTGTCGTAATAGTTCTTCTTGATCTTGCTCCACAGATATTTGCGCGCGTCGGGATTGGTCGCATCAAAGAACATGACGTCCTCATCCACAAAACGCATCTGGCAATTCATGCCCTTATCACAGCGGGCGATGTAGCCTTCCTCGTCCATCTCTTTGAAGTTTTCACTCTTGAGGGAGATCTGCGGCCAAATCGAGACCATCAGCTCCATGCCCATCGCCTTCAGCTCTTTGACCATCGCCTTGGGATCGGGCCAGAATTCCTCGTCAAAGCGAAAATCGCCCATGTGCGGCCAGTGGAAGAAGTCCACCACGATCACGTCCACGGGGATGCCGCGCTTGTGGTATTCGCGTGCGACGGAGAGCAGCTGCTCCTGGTTCCAGTAGCGCAGCTTGCACTGCCAGAAGCCCAGGCCGTATTCCGGCATTTCGGGCGCATGGCCGACCGCGTCGGCATACTGGCTCTCGATCTGGCGGGGCGTATCGCCGGCGCAGATCCAGTAGTCCATCTGTCTGGTGACGTCCGCCTGCCACTCCATCAGGTTCTTGCCGAAGTTCACCCGGCCGATGGCGGGATTATGCCACAGGAAGCCGTAGCCCTTATTGGACAGCACAAACGGCACGCTGGCCTGCGAGTTGCGGTGTGCCAGTTCAAAGTTGGAATATTTGACATTCAGGATGTCCTGCTGATACTGCCCCATGCCGTAGAGCTTTTCGCTGTCATCGGACTTAAAGCCCACGGTGAGCTTGTAATCGCCGCCGACGATGGGCTTGAAGAAGCGGGGCTGAATGTTCAGTGCGCCTGTGCCGGGGCGCTCGGCAAGCAATTCTTCGCCCTTTGGGTTGTAATAGGTGATTTCCAACCGATCCGGCCAATCCATGCGGCGCACGACCGCCTTGATTTTGCCCACGGCAATCGAGGCTTCTCTTTCGGAAATTTCAATGTCGGACTCGGTTTTTTCCGGATCGAGCAGCGCCCAGGCGGGCAGCTCGGGTTCGCTCATCGGGCGGGAGACGACACGCAGCGCATTCTTGCCCCACGGCAGCAGCCACAGGTTTTCGCCAAGGAACCGGCACTTCAGCGCGCCCTGATCTTCACGGAACAATGCCATGCTTCATCCTACTCCTTTTTTCATAAAATACGGAAAGGGCGCGGACGACCCCTGTTCGTCCGCGCCCAGACGCATCCGTTCTTACAACACGAATTCGACCCAAACCGCGTCAAATCCTGCTTCTTTCATCTTCAATGCCATTTCGGCCGCCTGCGCATCCTTGCCCATGCCTTTGAGCGCCATCGCCAGCGCCGTCATACCGCGGGATTTCAGAATCGCCTCGTGTGTTGCAGCAAAGGGTGCCGGCGTCGGGAAGCCGTCGAAAAAGGCAAGCTGCGTGCGGGCGCACTGTTCGCGTCCATGCACTTCCATGGCGCGGAGCAGCTTTGCCGCCTCTTCATCGCGTCCCAGCGCACGCAGCGCCTGTGCGCGGTAGAAATCGGACTCGGCAAAGTCGCCGCTCTGCACAGCCGCTTCGCGCAGCCATTCCATGCGCGCCTTTTCGTCGCCCAGCGCACGGTAGGCCTCGGCGATGTACCAGCAGATATGCGCCTGACGCGGCCCGAACCTGCGGCCCTCATGGTAGTTCTCGGGATATTCCATCGCGCGCTTGAACAACTCCAGTGCCTGAACGCCGTCGCCCTTTTCCAACGCGCGCCGTCCCAAGGTCAGGTAAGTATAGGCATGTTCGCGCGGCAGCACGCCCTCGCCGCCTTCGTAGGTGTAGAAGCGATGGCTGCCGAGCAGTGCCTGCGCGTCCTCCAGCCTGCCCGCTTCATTGAGCAGTGAGATGTACAGCAGCGTCATGTCTTCACGGGTTTCAATCAATTCACGGTGCTTTTCGAGCAGCATCAGGCAGTCCTGTGCGCTGCGGCCCATCGCGCGATACAGGCAGCACAGCTCATAGAGCATTCTCGGCGTGCCGGTCAGCGCAAAGGCGGTTTCCATCTGCTTCAGCGCCCCCGCGTTGTCTCCGAATTTTTCGGAAAGCGCCAGCGCCGCGCAGCGGTGCGCCGCCCCGAAATCAGGCTTTCTGCGGATGCTTTCGAGCCACTTTTCCAGCGCCTTTTCGCCGTTATAGCGCGCGTAGTGCATGCAGCCCAGCAGATAGGGCGCAGCCGCGTTGGCTTCGTCCGCCGCTTCGAGCTTTTCCAGCACGGTAAAGTCCATCGCCCGGTTGGGGAACACCTCGTCAAAGGGCGCTTTGCGCGCTTCCTCCAACCACTTTTCGTCCTCCGTGGCGGCATAGGCATACGCGCAGCGCATCACGGTCCTCTGCCCGCAGAGTTCCAGTGCGCGCAGCGCCAGGTCCTTCATACCGGCGCGCAGGAAGAGCTCCGCCGCGTCGATGCCGGTGACGACCTTGACAAAGGGCGCAGTGCGTCCGGTCAGCACAGCGGCGTAGGGATCGAGCGGGTCAAATTCCAGCGAACGTCGGCAGATTTCTTCCGCTCCTTCGAGCTTTCCTGCCTTTTGCAGCAGCGCAGCTTTCAGCGCTCTTGTCTTGAGCGAACGGGCGTTGACGGCCAGCGCTTCGTCCAGATCGGCCATCGCCGCGCCGTATTCGCCCGCCGCGCACTCGATCTCGGCGCAGACTTCCAACGCGGCAGCCTTCCACTGGATGTTCCAGGCGGCGCGCTTGAGCATCCGCAGCGCCTTCTCATTGCGTCCCAGCTGGCGCAGCACGATGCCCAGCTGATACAATCCTTCACCGTCATACGGGTTGGGATTGTGCATCGTCAGGCGGTCCACCGCACGTTCGAGATAGGGAATCGCCTCGTCATAGCGGCCCCTGCGGTAAAGCACCACGCCGTAGGCCACGTTGCAGCGGATATCGTCCGGATCGCGGCGCAGCGCTTCGAGATAATAGGGATCGGGATCCATGGTGGGATGCTTGTACTGCTCCAGATGCAGTCCCGTCAGCCACAGCTCTTCATTGGTTTCGATCTGCGCAGGCGTTTTCATGTCCGGACGCGCATCGGGAACCTTCTTGCCATCGAAGAACATCGGCTTTTTATACCATTCAATCAACAGCTTTCCGTTTTCGTCCAGCACCTCGGCGTGCAGATCGTCCGCCTTGTGCTTCACCGCCACGGCATAGCACTGCTCCGGGCGGACATTCTCAAATTTCTGCTCGGCCACGACCATTTCACCATAGGTGACGCGGAGGATCGCGCTGCTGTGCGGCGCGGTGACGTTGAAGGCCACACGCTCATCGGTGACGGAGACCGCCGCTTCCTGATTGGCGTTCTTGAGCTGCTCCAGCCCGCAGAGCGAATACCAGCGCTGCTCAAAGGTCTTGGTTTCATACGGCAGCAGGAACGCAAAGTCCGGCTGGTTGTCGGAATAGCAGGAGGTCATGATTTCGAGGTACTCGCCGTCCTCGTCTGTCAGGTTCTTCTGCCACACGCCGCCGTGCTCCGCACGGCCCCAGGTGAAGAACTTCTTGCCGGGGGAGACATATTTATCCGCGACATGGACGGTGCCCATGCTCTTTCCATCATCATAGCCCGCCATAAAGTCATAGTCCGAATCAAAGATGAAGAAAGACGAACCCATCCGCAGGTTCTTGAACCAGCGGATATCCACGCCGTCGCCGAAGTCCGCGCCGCCGAACATTCCCTTGACCACGGGGAAGGGCGAAACGGTGGTCTTGTTGTGGAAGGTGATGTAATCAATATCCGGCGGGAACATCAGCCGATAATTATCGTTGGCATGCACCGCGAGGTTTGCCCACCAATGGAAGGTCTGGGTCTGCGCGGTGGTGTTGTAGAGCTTGACGCGCGCGGCGATATAGGCTCTGTCCGGCCAAATGGTCACGCCCACGGTGCCCTTGATACCGTACATACTCTCGATCTCGCCCACCCAGGCGGTCTTTTCTCCGTTAGGGCCCTCCTCGATCGTGCATTCGACGGGCATGAAGGTGGTGGGGCGGTGGTGCTGCGGATAGTTAAATTCGATGCCGCCGGACACCCACACGCCGCACAGGCCGATCAGCGCGGGCTTGATGACGTTGTTCTTATAGACGAAGTTGTAATCGTTGACCTTGTCGTACCCCTCGTAGATGCGGCCGCCCAATTCGGGCAGCACCGTTACGCGGATGAAGTCGTTTTCCAGCCGGATCGCGTCGTAAGCCTTGTCCTCCTTGACCATGGTCAGCTTGTCGCTCATCCGATAGGGATAGATGTATCCGCGCGTACCCTGATTGATGCGCAGATCCGAAAACAGCGGCAGTTCCTCCGCCGCGCCCTGTCCGTAGGTGGGAATGATGAGTTTTTCGCGCCGAATGGTAGCTTCCATGTAAACGCCTCCTGTCTGTGAAGTGGTGGTTTTTTATGTACTTCATTTTTTAGGATACCGATGCCCCTGCTTCAAGTCAATATACGGAATCGCGATTTTATCTATAAAATGTGCAGGATTGTCCTGCCTTTTTTCATCTTGTGAAACAGATTTTTCCAACGCAAAAAGCGCCCTGGACGTCGGTTGCGTCCAGAGCGCTCTTTCAAAACAGCTTACAGATAAGAAACGGTTTCACTTAGCGGCTTTCTGGCGAAATGATTAGGCAGAGGCCCTGCGCTCTCCGCCGCATAGCCGAGATCCAATATCATCAGAATCTCCTCGTTTTCGGGAAGGTTTAGTTCCCTCGCCAGCCGGTCCGGGTCAAAGAAGTTGATCCAGCAGCTGTCCACGCCCGCATTGGCGGCAGCCAGCAGCAGGTGCGTTGCCACGATGCTCGCATCCTCCGCGCCGGAATCCCGCTTCTCTCCCGGATAGGTAAACACGTTGCCGCGGTCATACGTCACAACCAGGCAGGTCGGCGCGCCGTACCGGCAGGGCGTGACGCTGTCGATTTTCGCCAAGCCCTCTTCGGACTGCACCACATAGATGTGCTGCTCCTGAAGGTTTTTCGCCGTCGGGGCGAGACGCCCTGCTTGCAGAATCTCCTCCAGCTTCGCGCCGTCCAGCTTGCGCGCGCTGAATTTCTTGCAGGAATAGCGGTTTTTGACGACTTCCGAAAACTCCATTGCTCATGCCCTCCTTAAAAAACCTCATGCTCCTTATTTCCGCCTTACAGCGTCTGGCGGAAGCCCTTGCCGATGATCTGACTGGTGTTGGTGATGACGATGAACGCATGCGGGTCGATGCTGCGGATGTAGCCCCGCAGTCGAACGGCCTGCGCGCGGTTGAGTACGGTCAGAATAAGCTTGCGTCCCTCGTGAGTATACGCGCCCTCGCCCGTGACGAGCGTTGCGGAGCGGTTGAGTTCCTTTTTGATATACGCGATCACCTCGTCCGGATTGTGCGTAACGATGGTGAAATACTTACTCATGTTGATGCTCTCGATCACGCTGTCCACCACCAGCGCCTTGGCCAGCAGCCCCAGCAGAGAGAACAAACCGGTTTCAATGCCAAAGACCACGCCCGCCAGCGTTGCAATGATAAAATCGGTGCAGAACAGCGCTTTGCCGATATCCAGGCTGGTGAATTTTTTGAAGATCATCGCCACGATATCCGTACCGCCCGTGCTGCCCTGAATGTTGAACAGAATCGCACTGCCTACTGCGGGGAACAGCACCGAAAACACCAGCTCCAGCATGGGCTGGGTGGTCAGCGGATGCTCCATCGGCAGCACGCGCTCCAGAATATAGATCGACAGGGACATCAGCATCGAACAGTAGACCGTGCGAATGCCGAACGACCGGCCGAACACGCAGAAGCCCACGATCAGGAGCGTGACGTTGATGATGAGCACCAGCGTGCCGGTGGACATCCCCGGAATCAGCGCGCCCAGGATCACCGAGATACCCGATACACCGCCGGTAGAGAAATTATTGGGGAACTTGAAGAAGTAAACGCCGATGGTCACCATCAGCGTTCCCAGCGTCAGCCAGAGAAAATCCTTGATCTTATCCTTCATACTCGATTTCGACTCCATGCGCTTTCATCCGCCTTTTTTGCAGTCTTTTCCGTCAACCGTCCCCCATTATAACACACATCCTGCAAAGTAGATGTAAAAAGCATAAGAAAATTCTCTTTTTCGAGCATATCCGGCTGCAACCTTCCATCCCGGGGGCGCGTCGAGCCGGACTGAGGGATCGCCTCTTCCTGCGCAGGTTTTTCCATTGCGCGGCAAAACGTGCAGCTTCCACTCGCGCCGCAACACCTTTGCCGCGCCCCCGCCCCATCTCATTCGCGGTACAGCACATAATCCAGCATCACCCGCACAAAGCCCGCCTTTTCCATCGCGGACACAGCGCAGGCGGGATAGGTTTTGATCCGCAGGTTCTCGCGTTCCGGGAAAACGCGTCTCGAGGTAAAATCCCGCGCCAGTGCGCCCAGTGCGGATTCTGCTGCCTCAGGCTCAAACAGGCGCAGCTGTTCGCCGCTCTTTTCCAGCACTGCCGCGGCACATCCGCCGCGCAGGCAGACCGCCGTGCCCGGCACACGCAGGAACTCCCGTCCCGACGCGTGCGGCAGAAGCCGTCCCCAGCTCTGCGCCGGATCGGGCGCAGGCAGCCAAACTGCCTTTTCCGACGGGGACGCCAGCACCGCGCAAATTCGCTCGTACTCCTCCGCACGCACAAACTGCATGCCGGAAAGTCCCTGCACGAAATACCCTCTGCGCACCTGACCCGTGTATTCCCAAACGCGCAGCTTTTCCACCGCCTGCGGCCAGGCAACACCGGTAATCGTCTCCCGGCAGAGGATGGGGTAGGCGTCAAAGGCACGGTTCAGCGCCTCTTCCTCCGTCAGCGGGCGTTCCGGACGAGCCAACTCCCAACGCCCCGCGGAAAGCGCACGGGCGCGCGCCGCAGCCAGCCTGCGCCCGTCGGTCTTGCCGGGCAGCAACACCTCTTCCTCCACGCGCAGCGGCGTCAGGCTGTCGGACCGAACCAAGCCCTTGTGCGCCAGGTGCAGCAGCGGCTCCAACGCGCTCTTTCCCTTCAGCTGTGCCGACAGCGCCGAGGCAAAGCACGCACCGCGCTTTTTCAGTGTTTCGAGCACAATTCTCTCGTCTTCCTCCCGAATTTCTTCTTTGGGAAGTTCCGCGTCCCAATCCACGTTTTCCGTGCGGAAAAAGCGCAGCGCCTGTCCCTCCATCGCCCAGCAATACTCACCTTCCGCCAGCAGCTCGTCCAGCATCTTGGGCGTAAAGCCGGAAACCCGCGCGGGCAGCAGCTCGCTTTCCCATGTTTTTCTCAAAAACGCCTGCCCCAGCAGCTCGTCCAGCGCAGCGCGAAGCTGTTCCGCCGATGTGCCGGAATGCCGTGTTCTCTCCGCCATCAGCGCGGCAAAGCGCTCCGGCGGCACGGTGCGAACGCTGCTGCGGCGTGCCTTAAGCGTATCCTGCTGTGCTTGGGTATAGACCTGCTGATGATAAAAGATCCCGTTGCAACCTACAGCCTTTCCCTCTTTTTGCAGCGCATCCAGCGCCGCAGCAAGACGATTCTCTCCCGCCAAATAGCGCTGATCCAGACTCTCCGCGTTCTGTCCGCCCCGATAGCGCAGGCATCGGCGCACGATGCGGCGCAGCGCTTCTTCATTGCCGGTTTCCAAGGCATCGGCATAAAACGCCGCCTCTTCCTCCGCAATCCAAAGCCCCGGTTCAATGTACCTCGCGCGCCCCTGTTCGGCCAAGCGGGTCAGCCATTCCACCGGCACATCCATCTCGCCCGCAGCCAAATCGCCCTCCGCCATCAGCGCCTGATGCAGCTCCTCCGGGCTGCCGGGCAGGCGCTTTCTGCGGAACTGTTCTTCAATCGCCTGCGCTTGGGGCACAATGCCCTCCTGCTTTTCCAGCTCCCTTTCCACCGCGCGCACCGCCCGCGAGGGGATGTTGTCGTATTCATAAGTCAGCGAAGCTTCCGCCGCGCGGCGCATGGGCAGTGCCATGGGCGACGGCGCGTCCAGGTGCAGCTCCCTGACCTCGATGCTGCCGTCTCGAATCCCGTGCAGCACCTTTTGCAGCGCATCCAAATCAAGATAGTCCTCCGTACAGCTGCGCATCGCCTCCCTCATCAACGGATGCGTCTTTTCCTCCGCCAACGCCGAAAACTGTTCTGCGCCGCGAATGCGCTGTACCCACAGCGGCTGGCGGCCGCGCCCGCGCGAGCCCAGCATCAACGCACAGGAAGCCGCATAGCGGAAGGTCATCGAAAACAACGGCGCAGCGGGCAGCAGGGCGCGTACCTTCTCCACGGATTTTTCGGGGTCAAGTCCTTCCAGCAATCCATCCGGCAGCTGCGCACTGCCCACCAGATAGAGCAAAAAACCGTTGTCGTCGTCAAAAACGTGAATGTCCTGCCCTGTGCGCCGCATTGCTTCATAGCGGCAGAGCAGCGCCAGCGCGCTGTTGACCTGCCCGCCGAATACGGAATGCACCATCAGCTGATGGTCGCCCGCATCATCCACAAAGTGTTCGCAGAGGATGCGCCGGTGCGTAGGCAGCACGCCGGTCGCCTTGAGCTGACTGCGCAGGTGCCGCGCGGCATTGGCCGCCGCATCCCGATCCATGTGCAGCTTTTCCAGCGCCGGGATCAACGCGCCCTGTTTGGCACTGCGCTCCAGTTCTTCCAGCTCTTTTCCAATATAAATACCGGTTTCATAGGCGCGGCCCTGTCCTTCGCCCCGCCAGAACGGCGGCTGCGCGCCCTCGCCCGTGGTTGGGGCAACCACCACGCGGTCGCGCCGGATCTCCTGAATGCGCCAGGCGAACGCGCCCAGCAGGAATTTATCTCCAACGTGCGCCTCGAATACGAATTCCTCGTCCAGTTCGCCCAGATGCGTACCGTCGGCCAGCACCACGGCATACCAGCCCCGGTCGGGAATCGTGCCGCCCGCGCTCACTGCCAGCATCCGCGTGTACGCATCCCCGGAGACGCACCCGTGGATGCGGTCATAGAGCACTCTGGCGCGCACCGGCCGATCCTGCTCATGCTCCCAATCGCCCGCCAGCATCCGCAAACACGCGCAAATATCCTCCTTGGTGATGTTTCGGAAGCTCCAACAGCCGTGCACGACCCGCAGCGCATCCTCCACCGTGTATTCACCGTCCGCCGCCATGGAGGTCAGGTGCTGCGCCAGCACGTCCAGGCAACCCTGCGGGACGCGCGCAGGCTCGATACGCCCCTCCATCGCCAGCCCCGTGATCAGTCCGCAGTCAAGTGCGTCGGCGGCGGTCTTAGCAAATACGCGCATCACGCTCACCTCGCCCGGCCTGTGCCCCGCGCGGCCCAAGCGCTGCAATTCGCCGGAAATCGAGCGCGGACACCCCACTTGCAGCACCAGATCCACAAACCCCACGTCAATGCCCAGCTCCATTGAGGAGGTTGCGCAAAGCAGGCGGAGCTGCCCGTTGCGCAGCTGCTCCTCTGCCTCGCGGCGCTGCTCTTTGGAAACGCAGCCGTGGTGCGTGCGCGCAAAGCCTTCCCCGCCGAGCAGATTGACCTCATAGGCCAGCCGCTCCGCCTGCTGCCTTCCTTCGACAAAGGCAATCACCGTGCGGGCACTTCGGCAGAGCGCATAGACCTGCCTGGCGATGTCCGGCCAGATTGTTCCCTGCACCGCGCGCAGATCGGGCAGCGGCGACAGGACGCGGATCTCCTTGCCCTTGCGGATTTCCGGTGCGACAATCCTACAGGGCGACGGATAAGCCAAATAATCCGCCGCGCGCTGCAAGGGCTGAATCGTAGCGGAAAGGCCGATGCGCTGCAAGCGTCGCCCGCACAGTTCGTCCAGCCGCGCCAGCGAGAGCATCAGGTGCGCACCGCGCTTGGTTCCGATCAGCGCGTGCATTTCGTCCACGATTACGGCCTGCGCGGTGCGCAGCATCTTCCGGCTGCGCGGCGAGGTGAGCAGCAGATAGAGCGATTCCGGCGTAGTGATGAGGATGTGCGGCGGGTGCGTCAGCATTTTCTGCCGTTCATAGGAGGTGGTGTCGCCCGTGCGCATCGCCATGCGCAGCTGCGGCCCGGCGATGCCCTCGTTGGGGCGCTTCAAATTCTCACGGATATCCGCCGCCAGTGATTTCAGCGGCGAAACATAGATCACGCAGAGCGCTTCGGGCAGCTCCCCCGCTTCGGCTTGCGCCTTAAAGCGGTCTATGAAGGCCAGGAATGCCGTCAGCGTCTTGCCGGTGCCGGTCGGCGCGCTGATGAGCACGTTTTCACCCGCGGCGATGTGCGGCCAGCCCTCGGCCTGCACCGCCGTCGGCGTTCCGACCTCCCGCGCAAACCACTCCCGCGTCTGTTGTGAAAAAAGCTGTTCCATGCCGTCCTCCACGTTTTCTCTTTTCCGAATGGCCATCCGATAAGCCGGAACCCGAAAATTTTATTTTGCATTTTTATAGGAAACCGCAATATGGCTTGGTGCAAACACAATGGCGGAAAGCGTCAGGGGCAAGGATCTGCTCATCACTCCGCTGAATAAGAACAGCGCCGAGGGAAGGATTGAGAGCGCCAGCGCTTTGAAAACGCTTTTTTTCTTAAACCACACCATCCAAATGAGACAGTAAAACGCTGCCAATACGATATCCACGGTCAAATACAGGGCAAACGCTTCATCCGACCACCACCCGAACCAGGTTCCGGGAATATGGACGATCATAAATCCAAAGCATCCGAATCTCCCGATTTGTTCCGCGGCCTCGACGATTTTATTTTTCCACTTGTTTTCAAAGCCATCTTTGCACTTTATTGCAAATACGATATTGGGGATCATGATAACCGCCATGATCATCAAGCCAAAGACGTTCAACCAATCCATAAAATTCTTCTATTCTATCGCGTTTCTCCGTAATTCTTCAAAAAAGAGCACGCCGGTTTTGCTCCTGCGCACTCTCATTATAGCGCAATCGCCTTAAAGCGTCACGCCGGTTTTCAGGATGGCAATATCCTGAAGCCCTGCCTTTTCTGCTTTGACCCTTTCGCCCGACGCGACGCGCAGCACCATCTCTTCCAGCCGTTCGGCGCAGGCTTCGATGGATTCTTCTTCCAGCACAGGTCCCGCATCAAAGTCGATCCAGCTGCCCTTTTTCTCCGCCAGGGCGCTGTTGGAGGAAAGCTTCATCGTAGGCACAGGGCAGGCAAAAGGCGTGCCGCGCCCCGTCGAGAACAGCACGATCTGCGCGCCCGCCAGCGCCAGCGCAGTGGAAGCCACCAGATCGTTCCCCGGCGCAGCCACCAGGTGCAGTCCCTGCCCGTGCAGCCGCTGCGCATAGCCCAGCACGCCGCGCACCGGTGCGGAGCCGCTCTTCTGCGTGCAGCCCAATGATTTTTCCTCCAGCGTGGTGATGCCGCCCGCTTTGTTGCCGGGTGATGGATTTTCGTAAACCGGCTGCCCCGCCGCGGCGAAGCCGTCTTTGAAGGATTGAATCAGACGCACGGTGTCTCGAAACACCGTTTCATTTTCGCAACGATCCATCAGCTGCTGTTCCGCGCCGAACATCTCCGGCACCTCGGTCAGCAGCGACGCGCCGCCGCAGGCAACGATGCGGTCGGACAGCGCGCCGATCACAGGATTGGCCGTCAGGCCGGAAAACCCATCCGACCCGCCGCACTTGAGTCCGAGCACGAGCTTATCCTCCCCCACCTCCTGCCGCACATCCTTCGCCGCCCGGTCGATCAGCTCATGCAGCAGCGCAAGCCCTTCCGCCATTTCGTCGTCTGCGTCCTGGCAGACCAGAAATTTCACGCGCTGCGGATCGCAGTTTTCCATACGCTTTCGGATTTCTTCCACACCGCTGTTCTCGCAGCCCAGCCCCAACACCAGCACGCCGCCCGCGTTGGGATGGCAGGCCAGCGCCGCCAACGCCTGCCGCGTATTTTCCTGATCGTCCCCCAGCTGCGAGCAGCCGTAAGGGTGCTCAAAGGCGAGCACATCGGTCACGCTGCCGTGCAGATATTCCCGCGTCTGCTGTGCAAGACTCTGTGCCGCCTTGCCCACGCATCCCACGGTGGGCAGAATCCAGATTTCGTTGCGAATGCCCACGCGGCCGTCCGCCCGCACAAAGCCCCGAAAAGTGCGCGGCGTTCTCCCCGGCAGCGCGCATTCCGCAGGATGATAGACATACTCCTCATGGACGCGCAGCGCCGAGCGCAGGTTGTGCGTATGCACCCATTCGCCCTTGTGAATATTGCACCGGGCCAGCCCGATGCGGCAGCCGTATTTGATGACCTCGCCGCCCTCCGGAATATTGCAAAGCGCCATTTTGTGTCCCGCAGGAATCTCTCCCTGTGCCTTCAGGCACACGGCAACATTGTCGCGCGGATGAATCTTCAGTTTCTCTTTCATGCTCCCAACTCCCCGATACACGCCTGAACGCCGTCTTTCCGAATGCGTTCCCGCCAATGCGCCACACACGCCGCAAAGCCTGGAATTTCGCTCAAATTCATGCCCCATAAGGTTTTGCAGGCCAGCAGACGCGGCAGATCCTCCCGGAATTGTTCGATGCTGCGCAGCGAATTATCTTCATCCCGCAGCACATAGGGCTGCTCGCCGCGCAGGCAGCGCATCTCGCCGCCCTGCGCCTTTCCGGAATACAGTTCCAGCAGCGCCGCCAGCGAAAAGGCGAGGTTCTGCGGAATCTCTCCGTTCTTTTTCACATCGTCCAGCAGCGTGGGCAGGATGCGCGCGCGCCACTTAGAGACGGAGTTCAGGCAAATTGCCAGCAAACTGTGATCGATATATGGGTTGGCAAAGCGCTCCAGCACGGAATTTGCAAAGGCGTGCAGTTCCTCTTCCGGCTGATCGATGGTAGGCAAAATCTCTTTTTCCAGCGTTTTGCGGATGAATCGGCCGAAATCGGGATCGAGCACCGCGTCGCGCACGATGTCGAACCCCGCAAGGTACGCCGCTGGCACAAAGGAAGTGTGCGCGCCGTTGAGCAGACGTACCTTGCGCGTGCGGTAGGGCGCAAGGTCTTGGGCATAGATCACGGGCAGCCCCGCCTTTTGCAGCGGCATCTCCTTTTCGATCTCCCGGTCGCAGGCAATGACCCAGCTCATGTAAGGCTCCGCTGCGACCAGGCAATCGTCCTGCACACCGAGCTTTGCGCACAGCGTATCTGCATCAGCGGGCTTTCCCGTCACGATGCGGTCCACCAGCGTGGAAGCGAAGGCGCAACTCTTGTCCAGCCAATTCAAAAAACGCTCCCCCAGTGCCCATTTTTCGGCATAACGGACAACCAGCGTCCGCAGCGCGCCGCCGTTGTCGTCAATCAGCTCCATCGGCAGCATGATCAGCCCCTTATTCCCGGCATAATCAAAGGCCTGCGCACGGGCATAGAGCAGCTGAGTGAGCTTTGCCGGAAAGCTGCGCGGCGGCCGATCCGCCGCTTCGTCGCGCTCGTCCCAAGCGATGCCCGCCTCAGTGGTATTGGACAGCACAAACCGCAGTTCCGGCAGCTTGGCCAGCGCCAGCACCCTGTCATATTCCGCAGGACAAGCCAGTGCATCGCTCACGCAGGTGACCGTGCAAAATCTTTCGACCGGTGCGCCGTTTTCCAGCCCGCGCAGCGCCACCGTATAGACACAATCTTGCCCCTTCAGCGCAGAAAGACTGCCGTGGCCGGTGGATTTGACCATCACGACGCTGCCGTTCCAATCGGTTTTTTCATTCACAATCTCCAGCATCCAATCGGCAAAGGCGCGCAGGAAATTTCCCGTGCCGAACTGCACCACCCGGATCGGGCGCTCCGCTTTATCCATCAAGGTTGAGACGTTTTTCATCTTCCATCCCTCTTTATTCGTGTAATTACTTACATTGTAAGCATACACTTGTTTTCAGGGGATTGTCAAGGTTCGCCGGACGCGCTATAATGAGCTTTGGAGAAAGCATTTACACAGAAAAAAAGGAGGGGCGCAGCGCATGAACATCTACGATATCTCGCAGCTGGCAGGCGTTTCCATCGCGACGGTCTCTCGCGTCATCAACGGCAGCGACCGCGTCAGCGCGCGCACGCGGCAGAAGGTGCTGCGCGTCATCGAGGAAAACGGCTATACGCCCAATGCCTTTGCGCGCGGTCTGGGGTTGAATACGATGCACACCGTCGGCCTGCTCTGCGCGGATAGCTCCGACCCGTATCTGGCACAGGCGGTCTACAACCTGGAACAGGAGCTGCGCTTAAACGGCTACGACTGCCTGCTCTGCTGCACGGGCTACGCGCGGGAAACCAAGGAAAAATATCTGGATCTTCTGCTGAGCAAGCGCGTGGACGGACTGATCTTTGTCGGCTCCCAGTTCACCGAAAGCGCGCCGGAGGACAACGAGTACATCCGCCGGGCAGCGCGGCAGGTTCCCTCTGTGCTGCTGGGCGGCTCTTTAGAAGGGCCGAATCTCTACGTTACCCAGTGCGACGAACGCGCCGCGATGCGTTCCGCCGCCGCGCGATTAATGGACAGCGGCTGTGAGAGCATTCTCTATCTTTACAACTCGCTGTCCTTTTCTTCCCGAAACAAGCTGGCCGGCTATCGGGAGGGATGCCAACTGTGCGGCAAGCCCGCCCCGGCGAGCCACGCGCTGCTGCTGGATATGTATCAGTTCGACGTGGTGCAGGCGCGTGATCTGCTGCTGCGCCGCTGGGAAGAGGGGCTGCGCTTTGACGCAGTGCTGGCCGCCGACGACCGGCTGGCGGTGGGCGCGGCGAAGTTCGCCAAGCGGCAGGGGTTGCGTGTGCCGGAGGATTTGCAGATCATCGGCTGCAACAACAGCCCCATTGCGAGATATTGCGACCCGGAATTGACAAGCATCGATAACCAGCTGGGCGCGCTGTGCCACCAGTGCGTCACCACCCTGATGGAAGTGCTGGCCGGAAAATCCAGCCCCACGCGCACGGTGTTTTCCGCCGTGCTGGTGGAGCGCGAATCCACTGCCCTGAAACGTGAGGAGGACTAGAACCATGGCTGCTTTTATGGATGAAAACTTTTTGCTCAAAACGCCTGCGGCGCGCAAGCTGTTCTTCGATTACGCATCGCAAATGCCCATCATCGACTACCACTGCCATTTGAGCCCGCAGGAAATCTATGAAAACCGCGGCTTTGAGAACCTGACGCAGGCGTGGCTGGGCGGCGACCACTACAAATGGCGCCTGATGCGCGCGGCTGGCGTGGAGGAAAAATACATCACCGGCGACGCGCCCGACCGCGAAAAATTCCAGAAATACGCCGAGGTACTCTCCCGCGCCATCGGCAATCCGCTCTATCATTGGAGCCATCTGGAATTGCAGCGCTTCTTCGGCTGGAAGGGCGTGTTGAGGCCGGATACCGCGCAGGAGGTCTGGGATCTGACCTGCGAAAAGCTGAAGGATCCGGAAATGTGCGCGCGCAAGCTGATCGAAAACAGCAACGTCAAGCTCGTCTGCACCACGGACGACCCTGCGGACAGCCTGATCTGGCACGAAAAATTGGCTGCCGATGCTTCCTTCCCGGTCAAGGTGCTGCCCGCATGGCGGCCCGACCAGGCCATGAACATCGAAAAGCGCTCCTTTACCGACTACATTGAAAAACTGAGCGAGGCCTCCGGCGTCGTCATCAAGGACTTTGACACGCTGCTGGCCGCGCTGGACAGACGCATGGAGTTCTTCCACGCGCACGGCTGCCGCCTTTCCGACCACGGCCTGCCCTACGCGATGTACGCGCCGCTGCCGCGCGACCAGGTCAACGACGCGCTGCTCCGCCGGCTGGACGGCATGCCCCTCTCCCCGGAAGAGGCGCTGGGCTACAAGACGGCGCTTCTGCTGCACCTGGGCCGCCGCTATGCCGAGCGCAGCTGGGCCATGCAGCTGCATTACGGCTGCAAGCGGGACAACAACTCCGCCATGTTCGGCCGTCTGGGGCCGGATACCGGCTTTGACGCGATCGACGACCACACGCCGTCGGCGCAGCTGGCGGACTTCCTAGACGCGCTGGCCTGCACGGGCGAGCTGCCGCGCACGCTGGTTTACAGCCTGAACCCGGTGGACGACGATGCGATTGATTCCATTCTCGGCTGCTTCCAGGAGGGTCCGACGGTGTGCAAGATGCAGCACGGCTCGGCCTGGTGGTTCAACGATCAGAAGCAGGGCATGGAAAAGCAGCTGACCTCGCTGGCCAACAAGGGATATCTGGCGGGTTTTGTCGGGATGCTGACCGACAGCCGCTCCTTCCTGTCCTATCCCCGGCACGAATACTTCCGCCGCATCCTGTGCAACTTAATCGGCGGTTGGATTGAAGACGGCGAATATCCGGCCGATTTCGGCCTGTGGGGCAAGGTTGTGCAGGATATTTCCTACAACAACGCCCATACGTATTTCCGCTTCCCGGAATAATTTCAAAACTTTACCCGCCTTGTGTTTCTTTTCCGCGCCGGGCGGGTATACTTTATTCATAAGTATGATTTTACCCGCAGGGAGGAGCGATTGACTTTGTATTGCGTCAAGAATGTCAAAGAAGATCTGATCTGGGTGGGCGGCAGCGACCGCCGTCTGGCTCTGTTTGAAAACGTGTTCCCGATCCCGCGCGGCGTTTCTTACAACGCCTACCTCGTGCAGGATGAGCAGACCGTGCTGATGGACACGGTAGACTCCTCCATCGGCAGCCTGTTCTTTGAAAATCTGGAGCACGCACTGAACGGCAAAATGCTCAACTATGTAGTCGTCAACCACATGGAGCCCGACCACGCGGCGACGCTGTCCGAGCTGGTGCTGCGCCATCCGGAGGTGACGGTGGTGTGCAACGCAAAGACCATCGTTATGATCCGTCAATTCTTCAACTTTGAGATTGACAGCCGCGCGCTCATCGTCAAGGAGGGCGACACGCTGTGCACCGGCCGCCATACTTTCACCTTCGTCATGGCCCCGATGGTTCACTGGCCGGAAGCGATGGTGACCTACGATGTGACGGACAAGGTGCTCTTCTCCGCGGATGCTTTCGGCACCTTCGGCGCGCTCAACGGCGGGCTGTTTGCCGATGAATATGATTTTGAAACCGAGTGGCTGCCCGATGCGCGCCGGTATTTCACCAACATTGTGGGCAAATACGGCACGCAGGTACAGGCGCTGCTGAAGAAGGCCGCCGGCATCGAAATCGAGACCATCTGCCCGCTGCACGGCCCGGTCTGGCGCAAGAACATCGGCTGGTTCATCGACAAGTATCAGAAGTGGTCCACCTATACGCCGGAGGACAAGGCCGTGATGATCGCCTATGCCTCGGTCTACGGCAACACGCAGAACGCAGCGGAGATTTTGGCGGCACGCCTTTCCGACAAGGGCGTGCGCAACATCGCCATGTACGACGTTTCGGTGACGCATCCCTCCGTGATCGTTTCGGAGGCTTTCCGTTGCAGCCATCTGGTGTTCGCTTCCACCACCTATAACGCGGGTATTTTCGTCAACATGGAAACCGCGCTGCATGATATTGTCGCGCACAACCTGCAAAACCGCACCGTGGCGCTGATTGAGAACGGCACTTGGGCGCCGACCTCCGGCAACCTGATGCGCGATCTGCTCTCCAAGTGCAAGAACATGACCATTCTGGAGGACAAGGTGACGCTGCGCTCCTCCGTCAAGGGCGAGCAGCTGGAAGGTCTGATCCGTCTGGCGGACGAAATCGCCGCATCGGTGCTGCCCGCGCCCGCCGCTGCGCCGGAGAAGAAGGTCGATCAGAACGCGATGTTCAAGCTCTCCTACGGCCTGTTCCTACTCACGGCTAAGGATCAGAAGGACAACGGCTGCATCATCAACACCGTCACCCAGATCACCGATACCCCCAAGCGCATCTCCATCGCGGTCAACAAGCTCAACCTGACCCATGACATGATCGCCTGCACCGGCAAGTTCAACCTGACGGTGCTCTCGCAGGACGCGCCGTTCAAGATCTTTGAGCATTACGGCTTCCACAGCGGCCGCGACGTGAACAAATTCGAAGGCCACGACCTGCCCCGCACGGAAAACGGCCTGATCTATCTGCCCGGCAGCAGCTGCGCCGTGCTCAGCGCCACCGTGACCGGCAAGCAGGAATACGAAACGCACACGGTGTTCTTTGCGGAAGTTACCGAGGCCAAGGTGCTCTCCGACGTGCCGCCGATGACCTATGATTACTACTTTGCCCACGTCAAGCCCCAGCCGCAGCCCGCGGCGGAACAGCAGAAGGGCTGGGTCTGCAAGGTCTGCGGTTACATCTATCCGGAAGAAGTGCTGCCGCCCGATTTCATCTGCCCGCTGTGCAAGCACGGCGCAGAAGATTTTGAGCCGCTGAACTGATTTCAAAACCCTTTTCCAAAATCAAAGCAGCCCCTCCACAGGATCACCTTCCTGTGGAGGGGCTGTTTACTTCTTCTTGCTCAAAAGTTCAGCAGCATATCGTTCCATTTCGCGCCGCCGTGGGTGGAGTTGGACACGCCCCGGCAGACGAAACCGAATTTTTCGTAGTAGTGCTTCAAGTGATCCTTACAGGTCAGCACCACGCCCAGGCACTCGCGGGCGCGCGCTTCGTCGATCATGCGCTGCAAAAGCTGGGCAGCGATGCCCTGATTGCGGTAAGCAGGCAGCACATCCAGCCCGAACACGGTCTGATAAGCACCGTAGGGCTTGTGCAGCGATACGTCATGATACAATTCGTCGGGCAGCGTTGGCTCGTCGGTGGTGCAGCCGTTGACGAAACCCACCACGCTGCCGTCTAGCTCCGCCACAAAGAAGTTCTCCGGGAAGGCGGCATAGCGCTCGCAGATCGACTGCGCGTCCGCGGCCTCCGCAGGCGGGAAGCAAATGTGCTCAATGGCGATCATCTCTTCTACGTCTTCCGGCTGTGCATTCCGAATCACAAGGCTCATGGTCTCTTCTCCTCCTGTGCAACGCTTTTCGGATGTTCCTGCCGCTGCCGGCACTGGCTGCGCGGGGGCGCATTTTGCGCCGCCTTGAGCCGCGCCTGCACGTCCGCAATGCGCTCCGCTGTGGCCAGGTAGGCACGCTGATGCATCACGAGGCGATTGTTATACTGGCGCTTAAAGTGCATCTGCGCAAAGGCGATTCCGTGCTCCGGGCAGCGGCACAGCGCCATGAAGCGCCCATGACCGCTGTCAAACCACGGCAGATCGGGCGTAGTCGCGCCGCCGCAGATCGGGCAGCGCACCAGCGTCATGCGCGGGTTCGCCAATATGTCGTCATAACGAGTGTAGGCTGTCTGCACCGAGCGCGCATCGGATCGGGCAGCCAGCGCTTCCTCGGCATTGAAGCGCAGCAGTGCGTCAATCGTCTCGGGCGCGGCGGTTTCGACCTCGCTTTCCAGCCGCGCCATGACGCGGGCGGTATAAATTGCGTCGTTGAGCGCACGGTGGGCGGGCAGATCCATCTCCATCCCCAACTGCTCCATCGCCGCTGACAGCCCAACCTGCGCCAGCGGCTTATCGGTCATCAAGTGCGAATAGACCATCTGGATGTTGAGCGGCGGCTCAAAGGGCAGCTCCATCTGATAATATTTGGTGTTGCGAAGCAGCACGGGATAATCGTCCCGGCCCCAGGTGCAAAGGAAGGCCTTCGGGCCGCACCATTCGACAAAGTGCTGAAAGGCGTCCGGGAAGGCAAGCCCCTCCTCCAATTCGGCAGGGTCGATGCCCGTCACCTCGCGGATGTGTTTATCCAGCACCGGGTAGATCACCGGACGGATGATGAGCTGCTGCCGGTCCACTTCCTTCAGGTTCCGGTCGAGCTTGACCGCGCCGATCTCGATGATCTCGTGCGGAATATCATGATTGGGGCGGCTGGCTCGCTGGTTCCATTCCAGATCCATCACAACGAAGCTCTGCGTATCCCCGGGTACAAAACATAGCATTGGTTTTTCGGCTCCTCACTCCCCGGCGCGGCGGGTTTCCCGCGCAAAGGCACAAACTCGGTTTCTATTATAACAGTTCTTGATTCCTTTGTACACTCAAAAACCGGGCTTTATTTCCGTCGCGGGCTGTGTTATGCTTAAGGCACAAAAATAAATCTTGGGAGGACACGGCAACATGATCATCCGCAATTTTCTGGAAGCCAAACTCAGCGACGACTGCATCCACGAAGGCAAGGGGCTCTGCCACCACGCCAACATACTGCCCGCCGATGTATTTGACGCGCCAATCCGCTTTCTAAACTACACCATACTGCCCAAAGGCGCAACCTTCGGCGCGCACAAGCATGGCAACGACAACGAACTCTACATCATTCTTGAGGGCAGCGGTCACTACACCTGCAACGGTGAAACCGTGCCCTGCAAGGCGGGCGACGTGCTGCTCAACCCGCCCTACGGCACCCACGCCATCGCCAACGACAGCGATGAAGACGTGGAAATGCGCGTGCTGGTGATCGAGGCGTTCAACCGCGAGTAAGCTCGTCCAGCACACGGATCAGCGCCGCCTCAAACGCCGCGTCCTGCTGCGCATCGCGCTTTTTCGGCCCGTGCAGACGGCCTCCGCCCCGGCGGATCTTGCGCGCCGTGTGCCGCGCCAGCAGCAGGGAACCGATGTTGTCGTCGGTATATTCCAGCCCGTCCTGCCGCAGGACGCGCGCCTTGCGGGACAGGCACATTGCCGCCAGGCCGTAATCCTGCGTCACAGCCAGATCGCCGGGCGCAAGGGCGTTCACTAGCGCAAAATCCGCGCTGTCCGCCCCCTTGGACACCACAACGGTTTCTGCATCCTCATGCCGGAGAATGTGCGAGGTATCGCAATAGAGCGTCACGGGGATTCCCCGCTTCCGCGCCTGTTCCAGGCAGATTTCCACCACGGGGCAGGCGTCCGCATCGATCAGGAGTTTCATCTTTCATCACCTTTTCTGTTTCAACGCATCATATAAGGGAGAAAACACATGAAATACACGCTTCTCGGAAAATCGGGTATTGAGGTTTCACGCATCACGCACGGCTGCATGGAGCTGGGCGGCGGCCCGTGGGATGTGCGCGAGGACAAGGAAAACATCGCGCTACTGAACACCGCGCTGGAGCACGGCATCACCACCTTCGACACGGCGGAAAGCTACGGCAAAGGACATTCCGAAGAGGTCGTCGGTCAGGCGCTGCACGCCGTGCGCGACAAGGTGGTGCTCTGTACCAAGGTTTCCAAGGAGCATCTGCACAAAAACGACGTCATCGCCGCGTGCGAGGGCAGCCTGCGCCGCCTGAACACGGAATACATCGATCTTTACTACATCCACTGGCCGAATGCCGAGATCGACATCGGTGAGACGATGGAAGCCTTCCTGACCCTCAAGGAGCAGGGCAAGATTCGCGCCATCGGCGTATCGAACTTCTCGGTTCAGCAGGTGCAGGATGCGATGCGCTATGCGCCGCTGGATGCGCTTCAGCCGGAATACAACCTGCTCACCCGCGGGATTGAGAAGGACGTGCTGCCCTTCTGCGCGCAGAACAGCATCTCCGTCATGACCTATAACTCCATCGCCAAGGGCATTCTTTCCGGCGCGTTCCACTTCTACGGCGCGCAGGTGACGGATTTCCGCACCGCCAAGCCGCTCTTCCAGCCCGAAGCGCTGGCGCTGGAGCTGCCGCTGCTGAACCTGCTGCGCGACATTGCACAGGCGCACAGCGTCACCATCGCCCAGGTCGCCATCGCCGCCAGCTTGTCCCGCAAAGGCGTGACCTCCGCCATCGTCGGCACACAGAACCCGCACCACTTTCTCGACAACCTCGCCGCAGCCGACCTTGTGCTTCAGGACGACGAGCTTTCTGCCATCTGGGAGACGAGCGACCGCGTGCTGCGCGATCTGGAAAGCTGATCTTAACTTCTGCAAAAACAGAGGCCCGCACCGGAATGCGGGCCTCTGTTTCTTTATTTCGCCGTGGGCTGCGCATAAACCTCTATCACAACCTCACCATCGCCGTAAGAAGATGCCAGGAGCGACATATCCACGCGATAGCCGCCCTCGTCCATCAACCAGCTGCGCGGCTGTTTCTCCCGATTTTGCACAGCCGTGAGGGGCAAGCCGTAATCCTGCGATAGGGTTTTCCGCAGCTCATCCTGCTGATCGGTCGTCAGTTCATCCTGCGAGATTGCTTTGACGCTCCGCAGTTTTCCCGCTTCGTCCGCTTCCAGCGTGACCTCCATCTGGAAACCGGCGTATTCCGTCCGGATTGGCAGATTTCTTACCTGCACCCATTCCTCCGGCAGCCCTTCCATGGACATACCAAGCGTCAAAATAGGACTTAGGAAAATCTCTCCTTTTTCTAATGAATATGCTTTCTTTTCAGTACATCCTGTCATTATGATCATACTTATTGCAAGCATCATCACAACCAGAAGAGATCTTTTTTCCTTCATTTTACTGATAAGGAACATAGCTCACTTCCGCCTTGATCGTTCCGTAATTAGAACTAACTTCCGTTACACCGGTCACCTTCCCATGCGGAAAGAATTCTCGCGATATTCCACGCATTGAGTTGTGTTGCCGAATAAGAACCATTGATTGCAAACCAGTGTTCGGATCTTACGAAGTAATACTCATCTATTGGAAGCGTTGAATCAGACTCAACACGCCAATAAATTTTCACGTATGCAGCAAAGTTATCCTTTCCATTGCTGCCCGAACGACTTTTTACAACAGCTATCGTTTGATAAGTTTCTTCGATTTTGCCCTCTCCGAGTTCTGCTCTCTTCAGCAACTGCATCGCATGACGGACTTCTACATCATCAGCCAAATATGTCACGCGTTCCACCGAAGTTGTTTCTGCTTAAACGAATGCACAGAAGGTCAGCACCAACAGAATCATGACGAACAGGATGATAGACTTTTTCATCTTCATTCTCCTTTTATCGGCCGTCATGAAATGGCCGACTCTTACTTATTCATCGGAGGACACCTCCTATTTCTTTTTTCACCTATACAATAACATACGAAAACTAAAAAAGGCAAGATGAAAATGAATTTCATCTTGCCTTCAGCTAATGATTTTTTATTCCGCCTGAATTCCCTTGTTCTTGAGCATGACGTCGTGGGAGCCGCCCTCAACGATGGAGGTGGAGGACACGACGGTCAGGCGTGCGTTCTTCTGAAGATCCGGAATGTTCAGCACACCGCAGTTGCACATGGTGGAGCGCACCTTGTACAGCGAGGTGTTGACGTTGTCCTTCAGAGAGCCCGCGTAGGGCACATAGGAATCGACGCCCTCTTCAAAGGAGAGCTTCGCCGCGCCGCCCAGATCGTAGCGCTGCCAGTTGCGCGCGCGGTTGGAGCCTTCGCCCCAGTATTCCTTCATGTAGTTGCCGTTGATGTTGACCTTGTTGGTGGGGGACTCGTCGAAACGGGCGAAGTAGCGGCCCAGCATCAGGAAATCCGCGCCCATGGCCAGCGCAAGGGTCATGTGATAATCGTGCACAATGCCGCCGTCGGAACAGATCGGGACGTAGATGCCGGTCTCGCGGTAGTATTCGTCGCGCGCTGCGGCAACCTCGATCAGCGCAGTCGCCTGACCACGGCCGATGCCCTTGGTCTCGCGGGTGATGCAGATGGAACCGCCGCCGATGCCGACCTTGACGAAGTCCGCGCCCGCCTTGGCCAGAAACAGGAAGCCGTCGCGATCCACAACGTTGCCCGCGCCGACCTTGACGGAATCGCCGTAGTTCTCACGAATCCAGGCGAGCGTGCGGCTCTGCCACTCGGAGAAGCCTTCGGAGGAGTCGATGCACAGCACGTCCGCGCCCGCCTCGACCAGCGCGGGAACGCGCTGCGCGTAATCGCGGGTGTTGATGCCGGCGCCGACGACATAGCGCTTCTGCTTATCGAGCAGCTCGTCGGGGTTTTCCTTGTGCTGGGCGTAGTCCTTGCGGAACACCATATAGACCAGGTGCTGGCTGTCGTCGATCAGCGGGAGAGAATTGAGCTTGTGCTCCCAGATGATGTCGTTGGCGACCTTCAGCGTGGTATCGGCAGGCGCCGTGATGAGCTTGTCAAACGGCGTCATGAATTCGGAAACGGGGGTATCGGTGCTCATGCGGCTGACACGGTAATCGCGGCTGGCGACGATGCCCAGCAGCTTGCCTTCTGCGGTACCGTCCTCGGTCACGGCAACGGTGGAGTGACCGGTCTTTTCCTTCAGAGCAAGGATATCAGCCAGCGTCGCGTCGGGACGGATGTTGGAATCGGACTTGACAAAGCCCGCCTTATAGCTCTTGACGCGAGCGACCATGGCCGCCTCGTCCTCGACGGACTGAGAGCCGTAGATGAAGGAGACGCCGCCCTCCGTGGCCAGGGCAATGGCCATTTTGTCGTCGGAAACCGACTGCATGATCGCGGATACCATCGGGATATTCATGGTCAGGGGGCACTCTTCTTCGCCCTTGCGATATTTCACCAGCGCGGTTTTGAGGCTCACATTGGCAGGAATGCACTCCGCAGAGGAATAACCGGGAACCAGCAGGTATTCGCCGAAAGTGCGGCTCGGCTCGGAATAATAAAACGCCATTTTACTTCTCTCCTCCGTCCAAATCTATATTAGTAGCATTATAGCAGAAACCGCCGCAAAAACAACGCCTTTGGGGAAAATAAATGGCGATTTAACATCGATTTTGCTTCCTTTCCTTGCATATCCGTAAAATTCTCCGAACGATTCAGAAAGCCACCGTGCGTAACGTTCACGCTCAGTGGCTTTTTCTGCATTTTCAAAATTTTCTTTTTCAATATTTTGATTCAGAGTGCAGTTTTTCCTGCAATTTCGTCCAGTGTCAGCTTGTGCAGGCCGAGCACAACCGAAGCTTCCGGCCTTTCCGCCAGGCGGATGTCCGGGTGGCCCCACGGCGTCCAGGCATACTTATGGACGTGCTCTTCCAACGGGCGGCGCAGATCCTCGCCCATGCGGGCGATGCCGCCGGAGAGGATAATAACCTCAGGATCGTAGGCAATAATCAGGTTGCAGAGATTGGCACTCCAGCAGTCGAGCGAACGGCGCAGGAGCTTGACCGACAGTTCGTCGCCCTTGTCGGCGCAGGCCTTAAGGTTCCTGTAGTCGATCACATCAAGATCTTCCAGCATACTGGTTTCAAACAGCGGATCCTTGTGCGCAAAGATGGGCAGCGCCCAGGAGCTGGCGTTGGCTTCCATGCAGCCGATGTTGCCGCAGTTGCAGGGTGTTGCATCGGGACCGAATTCAATGACCATGTGTCCGCCGATACACGCCGCCTGAAAATGTTTGCCACGCACGAGCTTGCCGTCCATCACCGCCGCCGCGCCCACGCCGGTGCCGAAGATCATCATCACGGCGTCCTTGGTGTCCTGTGCGCAGCCGTAGGTGAGCTCGCCGATCAACGCGGCGTTGGAATCGTTGTCGAGGATGAACGGGCAATCGAAAGTGCGCTTGACCCAGCTCTTGAGGTCATAGCCCACCGCATCCACGAACTTGCCGTTGGCCGAGACCACGACCTTGTCGCGCGGGTTGACCAGGCCGGGGAAAGCAATGCCAAGACCGTCGATGTGATCCAACCCCATTTCCGCCATCATGCGGCGGCCTTCGGTTTCCGCCTGATCGAGGTTTTTCTGATAGGCGTCGTCGCGGTAGGCGGGCACCATGCTCTCCTTGATGATTTTGCCGTCCTGAAGCAGCGCGAGCTTCATGCGCGTGCCGCCGATATCCAACGCCAGAGTCACCATTGTTCCATCCCCCTTATTCTTTCCCTGTTTATTCTCAGATCAACGCCATGGATTTGAGCACGAAAATCCAGATGAACATCGTCACCACGGCCAGCGACGAACCGAATACCACCAGCCCGGCAGCCAGCTCGCTGTCTCCATCCATCTGCTGCGCCATCGTAAAGGACGAAACCGCAGGCGGCGCAGCCAGCATCACAAGCAGTGCAATCAACTCTTCGCCGCGGAAGCCAAGCAGCACCGCGATCGTCAAAAAGATCAGCGGCATCACCACAAGGCGGCCGCTCACGCCAATGACGAGCTGACGCACGCACTTTCTCACCTGACCAAAGTTGAACTCTGCACCAAGGATCACCAGTGCCAGGGGCGTTGCCATCTTAGAAAGATCCGCCACCGGCTTTTGCAGGAAATTCGGCAGCTTCACGCCCAGAAGCAGCAGCACAATGCCCAGAAGCGACGCCAGAATCAACGGATTGGTCGCCACGCTCTTTAAGATCTTGAGCGGGTTGGGCTTGCCCCCGCGGTAGATCTCCAGCGCCGTGACGGAAAGCGCATTGAACATTGGCACCACCACCGCGATCACCAACGCCACCGCGCCGGTATTGCTTCCCTCGCCGCAGAGCGATACCAACACCGGCAGGCCGAAAATGACGAAGTTGGAGCGCATAATGCCCTGAATCAGCACGCCTCGTCTGCTGTTTTCCTTTTCCAGCAGCGGCACCAACGCCATGCACAGCGCAAACTCGCCCAGCACGAACAGCACCGCCGTGAGCATCAGCGGCCCGTTGAAGGCCGTGCCAATGTCGGTTGAAATCACATTATAAAACAACAGGATCGGCAGGAACACGCGAAAGACCACGTTGTTCATCTTCCGCAGCGTTGGCTCGTCCACGAGCCTGAAACACCGAATGGCATAGCCCAGCGCCATTTCGAGGAACAGGGGCAGCACCACGTTCAGTGACAATAGAAAATTTTCCATAGCCAGCCTCTCCCGCTTTCACATTTTCAAATAAAAGTATAACATATCCCCCCGCCGTCCGTCACGGGAAATTTACATAGCAGCCGCCTCAGTCCTCCATCCGCACCGTGCGCGCCCCGCTGGAAAGTTCCGCCGTGCGCTCATGGCAGGTGAACAGCAGCATCTGCCGTCCCGCGGCGTTCTCCTGCAAAACCTGAAGCCCTGCGCGCGTGCGCTCATCGTCAAACAGTACGAAGGGATCGTCCATCAGCATCGGCAGCGGGCCGCCATGCTTTTCAAGCAGCCGCACCAGCGAAAGCCGCAGCGCCAGATACATCAGCTCCACCGTGCCGCCGCTGAAATACGCCCAGGGCTGCATCGCGCCGCTCTGCGGTTCCAGTGAAAGCTCCATGCTCTGCGAAACCGCCGCACGGACGTATTTGCCCGCCGTGACGCGGCTCAGCGTTTTTTCCATATCCGCCGTCAATTCCGGCATAAAGCCGCTCTGCCGATCCTTTGCCGCGTTTTTGAGCTCTTCTTCCGCCATGTCCAGCGCCTCATACCGGCGCAGCAGGCGTTTTTCTCTTTCTTCCAGCACCGAGATGCGCTTCCGGAGCGTTTCATCGCTCTCCCGGCCCCGCAGCAAGCCTTCCAGCTCCACGCGTGCCGCGACCAGCGCTTCCTGATCCTGCGCGGCGTTCGGCGCCATCTCGCGGTCAATCGCTTTCTGCATCTGCGCAATCTGCCCTTCGAGCTGCACGATCTGCGCCTGATACATCGCGCGTTCTCGCCGCGCAGCGGAAAGCCCGCGCATCAGCTCGTCCACGCGCGCAGTGTCGCCCGCGGGCGCAAGCTCCATTTTATCCTTCTGCCGCATATACAGAATGCAGAAGCCCATCGTCGCCAACAGCCCTGCAAACAGATAGTTGCTCACCGCAAGCCCCAGCGCCACGCTCAGCACCGCTGTGAGCACAGCCAGTGCGATCCAGATCAGGCAGAGCGCCTTGCCGCTCATCGTTTTTTCGCCTGCTCCGGCCTCTTCGCGCTGCTGCTCCTGCTGCAAGCCGGCGTCCAGCGTGCGGATGCGCTCATCCAGTGCGGCGGTCTGCTGGCGGTAATCGCCCAGGCGGCGCAGCGCGCCCTCCTGATCCGCCATGCGCAGGCGCAGCGCCTGATTCTGCTTGTCGCCCGCGCTCAGCTTTTCCACCTTTTGCTTGAGTTCCCGCACGCGCACGGCGGTCTTGCCGTTTTCGAGCAGCGCGGCGCGCGCCTGATCCAACTGTGCGCGCACGTCGTTCAATTCCCCTTTGCCGCGCGTGCGGGGCTGAATTTCATTCTTTGCATTGTGCAGCCGCTCGATCACGCGGGTCAAATCCACATCCTGCTCGCCCGTGCCGATCAAATTGCGAATCTTTTCCGAAAGCGCCGCGCCATCCCCGCCCGGACGGCTGCCCGCCGCAGAGACAAACAGCGTGTCGGCAAAAACACCTTCCTCCACACCCAACAGCATCTTGCCCGGCTCTTCGCCCGCAGGCAGCGGCAAAACCTCCCCGCTGTCCAGCTCCGTCACGCGGCAGGTATCGCTCTTTTTCGTCTGCCCGAATACGCGGATGATCTCAAAGCGCTGCTTGCCGTCGGTCAGGCGCAGGCTGCCGCCCATGCTGATTTCGCCCCAGGGCATATAGCGCCGCCGGTCGTTCTGCTCGATCGAGGCGGATTTTCCGTTGAGTCCGTAGAGCATCGCGCGCAGAAAGGCCATCACGGTGCTCTTGCCGCTCTCGTTGCGGCCGTAAATCAGCGTCAGCCCCTCTTCCAGCGTCAGGTCAAAATCGCGCAGCTTGCCGAAGCGGTCGATGTGCAGCGATTCAATCCGCATGGCGCGTCACCTCCCCGTCAAATGCGTTCAGCCCCAGCTGCAAAGCCTCCCTCGCCGCCGCAGCGTCCTGCCCGCTCTGTTCCAATTCCGCAATGCGCCGCAGCATCCGCCGGGCGAACGCGCCGCGCAGCGTATTTTCCTGCGCAATGCCGGCCGCATCCGTTTCCGGCCGGGTTTCATCTTCGATGCGAATCTTCGCGCCGCAGCCGATCAGCAGCCGCAAAAGGCCGTTCTCATCGACAGAAAAACCGCGTGTGGTGCCCGTCAGCGTCAGCAACACGCGGTGTCCCTGCTTGCCCTCCAACGCCTTTTCGCAGCGACCCGCCGCCTCCGCAAGATCTGCGCAGCCGGTGAGGTTCACGTTTTCCTCCAACGTCATGCTGCCGCAGAGCTTGACAAAAGACATATTCAGTTGCCCGTTTTCATCCACTTCCCCCAGATATGCACCCTTTTCGCCGATCTCGTCATAGCCGAGCCCTTGCAGGCACCCGCTGTAAGCATAGAGGGTATCGCCCGCACGGCGGACGGTGCTTCTTTCATGGATGTGCCCCAACGCCAGATATTTGAGGCCCGTCTGCGCGATGCTCTGCTTCGTCACGGCGCGGTAGTCGCTCCTGCCGCCGGGCGAAACGAGGTCGCCGTGCAGCACGCCCAGGTCGTACAAACCGGGGGTGAGTTTTCTCTTCTTCCGATCCGGTGCAAAGGGCTTTTCGGACGCGGCTGCAAAGCTGGCGCCCCAGACGCGCACGCCGTAGGCAGGAATCTCCGCACAGGACCAATCGTGCCCGAAAACATAGACATTGCCCGGCAGGCTACCGTCGTAGTTGCCTCCCGCGCACAGCGGATCGTGGTTGCCCGCCGCAATCATCGTGCAAAGGGAAGGATTGCCCGCCAGAAGGTCGAACACGCGGCGGCGCGTCCGCTCGTCCGCACGCACGGCCTCAAACAGGTCGCCCGCGATGAGCAGCACGCTCACGCCCTCCCTTTTGCAGAAGTCCAGCATCCTTTCAAACGCGCGCATCCGCTCCTGGCCGCCGACGCAGCCCAGATGCAGATCCGCACAGTGCAGAAATTTCATTTTCCCCCTCCCTCTCCGCGCCTGTTCGGCACGTCAGGCGTCTCTTTGTCTTTCAGACCGATTATATCATAGATCGCCTCTTTCGGCTATAAAACGACGGCGCGGTCTGAAAGAATTCAGACCGCGCCGCAGCGCCCGTTTTTTAGGACACAATAGGCAATTTTATTCCTCCGGGATGTCGAAGCCGCCGTTATTGCCGCTGTCTCCGCCGGTCGTATCTCCGCCGGTGCTGCCGCCGGTATTATCGCCCGTCGATCCGGTTTCCTCCGGAATGGTGGACTCCGTAGGCGTTGCCTGGGAGTTGATGGCGATGACCGGGGTGCGCTTGGGATAATTGGACTTGTGCAGCACTTCCTTGCTGATCTGCTTGCCGTCCTGCTTGGTGATGAGATAGGTGGTGACCTTCTTGCCCTCCAGGCCTGTGGTCACCGTGACCTCCTGGCCGTATTCCAGCGTCGGATCCTCCGTATAGGTGGGATCGGGGATCGGGATGGTCTGCGTAACTTCGCTGGTCAGATCGAGCTTGATGCCGTCCTTGAGGATCGGAATGCCGTAGACCGAAGCCTTGAGTTTCTTATTGCTCTCGTCAAAGGTCATCACGACCGCAACCGGGCCCTCAGAGTTGTTGATGAACTTAAAGTCCTTGTTGGGATAGTCCACCGCCGCATCCTCGCCGATGGGCACATAACTGGAGACGATGGTGTGATTATGGCGTTCGCTGATCTTGAGCCCCGCGCGCACCACGGCGTTGAACAGCGTCGAAGAAACCTGGCAGACGCCGCCGCCCGGCTCCTGAACATAAACGCCGTTTTTGATGACCGTTGCATCCTTATATCCCTTGGCTGCGGTGCGTTGGCCGGTGAGCGTGTTGACGGAGAATTCCTCTCCCGGCTGCACGACCACGCCGCTGATCGCCTGAGCGCACAGGCGGATATTGGTGTTTCGGTTGGAATTGGAGGTGGTGGTGGTGGTAAAGGTCGCCAGGCGTTTGAACTTGGATTTGAGCGTCGCCTTGTCCATTTCCGGAGTGGTTTCCGTCACCGTGATGGTCACAGTGCCGTCGTAATTTCCGGCATCGACCGCCGCCTGCGCCGCCGCCTGGGTTGCTTCCTGATTGACCTCCAAACCGTTCTGCCCATCCTCATAGGTAAAGGAGGAATCCTTGACGTTAAAGCCGGTCACGGTCGCGTTTTTCGCCTTGCGGTTGATGGCTTGCGCGCAGGAGTTGAGCACCTCGGTCATATCCGGCAGGGAATAGCCCGCTTCCACGGTAAACTCCACCGGCTGGGTTTTGATCTCTTCGATCTTTGCAAGATTTTCCTCACGGGTGCCGTCTCTGCCGACCTGATAGGCCTGATCGATCACAGAAGCTAGATCGCTGCCCGTCATCAACGGCACCTGGAAAGTCTGGTCGTTATATTGCAGCGTCAGGCTGTGCTCGGCAAGGCCCAGCGACTGCTCGACAGCTTCCGTCGCCTGCTGGCGCGTCATGCCGCCCAGCGCGATGCCGTTGATGGACACGCCTTCATAAATGGTATCTGAACCCAGCACCGCGTCTTCCTGCTGGCGCTGCTGCTCCGCTGCGGCCTGCTGCTCCTGTTCGAGTTTAATCTGCGCCTGCTGCTCTTCCTCCGCTTTTCTGTTCTGGAAGTACTTCACGCCGGCAAACACGCCGACCGCCAGCAGCACAACCAGCAGCAGCATGGGCAGAAAATTGTTCTTTTTCTTCTTGCGGCGATTATTGCCGCCGCGGCCGGAGGTGGAATAACGCCCTCTGGACGCGCTCTGTGCATAGCGATCCTCTTCATAATATGTATTTCTGCGCCCGTTTCCGGACGAATAGCTGCCGCGTTGAGCACTTGAGTTGTCTCTTTTCTGCTGTCCCCGGCCGCGTCCATCGCTGTAATATCCCGACATAACCATCCTCCTGCGCAAATGTTTCCGACAAAACAACTATATTGTACACGAGCACACAGGCTCATTTGTTTCGAGCCGCACAGATAATTATAGTATGCCCCCACATCCCCCGCGTGTTAAAGATGCGTTAAATGAGATTCCCCGCCGTTCAGGCAAAAACCCGGTGCGAAACGCGGCGCGGTATGCTATACTGAAAAGAGAGTAACCTTCGGGGAAAGGGGGCTTTTGCATGAGTATCCAACTGAACTGGCTGGGTCAGGGCGGATACTGGATCCGGTGCGGTGAAACCGCAGTCTGTCTGGATCCCTACCTTTCTTTTAGCTGCGAAGAGCACGGCGGGCATACGCGCATCGCGCCGCCTCCGCTCGATCCTGCATCGATTCACGCGGATCTGTTCGTATTTTCCCATGACCACATGGATCATCTGGACGAGGGCACGCTGCGCCGCATTGACCTTCGGCACAACCGCTTTGCAGGGCCGGACTCCTGCTTAAACCATCTGCGCAGGCTGGGCGTTCCGGAGGAAAACCTGCTGCGCCTGCCGCGCGGCGGGCGGCTTGCGGTGGGCGATATCGAGCTTTTCGGCGTCCATGCGGAGCACACGGAGGACAGCATCGGTCTGATCGTGCGCGGTCACGGTCAAACGGTGTATTTCACCGCCGACACACTCTGGAGCGATCTGTTGATCACGGACGCGAGGCCTTTTTCACCCGACGTGCTCGTGACCTGCATCAACGGCCGCTGGGGCAACATGGATCACCGGCAGGCCGCCGACCTGGCTCGCGCACTGAAGGTCCATTTGTCCATTCCCACGCACTACGGCATGTTTGCCGAAAACACGGCGGATCCCGCAGATTTTGTCCATGAAATGCAGGAAGAAAACGTTCTGCTGCTGACCATGTACGAGCCTGTCGTTCTGCCGGACTTTCATCAGGAGGAAAAATGAAGCGTTATAAAGACATGACCTCGGACGAGAAAAACGTCGTCAAGCAGCACATCCAGCTCTACGGCGGGCTGCTGCTGATCTTTGTCGTCATCGCCGTGTTCCTGCGGATCTACAACACCCGCTTGATTCAAGGGGACGGCATCCTGCCCACGCCGCGCAAAGCGGTCGATCCCATCGGGGTCACCTATTACGCGCAGGACGATCCGCGCTGGGCGGACGATGCGCTGGGGCAGACCGGCTACACCATGCAGGAAGAGGGCAGCCTGTTTGCCGCGCTTGCGATGGTGCTGGACAGCGACGGCATCACAGTGGATCCCGGCGAGCTCAACCGCCTGTTCATGGAAAACGATCTTTACATCAACGATGGCAAGGCTGCCGATCTGACGAATCTCGACAAAATTTATCCCGAGGTGCGCTTCACTGCCCCGCAGGATTTCAACGGCGAAAATATGACCAACGAGCTGCGCGCAGGCCGCGCATGTATGGTGCGCGTCAAAAAGGGCGAAAGCGCCTATTGGCTGTGCGTCGTGGGCGCAACAGAAGATGTGTTCCTTGTGCTCGACCCGCTGGGCGGTTCCGAAACCCATGAGCTGACCGAATACGGCAATGTCTACGCGCTGGGCATGGTCAAATAACCCGCTTTCAGGAAAGGAAAAAGCATGAGCGAGCAATACTTTACTTCCGCCCCCACCTCCGCGCACGAGGAGCGGCACGTGCAGTTTCAGGCGGGCAGCCGCTGCCTGCGCTTTGAGACCGACGCAGGCACCTTTTCCAAGGGGCATCTGGATCCCGGCAGCCGCTTGCTGATCGATACCGTGCCGAACATGACCGGCCGCTGCGCAGACATCGGCTGCGGCTGGGGAGCCATCGGCGCAGCGCTGGCGGCGCTCAACCCGGAGCTTTTCGTGGAAATGGTGGATGTCAATGAACGCGCGGTTGCGCTGGCACAGAAAAACCTCGAAGCCAACCGCCTGGCTAACGCGCGCGCCTATCTCAGCGATGCGCTCACAGGTGTGGAGTCAGGGCTGGATTTTTGCGTGACCAATCCGCCGATCCGTGCGGGCAAGGCGGTAATCTACGGTTTTTTCACCCAGGCGGCGGAAAAGCTCAAGCCCGGCGGAAAGCTCTATATCGTCATCCGCAAGCAGCAAGGCGCGCCCTCCGCAATGAAATATCTGGCAACGATCTTTGAAAAAGTGTCCGTATTGGAAAAAGAAGCGGGCTATTGGATCATCGAAGCGATCCGGGCAGAGTGATCTTCCGTTGTGTCCATGCGTTTCTTTCCAATAAATACATCCGCGCATTCTCTTCCCGCTTTTGGCAAGAAAACCTTGTTCTTTCGGAGGTTTATCCATGGAAACGCTTTATGAAAACTATCTGGCGCTCCCCATAGATAAGGGGCTGCTGTGTCTGGAGCAGGAGAATCCATCAGGGCCTTACTTTTGTTATCCGGCCAACGCGCAGCCGATAGGATTTGAAGGGGCCATCCTGTATTGCTTTTTGCCTGAGTATGGAGAGATGGTTTTTGCCTGCAACCCCGAAAGCTTTGCGGACACATATGTATATCCTCTGGCGAAGAATTTTCAGGATTTTATTCGACTGGTTTTAGCGTGCGGCACGGCCAATCCCGTAGAGCAAATCGTCTGGATGGATCAAAACCGCTTTGATGAACACAGGGCAGCCGAGAGAAAGCTCCTGACAGCCGAACAAAAAGCGGCGGCGCAGCGGCTTCAGCATGAGTTCGGATTGCTGCCGATGGAAAATCCGTTTGAATATGTCAAGGCAGTCCAAAGGAATTTTGACGGCAGCAACATACGATATCGTGATGAATACTTTGATGTAACCGGCCTGGAAAGACATCTCTGATATCTTCCGGCAGGCGCGAAAATGCGCTGTCGAAGCGGGGGAAAGGCGGCGAAATCCCCTTCACAGGTGTTTCGCTGCCTTTCTGCTTTCTCGTCTCCCCAATCAGAAACCCTCGGTCGAACTTTCACCGTGCCGGGTCGTTACAGCCCTGGCGATCCAAAGCATTTCCCGCTGACTTGCCGCTTGCCAGCATCCTGCATTGATGCTATACTGATAAGGTGTTAAAGTTTTAGCAAACTTTTTGCTTTTGATCCAATGAAGAAGGATAAGGGTGACGATATGGCAACACACAAGATTTCAGACGCTGTGATCCGCCGTCTTCCCGGATATTACCGCTACCTTCGGGAGCTGGAGAAAATAGGCATCACGCGCATCTCTTCGCAGGAACTGGGCACGCGCATGGGGCTGACCGCCTCACAGATTCGTCAGGACATCAACTGCTTCGGCACGCTGGGTCAGCAGGGCTACGGCTACAACGTGGCGGAGCTGCGGGCACATATTGGCAGTATTCTGGGTCTGGGCCGTAAATACGATATGATCATCGTCGGCGCGGGCAACATCGGTCAGGCCGTGGCCTGGTATCCCGGCTTTTCGCAGCGGGGCTTTGAGCCTCTTGCGATGTTCGACGTCAAGCCCGACCTGATCGGCCGCGTGATCCGCGGCGTGCCGGTTTACAGCGTGACGGAACTCAAAGTCTTTTTGCAGGAGCATCCCGCCACCATCGGCGTGGTGTCCACGCCCGCGCGCGTGGCGCAGCAGATCGCCCAGCAGATGATCGAGGGCGGCGTGCGCGCCATCTGGAACTTCGCGCCGCTGGATCTGAAGGTACCCGACAACGTGGTGGTCAACAACGTCCATCTGACCGACAGCCTGCTGGTACTGACCTATCGCCTGCATCAGTTGGAACGCGCCGAAGAAGAACAGGCGGCGGAATCGGCCGCAGCGCCTGCCGAAGAGGAATAATCTGCCGCAAACGGCAAATTCTCCCAAGGAGCCGACAAAAGCCGATTCCTTTCTTTTTTCAAATTTGTTGCAAAATGCGAAGCGCACTGTACTTCTTCCCCGTTTTCGTGGTATGATAGAGGTAGGTAAGTGAACTTCGGCAGGAGCCGTAAAAACAAGGAAAGGGCAACAAAATGGCAGAGGAGAAGGATCTGCGCGCGGAAGAGGAACAGGATGGCGCGCAGTTGGAAAACGACGCTCAGGACGCCGTTTCGGAGGAGGCCGAATCGGAAGATACCGGCAGCTCCGGCGGTGGAAAGAAGAAAAAAAGCGGCAAAAGCATCACGGCCATCGTGCTGCTGTGCCTGGCCATCGTGCTGTTCGTTGCTGGCGGCGCTTTGGGCCTGACCTATTGGAAGAATTATCAGCATCTGGAAGAGATGAAGGCCGCTGTCGACGTGGAGGGATACTATCCCGGCATCATCATCGACGGCGAGGACGTGGGCGGCCGCAGCTATGAGGACGTGCGTCAGGAATTCCTGGATCGTCAGCAGGCGGAAGCCGATGCGCGCGTGATCTCCGTTCAGGCGAACGGCCAGGTCTTTACGCTCCCCGCGCAGTCCGCCTATGACACCGAGCAGGTGCTGGTGGACGCCTACAACTACGCCAAAGAAGGCAGCCTTCAGGAGCGCTACGATCTGGTAGCGGCGCTTGCGCAGCAGCCGCTGAATTTCACGACGAGCTGCTCCGTCACAGTGGACGGCGTGGATGCGTTTGTCCAGCAGGTAGCTTCTGCGGTCAACGTGGACGCGCAGGATGCGCAGGTCGGCGCGTTTGACGCAGCCACCAAGACCTTCACCTTCACTGACGAAGTCAACGGTCAGGCGCTGGATGAAGATGCGCTGCGCAGCGCGATCAACGCGGCGGTGGAATCCGGAGATTTCAGCACGCAGATTACGGCGCAGGTCAACGAAGTACCTGCCGCCGTCACCCGCGCGGAATTGGAAGCGCAGAATACGTTGCTGGCAAGCTTCACCACCAAGACCACCAGCTCCAAATCCCGCAACACCAACATCCGCCTTTGCTCTGAGGCCTTCAACGGCTATGTCGTCGCGCCGGGCGAGATCTTCTCCATCAACGGCATAACCGGTCCGCGCACGACGGCCAAGGGATATAAAGAAGCGGGCTCCATCCAGAACGGCATCATGATCCAGGAGCCGGGCGGCGGTGTCTGCCAGGTTTCCTCCACGCTGTTCAATGCAGTTGTCCGCGCGGGCATGGAGATCGTGGAGCGTCACGGACACTCCTGGCCGAGCGATTATGTCAAGATCGGCATGGACGCAGCCATCGACTATCCCGCCAAGGACTTCAAATTCAAAAATATCTCTGATTCACCCATCTATCTGGTCTCCTCCTTTGAGGATCGCCATCTGACGGTCGAGGTGTACGGCAAGCCCATGCTGGACGAGGGCGTGACCATTGATCTGCGCTCCACCACGGACGGCACCATCAAGCGCGGTGAGGACTCCATGGTGTTCGACGCAAGCCTTGCCCCCGGCACGACCAAGACCGTGCGCAAGGGCCGCGACGGCAAAAAGTCCACCACCTACATCCAGTACATCCGCGACGGCAAGGTCTTTGAGGAAAAGGTGCTCTTCACCACCACCTATCCCGCCATCCGCGCCATCATCAACTACGGTCCGGACCTTGTGCCGGAAGAGACTCCCGGCGGAACGGTTCCCTCTGAAACCAACAATTCCAACGTCTATCCGTAACGCAAATTCACAGGCAGCATCCCGCCGCTTCTTTCCGGGCGGCGGGATGCTGCCTGTGCTTTCAAAAATCTGACGGACCGGAGAAAGAATTCTCCGGTCCGTTTTCCTACTCATCGTGATTGTTTCCAATCTTCTTTCCCAAAGCGCGGATATGCTGACGCCGGCTGCCGCCTGAATCGACCAACGGCCGCGAGTTCGGCATACAAAAGCTGACGGGGAAGCACACTGCGCGGCTGCTCTTTTTCTGCGCGATCATGACCGCGCTGTTCTGCTCTATCTTCCGGATACACCAATCTTTTCTTCAGCACCGTTTTCATCATCACCGGCTTTCCGGCCGCGGCATTGACCATGCTGCGTTCGTCCTACTATGCGCCGGGTTACGCCGCCAAAGAGAATCCCGCCTATCTCCCCGTGGCCGTCAATTCCCTCATCTTCTTTTTCAGCGACCTTTACGGATTCCTCTGCCGGAAAAGCGGGCGTACGTTCTGTGCTGACAGAGTTTTCGTCAATGCAAAAAGGAGCCGCAGACCGAAAGTCTGCGGCTCCTTTGATTTGTTTTAGCAGAAGAACTTATCTCTGCACACGGCCGGAAGCGTTGCCGCCCATCAGAGACTTGACTTCGTCCACAGTGACCATGTTGAAGTCGCCCTCGATGGTGTGCTTCAGCGCGGAAGCAGCCGCCGCGTAGTTGACAGCGCCCTCGTTGTCGTAGCCCGCCAGCAGAGCATAGATCAGGCCGGAGCCGAAGCTGTCGCCGCCACCGACGCGGTCCACGATGCGGATCGCATACTTCTTGGAGATGGAGATTTCGCCGGACTTGCCGTCGTAGAGCATGCCGGACCAGTTGTTATCGGAAGCAGAGAGGGACTCGCGCAGGGTGATGGCGACCTTCTCGCAGCCGAAACGCTCGACCAGCTGACGGGCGACGGACTTGTAGCCCTCGACGTCCAGCTTGCCGCTGTTGATGTCGGTGTGCTCGGCCTTGATGCCGAAGACATCCGCAGAGTCCTCTTCGTTGGCGATCAGCACGTCAACGTAGGGAACCAGCTCGCCCATGACCTGGCCGGCCTTCTCGCGGGTCCAGAGGTTCTTGCGGTAGTTCAGGTCGCAGCTGATCTTCACGCCGTGAGCCTTAGCAGCCTTGCAGGCCTCGAGGACGACCGCCGCAGTGCCGTCGGAAAGAGCGGGAGTGATGCCGGTCCAGTGGAACCAGTCAGCGCCCTCAAAAATCTTGTCCCAGTCGAAATCGCCGGGCTTGACGTTCGCAATCGCAGAATCCGCGCGGTCGTAGACGACCTTGGAGGGACGCATGGAAACGCCCTTCTCGCAGAAGTAGATGCCCAGGCGCTTCTTGGAGCGGACAACATCGGAGACGTCCACGCCGAAGGTCTTGAGCGCGTTCATCGCAGCGTCGCCGATGGGGTTGGCGGGCACCGCGGTCACATAGTGCGCATCCATGCCGTAGTTGGCCAGAGAAACAGCCACGTTCGCTTCCGCGCCGCCGTAAACAGCGTCAAAGCAATGAGCCTGCTGGAAACGCTGATAGCCCTGCGGAGCAAGGCGGAGCATGATTTCACCAAAGGTAACGATTTTCGCCATTGAGGTACACTCCTTCTTATGCTTGTGCATAAAGTTATTTATTCAGGCGCAAACTTTGCATGGATTTTCCATGCAGCGCCCCAGGATACAGAAGAAAATTCAGTCCCGATAGCCCATGCGCTGGGAGATGCTGTGCGCCGCGTCCATGACGAAGCCCGCAATTTCCTCATCACGCGCGGGGGTGATGATCTGCTTGAGACCGGAGGTCGAAACCGCGGCGACGATGTTGCCGCGGTAATCATAGATCGGCGCGGCGATGCAGCGAATGCCCGGCTCATGCTCCTGATCGTCCCGCGACCAGCCGCGCTGGCGGATCAGGCGGATCTCCTTGATGAGCGCTTCGGGATCGGTGATGGAACGGGAGGTATAGGTCGGCAGCTTGGTGCCGCGGATCTTTTCGCAAAGCTCCGCATCCGGCAGGCCGGAGAGCAGCGCCTTGCCCGACGCCGTGCAGAGTGCGGGCGACCGGCGGCCGATCTGGGAATACATACGGATGGAGTGGATCGTCTCGATCTTATCGATATAGATGATCTCCAGTCCTTCCAGCATGGCCAGATGCACGGGCTGCTTGGTCAGCTGCAGAAGCCGGCGCAGATAGGGCTGCGCCTCGGTTTTGAGCTCCACCTGGTTTAAGTACAGGCTGCTCAATTCCACGATCTTCATGCCCAGGCGGTAAGCGCCGCCGCTGCGCTGCTCGACGTAGCCGCGCTCGCCCAGTGCGGAAAGAAGCCGGTGCACGGTGGACTTATGCAGCCCGACGCGCGTAGAGATTTCGGTTACGCCCAAGCCTTCTTTCTCACCCGCCAGCGCCTCGACAATGGACAGCGCACGGTCAATGGACTGAACGGTGGCCTTTTCCATGCTTCTCCCTCCCGATCGATCGTTCTACATCGCAAAACCCCGTTTCACTGTTTTCAGTATAGCACAGAACACCATCCGGTGCAAACTTTTTCGGAACGCCGTTCCGTATTTCGGAACGCATGCCCGCGATGGAAAAATGCGCCGCAACTTTACCGGTTCCCGCTTGATAAACCCCCGCCGGGCAGATATAATAGTAAAAATAAAAGTGGAGAGTATTGCTTACTTTACGGAGGATCAGCATGGGTTCTAGGAGAGAAGCGGTCATCATCGGCGCGGGCAAAATGGGCCGCGGGTTCTGTGCGGAGATACTGGCCAGCGCGGGATGCCATCTGACGTTTGTGGACAGCGATGAAAAGCGTGTCGAAAGGCTGCGCAATTCGGGCGGTTACACGATCTATAAGGCCCGGCGAACCTATTTTGAAACCGTGTCCATCGAAAGCTTCGACGCGCTGCCGCTGAGCGCAGAGGGCGAGCTTTCCGATTTGATCGCGCGCCGTGGCGTGCTGGTGATGCTGGCGGTGCCGTTCCAGCAGCTGGAAAGCGTCGCGTCGCTGCTGAGCGTGTGCATCGCGCGCAAAGCGATGGAAACGCCGGACGAGCCGCTGGACATACTGCTTTGCATCAACCAGATGGAAGCCAAGCGGCAGCTGACCAAGTTTTTTGAAAACATGCTGGGCGGAACCGCTCTGGAATATATGCACACGCACGTCGGCATTGTCGAAACCGTGGCCATCTGTATGTGCCCGGAGCTGCCGGACAGCCTGGCCGAGCGCGACCCGCTGGGCGTGCTGACCAACGGCTATCCCGAAATGCCGATGGACGCCACCGCCTTCCGCGGCCGCCCGCCGCATTCCGAGCGCATCCGGCTGACCTACAATCTGTCCGCCGAAGCGCACCGCAAGATGTACACCTTCAACACGGCCTATGCTTCCATCGCCTATCTTTCCAGCCCGAAACACTATGTTTGGGCGACCGAGGCGATGAAGGACCCCGATATCCACCGCAGCGTCATCGAGGCGCTGCACGAATCCTCCATCGGCCTTTGCGGCGAATACGGCTTTACGCCGGAAGAGATGGAAGAGTGGAACAAGCGCATCCTCGCCGTGATCGACAACCCGCTGCTGGGGGACACCATCAACCGCCTGGGTTCCGACACGCCGCGCAAGGTCGGCCCGCAGGATCGCCTGGTGGGCGCTGCGCTGCTTTGCCTGAAATATGGTGGCAAGCCCGATACGCTGGCGCGCGTCATCGCTTATGCCTATCGCTATCCCGCCTCCGACGACCCGCGTACGCGGCTCTTCATGCGCTTTATCGAATCCGAGGGCATTGAAACGGCGCTGGAACGCTATTCCCGCCTGGCGCTGCGCAACCAGCTGCACCGGCAGATCCGAGAGATTTACGAAAGCCTGGGGGATCCGGTATGAAAAGAGAGGCCGCCTTTCTCTCCGATGTACACGGCAACCTGCCCGCGCTGGAAGCCGTGCTGGCTGATCTTTCCCGCCGCGGCATCACGGAGGTCTACTTCCTGGGCGACGTGTTGGGCAAAGGCCCCGCTGTGGGCGAAGTGATCTCGCTGCTGCGGGCGCGTTGTACAGGCGCGGTTTACGGCAACTGGGACAAGCTCGTGCTGCACGGAAAGGACGTGGAGCGCTTCGGCGCTTCCTATTATAGAGAGCGGTTGAGCGCAGAGGATCGCGCCTATCTGCTGAGCCTGCCCGAATCGCTGGAGATCGACTTCTGCGGCCGGTCGGTGCTGATGTACCACGGGCGCTTTTCCATCGACTGCGTGGTCACGCCGATGTTCAACAACTCCCGCGACAATGTGGAAAAGGCGCTCTATCGCTTCGGCCCGCACGACATCACCCTGATGGGCGATGCGCACCACCCCTTTATGCTGACGCATCAGGGGCGTTTTTTGATGAACACCGGTGCGGTGGGCAACCCCTGCGACCGAATGCCGCTGGCGTCTTATCTGATCCTGCGGGACGAAAACGGCGTGTTCTCCTCAGAGCATGTCCGCGTGCCCTACGATTTGAACCGTGCGGTGAGCATCGCGCTGCACACGCCGCAGCTCCCGATGCTGGAAACCTATATCAACGAAACCGTGACGGCGGTTTACAGCCGCAGCTACAAGCCCAACACCAACATGCCGCAGACCAATCCCTGGGAAGAGCTGCCGCTCTCCGTTTATCATTTGCAAACCGGCGTGCTGGGGCTGCGGGAACCGCTGGATAAGCTGCTGCATAACCAGCTGCGTGACCATCCCGCAAAAAGCTATCTCCTCTTCGGCATTACCGATGGCAGCGGGCTGGAAAACGCGCCGCTCGCGCACGATACACGGATCATCGGCGTGGATATCAACGAGGACTACCTGCGCGCCTGCCGCAAGAAGCTGGACGCGCTGCAAAACCGGCTGAGCCTCGTGAAGATGGATCTTTCCTCTTCGCTTCGGTTTGCGCCGCGTGCAGAGGTCGTGCTGGCGAACCTCGTGCTGGAATACATCGGCGTGAATACCTTTGCCCGGCAGATCGCCGCCATAAAGCCCGCCGCTGTCTCCTGCGCCGTGCTGCACGGCGCAGCGGGACTGGCGCTTTCCACCGAAATCGAGCGGCAGTTTCGCGAGGTAGAGCTTTCCCACCTGACTGACGCCATGGAAGAATTGGACTACCGGCTGACGAGCCTTACTTCCGAACCTCTGCCCGGCGGCGCGTTGCTGCTGCGTCTGGATTTTGCACAGTAAACTTCTGAAATGGTTCTCCTTATCCCCCTGGATCTCTCAGCATTCGGAGGGGATTTTTGTTTTTCAAAGGCCTCCGCCCTGCTGCGCTCCTTCATTCTTTCGCTGGCAAAAGCGCCGATTCCAAAGTTTTTTTGCTCTTCCGGCACCCTTTTTTATCTAAAAACTTCATTTTCATCCTCCTGTTTTCTCTGTAAAAGCAAGGACATCATCCGGATAAGGAAAAACAGAAAGCTCATGTATACACGCCGAAAGATTTTTCTTGCGAAAGACCGTCGCAATGAAAGAGGATACTTTTCGCTTAACAGGCGAACGAACAAGACCGCTTACGTCTATGATCTTCTTCCAAGTTTGTCAACCAAATGGCCGCTCCAAAGCCCTGCTTCGAAACAAACGGGCAAATTCCTTTTCCCCGCCGCCCAAATTTTCCGGCTTCTCCATGCAAAAACGCCTGCAAGCTCCTTTCGGGCTTACAGGCGTTTGATTTGGCGTCCCCGGCGCGATTCGAACGCGCGGCCTTTCGCTTAGGAGGCGAACGC
>ERZ827423.396-NODE-396-length-57552-cov-5.859645_pt1 | contig 57552 bp, 48 predicted proteins | sample MGYA00519775_ERZ827423 | MGnify/ENA primary metagenome ERZ827423 (study PRJEB31778, sample SAMEA3449296) | human gut metagenome | biome: human gut; feature: human-associated habitat; material: faeces | place: United Kingdom | collected 2010/2012 ... | reverse complement strand
TTGCAAAGATCCCGGCCGGAACAAACCTGATTCTCCATTCTGACCAGGGCTGGCAATACCAGCACAAGCAGTATCAGAGGATGCTCCGCGAGAAGGGCATCCGACAGAGCATGAGCCGGAAAGGAAACTGTCTGGACAACGCCGTGATAGAGAATTTCTTCGGCTCACTCAAAAGTGAACTGTTGTACTTACAAGAGTTTCAGTCTATGGAACACTTCAAGCAGGAACTCGTTGCATATCTGGATTACTACAACAATCGTCGCATCAAGGCAAAGCTAAAGGGCTTGCCGCCTGCAATGCACAGACAGCAAGCCCTTTCGGCTGCTTGAACAATTTTTACTTCGAAATATTGTCTAACTTTTTGGGGTCACTTCATTTCGATGGAAACGGGCATTTCTGCATTGTCAGGGGGTGATGCGGAAGATCAGACCCGCGATCAGACCGCCTGCGCCGCACAGCGCCATGGTCAGAATCGGATTGGTTTTGAACTTGCGCAGGGCGAAGAACGCTCCGGCGAACAGCACAGCGCCGATCCAGTCGATGGCGGAGAGCGCCGGCGCACTATCCCCGAAGAGGACATGCCGCAGGATGTTCAGCCCTGCGGCCGCAATCAGTGCGACCACCACCGGCCGCAGACACGCCAGCACGGTATCCAGCGCTTTTGCGCCCTTGTATTTATAATAGACGTGTGCAAGAATCGTCGCCACAATCAGCGAAGGAAGAATGCAGCCCAGCGTTGCGATGAGCGCACCCGGAATGCCCCCAATGCGGATCCCCACAAACGTTGCGGAATTGACGGCGATCGGGCCGGGGGTCATCTCGGCAATGGTGATCAAGTCGGTAAATTCCTGCATCGTCAACCATCCGTATTGATCGACCACTTGGCTTTGAATCAGCGGCATTGCGGCATATCCGCCGCCTATACTGAACAGCCCAACCTGGAAAAAGCTCCAAAGCAAATGCAGTAACGTCATGCCCGCACCTCCTTTAGGCGAATCACCAGCAATTTAACAGCGCCCACCAATGCTGCAGCCAGCAGTATGAACACCACATTGATCTTGAAAAAGAATGTCGCTGCAAAAGCGCAAAGCATCAAAGCAATGGAGAGCGCACTATGCTCCTTGACGACCTTGCTGCCCAGGCCGCATACCACGTCGAGGATCACCGCCGCAACGCCCGCCTGCATGCCGCGCAGCGTCAGCGCGACGTATCGGTTGGAGGCGAACGCTGCATAGAAAAACGAGATGATTGAAAGGATCAGCATCGGGGGAAGCAGTGTGCCCAGCACGGCTATCGCAATGCCCGCAGCGCCGCCGACACGCCAACCCACCAGGATCGCCGCGTTGACCGCGATCGAGCCGGGAGAGGACTGTGCAATCGCCGTCAGGTCGAGCATTTCGTCCTCGTCAATCCAATGCAGCTCATCGACAAATTTCTTTTTCATAAAGGTGACGATGACAAAACCGCCGCCAAAGGTGAACGCGCTGATGTACAGCGTGCTGAGAAACAGTTGCCACAGCGTCTTTGCTGTAGGGCGCAGGCTCTTTTTCATGACTTCCTCCAGAAAAGTGTTTTCATGTTCCTATATCTTATGCCTTGTGCATTTATAATGCAAATGCTATTATTCTATCAAACGCATATCATTTTTGTTATGAATGGAGGAGGGCGGCATGACAGTTCGGCACATGAGGATCTTTCTGGCGGTTTACCGCTGCGGAGGCATTACGAGCGCGGCGCAGCAGCTGCACATGACGCAGCCCGCCGTGACCCGCGCCATTCAGGAGTTGGAAAGCTATTACGGCGTGAAGCTCTTTGAACGCATGGGACGGCGGCTGCCGGTGACGGAGGTCGGCAAACGCTTTTACAGTCAGGCGGTGCATATTGTTGATTTGTTTGACAACATGGAGACGAGTTTGCGCAACTGGGATGCACTGGGCGTGCTGCGCGTGGGCGCGACCATCATGCTGGGGAATATGCTGCTGCCGGATTTGATTTTGAGGTTCAAAAAAGATCATCCCGGCATTCGTGTGCAGGTGATGATCGAAAACGGCGAGTCGCTCTGCCGTGCGTTGCTTGACAACGAGCTGGATCTGGCACTGATTGAGGGCGGCGTGGAAGAAGCGGATCTGACGGAAGAAGTATTTGCCCGCGACGAACTGGTGCTGATCCTTGCGCCGGGGCATCCGCTGACCGAAAAAAAAGAGGTGCGGCTGAAGGACCTGATGGAATACGATCTGTTGCTGCGTGAGCGGGGCAGCGCCAGCCGCGCCTATCTGGCGGGCGTATTTGAAGAACAGGGTCTGAAGCCGCAGCCTCTTTGGGAAAGCGCCAGCACCCATGCGCTGGTTGAGGCGGTGAGCAAAGGGCTGGGCATCTCGCTGCTGCCGCGGATGTTGGTGCAGCGAGACATCGACGCGGGACACGTCTGCGCACGAGCGCTGACCGGAACGGCGCTGCGGCGCGAAAACCATCTGGCCTGGCACCGCAGCAAGTTCCTGACTCCGGCGGCAGAGGACTTTCTGAATCTCTGCCGCGAGGTGGAGGTCATCGAACAGCAGCCGTCTTGAGCTTGATGAGGTTGGTATCCTTGGCCATCCAGCTCAGGTTGTAGGTCAGCAACAGCTCTGCGTCCGGCTGTTCCGCCAGCAGTTGGTTGAGCGGACGGTTGTAATAGCGAAGGTCTACCATCGTGATCACGTCATAATGCTGCGACAGAAACGGAATCAGCGCGTGCGCAAAGGAATCCTTGAATAGGATCAGCTCTTTGCCGGTGCCCGCGTTGCTTTCAATGCGCACCAGCGCATGATTGCCGTCCAGGAAAGCAGTGTATTGATCCTTTTTGTTCAATGCGTCCGGCTCGTAGAGGCTGGACGTTTCTTTTTCTCCGTCATAGGTTACTTTGACCGAAACCGGAATTTCATACAGCGACATTTCGTCGGGCTTCGTTCCCCAAAGCGGCGCTTGCGAGAACAGCGAGCCGTAGAACGGATTGGGGCTTTGAGTCTGTTGATACTCCGTCACAGGCGCAAATCCTGCTGCACGGCAGAAGGCGAGATAGGCCTCGTAAGCGCCGCGCTGCGTCCAGTGGTGGTCGGTGCGGAAGTACAGATCGTCGTCCCTGTTTGCCAGAAGCGCATCGTAGGGATCGGCGAGAATCGTGCTCTTCGGCAGGTTCAGCGCGGTCAGGATCGAGCGCTCATCCGGCTCCTGCGCACCGGCAGGCAGCTGCTCGGGATAGATCGTAAACGCCGAATAGACCGGCAGAAAATAGGCAGTGCGCTGTGTGCCGGACAGAAAATCCTGCAAATAAACGATGTTCTTGTTCAGCTGCGCTTCGTCCGGCTGTGCGTCGAATACCTCGAAGAGTCGTCCGTCTCTGCCAATATAGGCATCGTGGAGATCGCGCTTGCCCAGCAGATAATCCAGACTCGCCTTCGTGCGGACGAAGAAGGTGCGGCCGGGGAATTGATCCGCCAGCCAGGATTCCATCTGATCCATCCATTCTCCACTGCGCACGCCGTTCAGTGTCGGTGCGGGGAATTGCTGCAAACTGCGGTTTTCCATATCGGAAAAGGCGCGCTGGGGGAGCAGGCAGACTGACAGCAGCAAAGCCGCGAGTATGCCCGCGAATAACAGGGATATTGTCTTTTTCATCGGCGCACCTCCTTAAAAGCGGAAATAGAGGAAGGGATTGTAGCCCGCATTGACCACATAGGTCAGCATCAGCGCAAAGCCAAGCAGCATCAAAAGCGCGGTCAATGCACTGCGCAAACGCGGGCGGGATGCGGTCAGGCAGGTGAAGGCGGTTTTGCCCAGCGGCGTGGCGGCCAGGGCGCATAGCAACAGCAGTGGCAGATAGTCCAGCAGCAGGCGCAGCGTTCCGCCGGAGACAAAGCTCCCGCCGCCGCCCAGCATGGCCAGGAGATACTGCGCGCCGTCCGCCAGCGAGTCGTGCGCGAAAAACACCCAGCCCACGAGCACAAGCAGCCCCGTCAGCACCCGCCCCAGCCAGGCGGGCAGCTTTTCGATGGCGCCGCGGAAGGCGTATTTTTCCAGCACCAGCAGAATGCCGAAATAGCCACCCCAGGCAAGAAAATTCCAGCTTGCACCGTGCCAAAGCCCCGTGGCCAGCCAGACGATGAGAAGGTTGACAACCTTGCGCACCGGGGAGACGCGGTTGCCGCCCAGCGGGATATAGAGATATTCGCGGAACCAGGTGGACAGCGTGATGTGCCAGCGCCGCCAGAAATCTGTGACCGAGCGGGAAATATACGGATAGTTGAAGTTTTCCGGGAAGGTGAAGCCGAACATCCTGCCAAGACCAATCGCCATGTCCGAATAGCCGGAAAAATCAAAGTAGATCTGGAAGGCATAGGCAAAAGCGCCCAGCCATGCCGTCAGCGCGGACAGGGAAGCTGGCGAAATCGCCGCCGCCTGCTCCCACAGTTGTCCGATGCCGTTGGCCAACAGCACCTTTTTGACCATGCCGCACAGGAAGCGCCCCGTTCCCGAGTAAAAGCCCTCCCAGGTTTCGCGGCGGTGCTCCAGTGCATCGCATACGTCGATGTACCGCACGATCGGCCCCGCGATGAGCTGCGGGAACATTGCCACATAACAGCCGAAGGTGATGATGTTCCGCTGCGCGGGGCAGTTGCGGCGGTAAACATCGATGGAATAGGAAAGGGTCTGAAAGGTGTAAAACGAGATGCCGATGGGCAGTGCGATTCGTGGCACGGGCAGGGAGAGCGAGAACAGTCCGTTGACCGTTTCCACCAACAGTCCGGAATACTTGAAAAAGCCGAGCAGCCCAAAGTTGATGGTCAGCGAGGCGATCAGCGCGGCGCGCCGCAGTCCGGGCCGCGCGTCCCAGCGCTCCATCAGGCGGCCGATGGTATAATCCGTCAGCGTCGAAAACAGCATCAGCACCACATAGACCGGTTCACCCCAGGCGTAAAACACCAGGCTGATGATAAACAAAACGGCGTTGCGCGCCCGGCGCGGCGAGAGAAAATAGATCAGCAGCGCGGCGGGCAAAAAGAGCAGCAAAAAACTCAGGCTGGAAAACACCATGCGCGGAAAACACCTCCGTGGTTGGATTTTCATCTTCATTCATCATACGAGAAAAGGGAGAAAGGAACAAGCCCTTCCTCCCTTCAGCGTGGGTTCTTTTACGCGCCCATCAGTTCGTTGAAGCGATCCACAACCTTCGGGGAATCCTCACAGATCACCAGCATCACCCAGTTGCCGGAGGTGACGATCTGTCCGGCTTTGGCGATTTCATACTGATCTTCCAGATAGCGCTCAAAGCTTTGCTCCATCTGCTCCTTGCGGGTCTGGAAAGCCGTCTTGACCGCGTCCATGTCCGCCGCGTCCTTGACCTTGGCGATATAAAGGGTGTGCGATTTGACATTCATCATCGCATCATTGAGGGAATAATCCTCCAACAGCGAAAGATCCAGGCCGCACATCTCGGCAAAAAGGTCCTGCTCGCTATGGTCCATTGAACTGAACAGGTCGTCAATGTTCATCAGATCGTCGGCAATTTCCTGCGCGGTCATGGTGATTTCCGGCGTGGGCACGGGTGTTGCCTCTGCGGAAGCAGAGACTTCAGGGGAGGCGGAAGCGGCGGGCGCGGAAGAGCAGCCAACCAGAGAAAGCGCCAGCACAGCGGCAAGGGCGATCATCAGCATTTTTGCGTTTTTCATGTTGTTCCTCCAAGATTTTTGTTGCGGTGTGAGCTTTCACACATTTCTTGGACGTAAAAGACAGGCATAGGTTTCGCACTTTACAAAGAACTAACGAAAATGCTGGGGAATGGAAGAAGTTTGCACCGCAATCAGTTTTCTGCTGCGCAGCAGCATGAAAACGACCGGCAGCACCATGGTGCACCAGATGCCGCCGCCGGTCGGGGCGTTCATCAGGACGCGGAAACGAACCAGACCGCGGATGGATTGGATGAAAGAGTAAAACGCAGAAAGCGCCGAGACATAGACGATGTGCCCCGGATAGGAAAAGCCGGAGTTGGTGCGCACCGTCGGCAGGATCATGTCGCCCATGGGGAGATTCAGTAAAAAGAGCAATAAGCCCGTGCGGCGGTAACGGCGAACCTCTTTCGGCAGCGTCTGACTGCGAAAACAGCGAATCAGATAGAGACGCAGGCTGCCCGGCGCCAGATCATACAGCGCAATCGCCGGAAATCAGATGGAAGAATAGCAAATGCTTGCCGCAAACCGAAAGACGACATAGAGAAAACTGAGCAAAACGCCTTGACGCAGGCGCATGGAAGTACAGGAATCTCCTAATGTGCCGGATTCAGAAAAAGGCCGAAAAAAACCATTCATAAAACCTTCACTTGAAACTTTTGCGGAATCCGTTATAATAAAATCAATCGTCACTTGGAAAGGATGAGAGAAAAGGATGAAGAAAAAGGCAATATTCTGCCTGCTGTTGTGCTTTGTGATGCTGACGCCGGTCGTGGCGCTGGCGGCGGGTGAAAACCAGCAGGCGGCGGAAAATATTCTGCAAAACAGCATGGCCACGACCTTTGCCGTGATCCATACCGGCGATACCAACGGCGTGATGGAAAATAAGGACGGCGCGGTGGGCTTTGCCAAGGTTGCGGGCTTGGCCGAACAGACGGTGGAGGATTATGAAACCCTGCTGCTGGACAGCGGCAACGCGCTGACCGGCGACGGCGGCAAAAACATCAAGGTCATGAATGCGGCAGGGTATACTGCGGCGGCCATCGGCACGCGCGACGCGGCGCTGGGCGTTGACCGTTTGCAGAGCCTCAGCGCCATGGCGGATTTCCCGCTGCTGTGCGCCAACTGGCTGAAGATGGACGGCGATCTGTTCTTTGATCCCTATGCCGTTATCGACGTGGGCAATGTCCGCGTGGGCATCATCGGCCTGATTACGCCCGATATCGCGGAACAGTATCCCGATATCACCGAAGGCTGCAATGTCTACAAGCCCTCCGCAATCGCCAACATCTATTATGATGAAATGCAGGAGGCGGGCTGCAATTACTACATCGCGCTGACGAGCTTCGGCTACGACGGCTCCTACACGCCCCGCGATCTGGGCAAGGACTGCCCCTGGCTGAACCTGATCCTCGACAGCAATACCGGCGAAGCGCTGGAATTGGGTGAACTGGTGGACGGCACCAACGTCATCGTGTTTGATCTGCCGACGGATTTTGCCGCTGTGGGCCGTTTGATCGTCACCACCGGCACAGTCTCCGGCCAGAACACCACTCTGCCGGAAGCGCTGACCATCAACGATCTCAAGAGCGTCAAGGCAAGCAAGACCGTACAGCAAGTGGTCGATACACCGGAGAGCGAGCTGTTCCCCGCGCAGGAAACCGAGAGCACGGAAGAAACCGCTCAGCCCGCGCAGACGAGCGCAGGCATCCATCTTTCCAGCCAGACGATTTTCCTGCTGAGCTTTGCGGCAATCGTGGTCGTTGTGGTGGTCATCATTCTCGTCATGTCCCGCAAAAAGGCAGGCCCCAAGAAAAAGGACTGATGCAAAGAGCATCGTGACAAAAACAGCCGCAGCGATTTTGAAGTGACCCCAAAAGTTAGACTAATATTTTCAATACAAATGGTTCAAGCAGCCAAAGGGCTTGCTGTCTGTGAATTACAGGCAGCAAGCCCTTTAGTTTTGCCTTGATCCTGCGGTTGTTGTAGTCATCCGGATATTCAACGAGTTCCAGTTTGAAATGCTTCATAGACCGAAACTCCTGCAAATACAGCAGTTCACTTTTGAGCAGCCCGAAGAAATTCTCTATCACTGCGTTGTCCGGACAGTTCCCCTTGCGGTTCATGCTGAACGGTGGCTGTTTTTGTTTTTTTAGAAGTCGAAGGTGAGCGGGTCGTGGCTGGTACGCTTGCCGCAGTTCATGACATTGAGCGCGGTCATGTCCTCTTCCGCAAGCTCAAAGTCGAATACGTCGATGTTTTCGACAAGGCGCGCCGGGTTCTTTGATTTAGGGATGGGGATGATTCCCTGCTGGATATTCCAGCGCAGCAGAATCTGCGCCGGGGTTTTGCCGTATTTTTCCGCTATTCTCGGGATATCCTCACCAAAGCGGCCGCGCATCAGCGGCGCCCAGGCCATCGCGCGGATGCCGTGTTCCCGCAGGAAGTTCAGCAGCGCATCATCATGCAGCAGCGGGGTGTGCTCGATCTGGTCGATCATCGGCGGGATTTCGCAGTGATCCAGCAGATGCTTGAGGTGCGGTATTTCGAAATTCGATACGCCGATGCTGCGCACCAGCCCTTCGCGGTATGCGGTTTCCAGCGCGCGCCAGGTATCCAATGTGCGCTCCGGGTTTTGCCCCGGCCAGTGGATCAGGAAGGAGTCGAGATACGGTGTCTGCATCTTGCGCAGCGTCTCCCGAATACTTGCCAGCGCGGGGGCGTACCACTGACTGTCGTTGTTGATCTTGCTGATGAGGAATACATCCTCGCGAGGGATGCCCGCATCGCGCAGTGCTTCGCCCAGCGCGGCTTCATTGCCATACATCTGCGCCGTGTCGAACAGGCGATAACCCGCCCGATACGCGGCCTTTACGGCAGCGTTCATTTCGCTGCCCGCCTGCATTTTATAGACGCCCAACCCGATGGCGGGGATGGATACACCGTTGGAAAGTTCCATGGAGAGCCTCCTTTTTATTTGCACGCATTCAGCCGGTATAGGCGCTCTGCGCGGTGTTTTTGAAGTTCTGCTTTTCCAGCCATAACCGCTCTTCCTCCGTTTCCGGCAGGTCGATGCGCTCAATCTTGAAGATGACGGGGCGGGTGCCGTCGTTGCAGCAGGCGATCATCATGCGCTCGTCGTTGGTCCAGTTGTGCATGATGGAGCCGCCTTGCAGCGCGGTGTAGACATAGCGGCTGATTGCGTCTCAGGCTTCCCCGCAGAATCTGCCGTTCATCAGGTGATAAAAATCGTCCCGCTCCGGGGTGCGTTCCAGCAAAAAAACGTCGCCCTTTTTGAAAAAGGGACAGGGGCCGGATTTCGGATCGGCCAGATACTGCTGCTGGTATTCGGGGAACACTTTGGTATCGAGCACGGTGATGCGGCATGGATGCTGCATAACAAAAACCTCCTGTAACCTATGCAGAACGAATAAGAACGCCCGAAAAAGGATTTCCGGGCGTTCGGGTATACGGAAAATCAAAGCTCGGCGGCGATACGGCGCAGCTTGGCCGCCGTTTCCGGGGGCAGGGAGAGATCGGGCAGCCCTTTCGGGTCCACGCCGAAAACGTCTTTGGCGATCATCAGCGCGATGAGGTAGGAACCGGCGGGCGACGCATGGTGGCGGTCGGTGAAATAACGGTCGATCTCAGGGCATTCCGCTTCGGCGCGAGCGAAGGCTTCGCCTGCGCGCGCAACGGGCAGATGCAGCAGACTCCCCGCTTCGCATACCGCGTCGCGCAGCGGAGCCAGGGGCGGCGTGCCTTTAGGCGACTCAAAGTTCATGTAGAGCGCAGCGCGGCTGCCTGCCTCGTCGCACCAGCCCTTGAGCACGGTCACATCGGCCATGTATTGCGCTTTGGAGGGAAAATCGCCGGTCGCTTCCTGGAGAATTACCCAGTCGTAATGCCCGAAGAGTATGTTAAAGCGCGTCTGTTCGCTGAGAATATGCCCATGCAGCGTTTCGCCGCCGCGCGTGAGCATCGTCACTTCCACGTCCTTGCCCGCCGCGCGCAGCAGCTCGGCGCAAAGATGAGGCATGTCGTTGAAATAGGTATGGCTGTTGCCGATAAAGAGGATGCGCATGAAAGATGCACTCCTTTCGGATCAGAATTTGTGATGATTCTGCACCGCGTCCACCAGACCCTTGAGATAGGAGGTGAAGAACGCTTCGCAGGTATAGTGCCCGCCCACCATGTCGATCAGGTGATCGTTCATAATGCAGCCGTCGAAGTTCACTTCGTCCAGCGCTTCGATGACATCCGTCAGGTTGTAATATCCCGCATCGGGGAAGGTCTCGTTAAAGCCGCCCGGCGCATACAGCGGCTGGGTGACGTTGCGGACGTGGAGCTTGAAGAGCTTCTTGCGTTCCGCCAGATATTTGATGAACTCTACCGGTGTGCAGCCCATCAGGTCGCCGCCCTCCAGCCAGCAGCCAACGCACAGGCATACGCCGATGTTGGGGCTGTCTGCGATTTCCAGCGCGCGCTTGTAGCCTTCAAAGTTGCCGAAGATGCAGCGCGGCACGCCCGCCATGGTGTAGACCGGCGGATCATCCGGATGGATGCCGATATAAACCCCGGCGCTCTCCGCCACGGGTTTGACCTTCTTGATAAAATATTCGTAGTTTTCCCAGATTTCGTCTTCGCCGAACACGCGGCCGTGGGACAGCGGCCACTCAAAATCGCCGAAAGCGATGGACTTGTTGGGCGCTTCCAGATCCAAACCGCCTGCTGTTGCACCGCCGCGCACCTCGCGCCGGATATTGCCGCGCCAGATGCCGTTGCCCATGTGGGCGTAGGTTGCGTAATGGATGCCCGCTTCGCCCAGATCGGAGATGTATTGCAGGTAGCGATCGATCATGCGGTCGCGATCGGGAAGTCCCAGCGTCACGGCCGACATATTGTGCAGCTGATAGTTTTGCAGGCGATAAATCTTGAGTCCGCGCTCTTCGAGCTGCTCGCGCACAGCCTTGTAGGTCTTGGCGTTGTGCTCCGGCACGTCGGAGACCATGACCCAATCCACGCCCATCTGCTTGAGAAAGCGGACGCCCTGCTCGTCAAAGTTGTAGCGGCCGTCCTTGCCCAGCGTGATTTCGCCCTCCATCTTGGTGCCGACTTGGATGCCCGGACGCTCATTGTAATAGCCCGGAATGGTCTTCATGGGAATCGACATGTTCTGTACCCCCCTGTTTTTTGAAAGTGGTTTTGCGCATAAGGGTTGCCTTTATTATACTGCCCGTGAAGCGCTGCTGACAAGGCGAAATTCAAATCTGATCGCGGAATTCAACGCCGCAGCGCGCCGCGATGTCGTCCAATCCCTGTGCGATCTCCTCCCGGCTGAAGTTCGCATGGGCAAGCGCTTCGTCACTCAAGAGATTCAGGCGCGAATAGAAGTCCAACGCAGCGCGCAGCCGGACGGATGAGGCGTCAAAGCCGTCAAAGAGAGCATCCTCCGCGGCGTTGATCTCGCTCGAAGCCAGCAGGCGTAAGATCCGCGCGTACCAAACGTCATCGTCTGAATAGCCGGTCTCCTGCTCAGGGAACTCGTAGACCACTTTTTCTTTTTGGAAGAAAATGCGCGCCAGCGCTTGCGTCAGCATCTCGATCTGTCGCAAAATGGTGTCCTGCTGGTACATGAAGGCCATTCCTCCTTTTTTATCAACAGTATAACAGAAAGGCGCTTGGGGGAGAAGCGAGGTTTTTCATTGCGTGCAAGGGTGTGTTTATGGTATGATAAAAAGAGATTGCATCGTGTTTTGAAAGGAAGAGACGAAAGTATGAAACTGGTTTTTGCTTCGGATATACACGGTTCGGCCTATTATGCGCGGATGCTGCCGGAGATTGACCGGCGAGAGGCGCCTGAGCGCATCGTGCTGCTGGGCGATTTGCTCTACCACGGCCCGCGCAACGATCTGCCCGCGGAATACAATCCCAAGGAAGTCATTTCGATCCTCAACGGCATGAAGGAGCGCTTCCTCTGCGTGCGCGGCAACTGCGATGCGGAGGTCGATCAGATGGTGCTGGAGTTTCCGATCCTGTCGGATTCGATGGTGCTGTTCTTAAACGGACGCATGGCGTTTGTTACCCATGGTCATTTGTTCAATACACAGAACCCGCCGCCGCTCAATCGCGGCGATTTGCTCATCCATGGGCACACCCATGTGCAGGCTTTTACGCCCTTTGGCAACGACAATCTCTATATCAATCCCGGCTCGACCTCCATCCCAAAGGAGAACAACGAGCACAGCTATATGACCTATGAGGACGGGCTGTTCACCATCAAAACCATGAACGGACGGGAGATTTGCAGCCGTAGAATCTGACAGATACGGGCGGCGGAAAGGGAGGAGGCGGCACGATGTACAAGCTGATGCTGGTGGACGACGAAGACGAGGTGCGCGAGGGCATTGAGGCGACCGTGGACTTTGAAAGCTGCGGCTTTACGCTGTGCGCGCAGGCAACCGGCGCCATCGACGCCATCGAAAAGGCGGGGCAGTTTCAACCGGATGTGGTGTTCACCGACGTGCATATGCCCTATATGGATGGTATGGAAATGATCTCCCGCCTGCAGGAGATGTATCCCACCATGAAATACATCGTGCTGTCCGGTTACGACGATTTTATCTATGTCAAGCAGGCGCTGCAGCGCCAGGTGCTGGATTATCTGCTCAAACCGCTTTCGGCGCAGGGCATTATGAAGGTGCTGCGCCGCGTCAAGGAACAGTTGGACGAGCAGGCGCGCCAGCGCGTGGACCTGGAGCACCTGCGGGAAAAAGCCGCACAGGACGCTCAGCTGGCCCGCCGCGCCGCCATATTGGAATATATCATGGGCGCTTCCAGCGGGGACACCCACGCACTGTGCGCGCGGCCTCAGCTGGCGGAGGACCTGCTTGAATTTCCGTTGTGCGTATCGGTGCTCTCGCTGGAGCGCAGCGAGGAAAACCTCGAAGTGCTGCGCCGTGATTTTGACAGCCAGCCCGCCCTGCTCGACGCCTCGGTGCAGGAGGTGCTCGACGAAGTGCTCAAGCGGCACAGCGGAGAGTATGTTTCCTACCGCGGGCAGTTCATTCTGCTGCTGCCGGGCCGGCAGGACGCGGCGCTGTCGGTCTGCGACGACGCAATCCAGTCTCTCCGGCACTATCTCCACCTGACGGCGACGGCGGGAATTTCCGCAGAGATCACCGGGTATATGAACCTGGGTGAAGGATATCAGAACGCGTTGGCGGCGCTGGATAAACGGCTCATCGGCGGACAGGGGCGCGTCTATGCTGCGAAGAAGACCGATGCCGAAGCGCAGGTGATGGATGCGGAGCTGGGCGAGTGTATTCGCCGCGTCACGGCGTTGTGCCGCAGTGGGCAGAAGGAGGAGATCACCGCCTTTTATGCCGAGTTGGCGCAGCGCATTGCGCACGACGAAATCGGCCCGACCTCCCGCCAAATGATGATGATCCAGCTGCTTTCGGCGATCCTGGATGCGGCGGGGAGGTCCGGCGTGGACATTACGCAGGCGTTTTCCGCTTTCCGGGCGGAGTTGGTGTTCCAACCGGCGGAGCTTTCTGCCGGAATGGATCAGCTCTGCGCCCTGACGCTGTTTGTTGCGGACAGCGTCCGTCAAGAGGTTGCCACCAGTGGATCGGAGATGATCGCGCGGGCGGTGCAGTACGTCCGGCAGAACTACCCGGACAAGGAGCTGTCGCTCGAATCGCTCTGCCAGACCTTCGGCGTGAGCCAGACGCAGTTTTCACTGCTGTTTAAGCGCGAAACCGGCACCAGCTTTTTGCAGTATCTGCTTGATTTGCGCATCGAAAAGGCGCAGTCGCTTCTGGCGGAAAGCAACCAGAAAATCTATCAGATTGCCGAAGAGACCGGCTTTGGCGACGCGAGCTATTTCAGCTATTGCTTTAAGCAGCGCTGCGGCCTGTCGCCTAAGGAGTTCCGCATACAGAGGGGGACAACCGGATGAAATGGCGCCCTTCCATCCGGCTGGTGATGCCGCTGTGCATGGTAGGCGTGGCGCTGATGGTGATGGTGATAGTCTGCGTGATTTATTCCACCACCGCCACGACCATGTTCAGCCAGTTGGGCATGAGCAATACCTTGCAGGCGATGGATCAAGTATCCGAACGTCTGTCGGACTCGATTGGGCAGGTCGAGGATGTGTTGCGCGAGGTCGCCGACGGGATGGAGGATCGCGGCAGCGCGGACAGTCGGCAATTCGACAGCAGTCTACGCTTGTCCGCCGGTGCGATGGAGAATCTTTCGGCGCTGCTGCTGCTCGATGAATATGGCAATCCCGTGCTCGGTTTGCCCAGCGCAGAGAGCAAGAAGACTTGTCGCCTGACCTCAATGGACTGGTTCAATCAGGCGCGCACAGCGGATTTGGGGGAGATAGTGTTTTCCCGGCCGCATGTGCAGAACCTTTATCCGGGCGAATATCCCTGGGTGGTGTCGGTCACACGCAAGGTGCGCTATTGGCAGGACGATCTTCCCCATACCGGCATCCTGATGGCGGATATGCGTCTGGAGCCGTTGGAGGACATCTGCCGCAGCGTGACGCTGGGGGATACCGGTTATCTCTATATATTGGATGATAGCGGAAACATCATCTATCATCCTGAACAGAAGCTGATGTCGCTGGAGTTGATCTCCGAGGAAAACATCTTAAGCGAGGATACGCAGAGCGAGGACCAGAGCATGGTGCTGGCCCAAACCATCGAGGGCACGAATTGGAAGCTGACCGCCTCCGTCACATCTGATGACGTAGCGAAATATTCGACCGCATTCATCTCCCGCGTGACCTGGGTGGTCATCGCGCTGATGGCGGGCGTGCTGCTGGTGGCGCTGTGGCTGTCGATGCGCATCGTGCAGCCGCTGACCGATATTCAGGTGAGCATGCAGCGCATCGAGCGCAATCTGGATGACAACCGCATGAGTCTGCCCGAAGAGGGCTTTGCAGAATACGCTTCGTTGGCGCATTCCTATAACGTCATGCTGCGTAGAATCCGGGGACTCATGCAGGAGACGGTGGATCGTCAGGAGCAGTTGCGGCGCATGGAGATCGGCGCGCTTCAGGAGCAGATCAATCCCCATTTTCTCTACAACACGCTCGATTCCATCGTTCGAGTGATGGAAACGGGCCGCACGCCGGAGGCCATCGAGATGGTGCAGGCGTTGGCCAAGCTGTTCCGCCTTTCCATCAACAACGGCGATTATTTCCTGACCGTGGAGCAGGAGATGGATTATGCCCGCAACTATCTCACCATTCAACAGGTGCGGTATAAGAAGAGATTCAAATACGAGCTCTATATGGACGAGAGCATCAAGGACCTGCCCTGCCCCAAGATCATCTTGCAGCCGCTGATCGAAAATTCCCTAAAGCACGGCATGAGCGATATGCCGGGCTGCACGCTGATCGTGCGCGCGCGGCAGGAAGGATATAACATTGTGCTGTCCGTTGAGGATGATGGTTTGGGCATTCCGCCGGAGAAACTCAAAAAATTGCAGGAGATGCTGCGTGACGACAGCAACATCATGGTCAAAAAATCCCGCTACGGGATCGGTTTGCGCAACACCAACCGGCGCATCAAGCTCCTTTACGGGAGCGATTATGGGCTGGCCATCGAAAGCAAGGTGGAAGAGAGGACATGCGTCACCATCACATTCCCCAAGCATCGGCCCTGATGCTGGTGGTGCTGCTGCTCTTCCTTCCCCTGAGTGGATGCAATCGAAAAGAGCAGACGGCAAGGGTCGCGTTGATCCTTTCCGAAGGCGAAGGGCATTATTGGGAAAACATCGCGGAGGGTGCGCAGACCGCCGCCCAGCGGATGAACGTACAGCTGGAGATCTATCGCCCGGATCGTGAAAGCGGCGTGCTGGCGGAGGATCTGCCAGAAAAAGCGCTGGAGGACGGGATGAACATGATCGTTGCTGCGACGCAGGGCGAGAGGAAGATCACCGCCGCGCTGGAGGAAACCGGGCTGCCCATCGTGGCGGTGGGTACGGAGCTGGTGCTGCAGGAAAGAATCTCCACTGTGCTCAACGACGATGTGAAAATGGGCGATAACATGGCAAGGGCTCTGGGCAACCGCTTGCAGGAGGGAGATACCGTGCTGTTGCTGACGGACAGTGCAGAAAGTCTCTCCGGCGAAACGGAGCTGCGCCAACGGCTGGAGCAGATGGGCGTAACGGTGCAGGGACGCATCTTTTGCGGCGACAGCCGCGATTGGGCCTATCGGCAGACTCTTCAGCAGCTCTATCTCCTGCCGGATCTGGATGCAATCGTCGTGTTTTCTGCAAAAGCTACGGTGGGCGCGGCGGCAGCGGTGAAATACTTAAGGCGTGATGTTGCCATCGTGGGGACGGACGTTGTGACGGAACTGATCGAGTGCATTGAGGATGGCACGGTTAGCGCGACCATCGTCCGCAACTCCTTTGGGATGGGATATCTCGGCGTTGAATATGCCGCTGAGGCATTGCGCGGCAATGCGGTGCCGGATGAACGCACACTTGCCAGCGTGGTGGTCACGCGGGACAATCTGTTCACGGCAGAAATTGAAAAAATCGTTTTTCCATATGAATAAAAAAAGAGAAAGAAGGAATCAACCATGGCTCAACAGACCAATCCGGCGCTCAATTCACTCATCATTTATGAACTGAGCGTAATGAACCTGACGGAAAAACACAACTTTGACGGGGTGATCGACGAACTCGACCGCATCCGCGATCTGGGTGTGGATGTGGTGTGGCTCATGCCCATTCATCCCCGCGGAGAAAAGATGAAGTTCGGCGAGTGCGGCTCTCCCTATTCCGTGCGGGATTTCCGTGCGATCAACCCTGCTTACGGCGACTTCGATTCCTTTGGGCGGCTGGTGAAGGAGGTTCATGCCCGCGGCATGAAGGTCATGCTCGACATCGTCTATAACCACACCTCGCAGGATTCCGTGCTGGTGGAAAACCATCCGGATTATTTCTATCAGGATGCGGACGGCAAGCCCATGTACCGCTTCTGGAACGACGTTTACGATCTGGATTATTCCAACGAAGCGCTTTGCGATTACATGGTCGAAACCGCGCTGATGTGGGCAAAGCTTGGCGTGGACGGCTACCGCTGCGACGTGGCCCCGATGGTGCCCCTGAATTTCTGGAGCCGTGCGCGTGCGGAGATGGACAAGATCAATCCCGATTTCATCTGGCTGGCGGAAACCCATCATTATCCCTTCCTGACCAGGATGCGCGACCGCGGCTGGAATCTGCACAGCGACGCGGAGATGTATCAGGCGTTTGACATCACCTATGACTACGACGTGCACTATTTCTATGAGGATTATCTCAAGGGCAAGGGCACGCTCAAGGAGTATGTGGACGGCCTGAATCGTCAAAAGGCCATGTATCCCATGAACTACATCAAGATGCGCTTCCTCGAAAATCACGATCAGGTGCGCGTCTGCTCACTGGTGCACACGGACGAACAGCTCCGGATGTGGACGGCGTTCTCCTATTTCCTCAAGGGGACGGCGCTGATCTATGCGGGGCAGGAGTTCAAGGTGGCCAAGCGCACCGACATGACGAGCAGAGTCGTCTTTGAGCGGCAGGAAGCGCCCTGGCTGGCGGAGCTGCTGCGCGCGCTGCGTCCCATCAAGAAGATGCCCATCGAAACGAGCGGCGCGTTCTTCCTCGACGAACCCAAGCAGGACAGCATCCTGACCGGGCATTACGAAATGGGCGACGAACAGCTCTACGGCGTGTTCAACTTCCACCTGGTCACGGGCGAGGCCGACCTGCCCCTGCCGGACGGTGAGTACGAGAACCTGCTGGGCGGCAGCGTCACGGTCAAAAACGGCCGCATCCCCGCGCCGATGACCCCGGTGCTCGTCCATGTCACAAACCACAATCTGGAGCAGAAGTCCTTCAAGGAGCACGAGGGCTAAAAAAAAAAAAAGGGAAGCATTCGGAGATTTCCGAATGCTTCTTCCTTTTGGTTGCTGTTTGCAGGCCGAGGTTGTCCATTGCGTGCTCGACGAATCCGGCTTCTCCGCCGTAACGGTTCAGCCCATCGTCCACGCCGTAGAGCACGCGCTTCAAATCCTCGCGGTAGAATTCGTCCATGTTCTGGGAGAGCGCCGTCAGGCGGCTGTAAACGGCGTTATCCACCTTCGTGTTCGTTTCGTACTCGATCTGCGGGAACGTGGGTGTCCACGCATCGGCAGAGTAGACCGTGTTCTTCCTGCTTGCCTTCGGGTCAATGGTCGACTTGTCGAAAATCAAGGAGATGTCGCCGAAGTTGCGGTGCTCCACGTCAGAGCGCGTGACCGCGATGCTGGGCATGGGCGCGCTGCCCAGCGCGAGGAACTTCTTCAGCTTTTCTTCCGTCAGGTTGTGGATGGCAAGCAGCGTGCCCTTTTTCTCCACAGGATCTTTCGCGGAAAAATTGACAACGTCAGATGCTTCTGCTACACTATTTTTGAAAGTAGAGCCAATGCGCTGTTGCTTGTCCCCTTGAGTGGGGACCGCACTGCTGGTTTGGACTACTTTCTTTTTTTGCCCAAAATCAAATCCACTTCCGTCTGGGGAAAGAATCCTGACGCAATGCGGCTTGTTTCTATTGGTACGTTGTACCACAACCGCAGCATACCCGACGACCTCATTTATGGCAATTGGCGCAGCAAACGTAAAGCTCTCTACGTCGTCATGGCCCTTATGCTCAACGTGGTGATCAATTTCAATCCCGCGCTTTACAATAGCCAGTGCTTCCATCGCAGCAACGAACTCAGAATCAGAATTAATATACCCAACCATCTCTCTGAGCGCGTTCTGATCAAACTGGACCTGCCCAAATCCCTTACGATCCACAGTAAATCTCTGAGAGCCATAATGCTCATTCAGTTTTTCCCTCATCAACGTTTTATCAGGATAGCCATTTCTTTGGGGGCGGGAATGTATATCTGTGGATGCCACAGGTTTCATTTGATCAAGTTGATCGACATGACTGCTTATTTGCTCCTTGACGGACAAAGCACTGTGGCTCTTTTTCGAGAGCTTCACCACAGTTCCTTCTTCATTAGCCGTGGCAGCCGTATCCGCCGCCACCCTGTCGAACACTTCTGCGATGGCGCGCACGTTCTCCGGCGTGAGCGCCGCGTCCTGGCTCCAGCTCGCGCTCTGGGTGAGCTGCTTGAAGGTGTCCGCCAGTTCCTTGAAGAACTTGCGAATCTGCTCAAACAGGCTGTGCTCGTTGTTGTACAGATTTCGCACGAACTCCTCGTCCGTCAGCACCGTTGCTGCGGAGTTGGCCACGACTTCCTCACGCGCCACGTCCTCGGAGTAGCCGAACGTGTCCATCTGATATTTGACCAGATCGTCCACATTCTGCCCATACACAAATGTTAGCACTCTTTGCTGATGAGTGCTAAATTTTGCTTGACATCCATTCTGCAGGTGCTATAATATAATCCGTAGCGAGATTTATATAACTACGCTGACGGAGGTAATTGCAATGAGCATGGAAAAAGGTCAGTTGTCCATTCATACGGAAAACTTTTTGCCCATCATCAAGAAATGGTTGTATTCCGATCGGGATATTTTTATAAGAGAGTTGATTTCCAACTGCTGCGATGCGGTGGCCAAGCGCCGCATGGTGGGGCAGATTCCGGACGATTATCAGCCGCGCGTCACCGTGCGCGTGGATAAGGAGCACCGCATTTTGTCCTTTACCGATAACGGCGTCGGCATGACGGCGGAGGAAGTGCGCAAGTATATCAACCAGGTCGCTTTCTCCGGCGCGAACGACTTCATGGAGAAATACAAGGACAGCGGCGAGCAGATCATCGGTCACTTTGGTTTGGGATTCTATTCTGCCTTCATGGTGGCGGATAAGGTCCGTATCGATACGCTGAGCTGTCTGCCCGATGCCAAGGCGGTCTGCTGGGAATCCGACGGCAGCGTCGAATACACGATGGAGGAAACCGAGCGCGAAGAGGTCGGCACCACCGTCACCCTGTACCTCAACAACGAGTCCGACGAGTTCCTGGATGGCAATACGGTCAAATCAACCATCCGCAAGTATTGCTCCTTCATGCCCACGCCCATCTACTGCGAGGTGGCCGAGGACGAGAAAAAGCATGAGCACGATCACGAGGACGGCTGTGAATGCGGCCACGACCACGAGCATGAGGAAAACTGCGAATGCGGCCACGACCATGAGCATGAACACGAGGAAGAAGTTCCCGAAATGCTCAATACGCCCAATCCGCTCTATATGCGCGCGCCGAAGGACTGCACGGACGAGGACTATAAGAAGTTCTACCGCGACACCTTCCATGAGTGGGACGAGCCGCTGTTCTGGATTCACCTCAACGCGGATTATCCGTTCAACCTGCATGGCATCCTGTACTTCCCGCGCCTGAAGAACGAGATTACGAATGAGGGTCAGGTCAAGCTCTATTCCAATCAGGTGTTCATTGCCGATAACATCAAGGAGATCATCCCGGAGTTCCTGCTGCTGCTCAAGGGCGTCGTCGATTGCCCCGACCTGCCGCTGAACGTCTCCCGTTCGTTCCTGCAGAACGACGGCTACGTTCGCAAGCTTTCCGACTACATCACCCGCAAGGTCGCCGATCGCCTGACCGGCATGTTCAAGAACGAGCGCGAGCAGTACGAGTCCTACTGGAAGGACATTCATCCTTTTATTAAGTACGGCTGCATGCGCGACAACAAGTTCTACGACCGCATGAAGGACGCGATCGTCTACAAGACCAGCAAGGGCGAATACGAGACCCTGGCTGAATACCTGGACAAGGCAAAGGACACGCATGAGAACAAGGTGTTCTATGCCGAGGACGAGAACCGTCAGGCCAACACCGTTGGCCTTTACGAGGAACGCGGCATCGAGGTCGTGGTGATGGGTACGCCCATCGACATCGGCTTTATGCAGTTGATCGAGAGCAAGAACGAAAACGTTCACTTCACCCGCGTGGATGCGGATATTGCCGATGCGCTGCGCGACAGCGATGCCGCCATCGACGCGGACCTGACCAAGAAGCTGGAAGAGATGTTCAAGTGGGCGGTGGACGACATCAACCTCAAGATCCGCATCGAGCCGCTGAAGAACGAGGAGACGCCCGCCGTGCTGCTGTTGGACGAGAACATGCGCCGCTACCAGGAGGCCATGCGCCTGTGGGGCAGCGACGGCATGCCGCAGTTCCCGCTGGAGCGCACGCTGGTGCTCAACTCGCAGCATCCGCTGGTGCAGAACCTGGCTAACCGTCCGCAGGACGACACCGCTAAGGATATCTGCCTGCAACTGACCGATCTGGCCGAAATGGCGCAGCAGTCCCTGCCCGCGGAGCGCATGAACGCCTTTATTTCCCGCTCCCTGCGCCTGATGACCGAGCTTGCCACCGAGGAAAAGCCCGAAAACAAGGATGAACTTCCTGTCGAGGAAACGCCTGCGACCGAGCCGGAGCTTCCCGTGGAGGAAAAGCCCGAAGAGGACAAGTAATTCCTGAATCATAAAAAAGAGCTTCCCGTTGAAAACGGGAAGCTCTTTTTGAAGCGCTCAGAACATTAGTCTGGGAAACAATACTAACTATGGCTGTTTACATAGTTCTGAATTCCCTGAGACACTAATTCAGAGTTTGAACCGCCAAATCCACCATTGAACGACTTTTCATCCCAACGAGTTGTTTTTTCAGTAGTATTATAGGATTTCCAATAGGTTATATCGCGATAACTTGTTAGCTGAATAGAACCATTAACACGCACACGATAGGTATAGTTAAAGGTATATGTTTCGACGCGGAGGGCTTGACGATAAGCAAGATATTCTGATGAAGTAAAGACAAGCAGAGTGAGAAGAGCACCCTGCAATTGATGCACAAGCAGAAGCACCGATTATTGCTGCTATTGCAGCCATTGTTTGATGAACATCAAATGTCCAATATGCAGTTTCAACATCATATGTCCTAGTATATTTGCGGTATAGATAACCAATAATACCTGGATGTACAGTTAACTCGTCAGTACCAATGAGATAATAACCGTCTCCATAGGGAGAAGAGGACAATCCTGAATTTTCGACAGGTTCATTCCATAAGGAGGAGCGAGTTGAAAACGAAATAACCAGATTAAGTGAATTGGTACTTTGAGCTTTGTGTTGGGTTATTACTGTAAAGCCCATTTCTTTACTATAACTTGTATTTTGATTATAGAAACTATTACTTTCGTTTGGCGGATCACAGATTTCACTTTGTACAGTCATGGTTTGCTTATTAGCAACAGCTTGCTGAATTAGCAAACCATCTTTGTACACCTCTGCCTGTGATTCGATTAAGCTTTGATAAATAAGCACATCGAGTCTATTTCCTTCTGGGTTATAAAGGACAAAGTGCTCGGTAGGTGAGAGAGAAGACAATTCAGTATTGGTAGCGTGTACTGATGGCAAGAGAGAAAGGAATAGTAAGAGAAAGAACGAGAGAAATAACCTTTTTCATGCAATAACTTCCTTGTATTTATACTCATTGCGCGCTTAATGAGCATAATTCACTTGGACCGCACATCTCTGATAAAAAGAAGAACGAGCAGAACGACAAACAAAAGTGTTATTCCAAATGAAATCCAAACAGGTTTGAAAGCTGGAGGATAAAAAAAACCATACCGGGAAAAAATCGAAATTGCGATGGAGATCGTGGATAGAAGAGAGATTCCGATAACAATAAAAAGATCGTGTATGAAATGATTGTTTTGCATGATATAATCTTTCTAAAGAATATTAATATTTTATTTGTCACTTACAATATGAATCGTTTTATTTGACTTGTCAATAGGAGAATGATAAAAATCAGGCTAATAGGAATTGCAGTTCTGCGGGCGACGAGGCGATGGTCTGCGCACCGTGCTGAAGCAAAATCTCGCGGCTGCGAAACCCCCAATCCACCGCGATACAGGGGAGGCCGGCGTTGCGCGCCGTTTCTACATCAACCTCGGAATCACCGATGTAGACTGCGTCGGCAGGGGCAGCGGAAAGCACGCGCAGCACTTCCAGCACCGCGTCGGGCGCAGGCTTGCGGCGCACGCCGGGGCGCTCCCCCACAACGGCGTCGAACAGGCCGGGGAAATAGTGCACGATCAACTCCTGTACGGCGGAATCGGCCTTGTTGGAGATCACCGCGGTGCGCGCACCCGAGGCTCGCAGCGCGCGAAGCAGTTCCGGTATGCCGTCGTAGGGAAGAGTGCGGTCGGCGCAGTGCTCGGCGTAGTCCGCGCGGAAATCGTCAAACACGCGGTCGGTCAGCGTAAGGGGCGTGTTTTCTGGCACGGCGCGCTCGATCAGCAGCCGGATGCCGTTGCCGACAAAGCGGCGCACTTCCTCTGTGCTGCGCGTCGGCAGACCGTTTTTTGCAAGCGCACGGTTGGTGCTGGCCGCTAAATCGTCCAAAGTGTTCAGAATCGTGCCGTCCAGATCAAACAGAATCACAGAATAGCGCATCATGGTTCAAACCTGCCTTGAAACAAAATGAAATACGGATCCGTCGTCGTGCAGCAGATGCGGAATCAGCTCCTGCGGATAGACCACTGCGCCCTGCGCAAGCTCATCCAGCGGAACCCAGCAGAAGTCCAGATCGATTCGTTCCCCGCCCAGATCATCCCAGCCATGGAATACGCCGTCCAGCGGGATGCTGTCATCCGTCAGCGCTACCTGATAATACAGGCAGAGTTGGTGGCACGGCTTATTGCCCCACGGGAAGAAGATTTCACCGATTGCCAGAAGGCGGCCGACTTCGATGGAAGCGTGCAGTTCTTCCATGTATTCCCGCTTCAGCGTCTCTTCGGTGGTTTCCATCGCGGCAACATGACCGCCGATGATGGCGTAATCGTCACCCTTTGGCCTTTGGAGAAGGATTTTTCCATCGCGGATCAGAACGCCGCCCACACGGTAGGAGAACACGAAGTCATCCTGCTTGAACAAAATGTCCATGGTAAAAGCTTCTTCCTTTGAAGAGAAATGGAGGATTAATCGAACAGCGCGCGGATATCCTTGGCGGAAAGGGCGCTGGGGAGCACCTCGCCGGGCGTGACGACCAGATCGATCAGCTCTTTTTTGCGGGTTTGCAGCTCAGATACCTTTTCCTCAATGGTGTCGTGCGCGATGAGCTTGATGACGTGCACGGCGCGGGTCTGGCCGATGCGGTGCGCGCGGTCGGTCGCCTGATCCTCTACCGCAGGGTTCCACCAGGGGTCATAATGAATGACGGTATCCGCAGCGGTCAGGTTCAGACCGTAACCGCCTGCACGCAGCGAGATCAGGAACACCGGGATGCTGCCTTTATTGAAGGTTTCGGTCAGCGCCATGCGCTCCTGCGGCGGCGTGCTGCCGTCCAGATAGAGCGATTCGATGCCGCTTTCGCTCAGGTGGTCGCGGATAATGCCCAGCATCGAAGTGAATTGTGAAAAAATCAGGATGCGATGCCCGCTTTCCACCTGTTCGCCCACCAGTTCCATCAGCAGCTCCAACTTGCCGCTGCCGCCCTCGTAACCCTCCAGAAACAGCGCCGGATGGCAGCAGATCTGGCGCAGACGGGTGATGGCCGCCAGCATCCGGAAATGCGCTTTGTCCCAGCCTTCGTTGCGCACGGTATCGTCCAGTTCCTTTTTGACCTGCGCCAGCGTCGCCAGATAGACGGTTTTCTGCTCGGGCGTGAGTTCCGCCACGATGCGGTGTTCGATTTTTTCCGGCAGTTCGGAGAGCACTTCGCGCTTGAGTCGGCGCATCAGAAAGGGACGGATCTTGCGCGCCAGCAGGTCGCTGTCCGCGCCGTCGCCGTAGCGCTGCATGAAGTCCGCCTGATCCATCAGGTATCCCGGCAGCACAAAGTCGAAGATCGACCAGAGTTCGCCGGGGTGATTTTCCATCGGCGTACCGGTCAGCGCGAAGCGGGACTGGGCCTGAATGCGCTTGACCGCGCCCGCGCCCACCGACGCGGCATTTTTGATCTGCTGCGCCTCGTCCAGTATGCAGAAGCGGAAGCTGATCTGCTCCAGCCATTCGATGTCGCGGCGAATCTGCGCATAAGAGGCGATGAGTACGTCCACCTTTTCAATATCTTCTGCCTGCTTGCGTCGATCGTCCTTGCCGCCGGAAAGCACCACAGTGCGCATGTGCGGCGTGAACTTCTGAATTTCCGCCTGCCAGTTGTAGACCAGCGAGGTCGGCGCGACCACAAGGCTCGGCATGCAGCCCTGCGTCTCATATCCCCATTGAATCAGCGCCAGCACCTGGATGGTCTTGCCCAGACCCATGTCGTCCGCCAGAACGCCGCCCATGCCCAGCCGAGCCAGCGTCTTGAGCCAGGCAAAGCCGCGCTGCTGATAGGGGCGCAGACCCTTGATGGGTGCTTCGCCCTCGTCCGGATGACGGATCGCTTCGGCCAGCGCCGTGACGGAGGCGTCCTGCTCGATGTCCAGCTTGGAGGCTGCCATCAGCTGGGAGAGGTAGACCGCGCGGCAGCGCATCATGTCTACCACGCCGCCCTTGATCTCGCCTACCTCGTCCAGATAGCCCGCCAGCTCCGACCAGCCGTCGTCCGGCAGCAGCGACAGGAAAGAGCCGTCCGTCAGGCGCACGAACTTCTTCTTTTCGCGCAGCGCCTGCAATACGCCGTCGTATTCCTGCGGGTCCACACCGTCGAGCATGAGCTCGAACTGCAAAAGATTTCCGCCCGGCGACATCCGCAGCTTGCCGCGGGGACGCGAGCGCCGCGGGCGCATCCGCAGCAGACTTTCGGAACAATAGACCTCCGCTGTCGATTGCAGCAGCGGCACGCCTTCCTGAAGAAAATTATAGATGGCGTCGCTGCCTGTCAGATAGGCTTCGGATAGGCGTACTTTGAAGCCGTGACGGCCAAGCAGGTCGAGCACCGCGCGCTCTGCCTGCGTATCGCGCAGCAGCAGCACGTTTTCCTGGCGGTCTGCGGGCGGCGAGAAAGGATCGATGCGCGTCTGCCCATAGACAAAGCAGATGCGCGCCACAATATCGCCGCTTACGGTGTCGAGGGTGACGGTGGTGGTCAGCTGCTCGGTGACGATGCGCGAGGAGACGGAATCGTCCAGATTCACCTGTGCGACCTCCCGCAGCAGCGGAAGAACCTCGGAGACGAGCTGTTCTCCCTCGGAAAGCGTGAAGCGGCAGCGCTTGACGCCGTCGCGGCTGAAGAACGGGATCAGCGCGTGCTGCTGCGCTGCAGAAAGCCCGACCACATGGCCGTTCATCCAGACAAATTGTCCCTCGCGCGTGAGCTTGACGCAGTCGGGGGGCAGACGCGCTTCCAATTCCAGCTCCTTGCCCGCCGAACGCAGCGAGAACATCGCCGGGACGCTGACCGACTGAATGCCGCGCACGGTTGACGTTTCGCCCTCCACGGTGAGCTGGAAAATGCTCTGCGCCAGCATTTGGAACACGCGGCGCAGCTGCTCGTTGGTCAGCGGGAACTGCCTTTCCCGCAGCACGGGCTTGCCCAGCGCCATCTCGCGGGAGGTGATCAATTCCAGTAGATACCGCAGAAGCCGCTCCTGTGCAGGATTGAAGCACTGCCACTGCGGTTCGACCGAAAGTCCCTTGCCGAAGGGAATTTCTTCTCCGGCGGCATAGGATTTGACAAAGGTCGACAGATCCTGCACGACATACATTCTCTTTTGTCCCACGCGCAGGGAAAGGAGTCCTGCCGCGGCGCTCTTTTCCTCCGGAATTTCCACCGTGCACAGAAGCTTGAGCGAAGGCTCCCGCGCGGCAGGCGTTTCAAACCAGGAAAGAACCTGCACGGCGTTTTCGCGGCGAGCCTTGCTCAGCAATACCTGCGTGCGGCCTTCGCGCGAGAGCTCCAAACAAAGCGCACCGACGTGCGCGCAGACGCGGCGGTGCGCCACGGGCGTTTTGCAGGTGCAGGTGCAGGCGGAAAGCTCCCCGCCGGTAAAGGTCGCCGTCACCGCATAGGTGTAGGGCGCGTCCTCCACCTGTGCGGAAAAGCTGTGCTCACCCTCCACCTTCAGGTTTTTGACTTTGCCGTCGCCCAGCAGTTGACAGGCATATCGATAGGCGCGTTCGTCGCGCGCAATTTTTTTGAGCTCCTCTGGCGTCATGATACAACCCCCAAGGTCGATGTCTTGCGGACCCGGCGCGGATAGACTTGCGTCCAATGTCCAGCCAGTTCTATTTCGACATTTGCCTCTGTGAATCCTGCCGGGGGAAAAATTCTTCGTCCCCCATTTACAGAACGACAACAAAATCAGTATAATAAGAATGGAATCACCTCGGAAAGAAAAATGGGTGGAGGCGGAAAAAGATGGACAGAATCGATCAGCTGCTGGAAAGCTATCAGGACGAAATGGTGCAGACCCTGCGCGAATTGGTGCGCATCCCCAGCGTGGACGGAGAGCCCAAAGAGGGAATGCCCTTTGGCGAAAACTGCGCCAAGGTGTTGGATTATGCGCTGAAAAAGGCCGAAAGCTTCGGCTTTGAAACCTTGAATGATGAAAACTATGCCGGCCATGTCGCCTTTGGCGGCGGATCGGGCAGAACGCTGGGCATCCTGGCGCACCTGGACGTGGTGCCGGAGGGTGAAGATTGGACGGTACCTCCCTATGAGGCGATCGTCAAGGACGGCTATGTCTACGGCCGCGGCTCGACCGACAATAAGTGTTCCTGCGTCTCCTGCCTGTACGCGCTGCGCGCCATCAAGGAGGCCGGTCTGAAGCTCAGCGACCGCGTGCTGCTCATTATGGGCTGCAATGAGGAGAGCGGCAGTAAGGATATGGAGCATTATATGTCGCATATCGGGATGCCCGATTACGGCTTCTCGCCCGATTCCGGGTTCCCGGTCTGCTATGCGGAAAAGGGCATTCACCGCATCGCGATGACCGCGGCCTATGAGGGGGAAAGCCCGATTGTGTCGATCGAAGCGGGCAACGCCGTCAACATCGTGCCCAATCGCTGCCACGCCGTGCTGTGCGGGACGGAAGAGGATGCGCAGAAGCTGCGCGCGGCGGCCGAAAAGCTGGGAGCATCCTGTAAGACGGATGTGAAGGACGGAAAGATTGAATTTGAAATCGAAGGCAAAGCGGCGCACGGCGCATTCCCCGCAGGCGGGCGCAACGCGGTCAGCCTGATGATGGAAGCGCTCTCCGTGCTCGATCTGGGCGGCGCGCAGAGAGCCGTGCAGATGCTGCGCGATACGCTGGGTGAAAAGGATTGGGACGGTAAAAAACTCAATATTGCGCTGGAGGACGAGCCCTCCGGCCCGCTCACGGTGAACCTTGGCATCCTGCGTGCCGACGACAAGGGAATGCGTGTTGATCTGGACATTCGCCAGCCCGTCACGGCGTCGTTTGACGAGGTGCTCTCGCGCGTGCGCGGCGTAATAGAAGCGTATGGTGCGAAGGCGGAGAGCACGCATATCTCCGAGCCGCTGTATGTACCCAAGGATTCCGAACTGGTCACGACTTTGATGAGGGTCTATAAGGAGATCACCGGCAGGGACGATCAGCCGTTCTCGATGGGCGGCGGCACCTATGCCCGCACGATGAAGAACGCGGTGGCCTTCGGCCCGTCGCTGCCCGGCAGCAAGAGCTGCGGTGCGCACGGACCGGACGAGCGCCTGTTCATCGAGGAGATGTTTACGGCCAGCCGCATCTATGCCCGCACGATCCTTGCGCTGGCGGGCGAAAAGATGTAAAAGAAAATCAAACAGGAAAGCGGAAACGGATGACCATTGAAAAGCCTCGGCAGCGGATCAGGCCGAAATCCTTGCACTCTATCGTTCGCTGATCGGGCAGCCCGGCTGCACCTGGTGCGAGGAGTACCCGGATGAGGAGATTGCGGCGGAGGATCTGCATAGCGGCAGCTTGTATTGCGCAAGGGAAAACGGAAGCATTGTCGGTGCGGTATCCATTGAGTGGCGGGACGAGGAGATGGAGCGCTTCGACTGCTGGTCAAAGGAAAACGAACCGGCAGCCTATCTTTCCCGTGTGGCGGTGAGCCGGTCAGCTTAGGGAAAGGGCCTTGCCAAAGAACTGATACGACGTGCGATGGCAGAGAGGAAAGCACGGGGCATAAAGACAGCCCGCTATCCGGTCAGTCCGGGAAATGAAGCGGCGATGCGCGCCTATCGTGCGCTGGCGTTTGATTTTTCCGGCGAAGCGGATGCTTTCGGCCAGCACTGGCTGTGCTACGAAAAGAGACTGTGAGCAAATGAAGGAAGGGGGGTGCGTATGAGCTTACATGAATCCGGAGAGAACTACCTTGAAACGATCCTGTTGCTGCAAAGACGAAACGGCTTTGTGCGCGCGGTGGACGTCGCCAACGAATTGGGGTATACCAAGGCGTCCATCAGCCGCGCCATGCGCATCCTGCGTGAAAATGGGTATATCCTCATCGCGCATTCCGGACAGATTACATTGACAGAAGCAGGCATGGACAAGGCCTGCGATATTTACGAGCGCCACTGTGTCATTACGCAATTCCTGATGCAGACCTTGCAGCTGGATATGGATGCGGCGGACGCGGACGCCTGCCGCATTGAGCATGTCGTCAGCGAGGAAACCTTTGAGCGCATCCGCGAATACGTCAAGCGCGAAGCGCGGCTGTTGTGAATGAGTCGTTGGCGCGTGGTGTTCCCACCCTTCCGTCGGCTCGCCTGCGCCGAGCCGCCACCTCCCCTCAAGGGGAGGCTTTGAATCTGTGTAGTTCGGAGACGGTGTTTTCACCGTCTCTTTTTGTCTTTCTCGTGCGGCAGAAAAGAGCTGTCTGTCCGCTCTCCGTGCGGGGGTGGGAGCAGGGGGTGCAGGGGGGCCGCATAAGGCCCCCGCCCACCGGAGGGCGAGCAAAGCGAGCCTGGAGCCCGAGCGTTTGGCAGAGCCAATAAGCCGGGCGAAACACCGGCACGCCGAATGGCGTGACGGTGCGAAGCAAGGGGGGCCGCTTAAGGCCCCCCGCCCATCGGAGGGCGCTGCGGCACGAAAATAGAAAAATACATGGCACAGTGGCGCATGCGGCGGGTTTGTGATATACTAAACTATAATGCCCGTGGTATGTCATTCGGGCAGGAAAACTTCGCGAGTCAAGGGAGGAGTGCGGCAGATGACGGAAAAGAGAGTGCTCTCTTTCCAGCCGGAATCCGGCTTTTACCATAAACGCGCCATCAAATCCATCGACAAGGCGGATTTCACCGCCGCGCTGAAAAATCTGCGTAAAGCCGTGGAGATGGAGCCCGATAATCTTACCTATAAAATGGATTTAGCCGATACCTATGCCCGCATGGGGCTTTATGAGCGCAGCAATCTGGAATTGCAGCTGATGCTTCATCGCAAAGAGATGCCCAGCGAGGCGCTGTTTGGCATGGCGAGCAACTATATGGCGCTGGGGGATTACGATCAGGCTGAAAACCTCTATCGTACCTATGAAAAGGTGGAGCCGGACGGCGAATTCGTCCCGCAGGCGGACGATGCGCTGACTTATATCGCCCAGTGCGATTACGATACGCCGCTGGATCGGGAGCTGGACGAGCTTTCGATGGACGGCAAGGCAGCGCTGGATGCGGGCGACATCGGCCATGCGATCGACTGTCTGCAAAAGGCGCTGGAGAAAGATCCCACCATGCTCTATGTCCGCAACAATCTGGCGGTGGCCTATTATTGCCTGGGCGACATGGACAAGGCGTGGGAGCAACTGGATCAGGTGCTGGATACCGATCCGATGGACGTTCACGGGCGGTGCAACGAGTCCATGTTCCTGCTGGCGGACGGCCAAAAGGAGGAAGCCGCGCAGGCTGTGCGCAAGCTGCGGCTGGAGCAGATTGAAGAGATCGACGAGCTGTTCAAATATTGTCTGGCGCTGGCGGATGTGGATCTGGATGAAGAGCTTGCGCAGGCGCTGAAGAAGATGTTCCTCTCCTGCCCGTATGATATCTCCATGCTGTTCCTTTGGGGCGCGTGCTTGTATAACCTTGGGCGCTATCCCGAGAGTGTGCGTGCGTTTGAAAAGGTGTTGCTGATTGACCCCGACAGCCTGATGGCTGCGTGGGGATTCAAGCTGGCCTCCGCGGCCGTGCGCGACGGAACGCCGCCGCAGAATCGCATTCCTTATACTTATGACCTGACGGACGAAATGAACGGCGAGGTCGAAGCACAGATGGAGCAGCTGACCCGGATGACGCCCGAACAGGTGCGGGAGGCGCTGAACGACGAGCATGTCCGCCTGCTGCTGCACGCTGCGCTGATGGGAACCGATCAGCAGGTCAGCCAGGCGGTGTTGCTGCTGGGCTACGGCGGCGGAAGCGTGGCGGAGCGTCTGCTGCGTGAAGTGCTGCTCTCGCCCACGCACAATATGCTCATCAAGCAGATGACGCTGGAAGCCCTGCACACCATGCGGGCGTCGGAGCCGTTTTACGCCCTGCGGGACGGCAAGCTCGTGCTGCTGCGCACCAAGCCTATCGACGTTACCGGCGCAATGCCCGAAAGCTACCTGCGTGTGCTGCGCCAGGCGGTGGAGCGCGTGGGGAAAAACTGCACCGGGCATGAGCAGGAGGCGGCAGAGTTCGTCATCGGATTGTGGATGGGCTATCTGCTCCATGTGGAGGAAGGAAAGCCCTCCCGCATCACCAAGGAAGCCGGCTGGGCAGCCGCGCTGGAAGGCGCTTTCCGTGAAAGCCGCGGAGAAGAAGTGGACTGGAAAGCGCTGGCGCAGGAGAGCGGCATTGCACTGCGGACAATGGAAGCACGAAGAAAAAAGCTGCGCGAAGCAAAGAAGATATTGGACGAGGAAAACGGCCAGTCGAATCAATAAAAGAGGTAAAAGAACATGAACTGCGTGGATTTTGACAAGCATTTTCAGACCTATCTGCGGCAGTGGACGCAGCAGAACATGGGCAGGTTCAAAAACGTGGACGAGATGGAGGCTGAGGTTCCGGAGGTCTACCTACGTTGGCTCAACGAACCCTGCGATTGGCTCAGCGGCCGCACGCCCGGCGATTACTTTGAGCAGTTTGACGACGCAAAGTTCCTGTGCAAATGGCTGAGCGATTACGTCAAGAAGAAGGTGCCGGTGCCGGATCAGCTGATGGAGCGCATCACGGCGCTGGGCGAGGAGAGCGTGCCGGAGCTGGTCGCCATTGCCGGGCGCAAGGAAGCCAGCAACGAGGTGCGCATGACCGCCATCGGCCTGCTGCGCGAGATGGAATGCGAGCAGCCGATGGAGATGTACATCTCCTGGCTGGGCAGCGGCGAGTTTGACGAATTGTGCGAAAACGCCGCCGAATCTCTCAAGAACATGGGCGGCAAGGTGATCGAGCCGCTGCTTCAGGCGTATGAAACCGCCAACGCCGCGGCGCGCGAGTGCATTGCGGATATTCTCTGCGATTACCCGACGGAAAAGCGCGTGCTGCCGCTGCTGCTGGAACTGATGGATTCTTCTTCCAACACGGCGCTGATCGCTTCCTATATTGCCAAGTTCGGTGACCCGGATGCGCTGCCGCGCATGAAGCAGGCGCTGGAGGATCCGGCGATCAACTATCTGGACTATGTGGAAATCGCCAACGCCGTGCGCGCGCTGGGCGGCGAAGTGACCTCCGAGCGCACCTTTGACGGCGATCCTTACTACGAATCCATGAAGAAGCTGGGCTGACCGGCGGGAACGAGAAGAAACGGAGCATTTCATGAAGAAAACCTATCATCTGGGCGCGACGGCGGCTTTCGGGCTGGAGGGCGTGGTGGCCAACGAACTCAAGCGCATGGGCTTTGACGCAAAGGGCTTTCACGGCGGCGCGACCTTTGACGGCACGCTGGAGGACGCCTTCCGAGCCAACCTCTGGCTGCGCGCCGCTGACCGCGTGTTGCTCTACTTCGGCCGATTCAAGGCGGTGACGTTTGACAGCCTTTTTGAGCAGATCAAAGTGCTGCCGTGGGAAGAGCTGCTGCCGCGCAATGCGGAGGTCTATGTCACCGGCGCTTGCGCGCGCTCCCAGCTGATGTCGGTCAGCGATGTGCAGTCCATCGCCAAGAAAGCCATTGTAGAGCGCATGAAGAAGGCTTACAGCCTGAACTGGCTGCCGGAGGATGGCGCGCGCTACCATATCGACGTGCATATCCATCAGGATGAAGCGGCGGTGTCGCTCGATACCAGCGGCGCAGGGCTTTCCCGCCGCGGCTACCGCACGCTCAATGCCGAGGCGCCGCTGCGCGAGACGCTGGCCGCTGCGATGCTGATGACCTCTCCCTGGCGGCCCTGGCTGCCGTTTTACGACCCCATGTGCGGTTCCGGCACGCTGCCCATTGAAGCGGCGATGATTGCGTTGGACCGTGCGCCGGGGCTCAAGCGCGGCTTCGACATGGAAAAATGGGACTGTGTGGACAAAGCCGCATTGGACGAGATTCGCAGAGAAGCGCAGGAGCGCTTTGAAAGGGCGAAGGCAGAAAGAAATGTCGAGATTTACGGTTCCGACATCGATTCGCGCGTGCTGAATCTGGCACTGGCGCACCGCGCACAGGCAGGACTCAACGACGTGATTCATTTTGAGAAAAAAGCGCTCAAGGATGCGCAGCTGCCCGCGGAGCGCGGCGCGGTCGTGACCAACCCACCTTATGGAGAGCGCTTGGGCGATGCGCGTGCGGCAGAGCAGATTTATCGTGAACTGGGGATGCTGATGCGCGGTCATGATGATTGGACGCTGACGGCGATTACGTCCAGCCGGGATTTTGAAAAGGCGTACGGCAAGCGCTGCACCAAGCGCCGCCGCGTCTACAACGGCCGCATCGAGTGCGAGATCCTGAGCTACATGCCGCACTCCGACCGCGTGGCCAAGGAGCGCAAAGGCCTGCCCGAAAAGCGCGATGAGCGTTCTGATCGCCGCAAAAATGGATAAAACAAAAAGCGCTTTGAAGAAACTGAAGCGCTCCCATCAAGAGCTTGCAGCCTGTGAATCGTGGGCTGCAAGCTCTTTTGATTCATATGTGAAACAGCGCTTGAACAATCAAAGGGTCTTCCGAATCGAACAGATTCGGAAGACCCTTTAAGGTTGGAATGTCAGGCGGGAAAGTGAAGGGTGAAGGCGGTGCCGGTTTCGGCACGGCTTTCCACCGTGACGCGGCCGCCGAAGGAGCGGACGATGGTATCAAGAATTGAAAGCCCCAGGCCGTAGCCACCCGCATCGCGATCACGGGAGAAATCTGCACGATAGAAGCGCTCGAAGAGGTGCGGCAGCGCTTCCGGCGGGATAGGGTCGCCGGTGTTGCGCACGGTGAGCAGAGGCTTGTTCTGCTCCTTTTTCAGTTCCACCGTGATGCGGCCCTTGGGGCCTGCGTATTTGCAGGCATTGTCCAGCAGGATGCCCACTGCCTGACGCAGCTGCGCTTCGTTGCCCTGTACGGTGAGGTTCGGCTCGATGTCGCTTTCCAGCGTCAGTCCGCGCTCAAAGGCGACCGATTCAAACGGCAGCACAGCGCTCCAAACCGTGTCGCTTAAAGAAATCTTGCTCAAAGGCACTTGAATGCGGTCGGCGTCTGCCTTGGCCAGGAAGAGCAGATCGTCCACCAGCTTCTTCATGCGAAGCCCTTCTTCCTTGGTGTTTTCCAGCCATTTGCGCTGGGAACGGACGGTGGAATCGGGGTTGGAGAGCGTCAGCTGCGTGTTGGCCAGAATCACGGTCAGCGGGGTTTTGAGCTCGTGGGAAGCGTCGGCGACGAACTGACGCTGCTGATCCCACGCGCGCTCCACCGGACGCAGCGCCCAACAGGACAGATAAAGGCTGATCACCAGCAGCGCCGCAAGGCTGGGAACCAGCACCAACGCGCAGGTGACGGCCAGCTGCTGCAACATGAACCAATCGCCGGTGCGGTCGGCAAAGGCGATGAGGGTTCCGCCGCTTTTTTCGGCAATCCGAAAGGAAAGCGAGAGATCGCGCAGCGTGCCCTCGGTTTTGCCGGTGGCCAGCGCCGCCTGCACGGCGGTTTCCGCATCCTCGTCCAGCAGCGTCAGATTGGTGCGGGAGACGGATTCGATTTCGCCCTCGGCGCTCAGCTGTACCACGAAAAACGATCTGCTGCGCGGCGCATCAAAGCCGTCCGGCTTGAGGGGCGGCTTCTGTCCGTCCGTCGGGAAGCGGGGCGCGGCGGCAGAATCCGGATTGCGATCGGAAAGGGCGAAATCCAGCGTCTCCGCGCAGATGGTCTCCTGGTGCCGCACGGTGGTGATGAGCAGGCCGCACACCAGCGCCAGCAGCACCAGCCCCACCATGCCCATGCTGATGCAGATAAATTTGCGGCGGAGCTTGCGGATCATGCGGTTTCCTCCAATCGATAACCCACCTTGCGCAGGGTGTTGATGGAGGTGTGCGAGCCTAAATAGAACAACTTCTTGCGCAGAAAGGAGATATAGGCCTCCACATTGTTGTCCTCTGCGTCGGAATCCGCGCCCCAAACGCGCGTGAGCAGCTCTTCCTTCGGCACGACCGCCCGCGGCGCGCTCATCAGCAGCCGCATCACTTCAAATTCCTTGAAGCCCAAATGCACGCTCTTGCCACCGCAGAGCAGGTCACAGGAGGAGAGGTTCAGCGTCAGGTCCGCAAATTTTGCCTCGTCCAGCTGCACGTCGCCCTGTCGGCGGGAAAGCGCCCGCACCCGCGCCAGCAGTTCTTCCGGCGCAAAGGGCTTGGTCATATAGTCGTCCGCACCGCTATCCAGCCCCGTAACCTTGCTGCTCAGCTCATCGCGCGCGGTCAGCATCAGCACTGGGGTGCGCACGTTCTGCCGCCGCAGCTCGTGCGCCACTTCAAAACCGTTCATCTTCGGCAGCATGACGTCCAGCACGATCACATCGTATTGTCCGCTGAGCGCGTAATCCAGCCCGTCCTGCCCGTTGAACACCACGTCGGCGCTGTATTTCTGTTCTTCCATAATCGCGCCCAGCGCTTCAGCCAGGCGGCGTTCGTCCTCTACAATCAGGATCCGCATGAAAAAGCCCCTCCTTTTTCCGCTCTTTGCTTCCATTATAGAAGCGGAAATGACCTTTGTCACCATTTTACGCGGTAAAGCTGAAAACAGTCTGAAAAAAATCGCTTCGGTTTTTTAAGAGTAATTTCAGCTTTGCGTTGTATGATAACGCCATCAAATCCGATGAGGAAAGGAGCGACGCACATGGCACAGGAAGTCTTCGCACGGATTGAGAAAAAATTCCTGCTCCGCCCGGAGCAATACAAAGCGCTGCGCGCCGTGTTCGATGAAAAAATGGCGCAGGACGCCTACGGACGGCACACGATCCTCAACATCTATCTGGACACGCCGGATTACGAGCTGACGCGCGAGAGCATTGAAAAGCCTATTTATAAAGAAAAGATGCGGCTGCGCGCTTATGGTATGCCCAAGGAAGACGATAAGGTCTTTTTGGAGATCAAGAAAAAATACAAAGGAGTGGTCTACAAGCGGCGCGCCGAAATGACGCTCCGTCAGGCGCGGGAATATTTAAGCGGGGGCGAGAAGCCGCCGCAGGACTCCCAGATTCTGCGGGAGATCGACTACACGCTGAAGTTCCACGACATTCACCCGATGGTCTGCCTGTGCTATGAACGGGTCGCGCTTTACGGAAAGGAAAATCCCGACCTGCGCATCACGTTCGATACCGGCATCCGCTTCCGCACGGATGAGCTGGATCTGGGCGCGGGAGCGCGGGGGCAAAATCTGCTGCCACCCGGAGGCGTGCTGATGGAGATCAAGATTCCCGGCGCGATGCCCCTCTGGATGGCGCGGGCGCTGGACGAAATGAACATCCGCCAGACGTCGTTTTCCAAGATCGGCACGGCGTATACGAACTTTATTTATGAGAAAGAATGGGGAGAAGCAAGATCATGCTGCAAAGTATCTTAGAGAGGGTTTCTCAAAGCGCGGCAAGCGTCACGACGGCGGAGTTTTTCTGGTGTACTGCTGCGTCGCTTGTGCTGGGCGTGCTGGCTGCGCTGCTGTTTATGTTCCGGAATGAGGAGTATTCATCCTCCCTTTCCGTAACGCTGGCGCTGCTGCCGCTGGTGGTGCAAGTGGTGATCCTGCTGGTCAACGGCAACCTCGGCGCGGGGGTTGCCGTGATGGGCGCGTTCTCGCTGGTGCGGTTCCGTTCCGCAGCGGGTTCGGCGCGGGAGATCGCCGCGATCTTCCTCGCGATGGCGATTGGGCTGTGCACCGGCATGGGCTATATCGGTATTGCGGCGATTCTGCTGGCGGTTTACGCCGCGGCGAGCTTGACGCTGAACGCGATGCGCTTCGGCGAAAAGCGACGCCCCGCGCAGATTTTACGCATCACCATTCCGGAATCGCTGGATTACGATGGCGTGTTTGACGAGGCGCTGGAGACGTACACGAAAAAGCATGAGTTGAGCCGCGTGCGCACCGTCAACATGGGCGCGCTGTATGAACTGGAATACCGCGTGACACTGAAGGACGAGGCGCAGCAGAAGGCGTTTCTCGACGAGCTGCGCTGCCGCAACGGCAATCTGCGCATCAGCCTCGGCCGCCCGGTGAGCAGCAAAGACGAGCTGTAATAAGGTTTTTGATAAAATGATGAAAGGAGAGATCCTTATGATGATAAAAAACGCAAAGCAGAAACTCCTGGCGCTGGCAACGGCGCTGACGCTGACCCTGACGATGGCGGGCTGCACCGCGCAGTCCACGCAGGAAACGGAGTCGGCAGAACCGCAGCAGACGCAGGAGGTACAGCAGACGGAAAACGCGGCGAGCGGCACCGAAAATGTCGAAATCCCGGACGCGGCGGAAGAGGTTGCGGCATTTGACCCCGAATATTCCGACCGCGATAAATCGGGCGCCTGGGACGAGAGCGAGGCCGTGAGCATCGCGCTTTCCGACGGCGGCAGCACAATCTCCGGCGAGGGCGCAGAGGTCAGCGGCAACGTCGTGACCGTCACCCAAGCGGGTGTGTATGTGCTGAGCGGGTCGCTGAGCAACGGACGCATTGTGGTGGAAGCGGGCGATGAGGACAAGGTCCAGGTCGTGCTCTCCGGCGCAAGCATTACCAGCAGCGACGGCCCGGCGATCTGGGTCAAATCCGCCGATAAGGTGTTCCTGACGCTGGCAGAAGGCACGGAGAACGCACTGGCGGACGGCGAAACCTATGCCGCAGAGGACGATGCAAACGCCTGCGTTTGGGCGGAATGCGACCTGACGATCAACGGCAGCGGCAAGCTGAAGGTACAGGGCAACGACAAGCGCGGCATTTCCAGCAAGGATGAACTGATCATCACGGGCGGCGACATCGCGGTCAATGCGGTGGACGACGGTCTGCGCGGCAAGGACGGCGTGGGCATCTGCGGCGGCACGATTGACATCACTGCGGGCGGCGACGGCATCAAGGCCGACAAGGAAGACACTGAAGGCAAGGGCTGGATCTCCATCGACGGCGGTGAAGTGACCGTGAATGCCGAACAGGACGGCTTGCAGGCGGAAAGCGCCTTGCAGGTCACGGACGGCACGCTGAACGTCACGGCGGGCGGTGGCTCCGCAAACGCGGAAGCGCACGGTCGGGGCGACTGGGGCGGATTCTCCGGCGGCGTTGGCGGCGGAGACAGAAAGACGCCGCCTGACGGCAACGGCGCACAGAGCGATTCGGGTGCAAATGCTTCTGCCGATTCCGCTGCATCGGGCAGCAAGTCGGAAAAACCGCCGCGCAGCGAGCAGCCTGCACAGAACAGCAAGAACACGGCAAACGACAATGCGGGCATGACCGCTGAAGCGGCAGCGAGCGAAACGGCAACCGATACAACCGTTTCCGTCAGCACCAAGGGCTTGAAATCCGGCGGCACGCTGCTGATCTCCGGCGGCGCGGTCACGGTGGACAGCGCGGATGACAGTATCCATGCGGGCAGCAAGATTACCCTTTCGGGCGGCACGCTTACCCTGGCTTCCGGCGACGACGGCGTGCATTCCGACGACGCGCTGGTGATTTCCGGCGGCAGCATCGAGATCACGGCGTGCTATGAGGGGCTGGAGGGCAGCACCATCGACCTGACGGGCGGCGACGTTCGCCTGACCGCCATCGACGACGGGCTCAACGCGACCGATGCATCCAACGATGACAACAGCGACGGCGGCTTCCGTCCCAACGATTTTGAAGCGGTCGAAGGTGTGTATATCGCGGTGCGCGGCGGTACGCTCTGGGTGGACGCTTCCGGCGACGGCCTGGACTCCAACGGCGGCCTGTATGTCACCGGCGGCACGGTGACGGTCTGCGGCCCGACCTCCGGCGGCGACGGCGCGCTCGACTACTCGGGCGACGGCGTAATTACGGGCGGCACGGTGGTGGCGCTCGGTTCGCAGAGCATGGCGCAGAACTTCAACGCGAATTCCGCGCAGGCCAGCGTGCTGGTGAACTTTGACAATGCGATTGCGGCAGGCGCGGTCGTCACGGTGCAGGATGAGGACGGAAACGAAATCCTCCGCGTCACCGGCACCAAGCAGGCGCAGTGCATGGTGATTTCCTCGCCGGATCTGGCCGTGGGCAAGACCTACACGATTCTGGCGGACGGAGAGCAGGTTACGACCTTCGAGGCGGCCATGAGCACCGAAACGGGCAGCGGCTTTGGCGGATTTGGAGGCTTCGGCGGCGGAATGCAGAAGCCCGGTGGGCAGCCCGGAAGCGATGGAACTGAGCCCCCGGAGCTTCCGGACGGCGCGGAGATGCCGGAACTTCCGGACGGCCAGCAGCCCCTGGAAAAGCCGGACGGTCAGTCCGGCGGTGCACCGCAGGAGAGCGAAAGCACGGATCAAATGTAATAAAAGAGAGGGCGCGGGAGATTCTCCCGCGCCCTCTCTTTTGTGTTGAGTGGACAAATCAAACGCTGCCTGCTACGATAGAGAAAAAGGAGGGGTGCCCGCATGGAGATGAATCTGGACGGAATTACGGTGAAGCTGGAAATTCGCGGCTATACGAAATATGACCGCGAAAGCGAGGAGGAACCGCGCTGGTGCAGGCTGGATTTTTCCTTTATCTCCCAACCCTGGCTGCGCTATAAGCGGCAGGATGACGAAGTGCTGACCAACGAAGAGGTGGAAGCGCTGGCGGAGCATCTGGAACGCCTTTTGAACGGGCGGATGGCGGAACCGACAGAGCTTGAATGCATCGAGCCGGACTTCTGCTTTCAGTTTGAACCGGAGGAGGACGTCCGGCAGAATCCGCGCGTACTGTACGTCAAGCCCGGAAACGAGTGGGCGGATATTCTCATGCGGTGGCAGGTGTATTTCTGGCACGACGGGTTGACGGACAATCATCTATCCGTGACGCTGGACCGGGCGGATATGGAAAAGCTGTATGCATATCTGCAAACGGTGATCAGTGCGGGAGCGTAAAAAAGCCGTCCTCTTCTCGGAAAAAAGAGAAGAGGACGGCTTTTTTGGGGATAGAGAAAAGGGTCAAGAGAGCAGCTGCTTGGTTTCCCACTTGCCGGAGAAATAGCGCCAGACGAACAGCGCAGCGCGCACGACCCAATCCATGGTCATGGCGATCCATACGCCCTTGAGCCCCAGCCCGCACCACAGCGCGAGCACATAGGAAAACAGGATGCGGCACAGCCACATCGAAATGATGGAGACCGTCATGGTGAAGCGCACGTCGTTGGCGGCGCGCAGTATGTTGGGCAGCGCAAACGACGCCGGCCAGATCAGAATGCCGCACGCGCCATGGTAGAGTCCCAGCCAGACGGCCAGATCAAAGGTTTCCTGCGAGGGGTTGTAGAGCTTGACGATGGGCACGATCAGCGCCGAGAGCAGGATACAGATCGCGGTCATGCTGATGTAGGTGATGATCATCAGCCGTTTGGCATAGTAGCGGGCCTGCTTGTAATCCTTGGCGCCGACGCAGCGGCCGATGACGGTAATCATTGCAAGACCCATGGCCGAGCCGGGGATACACTCGAACTGCGCCAGGTTGTTGGCGATGGCGTTTGCCGTGATGGCGGAGGTGCCGAACACCGCGATCAGCGAGGAAACCAGCACCTTGCCCACCTGGAACATGCCGTTTTCTAGTCCGTTGGGCACGCCGATGTGCAGGATGCTGCGCACCATCGGCCAATCAAAGCGATAGCGGAAGAGATGCCCGATAAAGATGAGGTTGTGCCGGTTGCGCAGCAGCACCATCATGACGACAGCGCCCAGGATGCGGGAGACCAGAGAGGCAAGCCCTGCGCCCGCAACGCCCATATTGAACACATAGATCAAAATTGCATTGCCGGAGATGTTGACCAGGTTCATTGCGATGGAAGTCATCATCGAAACCCTGGAATTGGACATAGAGCGGAACAGCGCCGCGCCGGCGTTGTAAATCGCCAGTGCGGGATAGGACAGCGCGGAGAGCCAGAAATAGGTTTCGGCATTGCGCATCACGTCCGGCTCCACGGCGCCGAAGATCAGCGACAGCAGGTGCTTGCCGCCCAGCATGGCCAGACCGCCTACCAGAATTGAAATTGCCGCACAGGCGTAGACCAGCTGCTTGGCCGCACCGCAGGCGTTTTCCCGATCCTGACGGCCCAGATATTGGGAAGCCACGACCGCACCGCCCGTGGCCAGCGCCGAGAAAATCTGGATCAGCAGGATGTTCAGGCTGTCCACCAGCGAAATGCCGGAAACCGCCGCCTCGCCCACATTGGCCACCATCATGGTGTCCGCCATGCCGATGGTCACTGCCAGCAGCTGCTCGATCACCAGCGGCACGATCAGCTTGCGCAGATCCTCCTTTGAAAACAGCATGGATTGCTTCAACCTCCGACAAAATTTATTCGTATTGTTCTATTGTGCGTCAATTTGTGTTAAGATGCAAGTACAGTCACGTTAATACGGCATTGGACGCCGGACAGGAGTGAAAAACAATGAGAAGTCAGGATGTAAGAAAGCTCGCGCCGGAGATGGATCCGCTGCGCATGGGTATGGGATGGACGGAAGAGGATCTGGAAAAGCCGCAGATCCTCGTAGAATCGACCTTTGGGGACAGCCACCCCGGCTCGGCGCATCTGTTTGAACTGGTGAACCTCGCTGCGCAGGGCGTTCAAGAGGCGGGTGGTAAGGCTGCGCGCTATTTTGCAACCGACATCTGCGACGGCATGGCCCAGGGGCACGACGGCATCAATTATTCCCTCGCGTCCCGCGACGCGATCTGCAACCTGATTGAAATCCATGAGCGCGCCACCACCTTTGACGCGGGCGTGTTCATCGCCAGCTGCGACAAGGCCGTGCCCGCGCACCTGATGGCGATCGGCCGAACCAATCTGCCCACGGTCATGGTCACGGGCGGCGTGATGGATGCGGGCCCCGGTCTGCTGACACTGGAGCAGATCGGCATGTATTCCGCGATGTGCGCGCGCGGCGAGATCTCGGAGGAGAAGTTCAAGTGGTACAAGCACCATGCCTGTCCTTCCTGCGGGGCGTGCTCGTTTATGGGCACGGCTTCCACCATGCAGATCATGGCGGAATCGCTGGGACTGATGTTGCCCGGCACGGCGCTGCTGCCCGCCATGTGCGAGGATCTGCGCACGGCGGCGGAGCGAGCGGGCAGGCAAGCCATGTTCCTGGCCGAAAAGAATCTGCGCCCCCACGACATGGTGACGATGGAAAGCTTTGAAAACGCCATCATGGTGCATGCGGCGATCTCCGGCTCCACCAATGCGCTGATGCACATCCCCGCCATTGCGCACGAATTCGGCATCGATCTGGATGCGGATACCTTTGACCGGATGCACCGCGGCGCGCACTATCTGCTCGACATCCGGCCGGCGGGGCGCTTCCCGGCGCAGTATTTCTATTACGCAGGCGGTGTGCCGCGCGTGATGGAGGAGATCAAGTCCATGCTGCATCTGGACGCGATGACCGTCACCGGCAAGACGCTGGGAGAAAATCTCGAAGAGCTTCAGAAGAGCGGATACTACGAAAAGTGCGATGAATACCTGAAAAAGACCGGCCTTGCGCGCACGGATGTGATCCGTTCCTTTGAAAAGCCCATCGGGTCGGACGGCACCATCGCCGTGCTGCGCGGCAACCTTGCGCCGGAGGGCGCGGTCATCAAGCACAGCGCCGTGCCCAAGAAAATGCACCATGCGTTGCTGCGCGCCCGTCCCTTTGACTGCGAAGAGGACGCGATCGACGCGATTCTCAAGCATAGAATTCAGCCGGGCGACGCGGTGTTCATCCGCTACGAAGGGCCGCGCGGCAGCGGCATGCCCGAGATGTTCTATACCACCGAGGCGATCTCGTCCGACCCGGAGCTTTCTGCGTCCATCGCGCTGATTACGGACGGCCGTTTTTCCGGCGCGTCCAAGGGCCCGGCGATCGGCCATGTCTCTCCCGAAGCGGCGCAGGGCGGCCCCATCGCGCTGGTGGAAGAGGGCGATTTGATCCTGATCGACGTCAAAACCCGCAAGCTGGAAATCGTAGGCGTTGCCGGTGAAGAAAAAACGCCCGAAGAGATTGATGTAATCCTGAAAGAGCGCAAAAAAGCATGGAAGAAGCGCCCCAGCCGCTACGACAGCGGCGTGCTGTCGGTCTATACGCGTCTGGCGGCCTCGCCTATGAAGGGCGGCATGACCGAAACGCCGGATGATTGATCTTAACAATCAAGGAGTATACTGGAAACAGAAAGAGAAAAACGCTCCCGCAGGGGAACGATTTGCGGAGGAAGTCAACATGGATGAGGAAAGATTAAAGCGCGTGGACAGCGTGCTGGAGGAAGCCGTTCGCACGGGCGAAGTTGCAGGCTGCAACGCCCTGGTACTCAAGGATGGGAAAGAGGTTTATTACGGCCAGAGCGGCTGGGCGGATAAGGAAACCCGTCAGCCCATGGCGCGGAACACGATCTTCCGCCTGTTTTCGATGAGCAAGCCGATCACCGCCGCGGCAGCGATGATACTGGTGGAGCGCGGGCAGATGGATCTGCTCGACCCGGTGGAAAAGTTCCTGCCGGGCTTCAAAAATCAAACTTATATCACCAAAGCCGGACTTCAGCGCGTGCAGGAGCCGATGGTCATCAAGGATCTGCTGGGCATGACCAGCGGCCTGGTTTACGGCGGCGAGGACGGCTATGCCGAAAGACGGATGCAGGCGCTGTGGGACGAGGTACAGAGGGATCAGGCGAAGGGCAAGGAGCTGGGCACAGTGGACTTTGCCAACCGCATGGGGCAGATGCCGCTGGCCTTTGCGCCGGGCAGCCGCTGGCAGTACGGCACCTCTGCCGACGTCATGGGCGCGGTGATCGAGGTGATTTCCGGCATGCACTTCGGCGAATTCCTGAAAAAGGAAATCTTCGATCCGTTGGGCATGGAGGACACGGGCTTCTGGATTCCGGAAGAAAAGCGCGGCCGCTTTGCGCAGGTCTATCGCCCCACCGAGGACGGCCTTGCGCCCTATACCGATGCGCACCTGTGCATCCTGCCGACTTATCCGCATGAGCCGGCATTCCAATCCGGCGGCGCGGGCCTGCTTTCCACGATTGAGGATTATGCCAAGTTTGCCTCCATGCTTGCCAATGAGGGCGAATGGAACGGCGTGCGCATCCTCTCCCGCCGCACGGTGCGCTATATGCGCCGGAGCCAGCTGACCGATGAGCAGAAAAAGACCATGCAGTGGGCTTCCCTGCGCGGCCATGGCTACGGCAACTTCATGCGCGTGCTGGAGGACGAAGGGCAGGCGCCTTCGCTGGGCGGCAAGGGTGAGTTCGGCTGGGACGGCTGGCTGGGCGCGTATTTCTGCGTCAGCCCAGAGGATAACCTTGTGCTGCTCTATATGATGCAGAAGGTTGATACCGGCATCGTCGATGTGACCCGCAAGGTGCGCTCCGCGGTGTTTGCTGCACTCTGAGAAGGAGCAGATGGGTTGGAATGAGGAGACACATTTCGGAAACGCTGCATTTGGGAATGCTGCTGGCGGCTGTCGGCGGATTTCTGGATGCCTATACCTATCTTTCGCGCGGAAAGGTATTCGCCAACGCGCAGACGGGCAACCTCGTGCTGCTGGGGATTCGTGCTTTTGAAGGAGATTGGCAGACGACGCTGCACTATGTCGTTCCCGTGTGCGCGTTTGTGCTGGGCGTGGTGCTGGCCGAGAGCATCAGGTTCCGACGGGATCGCTTCATGACGCTGCACTGGCGGCAGCTGGTGCTGGGGGTGGAGATCATCGTGTTGGTCGTAGCGGCCTTTGTGCCGGAGCAGTTCAACGACATGGTCAATGCGGCGGTGTCCTTCGTCTGCGCCATGCAGGTGAATTCCTTCCGCACATTTGAAGATAATCCTTACGCTACCACGATGTGCACAGGCAATCTGCGCAGCGGCACGGTGCAGCTTTGGCGCTACTTCAAGCACCGTGAGAAGGAGAACCTTCGCAGCGGGCTGGGGTATTTTGCCGTGATCCTCTGCTTTGTCAGCGGGGCGGGCATCGGCGCGCTGCTGACGGAGAACATCGGCATCAAAACCGTATTGATCCCCGCGGCACTGCTCATCGTGGCTGCGCTGGCGATGTTTGAACGCCGGGAAGAAGAAAAAACAGAATAAGGCAAGCGCCTGTTCATTCCAAAAGTGAACAGGCACTTTTTTATACGCAGATAATGGTTTGTCAGCAAAAAATTTTCTTGCAAATTATTTACCGGGTGATATACTAAAGCTGTTTCAAAAATGTTTCAGAGCGAGCGGAATGCAGCGTCGGTCGCCCGGAAAGCGCAGAGGGAGAAGTCTGCCCGGGGGGGATTGGGAGTTTGTTTTGAATCAAAAAACGGAATAGGCCGGTTTACGGGCGGCGACGGAACCGGGAGAGGAAATGAAGCCGCGCACTCAACGATGAAAAAGGGGAGAACTGTATGAAAAAGCTGTTGGCTATGTTCCTGGCGGCGCTGTGTATGGTGCTGTGCCTTGTGCCCATGACGGCTCTGGCGGAGACCGAAACTACGGTGCCGGCCGAACCTGTTGTGCCGGCCGAACCTGTTGGAAATTCGGAAACCGTGATGCCTGTGGTGACCATTGACGTGGGCGGGGCAAACACGGAAAATGAGAATTACAAAATCGACGATACGGGCATCAGTCTGCTCAAGCGGAACGTGCAGTATGTGCTGACCGGCACGACCGACAAAAGTGTCAGCGTCTGGGGCAATGACAACAGCGAAGAGGGCCTCAAAGAGGCGCATTACATTAAGCTGGACAAGGCCACGATCAACGGCGGCATCGATGTGGTAAACAGCCCCGTCAAGATGGTGGTGGAGGTTGCGGACGGCACGGTCAATACCGTCAAGCGTCTTTGCGCCAACGACCTGACCATTTCGGGCAGCGGCACGCTGAATGCGGAGGATCTGAGCAGCACGCAGAAGAAGACCTCCTATATGCCCAGTAGGCTCACCATCACCGATACTGAGATCAACGTCACCATCGCCCGCAATTATGCGGAGTGGAACGGTGAATGCGTGGTCGGCGGCAACGCTAAGGTGACCTATACGACCGATCTGGACTATGCACCGTTGCACATGGGCGAATCGGCAGAGGATGATAACAATTCCTTCACCCTCAAGGACAACGCCAAGCTCTACTGCCTGCACCAGAATCCCGATCAGGCATCGGATTCTTCGGTGAGCGGTCTGGAAATCTTCTACGGCGATCTGACGCTGGAGGGCAACAGCTATCTCGAAGCGCAGGGACGGCCGGCGACAGATCCTAATCTCAACGGATCTGCCATTGTTGCCGGTGAAAACTGCGATATCCTGGTCAAGGACTCGGCAGAAATCAAGGCGGCGGCTCCCGGCGCGGCCATCAGTATGTTCGGTAACCTGACGGTTTCCGGCGGCACCATCGCGGCGGAGAGCAAGGGCAGCAACGGCATTTACGCAGGCGGCGCGATCACCATCACGAACGGCGCTGAAGTGAAGGCTACCGGCTACTGGCCCGCGATTTTTGCGAAAGACAAGATTACGATCGACGGCAGCACTGCGGAAGCAAAGTCTGAGGCAGACGTCGGTATTTACAGCAAAAAAGGCGATATTGAGATCAAAAACAGCATTGTCAAGGCCAATGCGGCGGAAAACTACGACGGCATTCGGGCGGGCGGCAACGTGACCGTGGAAGGCTCCTGGATCGAGACTTCCGGTGATGAAACCTACGGCGAGAACATCAAGGACAGCGTGCGCTTCAACGGCAAGGACGGCACGGTCGTCGGCAACGCGAAGCTGCCCGGCGATGTGACTGTGGAGGACGGCATGACGCTGACCATCCCCAAGGATGCGTCTCTCTCCGTCGGCCAGGGCAACAAGCTGACCAATAAGGGCGGCATCAAGCGCGATGGCGCGCTGACCAAGGATGGCGGCGAGATCATCTGCGTGAAGCACTTCGGCAACGCGGTCTGGACCTTTGACGACAAGACCCATACCAAGACCTGGGATTGCTGCGGCTTTGTCGAGGTGCAGGGCGAGGAGCATGAGATGAACGGCGGCGTGTGCGCCAAGTGCGGCTACAGGGTCAATCAGTCCGTCTACCCGGACTATGACGAGCCCACCGTTAAGCCCAGTCAGACCGAAGCGCCCGTGCAGAATAACCCCGCGCAGAATAACCAGAATAACCCCGCGCAGGACGACGACCTCAAGGCACCCAAGACCGGCGAGAGCAGCCTGATGATGCTGTACGCCCTGCTGCTGATGAGCGGCGCGGCTGCGGTCATTGCGGTAAAGAAGCTCGCAAAGTAATCCAATCATCTGAAAGAAAAGGGCGGCTGCCGATTCTCGGCAGCCGCCCTTTTGAATGTAAGAAGGAGAGGTCAGTCTACGTCCTCTTATTTTTTCTCCAGCGGGGTTTCCAGCAGCGCAGGGTCGCGCAGGTATTTGCGCAGGATCTTGATGGACTTGGCGAAATACAGCCCGTCGCAGAAGCGTTCGTCCAGCGTGATGTTGAGGTTCATGATCGGGCGGATGCCGACGGAGCCATCGCGTTCGATCACGGTGGCGTCCATCTCCTTGCCCATGGAAACGAAGAGACCGTTGGTGCCGAATTCATATTGATGGTGGTAGACCGAATCGATGCCCAGGGATTTGAGGTTGGTCAAAAACACCGTCGCGTGGAAGGGGCTTGCTTCCAGCACGGAATTGGGCAGCAGATTGTATTTATCCAGCCCCATTACAAAGCCGATCATCGATCGAATGAGAAAGCCGGGAAGACGCATAAAGGCCTCGGCCAATTTATCGGTGCTGTTCTGCGTATCATAGGAGGCGGTTTCTCTGGCGATGGCATCGTTGATGATCTGGACAATTTGGGGGAGACTCTCGGTGCCGTTGAAGGTGAGCTTGATGGTGGTGCCGCCGTCCTCGATGCGCAGCGAACGGTGGACGACAAAGCTGACAACGATGTCCTTTCGGGCATAAACCCGGCTATGGACGACAAAGCGGTTGAGCTGCGGGCGCTGGGCGACGACGCGGACGATGGCCGCGATGATCAGATGCATGGTGCTCATGGTGCGCTGGCCGTTGACTTCGTGCGCGCAGATATAGTTGTTCAGCGGCGTGCAGTCCACATGCTCCTGAAAGAGATTGATCGATGCCGCACGGGATCTCATGATGTAGGGGATAATTTTTTGCATGGGCGGGAGCGAGCGAATCCTCCGGCCGTCACTGCGGGTCAGCAGCATGGATTCCATCTCCTTTCATGTTAAATCAATATTATATAAATCTTAACATATTATGGACGGGACGGCAAGAATAAAATATGAACCTGTCGAATTGCATCGATAAATCATTGAAAAACGGTTGCAGGACAAAGGGGTTTCGAGTATAATGTAACCGATTACTCAAAGAAACGGAGCAGAGAACTCTATGAAGCATTTCACCAATCCGGAAGAAAAACGGAAATACCTGACGGAGGAAAAAATCCCGACCCTTGTGCTGAACATGGCGGTGCCGTCGATCATTTCTATGCTGATCACCTCGTTTTACAACATGGCCGATACCTTTTTTGTCGGGCAGATCGGCACCACGGCGACGGCGGCTGTGGGCGTTATTTTCCCGCTGATGAGCATCATTCAGGCGCTGGGCTTTACCTTCGGCCACGGATCGGGCAACTATATTTCCCGAAAGCTCGGCCAGGGCGAAGTAGAGGACGCAAAGAAAATGGCCGCCACGGGCTTCATCTCCGCACTGATTGCGGGCGCGATTTTCGGCCTTGTGGGATTGGTTTTCCTCGATGGGTTGGTCGGCATACTCGGCGCGACGCCCACCATTGCGCCCTATGCACGGCAATATGCCATGTATATCCTTATCGGCACGCCGTTTATGGCTTCGTCTCTGGTGCTGAACAACCAGCTCAGGTTCCAGGGCAGCGCGTTCTTCGGCATGATCGGCATGGGCGTGGGCGCGGTGCTCAATATCGCGCTCGACCCGCTGTTCATCTTTGTGCTGGATATGGGCGTCAGCGGCGCGGCGCTGGCCACGATTCTGAGCCAGATCGTCAGCTTCTGCCTGCTGCTGCGCGGCTGCACACGCGGCGGCAACATCGCCATTTCCCTCAAAAACTTTTCGCCCAGCTGGGCGCGCTATAAGGAAATCGCCCGCGGCGGCACGCCTTCGCTGTTCCGGCAGGGACTGGGTTCTGTTGCGACCATCTGCCTGAACTTTGCCGCCGGTATCTATGGCGACGCGGCGATTGCCGGTATGTCCATCGTCACGCGCGTACTGCAATTCGCCAACTCGGCCATCATCGGCCTGGGCCAGGGCTTCCAGCCGGTCTGTGGCTTTAACTACGGCGCGAAGCTCTACGGCCGCGTGCGCAAGGCCTTCTGGTTCACGGTGAGCTTGGCCTTCTGCGTGCTGTTGATCGGCTCCATCGTGGGCATTGCCTTTGCGCCGCAGATCATTGCGATCTTCCGGAAGGAAGACCTGGAGGTCATTAAGATCGGCGCGCTCTCGCTGCGGCTGCAATGCATTTTCCTGCCGCTGAGCGCCTTTGTCGTCGGATCGAACATGATGCTTCAGACCATCGGCAAGCCCGTTAAGGCTTCGATTAGCGCCGCTGCGCGCACGGGTCTGTTCTTCGTTCCGGCAATTTTGATCTTGCCGCAGTTCTTCGGGCTGCTCGGCGTGCAGATGAGCCAGGCGGTGGCGGATCTCTGCTCCTTCGTGCTGTGCGTGCCGCTGGCCGGAACGACGCTGCTTGAAATGAAAAGGCTGGAAAAGGAGCGGGCGGAAGTCTGAAACATCCCCTTGCAATTCCGGTGACGATCGGTTATGATCATTTATAGTGTAAAAATATGAAGATTATGGAGGACGTCGGATGAAGTCTGAGGCGATGTTTCCCAACCATAACGACATTGAGTTGCCCTTTGTGATCCACGCCATCGGCACGGCGCAGCGGCAGTACCGCCGCAAGCGCGACGAAGGCTGTTGCTTTGCACAGGTGATCTACGGCGAAACGGGCGAAGGACGGCTGAGCGTGGAGGGCAAAACCTATGATATTCATCCGGGAACCTGTTTCTTTCTGCCGCGGGACATGCCGCACGACTATTGGCCGCTGACGGAGGAATGGCAGACCAATTGGCTCTGCTTTGACGGAACCTGCCTGCCGGAGACTGTGCGCTGCCTGGGCATGGAGCATTCCAGTGTGGTGGAACTGCCCGACCCCACGCGCTTTGACGCGCTGTTTAAGAACGTGCTGACGGAGCTGCATGCCGATCCCATCTTCGGTCAGCTGCGCGCCAGCCCCTATGTCTACCGCATTTTGGTGGAATACCACTTGATCAAGCGGGAGCAGATCGGGCAGCAGTATCACCGCGCGCCGAAGCTCAAGCCCGTGCTGGACTACATTGAGGAGCATCTGGCGGACGTCATTACGCTGGAAGAGTTGGCGGGCTTGATGAACCTCACGCCGCAGCATTTCTGCCGCGTGTTCAAGGACTGCATCGGGGAGCGGCCGTTTCAGTATATCTTAAAGCGCCGCATTCAGGTATCCAAGCGCTATCTGGTGCGCCCGGAATACCGCGTCTCGGAGATCGGCCGCAAGGTCGGCATCGAAAACAGCAGCTATTTTTGCTATAACTTTAAGCGGTTGGAGGGTATGACCCCCACCGAATTCCGCGCGATGTATGCGGAATAAATACGCATAAAATACGACAGCCCGCGTTCCAATCAGAGGGAACGCGGGCCGTTTTGTATTGGAGAAGTGAATCAGCGCATTTCGGCAATGCCGTAAATTTCGCCGGTGTCATAGTTCCGGGCGCGGAGGGTCATGTGGTCGGGAACCGTTTCCACGGCGCGCAGAGAACCGGTGATGCTGAAGTTGCCATCAGCATCTGGGAAACCGAATTCGCTCGAACCGTTTGCGGCTAGGGGGATGGAACTGCCGCTTTCGTCCAGAAAATCAATATCCAGAAAATCGTCCGTCGCAGCATAGGCGGCCTTGTCCGTGATGGAGCAGTTCATCGTGTAGTAAAGCCCCATGGGGGAGGCGGTCAGTTGCAGCGAGCGCACCGTCACGCCCGCCTTTTCAAACACGACGGGGTTGGTCAGGGTGACGGAGCTGTTGTTCTGCTCGGTGCGGTCCAGCGTGAAGGTGAGATGGGTCTCGCTGCGGCTGGCTTCGTCGGGCTCGTCGTTTTCGTTCACCGGATAGGCAATGCAGGCGAGATCCACCGGCAGCGTGCCGCTGCCTTCGGCGCAGGTACCGCTGGTCAAGAACACGAGCGTTCCATCCGATTCCAATTGCCAGTTTATACTCTCGATAAGCGTCGGGTTGCTCTCGGAAAAGAGCGAGACGCGGCAGAACTGCATGTAGCCGTGAGAGGCGGCGTATTGCGCGATGGTTTCCGTGCTGTCCAGGCCGAGATTGCCGGCAGGATCGCTCAGCAGGTTGTCCGGGCCGAGCAGCAGCGTGTGCGGATCGGTGGGCGAGACGCCGATGGCCAGAGTAACGCCGTTGCCATCGCAGACGGCTTCGCGCAGCGCAAGCGTTACGGGAGCGCCGGGTACGGTTTTCTCCTGCTGGGGTACGGCGGTCTGCACAAGCTCCGTGGCTTCGGGCAGGATTTTGTCGGCATTGCTGCCGAAAAGATCGAAAAGACCCAGCTTGTTGCCCGCCGCAGCGGCCGCAACGGTGGAAAGAACCAGCACGGCGGCGGCAATCAGTACGCCGGTGCGGAATTTGGAACGTTTCATGGACAAAATCTTCCTTTCTTTCAAATCGGAACGGCCGGTTGCGGCCTGTGCGTTCAGATCGCGGAGCGTGTCCTGAACGCAGGCGCAGAAGCGATCGTCCGGCCGGGGAAACGCCCGGCGAAGCTCATCCTTCATAGGTTTCATGGGACAGACCTCCGATCGTATTCTCTGGCGCGAGCAGCAGCTTTTTCAGCTCCTGCCGCCCTTTGCGCAGGCGGGTTTTGACCGTTCCCTGCGGGACGCGCAGCATGGAGGCGGTTTCCTCCACCGAATAGCCCTCCATGTAATACAGCACCAGCGGCATGCGCAGCTTTTCCGGGAGAGCCAGCAGCGCGTCGTGCAGCCGTCCCTGCCCCATGGGCTGAGGGGAGACGGCGCGTTCAGGCAGTTGCTCGGCGGGTTGAACACGGGCGCTGCGCCGCTGAATGCTGTGGCACTCGTTGAGCAGCACGCGCACCACCCAAGTTTGCAGATAGCGCTCGTTCCGCAGCTGACCGCGTTTTTGCCAGCACTTGCGCAGCGTTTCCTGCACCGCATCCTCACGGTCGCAGGGCTGACGCAGCTGCGCGTAGCATATGCGGAAGAGCGTTTGCATCATGGCGGTGATGCGCTGTGAAAATTCTTCGTCGCTCATTTCGGAACTCCGCGCCTCCTTTGCGTTTTCTTGACCGGTCAACTGTTAGATGAAAGAAAGACGCCCTAGGTTTTTGGACGCCAAAGGGAGACAAAAAAGTTTTTTCAAAGCAGGATCGATCTTCCGTGCCGCAACCTCTTGTCATAAGGCTGCGGGGAAAAACGGGTGAGAAAAAGAAAAAGCCGGATAAGACGACGGCATTTCAGCTGCCGTCTCATCCAGCAAAGCATTTCCGGCGAGAGATGGAAGAATATAGCCGTCCTTGTATCGCCTGTCAACCGCGCAGCAGGAGGAGCGACAGCGCAATCAGCGGCAGCAGGAACAAAAGGTTGACCACAGTGAAATAAGCAAGATAGCGCCCGCCGTTTGCGCCTTCTGCACGGAGGTACGCTTTATAGGAAATCAGTGAAGCGAGCGACGCCACCAGCGTGCCCAGCCCGCCGACATCCGTGCCCAGAATCATCGCAGCGGCGTTATCGGTGAAGGGACGCAGCAAAAGCGCCGCAGGTACGTTGCTGATGATCTGGCTGGACAGGAGCGAGGCGAAGAAGGCGCTTTTTTCCATTAGATTGGTCAGCAGTTCCCGCACGGCGGGGATGCGGCTGAGGTTGCCGGAGAAGATGAAAAAGCAGACAAAGGTCAGCAGCAGCGCGTAATCCACGCGCCGGAAGATTTCGCGGTCAAACAGCAGCAGAGCCGCCAGCACTACGCCGAGCAGTATTTGCCACGACAGCACGGAAAACACGGCCAGCAGGCACAGCACAAACAGCACGCCGTGCAGCACGAGCTCCCGCCCATGGAGCGGACTGTATTCCTGCGCGTCGGCGGTGGAAACGGCGAAGGGTTTGCGGGGAATCGTCAGCAGGAAGAGCAGCAGCAAAAACAGCGAAACAGCGCAAAGCGACACAGTGATCGAGAAGAACACGCCGGGCGATAGGGAATAGGCCGTGTAGAGATAAAGATTCTGCGGATTGCCCACCGGCGTCAGCGCGCTGCCCAGGTTGGCCGCGATGGTCTCCAGCATGACGACGGGAATCATCAGATCCGCAAGCCCCGCCTGCTGAAGAATCATCACCGTCAGCGGCACAAAGGTGATCAGCGATACGTCATTGGTCACAAACATGGCAAGAAAAAAGCAGCTCAGGCTCAGCAAAAGCGCCAGATGCCTTCCGTCTTTTGCACGGGCGAGCAAGGCGGAAGAGAGCCTGCGCATCAGCCCCGCTTTGGAAAGCCCCGCCACCGCCGCGATCAGGCAGAACAGCAGCGCCAGCACCTTTGCATTGATATACGAAAGATATTCAGCCGAGGGCGGAACAAAAAAGCAGGACGCCGCGGCGCATGCCAGCGCGATGCACAGCACGGCCTCCCGGCGGACAAAAGAGAGAACGGCTTTCATGGCAATCAAAACCTCCCGAAAATCCTTATTAGACGAACGAATATGCGTGTTAATGAAAATTTAACGAAGAAATTGCACGTATATCACAAAAAACAGCTGCTTGTCAAGCAAGTTTTCCGATTGTTTACAAAACAACGGACAAAATGGGTAAAAAAAAGGCCATACGTCAATTGACGATGGTTGGGCGGCGTGTTACAATTATATTCTGCATAATGCGGAAGAGCGCACGGGTGCGCCCACTTCACAGCCTCTATGCAGTATTGTACAACGTTTCTACGGGAAATGCAATGCTTTTTTACGGGCGGCGCTGAAAATGTATAAACGTGTATGGTGGATTAGACTTTCGGCCCTCTTCTTCGGGCCGGGTCATGATTTTCTCCCCGCTTAGAATCTTTAGGAGAGGTGAGTGCTTACATGGTCCATGCGGTACAGATGGGAAAGCGCACAAGAATGAGTTTTTCCAAGATCGAAGAAGTCCTGGAAATGCCCAATCTGATCGAGGTTCAGAAGAATTCCTACGCGCGTTTTCTGAACGAAGATCTCCTTGAGGTGCTCAAGGACATTTCTCCCATTACCGACTTCTCAGACAAATACGCCCTGTATTTCGAAGGCTTCAAGTTTGAGGAGCCGACGTATACCGAAGAAAAGTGCAAGGAGCGCGATTATACCTACGCCGGAAGGCTCTACGTTCACGCCAAGCTCCTCAACAAGGAGACCGGCGAGTGGACTGTGCAGATGCCCGGCGAGGAAGAAAAGGGCATTTTCATGGCCGAACTGCCGAAGATGACCGATTCGGGTACCTTCATCATCAACGGCGCGGAGCGTGTCATTGTCTCCCAGCTGGTTCGTTCCCCGGGCGTTTACTACGCCAAGACCATCGATAAGACCGGCAAGCCGCTCTATGCCACCACCGTCATCCCCGGCCGCGGCGCCTGGCTGGAATACGAAACCGATTCCAACGACGTGATGTGGGTGCGCATCGACCGCACGCGCAAGCTGCCCATGACCGTACTGCTGCGCGCCATCGGCTACGGCACCGACAACGAGATCACCGACCTGCTGGGCACGGAAGAGCACCTGCAGGCGACGTTGGAGCGCGATACCACCAAGAGCGTGGAAGCCGGTCTGCTCGAGATCTATAAAAAGCTGCGTCCCGGCGAGCCCCCGACAGTCGACAGCGCCAATACCCTGATCAGCGGTCTGTTGTTCGATCCCAAGAGATACGATCTGGCCAAGGTCGGTCGCTATAAGTTCAACAAGAAGCTGGCGCTTTCCGCGCGCATCGCGGGCGGCATCGCGGCGGAGAACGTCGTGCATCCCGAGACCGGCGAGATTCTGGCTGCCGCGGGCGAGACGATTTCCCGCGAGCTGGCCGATCAGATTCAGCGGGCGGGCGTCAACTGCGTGGTGCTGCACACCGAAAACGAGCGCGGCAGCTTCGACATCAAGGTCATCGGCAACAATTTTGCCGACGCTTCCGCCTTCCTGAATTTCGATCCCGCCGGCGTGGGCATTACCGAAAAGGTGCACGTTCCCACCCTCAAGCGCCTGATCGAGGAAAATCCCGATGAGGAGTCGCTGAAGGAGGCCATCCGCCTCAACATCAGCAACCTGGTGCCCAAGCACATCGTTGTGGACGACATTGTGGCGTCCATGAGCTACTGCATCGGCCTGAACTACGGCATCGGCCGCATTGACGATATCGACCATCTGGGCAACCGCCGCCTGCGCTCCGTGGGCGAGCTGCTGCAGAACCAGATCCGCATCGGCCTGGCGCGCCTGGAGCGCACCGTGCGCGAGCGCATGGCCATCACCGAGGCGGACAACGTCACGCCCCAGTCCCTGATCAACACCCGCCCGGTTTCCGCGGCGATCAAGGAGTTCTTCGGCTCCTCCCAGCTGTCTCAGTTCCTCGATCAGCCCAACCCGCTGGCCGAACTGAACAACAAGCGCCGTACCTCCGCCCTGGGCCCCGGCGGTCTGAACCGTGACCGCGCGTCGATGGACGTCCGCGACGTTCACCACTCGCACTATTCCCGTCTGTGCCCCATTGAGACGCCTGAAGGACCCAACATCGGTCTGATCGGCGCACTGGCGACCTATTCCCGCATCAACCGCTACGGCTTCATCGAGGCGCCCTACCGCCGCGTGGATCAGGTCAACAAGCGCGTGACCAACGAAGTGCGCTATATGACCGCGGACGAAGAAGAGGATTACATCATCACCCAGGCCAACGAGCCGCTGGATGAGAACCACTGGTTCGTGCGCGAGCGCGTTACTGCACGCAGCCGCGAGGATACGGTTGAGATCGACCGCAACCAGATCGACTATATGGACGTCAGCCCCCAGCAGCTGGTCTCCGTGGCTTCGGCCATGATTCCGTTCCTGGAAAACGATGACGCCAACCGCGCTCTGATGGGCGCAAACATGCAGCGCCAGGCGGTTCCGCTGCTGACCACCGACGCCCCCGTCGTGGCCACCGGCATCGAATACCGTGCCGCCTGCGACTCCGGCGTGTGCATCCTCGCCCGCCGCGACGGCATCATCGAGAAGGTCTCTGCCGACCAGATCGTGCTGCTGGGCGACGACGGCGTGCGCGATACGCACAAGCTGATCAAGTTCACCCGCTCCAACCAGTCCACCTGCATCAACCAGCGCCCCATCGTTTCGGCGAGAGAGCGCGTCAAGAAGGGGCAGGTCATTGCGGACGGCCAGTCCACCGACCAGGGCGAAATCGCGCTGGGCAAGAACGTGCTGATGGCCTTCATGACCTGGGAGGGCTACAACTACGAGGATGCTATCCTGATTTCCGAAAAGATGGTCAAGGACGACATCCTGACCTCCATTCACATGGAGGAATATGAGACCGAGGCCAGAGAAACCAAGCTCGGGCCGGAGGAAATCACCGCGGATATCCCCAACGTCGGCGAGGACGCGCTGCGCGACCTGGACGACCGCGGCATCATCCGCATCGGCGCCGAGGTTCGCTCGGGCGACATTCTGGTGGGTAAGGTCACGCCCAAGGGCGAGACCGAGCTGACCGCGGAAGAGCGCCTGCTGCGCGCCATCTTCGGCGAAAAGGCGCGCGAGGTGCGTGATACCTCCCTGCGCGTGCCGCACGGCGAATACGGCACCATCGTGGACGTGAAGGTGTTCACCCGCGAGAACAAGGACGAGCTGGCCGCCGGCGTCAACATGCTGGTGCGCGTCTATATCGCCCAGAAGAGAAAGATCTCCGTCGGCGATAAGATGGCCGGCCGCCACGGCAATAAGGGTGTTATCTCCCGCATTCTGCCGGAAGAGGATATGCCCTTCATGCCCGACGGCACGCCGCTTCAGATCGTGCTGAACCCGCTGGGCGTTCCCTCCCGTATGAACATCGGTCAGGTTCTGGAAACGCACCTGGGCTACGCCGCCATGGCGCTGGGCTGGCGCATCGCCACCCCGGTATTCGACGGCGCAAACGAAGAAGACATTCAGAATTGCCTGGAGATGGCGGGTCTGCCGAGAGACGGTAAGACGCAGGTCTACGACGGCCGCACCGGCGAACCCTTCGAGAACCGCGTTACCGTCGGCTATATGTACATGCTCAAGCTCCACCATCTGGTTGACGATAAGATTCACGCCCGCTCCACCGGCC